>Ga0335081_10014608_pt1 | contig 12703 bp, 7 predicted proteins | sample Lox_Sample_35_FD_206713 | JGI IMG/M metagenome (GOLD analysis project Ga0335081, IMG submission 206713) | Soil microbial communities from Loxahatchee National Wildlife Refuge, Florida, United States - Lox_Sample_3.5 | ecosystem: Environmental > Terrestrial > Soil > Wetlands | place: USA: Florida...
TCACCCTGACGTATGGATTGCGCCTTTCGATCATGCCCCCGGTGCACGAAGCCGACGGACAACAGATAACGACCAACATTCCGATCGGCACGTGGATGGACACTCGAGGGACCCTCGCAAGCGAGGGCTTGTCTGACCAGTCCGCCGGGGTGATATCTTACCTGGTAGCCGGACGGCCCTACTATCCCGAACACAACAACTGGGCGCCGCGGTTGGCGATGGCCTATTCGCCCAAAGGGGATAGCGGACTGTCTCGGTTCATTTTCGGCGGACCGGGAAAGACCGCCATTCGGGCTGGCGCGGGCATGTACTATGATCTGGTCGGCCAGCCACTGGCGACCTTTATCAGCGGCAACTCCTTCGGTCTGTCCACTTCGCTCTCCACCCCGCCGAACGTTTACAGTTCGTCGCAACTCCCCCGCTTCACGGGGTTTTACACTGTACCCTCCGCGCCGAACGCGCCGCTGTTCCTCCAACCGGCTCCCCCGGCGGGATTCCCGTCCGCCTATCCGAATTCCTTCGCCATCACCAGCTCGCTGGACGACCAGTTGAAGGCGCCCTACACCATTAACCTGGATTTCAGCATCCAGCGTGAACTGGGTCATGGCTGGTTCGTGGAGGCGGCGTATGTGGGCCGCCTGTCGCGGCACAACCTGGTCGAGCGCGATCTGGCCATGCCGACCAACCTGAGAGACCCCAAGTCCGGCCAGACATACTTCCAAGCCATGACTCAACTGGCGACTTTGATCGACGTCCAGGGAGTTTCCATCGCCAACCTGCCCAAGATCCCATTCTTTGAGAACATGTGGGCACCGGCTGCGGGCAACGGTTATACCGCAACGCAAGTCATCGGTCTGGACTACACTACGCGGAGCAATCCGGGCGACTTCACCAACGTCCTGAGCGACATGGACAACGGCCAGGACTGCGGCGCTAGCGGGTCGGTATTCAGCACGAGCGGCAAGCTGCAAAAGACAGGTTGCGGCGTCCTGGGCCCGTATTCCATGTGGAGTTCCCAGTACTCCGCTCTCAACGCCTGGAGTTCGCTTGGCTCCGGGGCGTATCACGCCATGGAGTGGACGGTTTCCAAACGTCTCACTTCGAACTTCACCTTCGCTCTCAATTACACCCTGTCGAAGTCTCTCGACATCGGATCGCGCTCGGAAAGTTCAGGAGCTTATTCCACCGATTTCATGATCAACTCTTGGAACGCCCAGCAGCTTCGGGCCGTTTCCCGCTACGACGCTCTGCACCAGGCGAATGCCTACCTGGTGTACCAGCTTCCGTTTGGCCGGGGCAAAGCGTTCGGTTCCGGCATGAACAAGATCCTCGACGCCTTTATCGGCGGATGGGAACTGACCGGCATCTGGCGGCAGACCTCCGGCCTTCCCTTTTCTGTCAGCGACGGCTCGCGATGGGCGACGGATTGGGAGCTCAGCTCTTTTGCCACTCCCAACGGCAACCCAATTCCGGCGATCGTGAGCGCTCACAACGCCCCGGCGATTTCCGGCCCGGGCGGTCCGAACCTTTGGGCGGACCCCAAGGCAGCATTGGCGGCTTTCTCTGAAACCATGGCCGGGCAGACAGGGAGCCGTGACTCGCTCCGCGGAGACGGTTTCTTCGACATCGACACGGCACTGGCCAAGTCGTTCACGATGCCGTACAATGAGCACCACCAGTTGCAGTTCCGTTGGGAAGCTTACAACGTTACCAACACCGTCAAATTCGACCCCCAGTCTGCGAACCTCAGCCTGACCTCGACCGCCAAGTTCGGCCAATTGTCGAGCCAACTCGGCAACCCGCGGCAGATGGAGTTTGCGCTGCGATACACGTTCTAAGACAGCTGCAATCCAGCGAATGAATGGAGGCGCATTCAGAGGCGGATGCGCTTCCATCCGAGTTTTGGCCGCGGATCAACGCGAAGACACTGTCTGCGGTTCTCCTATGCGCGCTTGCCTGGCATTTGATTTGCGGCCCAGAGACCACGGGCTTTTTGGCTCTTTGTTTTTCGCGGGTGTAGACTATCCGCATGTACGCAATACGGCTCTTACTCTGCCTGTTCACGGTGGGCGCTCTTTACGCCCAGCCTGCCCGTCATCCTCTCAAGCTTGACGACCTTGCGCGGATCCGTACCGTGGGCGACCCGCGTTGCTCTCCTGACGGCCAGTGGGTGGCCTATACCGTCGGCACAATCGATGCCAAGGAAGACAAGCACGATAGCGACGTCTGGATGGTCAGTTACGACGGCAAGCGCGACATCCGGCTCACGTCCAGTCCTGAAAATGAAAATTCCCCGCGCTGGAGCCCCGACGGCAGATATCTTGCATTCACGTCGTCGCGGCCCGGCAAGGCGAGGGGCAACCAGATCTGGCTTCTCGACCGGAGCGGCGGCGAAGCGCAGCAGCTCACGGACTTCAAAGGCCGCCTGCAGGGCTATGAATGGTCGCCTGATTCCAAGCGCATCGCGGTGGTCATCGGTGACCCCGATCCCGAAGCCGATACAACCGATACCGCCGGCGGAACGAGCGGCGCGGGCGGCGGAGGCGCAGCCGGCGGCCGGGGAGGCCGTGCGCCCAAACCCATCGTCATCGATCGCTACCACTTCAAACAGGACGGCGCCGGCTATTTGACGGGCGACCGCCACAGCCACATCTTCCTGTACGATATCGCCACCAGGAAAGTGGACCAGCTCACCACCGACAAGAAGCACGACGAATCCTCTCCGGCCTGGTCGCCCGACGGCGCTCGGATCGCCTTCATGAGCAACCACGCGGCCGACCCCGACCGCGACCCGGAGAGCCAGGTCTACGTCGCGGAAGCGCGCGGCGGCGTCACTGAGAAACAGCTCAGCCCGTTCACGATGCGTGCGGGCCGAGGTCAGCCGCAATGGAGCCCCGATGGCAAGTGGATCGCTTTTCTGACCGGCGAGGAGGATAAGAAGTACAACGCTTACGGCATGGAGCGGCTGGCCACGGTGGCCTCCGACGGCACCGCGGCGCCCACGCTGGTGAAAGCCACCGCCGACCTCGATCGCGGCGTCTCCGCGCCGCACTTCTCCGTCGACGGAAGCTACATCAACTTCCTGGTTGCGGACGACCGCTCCGTATACCCCGCTCGCGTCCCCTTGAGCGGTGGCCCGGTGGAGCGACTGATGGAGCCGCCGGTCACGGTCGGCAACCCCAATGTGTCGAAGGGATGCTCGGTAGTGCTGGGCGGCGGCGACAATAAGCCAACGGAGATTTATGCATGGGAAGGCGGCGCGCTTCGCCAGCTCACCCACCAGAACGACGAGCTGATGGCCGAGCTCGATATCCCGCCCACCGAGGAAGTGAGCTTTCGAAGCAAGGACGGCACCGAGGTTCACGGCCTGCTCACCAAACCCTTGGGATACGTGGCCGGCACGAAAGTGCCGCTGCTCTTGCGCATTCACGGCGGTCCCAACGGGCAGGACGCGCACTCCTTCAGCACCGAGAAACAGATCTTCACGGCCAACGGATACGCCGTACTGGCGGTGAACTATCGCGGCAGCTCGGGCCGCGGCCAGAAATTCTCGCGCGCCATAGCCGCCGACTGGGGCCACTTCGAAGTGGAGGATCTCGAAGCCGGCGTGAACCACGTTGTCCAGATGGGCGTTGCCGATCCGGACCGCCTGGGCGTCGGCGGCTGGAGCTACGGTGCCATCCTGACGGACTACATGATCGCCACCGACACACGTTTCAAAGCGGCCACCAGCGGCGCCGGGACGGCATTCACCGTGGCGTTCTACGGCACCGATCAGTACATCACTCAATATGATTACGAGATTGGCCCGCCGTGGAAGGCTTTCGATACTTATGTGAAGATCAGCTACCCCTTCCTGCACGCGGACCGCATCAAGACGCCGACGCTGTTTCTGGGCGGCGAGCGGGACTTCAACGTGCCGGTGCAGGGCGGCCAGCAGATGTACCAGGCGCTGAAGAGCCTGGGTATCGACACGGAGCTGATCATCTACCCCAACGAGACGCACGGCATTCAGCGCCCGAGCTACCAGCGCGACCGCCTGGAGCGCTACCTCGCCTGGTACGACAAATATCTGAAGAAGACAACGCCGGCTACAACGGCCGGAGCGGGCGGAGCGCACTAGAACCGGTACAGCAGCGGATCTTGGCTGGCCACAAGATTGCCCGTACACTGATCGGCTGGAAGTTACTCCCTCGTGCTATCCTGACGGAATACGAGGGCTTCGCCGGAATGTGCCCGCATGTGGAATTTCCCACCCATCTGGGATTGTTTGTAACTCCTGGACGCTACGAACACGTCTACACTCTCATCGCGACAAGCCCGGATCGCGGACCGAATGTTTGAGATTCTTTTCAAGTACCCGATCAGCATTTTTCAAAAGGGCAAGTTCGTCCTGCTGACGCCGTGGCCGGCATGGCTGCTCGGGATCGGCATCCTGGCGGCGGCTCTGCTGCTGTTCTGGCATGTGCGCCGCAACCACGGCATGCTCAGCGGACTGCGGCCCATCGTGATTTGGGTGCTCGAAACCTGCATGGTGGCGCTGATTCTGTTCCTGCTGTGGCATCCGGCGCTGAGCGTGGCCACGCTGAGGCCCCAACAGAACGTGGTGGCGGTGCTGGTGGACGATTCGCGCAGCATGACCATCAACGATGCATCGGGAACGCGCGAGGCTGCGGCTAAAAGCATTCTGAACGGCGGGATGCTGAAATCGCTGGGCGAACGCTTCCAGGTGCGGCTGTACAAGTTCGGCAAGGAGCCCGAGCGCATCTCTAACAGTGATTCCATTACAGGGGCTCAGCCGGCATCACGCATCGGCGACACCCTGGAGCGGGTGCTGGCGGAATCCTCGTCGCTGCCGCTGGGCGCCATCGTCATGCTGAGCGATGGGGCTGACAATTCGGGCGGCATCGACCTGGCGACCATCGCGGCCATCCGGCGGCAGCGCATCCCCGTCCATACCATCGGATTCGGCAAGGAGCGTCCCGACCGCGACATAGAGGTTACGGATGCCATCGTGCCGGCTCGCGCCCTGCCGCAATCGCGGCTCACGGCGCTGGTGACCCTGCAGAACTACGGGCTTTCAGGAAACAAGACAAAAATCAGCATTCGCGACAACGGGAAGGTGCTGGCCTCGCAGGAGGTGTCGCTGAAATCGGAGGGGCAGCCGCAGACCGAATCGGTGGCCTTCAACGTCGGCGATGCCGGGCCGAAGACACTGGAGATTACCGCGCAACCCATTTCGGGCGAAGAGAACACCGCGAACAACATGGTGACCCGGCTTGTCGACGTGGAGAACCGCAAGCCGCGCATCCTCTATTTCGAGGGCGAGCCGCGCTGGGAGTACAAATTCATTCAGCGCGCGATGGACGATTTCCAGGGCGTCGAACTGGCGAGCATGGTGCGCACCACGCAGAACAAGTTCCTCCGGCAGTTCCCGAAGAGCATGGGCGAGCACGACCTGGAGGATGGATTCCCGTCCAAAGCGGAGGAGCTGTTTCCTTTCGAAGCGCTGATCATCGGCAGCGTGGAGTCCAACTATTTCACGCCGACACAACAGCAGCTGATCCGCGATTTCGTGGACCGCCGGGGCGGCGGAGTGCTGTTCATGGCGGGGCGCGCTACGCTTTCCGACGGCGGATATCCCAATTCACCGCTCGCGGACCTGGTGCCGACGAAGCTGCCGGACCAGAAGGGTACATTCCACCGCGAGTTCACGGGTGTTGAACTGACGCCGCAGGGAGCGCAAAGCATCCTGTGCCGGCTGGATGACGATCCTGCGCGCAACCTGGATAAGTGGAAGAAGATGCCGCTGATGGCCGACTACCAGGACGTGGGCGACCCCAAGCCGGGCGCCACGGTTCTGCTGGTATCGACCCCGGCGGGAAAGCGCAAGGAGCCGCTCCTGGTGACGGAGAACTACGGCCGCGGGCGCACCGTGCTGTTCGCAACCCAGGGGAGCTGGCGGTGGAAGATGTGGCTGGACCACGCGGACAAAACGCATGCTACATTCTGGCAGCAAATGTTCCGGCACCTGGTGACCGATACGCCTGGCCAGGTGGTTTCCACGACTCCCAAGCAAGTGCTTTCCGACGACACCCTCGTGCCGATTCGCGTGGAAGTGCGCGACAAGGAATACAAGCCGGTCACCAACGCCAAGGTGCAGGCGCGGTTCATTCGCCCGGACGGCACGACAGCGACCTTGGAGCTGATGCCGCAGCCACTGGAAGAGGGCGTATATACCGGGGAATGGACGGCCGAGAAACCGGGATCGTACGTGGCCGAAATCATCGCAGGCCGCGAGCAGGAGGAGCTGGGGCACGACATGCTGACGTTCCGCCGGGAAGACGGGGTGGCGGAGAATTTCCATACCTCGCAAAACCGCGAACTGCTGGAAAAGCTCTCGGAGCAGACGGGGGGGCGTTACTACAAGCCGAGTGAAGCGTCCAAACTCTCGAACGAGATTTCCTACTCGGAAGCGGGAATCACCACGCGCGAAACTCGCGACCTGTGGGATATGCCGGTGGTGTTCTTGTTGGTGTTGGCGATTCGGGCTTCGGAATGGCTGCTGCGGCGGCGATGGGGCGTGGTGTGAGGCCCATGATTCGCGCCTTGGCCCGATGGTGCGTGACCGGTGTTCTGCTGCTGGGCACGGCGTTCAGCGCTTCCGCGACCACTTATTACGTGACCATCTCCGGGCTGGGCGGCGAGCCGGATTACGATCAGCGCTTCAAGATGTGGGCGCAGGACATCGACTCGAGTTTGAAGAAGGCGGGCGGCGACAGCAACGTGATTACCTTGATCGCTCCGACGATCGAGCAGATCCGCGCCCGGTTTGCCGAACTGGCCAAGCAGGCCAAGCCCACTGACGCGTTGGTGGTGATGCTGATCGGCCATGGCAGCTTCGATGGGGTGGATTATAAGTTCAACATTCCCGGGCCCGATATCAGCGCCGCCGAACTGGCCTCGCTGATGGACCGCGTGCCCGCCACGCGGCAGCTCATCGTCAACTCCACCAGCTCGAGCGGCGGATCCATCGAGTTCCTGCGGAAGCCGAACCGCGTGGTGATCGCGGCCACCAAGACCGGCACCGAGAAGAACGCCACAGTCTTCGCGCGCTACTGGGCGGAAGCGCTGCGGGAACCGGCGGCGGACGTGGACAAGAACGAGTCGGTCTCGGCGCTGGAAGCTTTCCACTACGCCCAGCACAAAACCAAGGAATACTACGACACGCAGAAGCGGCTGGCCACCGAGCACTGCGTCCTGGAAGACACCGGCAAGGGCATGGGAGTCACTACGGCCGGCGGCCCGGACGCGGAAGAGAGCGAAGGCCGGCTGGCGGCATCATTCACGGTAGTGCGGCTGGGCGCTAATGCGGTCGCGGCTCGCGATCCCGCCAAGAAGGCGCTCCTCGACAAAAAAGAGCAACTGGAACAGGCGATCGAAGAGTTGAAGTACCAAAAGGCCAGCCTGCCTGAAGCGGATTACAAGAAACAATTGACGCGGCTCCTGCTGGAACTCGCCAAGACTCAGGAGGCCCTCGACAAGTGACACGGTTCCTGCGGGTCAGCGTGTACGCGCTGTCGCTCGCGATGGTTCTTTCGGCGCAGACTCTGCAGCAGGCGGAGGCGCTGTGGAAGCAGCGGCGGTACGGCGATGCCAACGAAGTGTTTCGCGCGCTGGTGGCGCAGTACCCCGACAATCCCGATTACCGCGTCCGCTGGGGCCGCATGTTCCTGGATCATGGGACGGGCGATGACATCCAGAACGCGACCGACCTTTTCAATGAGGCTCTCGGCATCAGGAAGGACGATGCCGACGCACTGCTCGGCCTGGCTCTGATTGCGGAGGAGCACTTCGAGGGGCGTGCTGAGAAAATGGCCCGGCAGGCGCTGGAATGGAATCCCAAGCTCCTGGAGGCGCAGGAACTGCTGGCGCGCCTGGCGCTAGAGGATAACAACGAAGCCAAGGCAGCGGCCGAGGCCAGGAAAGCCCTGGAGTTGGACTCCGGTTCCACCCAGGGGAAAGCGATCCTGGCAACCATAGACTGGCTGAACGGGAAGAGGGACTCGCAGTGGGACCCGCACGACGCTCGCGGTTACGAGACCACCGGCCATTTCTTCGTGCTGAACCGCCGCTACGAAGAAGGCATCCAGTATTTCCGCAAGGCCATCGAGATGGATCCGCAGTTGTTCAGCGCGCGCTCCGAACTGGGCATCAACCTGATGCGTCTCGGGCAAAACGACGAGGCGTATAAGCAGCTCGAAACCTGCTTCAACAACAGTTTCCAAAACGACGCGACCAAGAACAGCCTGACGTTGATGGACAGTTACAAGAACTTTGTAACGTCGCGGACCGGCCTTGCCGCGCTCAAACTAAACAAGAAGGAAGCCGCCCTGCTCCGTCCGTACTTCCAGGCCGAGATGGATCGGGCCATCGCGACGTACGAGAAGAAGTACAAGATAAAGCTCGAGGCGCCGGTGACGGTTGAGGTTTACCCGGACCATGAGGATTTCGCCGTGCGCACGCTGGGCATGCCGGGGATGGGCGCTCTGGGCGTGACATTTACCTCCAAGAGCTTCGGTTCCTCGATCGCCATGGACAGCCCGTCAGGCCGGCCTCCGGGCACCTTTCACTGGGCCTCCACCCTGTGGCACGAGATGAGCCACGTTTTCACGCTGACGATCACGGATTCGCGCGTGCCGCGCTGGTTCACCGAAGGAATGGCGGTGCATGAAGAGACGGCGGCTTCGCCGGAATGGGGTGACCGGATGAACCCCGAAGTTCTGATGGCCATCAAGGAGAAGCAACTCCTGCCGGTGGCCGAATTGGATCGCGGATTCATTCACCCCAAGACGCCTGGCCAGGTGATTGTGAGCTATTACCAGGCCGGCCGCATCTGCGATTTCATCAATGACAAGTTCGGCTGGGACACCCTGCTGGCCATGCTCCACGATTTCGCCGGCACCGATATCAATACGGCAGGGGTGATCCGCAAGGAACTGAAGATGGAGCCGGAGGAGTTCGATAAACAGTTCCTGGCGGCGGTGGAAAGCGAAACAAAGAATACGGTGCAGCATTTCGACGAGTGGAGAGACCACTTGAAGCAAATCTCGGCCGCTTCCAAGGCCAAGGACTACGATACCGTCATCAAGCTGGGGCTGGAGGCGCGCGACATCTTCCCGGACTACGTGGAGGCGGGAAGCGTCTACGAGTTCCTGGCTAACGCTTACCTGGCCAAGGAGAACAAGCCGGCCGCCATCGATGAGCTGGAACGCTACGTGAAAGCAGGCGGCCGCGATCCGGTGCCGATCAAGCTGCTCGCCAGGCAGCTTCAGGAAACCGGCAACAAGAAGGAGGCAGCGGCGGTGCTGGATCGCCTGAATTACATCTATCCCGTGGATGACGAACTGCACAAGACGCTCGGCGCCCTGTGGCTCGACCTGGGTAACACCGCCGGCGCGATCCGCGAGTTCCAGGCGGTGATTGCTCGCAGTCCCATCGATCCGGCGCAGGCGCACTTCGACCTGGCGCGCGCATATCATTTGAATCATCAGGACGAGCTGGCCAAAGACGAATCGCTGGCTTCGCTCGAGGCCGCACCCGGCTTCCGGGCGGCGCAAAAACTACTGCTGGAATTGAGCGGCGAAAACGAAACCCCCGCCGCACCACTCGTGAAGAAAAGAGAATAGATCGACATGTCAACTACCGTGACGCCGCAGTTGGAACCCGAGGTTCTGAAGTCGCGTATCGCGCGTTTCCGCCGGGTGCAATCCGAGATGGTGACGCAGGTGCGGCGCGTGATCGTAGGCCAGGAGGAGGTGCTGGAACAGGTGATGATTGGCCTGTTTGTGGGCGGCCATTGCCTGATCACCGGCCTGCCCGGCACTGCTAAGACGCTGCTGGTGCGCACCATGGCGCAGACCCTGGGCCTGGTGTTCAAGCGCATCCAGTTCACGCCGGACCTGATGCCGAGCGATATCACCGGCACCGACATCATCGAAGAGGACCCAGCAAACGGCCGGCGCACGTGGACTTTCGTTCCGGGCCCGATCTTCGCCAACATTCTGCTGGCGGACGAAGTCAACCGCACGCCGCCCAAGACGCAGAGCGCTTTGCTCGAAGCCATGCAGGAGCGGGCCTGCACGGTGCGCGGCAATAACTACCTGCTGCCCGCACCGTTCTTCGTGCTGGCCACGCAGAATCCCATCGAGCTGGAAGGCACGTATCCGCTGCCGGAAGCGCAACTGGACCGTTTTCTGTTCAACACGGTCCTGGGCTACCTGGATGCCGAAGAAGAGCTCAAGGTAGTGGATCTCACGACCGTGACTACGATCCCGCAGGCTGATGCCGTGACCAATGCCGCGGAAATCCTGGATTTCCAGCAGTTGGTACGGATGGTGCCGATCGGGGAGAGTGTGGCCCGGCACGCAGTGGAGCTGGTGCGGGTATCGCGCAGCAGTGACGAAACCGCGCCGGATTTCGTCAAGAAATATGTGAACTACGGCGCCAGCGTGCGCGCGGCGCAGTTCCTGGTGCTGGCGGCAAAGGCGCGGGCGCTGATGCGCGGGCGGTACCACGTGACGTACGAGGACATCCGGTCGCTCTACATCCCGGTGTTGCGCCACAGGATTTTGCTGAACTTCCATGCGGAATCGGACCGGCTGAAGCAGGACGATATTTTGAAGAGGGTACTGGAGTGGAAGGCGGCGCCCAGGGAGTGAGCGAACGCGAAGTTATTCACCGCCGAGACGCAGAGACGTCGAGGGTTTCAAGTGCGATGAGGCAGTTGGATGAACTGACGAAGCAGATTATTGGCGCTGCCATTGAAGTGAACCGCCATACGGGTCCGGGGCTGCTGGAATCTGTATATGAAGGATGCCTCTGCTATGAACTGAATCAACTGGGCCTTCTCTTCAAAAGGCAAGTTCCTCTGCCGGTATCGTACAAGGACGTCAAATTGGATTGCGGCTATCGGATGGATCTGGTGGTAGGAGACGCGATCGTGGTGGAGATCAAGGCCGTTGATCATCTGATGGCCATCCACTCCGCGCAATTGCTGACATACCTGAAGCTCTCCGGCAAACAAGTTGGTCTGCTGATCAACTTCAACGAAGCGGTTCTCAAAAGAGGACTCAAGCGCCTCGTGAATCATTTTCTCGACTCGTCTTCAAGAGCTCGGCGCCTCGGCGTCTCGACGGTGAAAACATAACATGCTCCAGCGCTTTCTAGATCCGGCCACACTCGCCTCCATCGCGGGGCTTGACCTTGTCGCTAAGACGGTCGTCGATGGGTTTGTCGCGGGGCTCCATCGCTCGCCGGATTTCGGGTTCTCCCAGGAGTTCGCCGAATACCGCGCGTATTCGCAGGGCGACGACTTACGCCATGTTGACTGGAACGTGTTCGCCCGAACGGATAAGTGCTTCCTGAAACGGTATCGCGGCGAGACTAACTCCCAACTACTCATCCTGCTCGATACTTCGGCATCCATGGGATATGGTTCGCACAGCGTTCACAAGCTGGATTATGCGCGGTTCGTGGGGGCTTCGCTGTGTTACATGGCCACAGTCCAGCGGGACGCGGCGGGGCTTATTGTTTTCGATGAAGACGTGGTGAACTACGTCGCGCCTTCCACCCGGCAGGGACAGTTGTTCCGCTTGCTGCATGCCATCGAGAAAGCGGAGCCGGGTACGCGCACCGATTTTGCCAAACCCTTCGTCCACTTTCAGAATTTTCTGCACAGGCGCGGAATCGTAGTGGTGCTTTCCGATTTTTACGAACAGCCGGACACCATCGTAAAGACCGTCGAGCCGCTGCGTTACCGCGGCAACGACGTCATCTTATTCCACATGCTCGATCCGCAGGAAATCAAGCCCAAGTTCCGCGAACCGGTGCTGCTGGTGGACATGGAGGACACGCACGAATCCATGGAAGTCTCGCCAGAATATGCCAGAGAGGAGTACCGGCGGAAGATCGACTCGCATATCGAAGCGCTGAGCTCGGCTGCCCGCAGCGCTGGTCTGGACTATTTCCTGATGGACACCTCGCGGCCTCTCGATGAAGGGCTGCGCGAATACCTCGCGGTGCGGAGAGGGAGATTTTAGATGGGTTTCCTGACACCGTGGTTTCTGGCGGGCGCGGCCGCGGTGGGTCTTCCCATCTGGCTGCATCTCTTGCGGAAGCACCGGACCACACCTCTGCCGTTCAGTTCGCTGATGTTTTTTGAAAGGCGCACGCAAAGCTCCATCAAGCACCGGCGGCTGCGCTACCTGCTATTGTTTGCCGCGCGCACCGCGCTGATCGTGCTGATCGTGCTGGCGTTTGCTCACCCGTTCGTCCAACAGCGCATTCCGCCGCGCACGCGATCAAATGAGATCACCGTCCTGGGAATCGACAATTCACTCAGCATGCGTGCGGGCAACCGTCTGGATCAGGCCAAGCAGGCTGCCAAATCGCTGATCGGCGGTCTTCATCCCGGCGAGCGCGCGGAAGTGCTGGCGTTCGGATCGCGCGTGCAGGTGATGAGCGAAGTCACGGACGACCACGCTCCGCTCAACGCGGCGGTGGACGCCATCGAAGGCTCGGATGACCGGACGTCTTTTGCGGAACTGGCCCGCTCGGTGCGGTCGATGGCGCAATCCCTGCATCAGCCGCTGACGCTGCACCTATTCTCGGACATGCAGGCAACAGGCATGCCGGCGAACTT
>Ga0335081_10014610_pt1 | contig 12702 bp, 8 predicted proteins | sample Lox_Sample_35_FD_206713 | JGI IMG/M metagenome (GOLD analysis project Ga0335081, IMG submission 206713) | Soil microbial communities from Loxahatchee National Wildlife Refuge, Florida, United States - Lox_Sample_3.5 | ecosystem: Environmental > Terrestrial > Soil > Wetlands | place: USA: Florida...
CCACCAGATCGCCGTCCGCGGCAACCTCGGCGATGGGGAAGCCCACCCGGGCGAGATCGGGTACGTCCTTGAACCCGGGCTCGGCGAAGTATGCTCCCGTCAACTGTGCGCCGCATTCGAGCAGGTGCCCGCACACGGTGCCTTGCGCGAGCCGCGCGAGATCATCGGCGCGCCAGCCGTGCACGTGAACGAGCGGCCCAAGCGACAGCGCGGCATCGGTGGTGCGCCCGACCAGGACGACGTGAGCGCCGGTGGCAAGCGCCTCGGCGATGCACTGCGCGCCCAGATAGGCGTTGGCGGAGACGATTGTCCGCTCCCCGAGCGCGATGCCCTCGAGGATCGGCAGTGCGCGAATCTGCGCGTCGGACAGGGTCGCGAGCAGATCGTCGCCGGTGACAGCGGCGACCTTGAGCCCGCGAATGCCCAGCTCGCGGGCCAGCGCGTGCACACGTTTGGCCGCACCGAGCGAGTTCGCCGCGCCCATGTTGGTGACGATCCGGATGCCCTGCCGATGGCAATCGGCGAGGACGAGCGGAAGGTAGGTGTCGAGGAACGGCGAGTAGCCTTGATCCGGATTCTCGCGGCGCAGCTTCTGGGCGATCGCGAGCGTGCGCTCGGCGAGCACCTCGTAGATGAGAAACCGCTCGCCGCGCAGGTCGGACAACGTGGCGACGACCGGCACGGCCGCGTCGAAGCGATCGCCCGCGAACCCGGCGCCGCAGCCGATGTAGACGCTGGTCATCGTGATGCTCCGCTGTGCCCGACCCGCTTACCGCGCCGTGGAGGTCACTTCGGCTCGATCTTCCAGTCGCCGTTGACGACTTTGAGGATGACCCCGGTGTCGGGCTGGAAGCCGAAATGGTCGCGCGGCGTGTAGTGGAGCACACCCTGCGAAACCACGATCGTGCCGCTCGTCTCCAGCGCGTCGCGCAGCGCGGCGCGAAATTCGGGCGTGCCCGGCTTGGCCTTCTTCAGCGCCTCGGGGACCGCTTTCTGCAGCACGAGCAGCACGTCGTAGGTGTGCGCGGCAAACTGGTTGCGCGAGCCTGGCCCGTTCAACCTCTCGTACTGCTCGATGAACGCGACCGCGGGTTTCTTCGACGGATGGCTGTCCGGCAACTGGTCGCCCACGACGGCCGGGCCGGATACGACGAACCCGCCCTCGACCTCCTTGCCGCCGATGCGCATCAAGTCGCGCGAGGCGGCGCTGTGCGTCTGGTAGATCTTCCCGTCGTATCCGCGCTCCACCAGTGTCATCTGCGGCATCGCGGCGCCGCTGCCCGAGGCCACGATGAGGATCGCGTCGGGGTTGGCCGCGACCAGCTTGAGCGCCTGCGCGGTCACGCTGGTGTCGGCGCGCGCAAAGCGCTCCACGTCGACGACCCGGATCCCGTTCTCGCCGGCTACGCGCTTGATGTCCCTGAGCCAGGTCTCGCCGTACGGATCCGCATAGCCAAGGAAGCCGAGCGTCTTCACGCCATGCTTCTTCATGTGCTCGACGAGCGCCAAGGCCATCACGCCGGTCGAGTGGGGGATGCGGAAGATCCAGGTATCCCGGCCTTCCGCGAGCTCGATCGGTGCGGCCGCGATCTGCACCGTCCGCGCCTCGGTGGCCACATCGACCATCGCGAGCGCCGCGGGGGTCATCGCCGAGCCGACGATGAGGTCGACATGGTCCTCGGTGACGAAGCGGCGCGCGTTCTGGTTGGCGGTGGTGGGATCGCTTCGGTCGTCGACGATGATCAGGTTGAGCTTCTCGCCGGCGATCTCCTTCGGCCACAGCGCGAAGCCGTTCTTCACCGGGATGCCCAGCCCCGAGGCAGGGCCGGTCAGTGGCAGGCTGACGCCGATCGTCAGATCGGCACGCGCCGTCCCCACCACGAGTGCGGCGGCTGCCGCAAGCAATGCGGTTCGCTTCCTCATCTTCTCCTCGCTTGTGTGCACCGGGAGCCCCCGCGCCCTCCGCTCGGCGTGCGCCATGCGCATGGGGCTAGCGTGCCATAACATCTGCCCGCGGGCCAGGCCCGCGCCGACGCGGCGCAGGAGAGCGCCGCGAAGCCCCGAAATCGAAGGAGCAAAACCGATGGAACGGATCCGCATCATGCATTTCTCGGACGCGCTATGCGTGTGGGCCTATGCGTCGCAGGTGCGCATCGACGAGCTGCGCAGGAACTTTCCCGACGCGGTCGAGCTGGACTATCGCTACTTCCCCGTGTTCGGGAATGTCCCGGGCAAAATGGAAGCGTCGTGGAAAGACCGGGGAGGGGTACGCGGCTACGCCGAGCACGTGCGCGGCGTCGTGGACAAGTTCGGGCATGTGGCCCTGCACCCGCAAGCGTGGGTGCGCGACACGCCGCAATCGTCGCTGCCGGCGCACCTCGTCCTTTGCGCGGTGCGGCTGCTCGAGACCGCCGGCAGCGCGCCGCCGGGTTCGCTGGAACGCATCGCATGGGCCGTGCGGGAGGCGTTCTTCAAGGACGCGCGGGACATCTCACGGCACGGTGTGCTGCTGGACATCGCACAGAGCCTCGCGCTGCCGATAGCGGACCTGGGGCAGGCGATCGAGAGCGGCGCGGCCCACGCCGCGCTGGCGCAAGACCTGGACCTCGCCCGCACGCACGGCATCCAAGCCAGCCCCACGCTGCTGTTCAACGAGGGCCGCCAGCGCCTGACTGGCAATGTCGGGTATCGGATCATCGAGGCAAATATCCGGGAGCTGTTGGAGAGCGCGCCGGGTCAGCTGTCCTGGTGCTGATGGTGGCCCGTCCGGATGGGTGGTCTTCCGGACCGAGCGGGTCAAATCCGAAAGAACGCCCGCGCCGTGCACGTCGTCTCCGCCGCAACCTCGGCCGCGGGCTTCCCGATCGATTGCGCCACGACCTCCAGCACGTAGGGAAGGTATGCCGGCTCGTTGCGCCGATCCGAAGGCGCAGGCTTGATCGTGCGGGGAAGCAGGTAGGGGGCGTCGGTCTCCACCATCAATCGTCCCGGCGGGATCTCCCGCACCAGCTCGCGCAGATGCAGGCCGCGCCGCTCGTCGCAAATCCAGCCGGTGATGCCGATGTGCAGATCGAGGTCGAGGTACGCGGCGAGCTCGTGGCGCTCGCCGGTGAAGCAATGCACGACTGCGTCCGCGAGACGGTCCCGATAGCGCTTGAGCAGCGCGAGCAGATCCCGATGGGCTTCCCGGTCGTGGACGAAGACCGGCAATTGCAACCGGGTCGCCAGTTCGAGCTGTGCCTCGAACGCGGAGAGCTGGGCGTCGCGCGGAGACAGGTTGCGGTGGAAGTCCAATCCACATTCGCCCAGCGCCCGCACGGCCGGGTGGGAGGCGAGGGCGCGCAACTCGCCCACGGTGGAGTGCGTGAAGGATTTGGCTTCGTGCGGATGCACCCCGGCCGTCGCATACAGCGTGGGCGCTCGCTCCGCGGCGAGCGTGACCGCCGCCTCGCTGCTCTCCACGCTCGCCCCGGTGACGACGATCGTCGCGATCCCGGCGGCTTGGGCGCGCTGGATGACCTGCTCGAAGTCCTGGCGAAAGGATCCGTGCGTGAGGTTGGCGCCGATATCGACCAACTCGAGTTTGCCTTGGGGCTCCATGCGCTGCGCATCCACTCCGAAATGAAACGCGCGATAGTAACGGACCGGTGCCCGGGGGAAAAGTGGCGCGTGCCGATCGCCCGACGATCTTCGCGCTTTTGCGGTAGGCTAGCCGTGAACGCACTCGAGAGGAGGAGAGGATGATCAAGGTCAGCGTGCTGTACCCGAACAGCGAGAACAGCCGGTTCGACATCGACTACTACTGCAAGCGGCACATGCCGATGGTGAAAGAGAAGCTGGGCGGCGCGCTCAAGGCGATGTCGGTCGACCACGGAGTGGCGGGCGGGACGCCAGGTTCCAAGCCCACCTACGCCGCCATGGGGCACCTGCACTTCGACAGCGTGGAGGTTTTCCAAGCCGCCTTCGGGCCGCACGCCAAGGCGATCATGGCCGACATCCCGAACTACACCAACGTCCAGCCGATCGTGCAGATCAGCGAGGTGAAGCTGTAGCGGCATAGTCGCGTACGAGCGCAGCGAGCCGCGTCACTCGCTCGGGGAGCAAGGGCCATGACGGAGAAGCGGGCCATACTCGTGGTGGGCGCGGGTAACGCGACGGGTGGTGCTGTCGCGCGGCGCTTCGCTCGCGAGGGATATATCGCCTGCGTGGCGCGCCGGAACGCTGATGAGCTGGCGCCGCTCGTCGCGCGCATCCGGGCCGAAGGAGGGAAAGCGCATCCCGTCGGGTGCGATGCGCGCGAGGAGGAGCAGGTCGTCAAGCTCTTCGGCGAGATCGAACGGGACATCGCACCGCTCGAAGTGGTCGTGTTCAATGCCAGCGCGAACGTCCGTTCCGGCATCACCGAGCTGACGGCGGAGGCGTATCGCAAGGTGTGGGAGACGGGCTGTTTCGCCGGGTTCCTGGTGGGCCGCGAGGCGGCGAAGGCGATGCTTCCGCGTGGCCGAGGCTCGATCTTCTTCACCGGCGCCACGGCGAGCCTGCGAGGCCGACCGGGCTTCGCGGCCTTCGCCGGCGCGAAGCATGGGCTGCGCGCGCTCGGCCAAAGCATGGCTCGAGAGCTGGGGCCCAAAGGCATTCACGTGGCGCAGCTCATCATCGATGGTGGCATCGACACCGAGTGGATGAGGCAGAACTTCCCGGACCGCTACGCGCTCAAAGAGCGGGACGGGATCCTCGATCCGGAAGCGATCGCCGAAGCTTACTGGCGGCTGCACCTCCAGCCGCGTAATGCCTGGACGCACGAGATGGACTTGCGTCCCTGGATCGAACCTTGGTGAGAGGCGGACCGTCCGCGTGGCTCCCGTTCTGATCCAGATCAAAGCGCGGGCCTTGCAGGAAGCTACACTCGGCACCATTTTTGCGGCTCCAGTGGACCCGTTGCAGGAGTTCTAGAGGCGATGTCCGACATTCTGACCGGCGCGCAGCTCAAGGCGAGCGCTTCCCAGCTGCCCATCTCCTGGTACTTCGACCCGGAGGTTTTCGCGCGCGAGAAGGCCATTCTGTTCGACAACGGTCCCGGCTACGTCGGCCACGAGCTGATGGTTCCGGAGGCCGGCGACTTCATGACGCTCGAGCGCAGCAGGCACGGCAAGGTGCTCCTGCGCGGTCCCGAGGGCGTCAAGCTGTTGAGCAACGTCTGCCGCCACCGCCAGTCTCTGCTGCTCGAGGGTCGCGGCCATGTCCAGAACATCGTCTGCCCGGTGCACCGCTGGACCTACGATCTGAGCGGCAAGCTGATGGGCGCGCCGGACTTCGACGAGAACCCGCACATGGGGCTGGCGTCCACTCCGCTGCAGAACTGGCACGGGCTTCTGTTCGCGGGCAAGCGCGACGTCGCGAAGGACCTCGCCGACTTCCCGCTCGGGGACGAGTATGACTTCACCGGGTACGTCTACGACCGGACCCAGGTCGATGTTTGCCCGTACAACTGGAAGAACTTCCTCGAGATCTACCTGGAGATGTACCACGTGGTCCCGTTCCACCCGGGCCTGCAGAAGTTCGTCGACCCGGGCAATTACCAATGGGGCTTCGGCGAGCGCTGGTCCTCCCAGGTGCTGGGGCTTAAAGACGAGCTGAAGGTCCAGACCTCGCCGCGCTACCTGCGCTACCGTGACGAGATCCTGCGCTACAGCGGCGGCAAGCTGCCCAAGTACGGGACGCTTTGGTGCATCCTCTACCCGAACGTCATGCTCGAGTGGTACCCGTATTCGCTCGTAGTGAGCACGCTCGTCCCCGTGTCGCCGAGCGAGACGCTCAACTTCGTGGACTTCTTCTACCCCGAAGAGGTGGCGCTATTCGAGCGCGAGCTCGTCCAGGCGCATCGGGACGCCTACGCGGAGTCCGCCGCCGAGGATGCGCAGATCTGCACCTGGCTGCAGAAAGGCCGGCAGGCCCTGTATTACAACGGCGAGGAAGACAAGGGGCCGTATCACTCCCCGCACGAAGACGGGATGGTCCACCTGCACGAGTTCCTGCGGCGTGAGCTAGCCCTTGGCATGTAGGCGCGAGCCTGGTCCAGCTCGAGGGCATGTGCGTGCCGCAAACGGCGCGGCGACGGGGGCTGAGGTGACGCGTGGCGGGTGGCCGAGCTGAGTTCCCGTTGGGACAGAATCACCCGCCGTCAAGCGATCCCAGCGAATAGCTCTTTGAGATCGATCGCGGCACGAGGAATCGCCAGCGGGGAGACCGTCGCATCTCGATCCGGCCGCAGTAGCGTACGGTAGCCGTCGGGGCCCGGGTCCCGGTACATCTCCACGCGGCGAGTGTTCAGGTCGACCAGCCAGCACTCCGGAATGCCCTGACTGGCATACAACGGCACCTTCACGTCGCGATCATATGCGAGCGTGGTGTCCGAACCTTCGATGACCAACACAACATCGTCCGCGGTAGGCAGGGAATTGAGGTAATCGTCGCTGCGGGGTTTGAGCAAGGCCAGGTCCGGCTGGTGTTCCGACGCCGGGGGAAAGCTGAGAGGGTTCTGTGCCCATACGACGAGGCCGTGGGCTAGATGTGCTTGAAAAGCTCGGTCCAAGCGCCCCACCAGACCCGCGTGCACACTCCCGATCGGTGGCATCTGGATTAGCTCCCCGTCGATCAGCTCAATTCGGTCGTCCTCGCCCACGACCCCAGCCTGTCCGAGCTTGTGATACTCGTCCACTGTGAAGCGTTTGCGCTCTGCCACTACACCCATCTTCTACCTCGCCTGGCGTTCCTGCACTCAACAACTATATCGCAGACCGCGGCTAGTGGCTGGACGTGACGTCTCGAGCAGCGTTGCTGGCAATGGCGAGCGCGGTGCCGATGAAGCCGTCGTGAAGCGCGACGCGGCCGCTTAGCTCCCGGCGCCCAAATAGAGCAGGCAGCTCGTCTCGGGTGAGGCTGGCGCGGAACGTTCCCTGCTCCGGACGAAGCTCGACCTCCACGTCGTGGAACCCGAGTGAGATTTGCGTCTCGGGGAAATAGGCCTTGTAGAACGATTCCTTGGCGCTGAAGAGCGCTTTGGCCCAAATGCCGGTGCTGTCTCCGGCGCGATCACGCAGCATTCTCTCCTCGGCGGCGGAACAGATGAGGTGCATGAGGTCCGGGCTGAGCGGCTCGCATTGTTCCGCGTCGATCCCGAGCGCCAGGACTTGCACCTTGCGGCCAACAGCCACCGCGCAATATTCCGCGGTATGCGTGATGGAGCCAACGATCCCGGTCGGCCAGATCGGCTGTCGCCGGTCACCGGGCAGCAGATCGAACCCCTCGACTCCCAGCTCTCGAAGCGCTGCGCGTGCGGCCGCCCGTCCGGCTTGGAATTCTCGCTGACGTGCCGGGACGGCTTTCGCGACGAAGTGGCTCTCCGCGGGCGTCGGCGGGCACGCCCACATCGACTCGGTCGCCTCGATGACGATCACCTCGGGCGGGAGCAACAGGTTCCACATGTCGCGAGCCGCTTCGGGTTCCCGTCACGCCCGGGCTGCAACCGGCACCCGTTCCGATGCGACTTCCCGGTGCGTTCCGACCAGCGCTTCAATCGTAGGCTTGGCGAAGATCTCGTCGCACGGGATGTCACGCCCCAGCAGCGGGCCCATGCGTGACGCCAGCCGTACGGCGAGTAGCGAGTGTCCGCCCATATCGAAGAAATTATCGCTGATCCCCACCGAGGGCGCGCCGAGCAGCTCCTCCCATACGCGCACGATTTGCTGCTCCAACTCGGTGCGCGGCGCCGAGTAGGTGCGCTCCGATTCGACCGGCTCGGGCAATCGCGCCGGGTCCAGCTTACCGGTCGGAGTCAGCGGCAGTGCATCGACCCAGACATAGCGCGAAGGCAGCATGAATTCGGGGAGCGATTGCGCGAGCGCCGCCTTGAGCTCTCCAATCTCGATCGCACTGTTCGCCTTACGCTCGATCCAGGCGATCAGCCTTGAGCCTCCGGCTCGCTCTTGCCTCACGTCGACTGCCGCGGCTCGAATCCCCGTGAGGCGCATCAGCGCTTGCTCGATCTCCGCGGGTTCGATCCGGAATCCGCGGACCTTCCGCTGGCGATCGGCACGACCGAGAAACTCGAGCACGCCGCCAGGCCGCCATCTCGCGAGATCGCCGGTGCGATATGCGCGCTCGCCGGGATCGGCCGCGAACGGGTCGCCGACGAACCTCTCGCCCGTGAGCGCAGGATCGTTCCAGTAGCCTCGCGCGACGCACGATCCGGCCACGACGAGCTGGCCCGGGACACCGACGGGCACCGGATCCCCGTCCTCATTCAGGATGTACACGCGCGTGTTCGCGATCGGGCGGCCGATGAGCGCGCCGGTTGCCGTGCCGGAGCGGTGGGTCGCGTCGATCGCGGTCTCTGTGCATCCATAGAGCACGGTGAGCTCGGCGTCCACCTCTCGTGAGAACCGCTCTTGGAGCGCCGCATCGAGCGTTTCGCCGCCACAGAAGATGCGCTGGAGTGAATGGCAGCCCTCGAAGGCGTGCTGATCGAGCAACGCGCGCAGCACCGATGGTACCGCCTGCATAACCGTGATGCCGTGCTGGCGGATCGTCCTGCGCAGCACCGCTCCATCATGGACGCCCTCTGGCATCACCACCACGCGCGCACCACAAGTCAACGGCCCGAAGATCTCCCACACCGAGGGGTCGAAGCTCAAGGACGTGGATTGCAGGACGGCGTCGTCGTCGGTGAGCGGATAGACGCTCTGCCGCCAGGCGATCTGATTGCAGATGTTCCTGTGCTCGATCATGACCCCTTTGGGCTTTCCCGTCGACCCCGATGTGTACATCACATAGGCCAAGCTCGCCGGCCCAGCGGTCCCTTGCGGTGCACTCGAGACACGGTTGCTGGCACCCCGTGCGAGCGCCGAGTTCAGGACGATCAGCCTCGCGCCGTCTTCGAAACGGCCGGAGAACTTCTCCTCGGTCAGCACCACATGCGGGTTCGCGTCCTGCAGCATGTAGCCCAGCCGCTGCGCCGGGTAGGCCGGGTCGAGCGGGACGAACGCCGCGCCTGCCTTCAGCGTCCCGAGCATCGCGACCACGGCTTGTGCCGAGCGCGTCAGTGCAACCCCGACCAGCGTCTCGGGGCCTGCGCCGCGATCCCGAAGGACGGCGGCGAGCTCGTGTGCGGCCTGGTCGAGCTCGCGGTACGTGAGGGTTCGGTCTGCTGCGACCACCGCGATGCCATCGGGCGCGCGTCGTGCCTGACGCTCGAACAGCTCGTGCAGCGCGCAATCGGGTGCAGAGGCCGCCGTGAGGTTCCATTCGACGAGCACCGTCTCCCGCTCCGCTCCGCGCAACTGGAGCAGCGCGCCGATGGCACCATCGGGATTGCCGACCGCGCTGGTCAGGATGTGCATGAAGTCGTCGATCAAGGTGTGCGCCCTGGGCGCGTCGAACAGGCTCCTGCTGTATTCGAGCGCGCACTGCCCGGCCTTGCTGTCGATGAGCATCATCAAGTCGAACGGGGAGCTGCCGGGACTGACCAGCGTCGCCGTCAACCGCAGGCCCGGCGCTTCGACCGATGCCTTGGGCATGTTGTGCACGACGAACAGGGTCTGGAACACCGGCAGCCTGCCCGCTAGACGCGGCGGCTGCACCGCTTCGACGACACGCTCCCAGGAGACGTCCTGGTTAGCGAACGCCGCCAGGACCGTCTGCTTCGTCTGCGCAAGCAGCTCGAGAAACGTGAGCGAGCCGCGCACGCGAGCGCGCAGCGCGACCGTGTTGACGAAGCAGCCCACCAGCTCCGTTGCTTCCACGCCCGAACGGCTGGCCACCGGCGAACCGACACAGAAGTCGTCCTGCCCGGAATGCCGTGCCATCAACACATCGAACGCCGCCAGCAGGAGCATGAACAGGGTTGCGCCTTCGCGCTTCGCCAGTTGCTCCAGCGAAGCGCACAAGTCCGCGGGCAGCTCGAACGGCTGCCGCACGCATGGCATGAAGAGCTGCGCCGGGTGAGGTCGGTCTGCAGCGAGTTCCAGCGGCGCGACGCCTGCGAGTTGTTCCTTCCAGTACGCCAGCTGCCGCGTCTCGCACTCGGCAACGCGCTCGAGCTGGCGCAAGACGAACGCGCTATACGAGGCAGTCGGTGCATGGGCGGGAAGCCGAGCGCCGTGCGCATGGGCCGCATAGGATTGCGCAGCCTGCTGGCTGATGATTCCCAGGCACCAGCCGTCGACGACGAGGTGATGCGCCGTCGCGAGGAGCACGTGGTGCTCCTCGGCCAGCCGCACGAGCCGGCAGCGCAGCAGCGGCCCGCGAGACAGATCGAACACCTGCCCGTATTCCTCCCTTTCCAGCCGTCGCAAGGCGGTGTCCGGTTCTGAGTCGCGGCTGAGATCGACGACGGGAAGGGCAAGCTCCGCTTGCGGCGCAATCCACTGCACGGGCTCGCCGTTTTCGATCTGGACCGTGGCGCGCAATGCGTCTTGGCGGCGTACCACGTCGTTGAGCGCGGCATGCAGCGCGGGCACATCGAGCTTGCCTTCGATGCGCATCGCCATGGGCATGTTGTAGGCGACGCATCGGGGATCGAGCTGCTGGAGAAACCAGAGTCTGCGCTGTCCGGCTGCGAGCGGGAGACGCACGCGCTGGGTATTCTCGGGCGCGCCTGCCGGCACCGATGGCCTGGCACCTGCTTCCGCGAGGATGACATCCGCAAGCTGCCGTATGCTCAACCCCTGGAGCAGCCGGAGCGCCGTGACCTGTACCGCGAGGTCCCGCTTGATCACCGATTCCAGCTCCACCGCCATCAGCGAATCCAGCCCGAGGTTCGTCAGCGATAGCTCGGTGTTGATCCGCGCCGCGGGAGCGCCCAGCACCTTCGCCACTTTCTTGCCCAGATAGGTTTCCAGCGACGCGCGACGATCCTTGCCGGAAAGCAGATCCGCAGGGTCTTCCGCTTCCGACGCGACCTCTGCGTCTGCGCTGTCCCGAGCGGCGGGGAGCATCTCGACCACGCGCTTGCGTGCATTGCCCGAGAACGACTGCAGCTTGCTCCAATCCATGCGGAACGGCATCGCGTAGACCGCGCCGCCGCGCAGGAGTCGCTCCAGCGTAGTGAATGCCTCTTCCACGCTGATCGGCTGAAACCCGATCCGCTGAAAGTAGCGCTGCAGATCCGGCCGGTCGACCACCAAGCCGATGCTTCCCAGCAGTCCCCACGCGATCGAGAGTCCAGGCAGGCCGCGCTCCCGTCGATGCCGGGCGAGCGCGTCGAGGAAGGCGTTGCCGGCGGCGTAGTTGGCTTGGCCGACGTTGCCGAGCACCACCGTCGACGAGGAGAACAACACGAAGTAATCGAGGTCTCGCGTGAGGCGATGCAGATTCCAGGCGCCGGCGATCTTGGGCGCCATCACCTTTTCCCAGCCTTCGGGCGTGAGGTCGAGCAGCTTCTGGTCGTCCAGCACCATGGCTTCGTGGAATATGCCGCGTAGCGGGGGCAGCGTGTTCTCGATTCGATCCAGCAGGCGGGCGACCTGATCTTCACAGGCAATGTCGGCGGGGAGGACGGCAACGTCCGCTTCGGAAGCAAGGAGCCGGTCGAGAGCCGCCTGATTGCGGGGTGCGGGCATCGCTCTACGGCCGGTGAGAACCAGATGCCGCGCGCCTTGCTCGACCATCCACTGGGCCGTTGCCAGGCCGAAGCCGCCGAGCCCGCCGGTGATGAGATAGGTCGCCTCGCTCGAGAACAGGTTCTGAGCCGAGGTGGGGCGCGCGGTGTACCGCTGCTGCCTCGCCCTCAACACGATCTTGCCGATGTGCTTGCCCTGCGCCATGGTGCGAAACGCGGAGGCTGCATCGGAAAGCTCGAAATCCGTCCTCGGGAGAGGCTGCAGGCGTCCCGCGTCGAACTGCGCGATCACCTCCTGCGCCAGAGCGGCGCATGCGTGCGGCCTCTCCTTGCGCATGCGATCGAGGTCCACCCCGAAGAAGGAGAGGTTGCGCTCGAACGGCCCGAGGCCGAGCTGCGAGTTCTGGACGAAGTCGCGCTTGCCGAGCTCGACGAACCGCCCGAACGGGCGCAGGATCGACAGGCCTTTCGCGATCGCGGCTCCGGCCAGGGAATTGAGCACGACATCCACGCCGTCGCCGCCGGTGATGTCGCGCACTTGGTCGGCGAACTCGCCGGAACGGGAGTCCATCACGTGCCGGATGCCCATCGCCTCGAGGAAGGCTCTTTTCTCCGGCGTGCCCGCCGTAGCGAAGATCTCGGCGCCCGCGTTCCGAGAGATCTGGATCGCCGCCAATCCCACGCCGCCCGCGGCAGAGTGGATCAGCACGCGCTCCCCGGGCAGCAGGCGCGCCGCATGCTGCAGGCCGAATTGGGCGGTGGTGAAGGGGAGCAGCATGCCGGCGGCATCGTCGAGGCTGAGCGCGGCGGGGCGGTGGAACGTGAACTGCTCCGGTATTCGCACGTGCGAGGCCATCGCGCCCGTGGCGATTCCGCAGACCTCATCTCCTGGCCGGAATCGGGTTACGCTCGCACCGACTTCGACCACGACACCGGAGCACTCGAACCCGAACGCTTGCCTGGCGTCCGCCCGCGGGTCCTGCAGGTTGAAGCGGAGCAGCCCCAGCGCATGCATCACGTCCTTGAAATTGAGGCCGGCCGCGTGCACGCGGACGAGCACCTCGTCCGGCGCTGGCGCGACAGGC
>Ga0335081_10014611_pt1 | contig 12702 bp, 14 predicted proteins | sample Lox_Sample_35_FD_206713 | JGI IMG/M metagenome (GOLD analysis project Ga0335081, IMG submission 206713) | Soil microbial communities from Loxahatchee National Wildlife Refuge, Florida, United States - Lox_Sample_3.5 | ecosystem: Environmental > Terrestrial > Soil > Wetlands | place: USA...
GTCCATCATGGCCGGCATGGCGATCAACATTTGGCCGTCGAGATAGCCTCGGCGTCTGCTCTTGCCCGAAGTGCCGCGCGGCGTCTTCATAACGGAAAGGTTAGCCCATCGATCCGCAATTGCAAACGAACGGTGGGTCAAAAAGTTCACTGTCACAATGTGTCGCGGGCATGCTTGTTTAATTTCCTGCAACCATTCTCAGCGACAAAACACGCTTGGCTCAAAAGGTGATGCCGTAATCGGGGCAATCCGGTTCGCCGCTCGGTCACAATCATGTCAGTAGCGCTCGTGCCCGCCCGGGCTTAGACAACAGCCATGATCTCGGCAGGCAAAAGTCCACTCCCAGCTTCGGCCATGACCGCGGGCATTGCGCGGTCGATCCCGTCGTCGAGGCGTGTGTTCCAGGCCGCCATTCTGATGTCTCTTGCGGCAGCGCCGTCCGCGTCCGCGCAGGACGCTTCGAACTGGGATGGGCAGGCTCATAGTGCCGCGCGGCTGATCGCGGGGGCAACGAGCAAAAATCGCGACGCCGCTTTCTTGCGCGCCGGCATCGAGATCAGGCTCGATCCCGGATGGCAGACCTATTGGCGCGACCCCGGCGACTCCGGATCCCCGCCGACATTCGATTTCTCCGCTTCCGAAAACGTGAAATCGGTGAACGTGCTATGGCCCGCGCCGGAGCGATTTCCCGACGGCGCCGGCGGCAATTCGATCGGTTATCGCAACCACGTGATTCTGCCGCTCCATGTCGTTCCGATGGACGCCGCAAAACAAACAGCGCTGCGGCTCAAGCTCGAATACGATGTCTGTTCCAACATTTGCGTCCCGGTTGAGTCCAATCTCGTGCTCAGCCTCAGCGGCGACGGCGCCGAAGACGCGGCGATCGAGCGGGCCGAGATCCGCGTACCGCGCGCAGTCGCGCTCGGGCGGAACGCGCGCCCTGAAGCGATGCGTGAGCGAGCACAAGTCAACGCTCAGGCCGCCGGTCAGGGCGCCCCGGGGGAAACGGCCGAACAGCACCGGGAGCCTCTTGCCATTCTCGGCCTGCATCGTCAGCCGGGCGACGCGCATGATCGCGTCGTCGTCGACGTTGAGGCGCCCGCGGGAGCGCCGGTCGACCTGTTCGTGGAGGGCCCCACCCCCGATTGGTCGCTGCCGCTGCCGCAACAAGGTGCAGCCGATGGCGCCGTCCGGCACTTCGAATTCGAACTCGAGGGCCTGCCGCCGGACGCCAAAGCCGAAGGTGCGGCGCTGACTTTGACCGCGGTTTCCGGCGACGACGCCATCGAAGTGACCGCCCATCTCGACTAATTTCGCCGCGGTGTCCCGATTCCGAGGTTCGCACGCTATGGCGGCACGCTCTCATGCGAACTTCGGAATCAAAGGGGACGCTGGCGATGTCTCGTTCTAGTGCGGTTTTTGGATTTGAAGTTCCTATGAGAGCTTCCGGCCAACTATTGGAACTTCAAATCCACCGCACGAGACGCTAGTTTATGGCCCGCCCGCGACAGCGGACGGAATTCATTGCGAAAGCGAGAGGACAGGATCATGGCGATTAAGGTTGGTGACCGCGTACCCAGCGGCAGTTTCATGGTGATGACAGCCGATGGGCCCAAGCCCAAGACCACGGACGATTTGTTCAAGGGCAAGAAGGTGGTGTTGTTCGCGGTGCCGGGCGCCTTCACGCCGACCTGCCATCGCAATCATCTGCCGGGATTTGTGAAGAACGCCGGCGCGATCAAGGCAAAAGGCGTCGATACTATTGCGGTGACCGGCGTGAACGACGTGTTTGTCATGGAGGCTTGGAAAAAAGCTTCCGGCGGCGACGCCATCGAATTTCTCGCCGACGGCAGCGGCAATTGGGCGAAGGCGTTGGGACTGACGGCCGATTTGACCGAGCGCGGGCTCGGCGTGCGCTCGCAGCGTTATGCCATGCTGGTCCAGGACGGCGTGGTGAAGGTGCTCAATATCGAAGACGCGCCGGGCAAGGCGGAAATTTCCGGCGCCGATAATATTTTGAAGGCGCTGTAAGAGGGCCTCCCCGCTCATTCCCGCGCAAGCGGGAATCCAGAGACAACGTGCGCTGGGTCCCCGCTTTCGCGGGGGCGAGCGGCCGCTATGACTTCTCCACTTTTCCCCCCGCCCTGATCTCCGCGATCGCCTGCCGCGCGAGCAAATCGGCGCGCTCGTTTTGCGCATGACCGGCGTGACCACGCAGCCAGTGCCAGCGGATCTGATGCTGGTGCATCGCCGTATCCAGCCGCTGCCACAGATCGATGTTTTTGACCGGCTTTTTGTCCGCCGTGCGCCAGCCGTTCTGTTTCCATCGCGCCAGATAAGCTGTCACCCCGTCGCGCAGATATTGGCTGTCGGTATGCAGATCGACGCGGCACGGTTTCTTGAGCGCTTCGAGCGCGGAAATCGCGGCCATCAGCTCCATGCGGTTGTTGGTCGTGTTCGCCTCGCCGCCTTTGAGCTCCTTCTCGTGGTCGCCAAAGGCGAGGATCGCGCCCCAGCCGCCAGGTCCCGGATTTCCAGAACAGGCGCCGTCGGTGTGAATGACGACGTGCGGCAATCTATGCGGCGGATGCTGGGGCGCTGCTTCGCTCACGGCTCAATCAATCCATAATCGCGCGCGCTTTTCACTTTTTGATGAAAGCGGAGTTTGCGCGCGTATTCGCGCGGATCCTTCGGCCGCACCAAGGCGCCGGCCGGCACGTCGAGCCAATCGACCAGCCGCGTCAGCAGGAAGCGCAGCGCCGCACCGCGCGCGAACAACGGCAACTTCTCCCATTCCTCGTGCGACAGCGGCCGCGTTTTCGCGTAATTGGCAAGCAGCGCGCGTCCCTTGGTGACGTTGAAGGAATGATCGGTCTCGAAACACCAAGCATTGAGACAGATCGCCACGTCGTAGACCAGCGTGTCGGTGCAGGCGAAATAGAAATCGATCAGTCCGGATAATTTATCGCCGAGGAAAAACACATTGTCCGGAAACAGGTCGGCGTGAATGACGCCCTGTGGCAGGCCGCGCGGCCATTCGCGTTCCAGCACGACCAGTTCGGCGCCGACCAGCGTCTCCAGGTTGCGGTCGACCTTGTGCGCGCGCTCGCGACAACCCTCGTAGAGTTGCCGCCATCCGGCGACCGACAGCGCGTTGTCGCGGCGCATCGCAAAATCCGCGCCGGCGAGATGCAGCCGTGCCAGCGCCTCGCCGAGCGCGCCGCAATGGGCCGCGCTGGGGCGGCGAATCCACATGCCGTCGAGGAAAGTGACGATCGCGGCGCGACGGCCGGCGAGCTTGCCAAGCACCTTGCCGGCGCGGTTCTTCACCGGCTGCGGGCAGTTGATGCCGCGGCCGGCGAGGTGCTCCATCAAGTTTAAGAAAAACGGCAGATCGCGCTCGGCGACGCGCCGTTCGTACAGCGTCAGGATGAAATGGCCCTTTGCGGTATGGACGAGGAAGTTTGAGTTTTCGACGCCTTCGGCGATGCCCTTGTAGGAGAGCAGCGCGCCGATGTCGTAGCCGGCAAGAAACCGGCTCAAATCTTCCGCCGCGACATCGGTATAGACTGCCATGAAGGTCCCCGCGAAACGCGCCTGCGGCTCACGCCGCACCGCCCCCGAGCCATCGCAAATAACGCGCGTAGAGATCGGCCGTTTCCGCACCGCCGTCGCGATAGATGACGGGCGCCAGCGAGCGGCCTTCGGCATGCGCGAGCCGAAACGCCATGTAACGGTATTGTTCGGGATAATGCGCCGTCTCGGCCGCTTCGAACAATGCGTCGAATGCCGGCGATGGCTCTACCGGATCGAGCCGGTCACGCTCGTAGATGGCGGCGCGTTCGGCAATCAGCCAGCCGTCGCCGCGGCGCTCGACGCGGTCGAGAAACCGCGAAAACGAGGTGAGGTCGGCCTCGACCGCGCCGAATTTCTGCCGCACACGGATGATCACCGGCGTCTCGGCGATCGAGCGATCCTTGTCCAGCTTGATCGTCGAGGCGAACAGGTGATGGCGCGACCAGCCGTGGCTCGCGGAAAACCCGGCGCGGCAGCGCTCGACGAATTGCTCGAACGGACCGCGAAACCACGACACTGAAATATGCCCGTCGGGCGTGAAAGTGCTACGCAGCTCTTTCCACTTGCCCTGGTCGCGATAGAGACCCCAGGCCTGGATGAGTTCGGCGATCGCGAATTTATCGGCAAATTCCATCGGCTGCGCCTCGCCCAAAGCACCATAGGCTACAGCATGATCCGGAAAAGTGGATACCGGTTTTCGGAAAAGATCATGCTCAAACAACAAGCTAAAGCGAAATGGTGATTGAACCTAATGCCATTTCCGCTTTAGCGCGGCGACGCCATGGCAATTGTCGGCGCCTTCAAGAATCGTCCACTGGACGCGTTGCTTCGACCGAGGGCCGCGCCGCGAAACCGGCGTGCCAGATGGCAAGACGCGGATGGTCTTTGCGCCAATCCTCTTCGGCAAAACGGAAATCGAGATAGGACAGTGCGCAGCCGATCCCGATATGTCCGATGTCGAATGCGCTTGCCGCAAGCGCGTCGGCCTCGCGTTCGAGACTGGCCAGCACGGCTGCGCTGCGCGCCGCCGCACTGGTTAAATGGAGCTGCGAAGGCTGTTCGCGCAACCGCTCGTTGCGCGTGAGCACCAACAGATCGAGAAAGCCATCGCCCAGCGCCTGACGGCGCAGCGCCAGCATGCGCAGCTTGCGGTCGAGCGGAAACAATTGCGGCTTGCCGTCGAGCGCGTCGAGACATTCGCAGATCACCGGCGAGTCATAGAGCGCCGTGCCGTCGTCGAGCACGAGCGTCGGGATCTTCGACAACGGATTATCCCGCATCAGCTCCGCATGCGGCGTGGTCATTGCCGCGACCGTGCGAACGCAATTGAGCCGATCGATTAATCCGCGCTCATGGGCGACGATCATAACCTTGCGCACGAAAGGTGAGCGCGGCGACCAGTGCAGCTTCATGGATCATCCTCCGCCGCGATGGTGCACTCCCGCTATGCAGTCGCGCCGGTTGCGCCGAGCGACAGGATAGAGCCTAAAGACTGCCGCGCAGACGTACCACGCAACCCCGGCGATGAACGCTAGCGGGCGCCCTGCCCGCGCATCGCGTAGAAAGCGGCGTAGAACTTCTTGCATGCCTCGGCGAGCGAATTGGCGGCGCGCTTGCCGGGACCGGCGAGATCGAAGCTGTAGTCGCAGCCTTCCCCCGCACAGGCGTAAAAGCGCATCCCGCGCAACGTCTCGGCGAACTCCGAATTCTCCTGGCCGCAATTGGGACAAATCATGACAATGCGTGCAGTCGATTGTATTTGCGAAATGCCATAATTGCGCATGGCGGTCGCCCTGTCGTTCGGCGCGCGAGGGCTTTCGCGCGCGGCGAATCGGGGATCATTTTAGCAAACGATTGCTTTAACGCCGGTTTATCCCCGCGATTTCCTTGCCGCAGCCGCTTGTCCGCCCCGGAGCGGCGCGGCAGTATGAGAGGGGCACCCATAAGATCCCGATTGCGGGACTGGCGCCCAGGGGAATAGCCGACTTTGAGCGGCTGGCTTTGCGCGGCTGACTTGAACGGCTGACTTTAGAACTTCGGCCACGAATGAGTGGGGCGCGTGCGCGTATGAAAACTATTCTCGTTCCGACCGAGCAAAGTCCGACCATGGTATCGGCCTTGGATACCGCGCTGCTCTTGGCGCGGAAATTCGATAGCTGCATCGAAGGCTTCCCACTGCGGCCTGCGGTCGCCGATCTGGTGGCGATGGACCCCGACAGTGGCCTGACCATGGTCGCCGTCAAGGAGAACGACGCCGAGATGGTGCGGCAGGCGGAAGCGCTGTTCCGCTCGTTCATGGAGAGCAACCGGATTGCGCAAAGCACCGGCAAGGTTCCGGCGTCGCTGTCCTGGTCGTGGCTGGGCGACGCACCGAGCGGGCATGATTTTGTCGGCAGCTATGGCCGGGTATTCGACATCATCGTGCTGGCGCGGCCCGGCGACGAATGGCAAAGCCCGTCGATGATTACATTGGAATCGGCGCTGTTCGAAAGCGGCCGCCCGGTGCTGATCGCGCCGCCCGCTTCGCCACGCTCGCTCGCAACCAATATCCTGGTGGCGTGGAACCAGAGCACCGAGCAGGCGCGTACCATGGCGGATGCCATGCCGTTTCTCCAAGCCGCGGAGCGGATCACGATCTTGACGGTGGAAGGCGCCACGGTGGCCGGCCCAAGCGGCGAGCAAATGGCGCACTCGCTGGCGATGAACGGGATCAAGGCCGAGACCATGACGCTCAAGCCCACCGGTAAGCGCAGCGCCGGCGAGACGATCCTGGCCAAGGCCGATGAGCTCGGTTGCGATCTCATCGTCAAGGGCGCCTATACGCAAAGCCGGCTGCGGCAGATGATTTTCGGCGGCACCACGCGGCACATCCTGGCCAATGCCAAGCTGCCAGTCTTGATGGCGCACTGATTTCGCGACCCTGTGATTTTTTGAATTCCCTTGTCAGCGCTTTACCAGACGTTTTTGCCGTTCGCCGACGCGCTGTTGCGCGCGGCGATCGGACTTGCGCTGGTGCCGCACGGCTTGCGTAACACTTTCGGCTTTTTTCCCAATACCGGCGTGCGTGCGCTTAACCTGACCGCATTGGCCAAGCAGCTCGACGAGACCGGTTATCGTCCGGGCGCGCTGTGGGCGCCGGCGATCTCGCTCACCCAACTCGTCGGCGGACCCCTTCTGGCGCTCGGCCTGTTCACGCGGCCGGTCGCCGCGGTGGTTCTGGTTTTCCTTCTGGTCAGCAATATCGAACGCTGGCGCGTCGGCCGATACTTTTGGAATCAGCTTGGCTTGGAATATACGCTGATGTGGACCATCGCCACGTTCTACGTCTTGATCTCCGGCCCCGGCCCCTACTCGCTCGATCGGCTACTCGGTATTTGACGGAAAATGCGCACATCATCCACAGAAGGCTTCGCGGACGCGAACGGCGTGGGCCTGCATTACGCGCTCGCCGGCGACAGCGGCCGCTCGGTCGTGCTGCTGCATGAGCTCGGCGGCACGCTCAATTCATGGGACGGCGTGGCGCCGCGGCTTGCCGCGCATTTTCGCGTGTTGCGCTACGACCAGCGCGGCGCGGGGCTCTCGGAAAAAGTGCGGCACGAATTCACCAACGACATGCTGGTCGAGGATTTCGAGGCGCTCGCCGCCGCGCTAGCGCTGCCGCCGCCTTATCACTTCGTCACCGTCGCGGCAGCAGCGACCCAGGCACTGCGCTTTGCCGAAAAATATCCCGACCGTGTCGGCGCGCTCGTTCTGTGCAATCCGGCGCCGGGTGTCGATCCAAGCCGCGCCGCGGTGCTCGACGAGCGCGCCGCCTTTGCCGCGCGCGAAGGCATGCGTGCCTCGCTACCGACCACGCTGGCCTTGTCCTATCCGCCGCGGCTTGGCGAGCGCGCGGCTTACCAAGCTTATCTCGGGCGCTACCTCGCCAACGATCCGGTGTGCTTCGGTTTTGCCTTCCGCGCTTTGGCGCGCACCAATATGCTCCATATGCTGCCACAGATCCGCTGCCCGGCGATGGTGGTTGCCGGCCGCCACGACACGGTGCGGCCGCATGCCGGCTCGGCCGAGCTTGCGAAAAAGATTCCCGGCGCGCGGTTTGAGCTGATCGATGACGGCGGGCACTTTCTGCCGACGCAGGCGCCGCGCGCGCTCACGGCTTTGTTGGAAGATTTTTTGCCGCGATGAGATTTCACGTCATAGCCGGGCTTGTCCCGACCACCGACGTCTTTAATGTCCTGTCGTTTAAACGTGGATACTCAGCATAAAGCTGGGCATGACGAATGGATGAACACAAGCATGAAAGTCAAAGCCAACGGCATAAACATCAATTACCAAGTCGACGGCCCAGAGCGCGCGCCTTGGCTCATTTTCTCGAATTCGCTCGCCACCTCGCTTGCGATGTGGGACGAACAGGCGGCGGCGCTGAAGGATCGCTTTCGCGTCATCCGCTACGATCAGCGCGGCCACGGTGAAACCGAGGCGCCGGCCGGGCGCTATGCCTTCGACACGCTCCTTGACGATGCGCTGGCGCTGATGGACGCGCTCGGCATTGCCAAGGCGACTTTCGCCGGCCTGTCGATGGGCGGCGCCACCGCGCTCGGTCTTGCGGAGCGGCATCCCGACCGTTTCGAACGCATCATCGTCGCCGATTCACCATGCCAGTCGACGCCGCAAAGCAGTCAGCAATGGGAGAGCGGATCGCGGTGGCGCAGAAATAAGGCATCGAAGCCCTGGTCGAGCCGACCGTCGCCCGCTGGTTTCCGCCCGAGACGGTCGCGAAAAATCCGCACTATCTCGACAAGATCCGCGCCATGATCCGCGCAACGCCGGTCAACGGCTTCATCGGCTGCGCCGCGGCGCTTGCCGCGCATGACTACGCGTCGGCAGTCGCGACGGTGCAATGCCCCACCTTGTTCATCGTCGGTGAGAAAGACGGCGCCACCCCGGCGGCCATGGCCAAGCTCCATAACAAGCTCCATAGCAAGCTGCCCGGGTCGCATTTTGTCACGCTGCCGGGCGCCGGGCACATTTCCAACATGGACCGCTCCGGTGAATTCAACCGGGCGCTGCGCGATTTCTTAGCTGCTTGACGATGTCCCGCTATGCCTTTTCCGCGGGGTATGCTGCACGGCCCGCAGGCGGCGCGCGCTTTCCAATAAACCGCGGAGTCACTATACCTTCCGGCAAAGGTCGGATCCGGCAGCCATGCCCGATCTGCTGCCTATCCGATCATCAGGGACGCGACCGCTCGCTCAAGGAGAACACCTCATGGCCACCGTGACGATGAAGGCCCCTGCCCCGGGTGGGCTCTCAAACAAGGCGCGTGAGTTGATGGAGGCCATCAACACCGAAGCCGCCAAGCACAATATCTGGGTGCGGACGCAAGCCAACGCGCCGGCGCAGCGGCCGTGGTTCAGCGAAACCGGCGGCGAAGGTTCGGGCCAGCTCGCCACCGGCCGCGTCGCCGTCAATCAGATGAAAACGCTTCCGCATATGTGGAAATGGAACGAATACAGCGCCTACTTAAAGCAAATCTCGGAAATCGCGCGCAAAGCCGATGTGTCGCCAATCGAATTCGCCGACCGGCAAAGCATCCTTCTGCTCAATCCCGGATTGAACGGCCGCCTGCAGGTGACCAACACGATCCGTTGCGCCATCTCGATCTACAATCCGGGCGACGTCGCGCCGGTGCATCTGCATTCGCCGAACGCGAGCCGCACCATTTTGTCCGACAAGGGCGGCTACACCGTCATCGAAGGCGAGCGCTGCACCGCCAATCGCGGCGACCTCATTCTCACCCCGAACGGCACCTGGCACGATCACGGCAACGATGCCGACGAGCCGGTGGTCTGGATCGACACGCTCGATTGGCCGCTGATGGAATTCCTCGACGCCGCCTGGGTCGATCACAACATGCCGGGCGCAAAGGGCAATATAAACGTGCAAGCGGTCACGCATGCCGAAGGCTATTCGCAAAAGCTTTATAGCCACGGCGGCATCATGCCGGCCTTTGTCGACCATCAGCGCGGCGTCGGCCACGCGCCGGCGCCGCTGTTTCATTATCGCGGCGCGGACGTGCTCGAAATGCTGCACAGCCTCCGCGGCGAGAAGGGCGATCCGCACGAAGCCATCAAGGTCGACTTCGTCAATCCGGTTACCGGCGAGCCGGTGTTCAAGACGCTCAATTATTCGGCGCAGCTCCTGCGTCCCGGCGAGGAAACCGAGTTCAAGCGAGAGACCGCCGGCACTTATTACGTCGTGATCGAAGGCTCCGGCGCGACCGAGGTCGGCGGCAAGCGCTTCGAATGGGGCAAGAACGATCTGTTCATCGTGCCGAACTTCCTGTGGCGCCGCCACGTCAATACCGGCAAGTCCGACGCGGTCATCTATTCAGTCTCCGACGCGGCGCTAATGCGCAATATCGGCCAGTATTACGCGCAAGGCCGCGCCAAGGACGGCAAGGTCACCGAGCTGACGATGCATTGAAATCGCCGTCGCTTGTGCGGGGTGCCCGGGCGCAGCGCAGCATGAAATGGTGCGTTGCTGAACCGGGACTATTAAAAACTCTGAGTCCGGGAAATACGGACTAATGCCTCGTCACGGCCGGGCTTGTCGTGATTCAAAAATCCGGCGGTGCGCCAACTTGGGTTCGATGCTTGGCAACGTAGTGGTAGAGCAACGGCGTTAGATCTTCGGGACACTTATAATATTCGCGATCCAGTTCTTCTAAGATCTGGCGAGCTTGCGGCGAGAGACTCTTGACGCTTCCCCGGCGAGCGGCATCATCGGACCAGATGGTGATCGTATCGCCAACCGCATTGAGCGCGCGTTGGACAATGTCGGCCGTTGCCTCAGCCCCTATGGCTTTGAGAGCGTCCACAACATCGAGAGCCAGCGCTCCGCTGCGGTTATGGAAGTACTGGTGAAAGCCACCATTGTTAACCTCGCTCCCAGACGAGTAAAAAGACGCGCTCGGGAGGCGATAGGTTCCGGTAGTCAAGGCGCCAAAATTGCGAGGTCGGACTTTCGGAAAGCTTGATCAGGCGACGATTCATTTCTCTGCCGTCGATCGCCATTTGGCCTCACAGCCTTTGCTGATCTCTTCGAGAATAGCTCAAACGCTGCCGTTTTATTCAAATAACGGCGTCGGCGCGCCCGAGAAGCGTCAGAGGCACGGATAGTCCAAGCGACCCGAAACACGAATCGCGGCGGCGTCGATGACGTGCATCCACACCCTGCCACACCGGTTTTCGAAAAAGATCATGCTCAAACCAAAATAGGCAAAACGAAATGGGAGCTTCTGGCTCGCTCATTTCTTTGGCGCGTGATCGTGCGGCTCGCCGATCATCTCGCCGCAGCCGGCGCGGTTCGCCCAGTACTGCCAGGCGCGCCACGTCTCGGGTGAATGCGGTTTGTAGCCGGCAGCGCGCGCCGCGATCTCGCCTTTCGACAGCGGGATCGGCTTGCCGCCCATGCGCATCGCGTTCATCTGCACCCGCGCATTGCGCGGCAGATAGACCGAGAGCCGCACCACTTCGATGATCGAGCGCGCCGCCGAGGCAAAGCCGTGGCCGCGCATCAGCGCCACATTGCCGGCGCCAAGACATTTCGCGAGATCGCGGCCCTGCGCCATGTTCGTCACCAGCAAATTGGTGTCGCCAAATTTTTTGCGGATGTCCCACACCGGCACCTTGCCGCCGATGAAACTGCCGGAATGGATCACCGGCTGCAGCGGCTCCCTGACCAGGCCGAACGGCAGCGTGTCCTCGGCGTGCGCGTGCACGACCGCGGTCACGTCGGGGCGCGCCTCCAAAATCGCCGCATGGATGAAGCGCTCGAGATAGGGCTGGCGCTTGTCGTTGACCGGCTCGCCCCCGGCGTCGAACTCAATCAGGTCGTGGCGCTCGACCAGTTCCGGCGCCAGCGAGCGCGCCATGAAGAAGCGCTTGGGATTTTCGGGATGGCGCACGCTGATATGGCCATAAGCGTCGACAACGTCTTCATTGGCGAGAATGCGGTTGGCGACGACAAGATCGCGCAGCAGGTCTTCGAGTTGGCTCATTTTGATTCCGTCGAATGAAAGAACTAAAGAGGTAGGCCGTTTGACGAAAGGCGATCATGATCACCCATAGGTCGGCACGAACAGATCGTCGACTTTGACCGGCTTGTCGATCAAACTCAGATCCCGCTGATACTGCACCAGCGCCTCCAAAGTCTGCCGGTTTGGCTCGATGCCATAGGGCCACGGGTCGCCGTTGAAGACCTCCCAGATGTCGTCGATCTCGCGCATCAAGAACGGCGTCATATAGCGCACCGCGCGCAGATTGAACAATTTCTCCAGCGCGATCTGTTTCGATTTGACGAAAGCGTCATAAAGGCTCGTGGCGACGAACGGATAGCGTTCGTAGACGCTCTTTTTGATCGCGACCAGATGCATGATCGGATAGATCTTCTTGCGCTTGTAGAGATCCTTGTCGACATCGACGTAATCGGGGAATAGCCGCACCACGTCCGGATTGGTGCGGATCTCGTTCGGCAGGCTGGTGCCGAGCGTGGCGTCGATAGCTCCCTCGGCGAGGAGCTGGCCGAGCGTCTTGTCGGTGGTGTTGTTCTCGATCGAGACTTTTTTCAACAGCGGAAGCACGGTCGGACTGCCGTGCGCGCCTTCGGTATTCATCGCGCTCTGCACCCAGCGCGCCTCTGACAGATCGACGCCGAACTCGTTCTTGAGGATGCCGTTGATGAAGATCGCCGCTGTCATCGTATAGAGCGGCACGCCGATCCGCTTCCCGGCGAGATCCTTGGGATTTTTTATTCCGGATTTGCGGTTGATCGCGATGAAGCCGAGGCGGAAGGCAATCGACGGAAACACCGGAATGGCCACGAACGGACATTCGCGATTGGCGAAACGCTGAACGAATTCGGAGGACGAATATTCGGCGACGTCGAACTCCTGCCCGCCGGACATGCGATCGAAAATCGGCCGCGGCTGATCGATGGCGATGTAGTTGAGATCGATGCCGGCGGGCTTCACTTCTCCGGTATAGAGCGCGAGCATCCGGTCATAAAGCCCGCAGGCAAACGAAAGCTGAAGCTTCGACATCGCGTTGCCGCCCTCCCCTCATA
>Ga0335081_10014612_pt1 | contig 12702 bp, 10 predicted proteins | sample Lox_Sample_35_FD_206713 | JGI IMG/M metagenome (GOLD analysis project Ga0335081, IMG submission 206713) | Soil microbial communities from Loxahatchee National Wildlife Refuge, Florida, United States - Lox_Sample_3.5 | ecosystem: Environmental > Terrestrial > Soil > Wetlands | place: USA...
AAAGGCCTCACGACCGAAGAGCCCACGGGGTCTGATCAGCAAGAAAGCGGCCATAAAAATATAGATAAGCGTATGGGCCATGGGAGGCCAGACCATCACTCCGAATGCGATAATCTCGCCAACAATGAGACCTCCGACGATGGAGCCTGCGATGCTGCCCATGCCTCCAACCACCACCACCACAAAACAATCAACCAGGAAGTCTACACCCATCAGGTGACTGACATTCTGAAGAGGAGCGGCCAGGACGCCGGCCAACCCGGCTAGTCCGATACCCATTCCAAAGACCAATGTAAAAATCTTGGAGATATTGATTCCCAGGGAATCGACCATGATGCTGTTATCCGTCCCGGCTCTGATGATGGCTCCAAGCTTGGTCTTGGAAAGAAATAGCCACACCCCAAACGAGCACAGCGAGGTAATAATGATCAGGAAAATGCGATACTTGGGGTAGTACATGAAGCCCAGGTTGATGGCCCCATCCAGCGATGAGGGAGTGCTGAAGGGAACCCCTGCACTGCCATAAATGATCCGGATAAAATCCTGGAGGACCAACATCAGACCGAAGGTGAACAACATAATATACAGAGGGGGCAGATTGTAAAGGCGTCGCAGGAGGAAGGCTTCGCAAGCGGCACCGAAGACTGCCATGACGATAGGACCGATAAGAAGAGCCAGCCAAAAGTTAGGGAAAACGTAAGCCATGATCGTATAGGCCACGAAGGCACCGAACATATAAAACGCCCCGTGAGCGAAGTTGATGATACCGAGCATACCAAAGATAATCGTCAGGCCGAGTGAGAGAAGGACATAGATGGACCCCATGATCAGTCCATTAAAAAGTTGCATACCTATAAACTGTATATTCATTTAGCCTTGTCCTTTAGAGGCCCAGGAGTATCCATGGAAGTGCACCCCAAGTTTTCTCGGGATACACTTCCATGCCTGGTTTCAAGTTAGAAGCCACCCATTTTGCAGCCTGTTTCCTTCACATCCTGGTAGGCCTGCTCTGCTGGGACGACACCGACAATTTGAAAGTAATCCCAGGGTTCTTTGATCTCGCTTGGCTTCTTGGCTCTCAAGATGTATGCCTTGCCGACCCTCTTATGGTCCTCCGGCCGGATATATCCGGGGTTTGCAAAAAAATCGCTGAATCGATAGCCTTCGAGTGCCTTGATCACAGCCTTGGGATCTTTGCTTCTGGCTCTCTTGACGGCCAGCAAATACTGGGTCACACAGCTGTAATTGCCGGCATTGAACCAGTTCGGTGGTCTACCAAACTTTTTCATCCACTTAGCGACGAATTCCTTCACACCCGGTTGATCAACCTTCCAGTCCCAGGAGGCCGTCACGTAATTGTCGGCGAAAACTTCCGGACCTGCAGCCTTGATATCTTCAGGAAATAACAAGGCGTGAACAATCTTGGCTTGTTTCTTCAGCCCAAATTCGACGGCCTGTTTGGCAGAGTTGACCGTGTCTTTACCAGCGTTCAAAAGGGCCACCACCTCTGGTTTTGCATTCATGGCCTTTATGATAAAGGGACTGAAGTCGGAAGCTCCTAGAGGCACCATCTCGTTTCCAAGCAATGTTCCGCCCCTTTTTTGCAACGCGGCGCTGAAGTGTTTAAGCAAGTCATGACCCCAGGCATAGTCAGCGGTGATCGTGTACCACTTCTTGCCCAGGTTGTCAGCCGCCCATATGCCGGCCGATGTGGCCAGGACATAGTCGTTGTAGGCCCAGTGAAAGGTGTAACGGTTGCACAGGTCACCGGTATATCTTGTTGTGCCCGAGGTAATAGCGATAAAGATTTTCTTGTAACGCAAGGCCTGGTTGGTCACGGCCAATCCGGAGGCACTGTTAGGACAATCAAAGATCACATCCACCTTCTCTTTTTCGTACAACTCTATCGCCTTCTGATTGGCCAGATCAGCCTTGCACTGATGGTCTCGATAAATATACTCAATATTCATCCCGAGAACTTTCCCGCCGAAATCCTCAATAGCCATTTTGGCAGCGTTGATGTTCCCCCAACCCGCTAATTCTGCGTAGGGACCCGACATATCCGTAAGCGTGGCGATTTTGAGCGTTTCAGCCGAAAAGGCCGGAGACACGATAAACCCTGAAATGAGAACAACAACCATGAACCGAATGAATTTCTTGCCCTTATCCATTGTCATTACCTCCTTTTTGGTAAAGATCGGATTGAAATGGATTCCAGAATGGATATGACCACCTCCTTTTTTCCAGATTATCTACCCCGTTCCTCCCCCCACCCCCTCCCTCTCCCAGGTGGGGAGACGGGAAGGGTGAGGGAGCAAATCAGAATCTAAACCCCTAAATATCTTTTCTGCACTTCTGCATCAGCCTTGAACTCCTCGTTGCTTCCTTCATAAACGATTTGCCCATTGGAGAGGATGCAATGCCTATCAGAGACTCCCGTCGCAAACCGTGTGTTTTGCTCTACCAGAAGGATGGTGATGCCTGTCTTCCTGATCTCTTTAAGAATGGTGCCGATCTCCCGAACCAGCAAAGGGGCCAATCCTTCTGTGGGTTCATCGAGAAGCATCAGCTTGAGGTCCATCGTAAGAATTCGTGCGATGGCCAGCATCTGTTGTTCACCACCGGAGAGTTGCGATCCTTTTTGATCCGCTCGCTCTCTCAGAACAGGAAAGTACTGATAGATTTTCTCAAGGTCCCAAAGACCTCCTCGACTTCCCTTAGAAGGCAACGAAAGATTTTCAAGAACGGTCAGGCTGGCAAAGATCATTCTCTCCTCAGGGACGTAGCCCACGCCCAATGAGGCAATCGAATGCGGTTTTTGGCCGCAAATATTGATGCCATCGAAGGTGATCGCTCCCTGCTTCGGAGGGACAATTCCCATAATGCTTCGGAGGGTCGTGGTCTTACCTGCTCCGTTGCGACCCAGCAGGGTAACCAATTCTCCCTTCTTGATTTCAGAAGAGACCCCTTTGAGGATGTGACTTTCCCCGTAATAGGTATGGATATCCTGAAGAGCAAGCACTCAAATACCTCCCAAGTAGGCCTCCTGCACTCTTTGATCATTCGTGATCTCAGAGGCAGGCCCTTCGGCCAACACACCTCCCTGATACAGGACTGTAATGATGTCCGAAATCGAAAGGACAATATCAATATTATGTTCGATGACGAGGACCGGAATATTTTTCGAAATCTCGGAAACGAGACGAATGATCCGATTCGCATCTTCCTGGCTCAGACCGGAGGTGGGTTCGTCCAGGAGAATGATCTTCGGGTCCGTGGCGAGAGAAATGCCAATGTCAAGGCATCTCTGTAATCCATACGAAAGATTCTTTGCTGTCACATCTGCCGCCTCGTACAAACCCACATCCCTTAGGACCCTTTCTGTCTTCTCGGCCACACCCCTTAGGCTTTTGAAAGAGATAAGGAAATGATAAGAGGCCTTCAGCCGAGACTGAACGGCCAAACGAACGTTTTCGTAAACCGTCAGCTCAGGGAAGATGCTGGTGATTTGAAAAGAGCGGGCCATTCCCAACTGAGAAGTCTCGTAAGGCTCAAGGCTTGTGATATCTTCTCCAAGGTAAAATATCTTTCCAGAATCTGGCTTCAGAAATCCGGTCAGCAAGTTGAACAGAGTCGTTTTCCCTGCACCGTTCGGCCCGATAATAGAATGGACCCCGGATTCCACCTTGAGATTTACCCGATCCACTGCCCTCAAGGCACCAAAGTTTTTGGTTAAACCTTCGGTCCTGAGAACTCCTTGATCAGAACTGCCTTTCTCTCTCACAGATGGTACCATCTCTTGTCCTGGAGGAAGGGATGAAATGAAGAGAATAAGTTGCGACCATCAAGTTTGAGATAACGGGAAAAACTATAGTGGCCTTTTCATTCGTTGTCAAGACCCAAATGGATGGGAAAATCCTTCCGCCCACGTCGAGGCGGGTCCGAGGAACGAGGACAGGGAGGAGGGTAGTACACAGCGGGTATACTTGCTAGTCAAAAAGTCACGCGGCGGTGTCTGTTTATGGCTCGATTGTTTCTCCAGCTCTTTCCAAATGGCTCACTCTTACGCCGATGAGCCGGACCTTCCTTTTGAGATCAACCCTCCGAAGGCAATCGAAAGCAGCCTTTCGAATCTCCTCCGCTGAATCTGTATGTCTGTTGAGGGTTTTTGCCCTCGTGTAGGTTTTGAAATCGTTAAACCTTATCTTCACCGTTACGGCCCGTCCCTGATAACCATCTTCTCTCATATTGATGACAACCTCTTTTGTGAGTTCGACAAGAGTTTTTGCAATGGCTTGCCAATTGTCCACATCTCTTTGAAAGGTAGTCTCCCTGCTGATCGACTTTGGCTCCCAATGGGTCACAAGGGAACTCTCGTCAATGCCCCTGGACGCCTCATAGAGGTAGCTTCCGTAAGATTGGCCGAATTCTTCAATCAATTGATCCAGGAATAAAGAGGCAAGGTCTCCGATGGTCTGAACGCCCATCTCCTTGAGATACGCCTCGGTCTTGGGTCCAACTCCCCAGAGCTTTCTCACCGATAAAGGCCAGATACGACTTCCGATATCAGCCTCCGTGAGGATGGTGAGGCCATCGGGCTTCTGCATATCCGAAGCCATCTTTGCAAGGAGCTTGTTTGACGCAATGCCGATCGAACAGGTGAGGCCTGTCTCCTCTCTGATTCGCTTTTTGATCCCCTTTGCGATCTCATCCGAAGATCTGGCAATGGAGGAGATATCAAGAAAAGCCTCATCAATTCCTACGTCCTCGACGATCGGACTGATTTGTCTGAGGACGGCCTTGATCTTTTCAGAAACCCTTGAATATTCCTCGTAATCCACCGGGAGGAAGACAGCTTCCGGGCAAAGTTTATAGGCCGTCCTCAAAGGCATGGCAGAATGAATTCCGAACTTCCTCGCCTCATAAGAGGCCGTGGATACGACACCTCTCTTTGTGGGATCCCCTTCTCCGCCAATCACCACCGGTTTGCCGGCCAGATCCGGATGCCTCTTCTGTTCCACGGAGGAAAAGAAGGCATCCATATCGATGTGAAGAATCCGGCTCATGCCACGCATTTTAACACGCCGTGAGGCTCATTCATATCCATGGAAACATCTCTTTTTCTGTGGCAACCCCGAAATGCCCCCTCACCCTCTCCTCTCCCGTCGGAGACTGTGTCTTAATTGTAGGGGCTTGATTTATCAAGCCCGCCGATAGGGCTCAATGAATTGAGCCCCTACAACACATTGTGTGTGCCTATTTGGTAAATATATTACGACGCAGTCTCTTGGGGAAGAGGGATAGAGTGAGGACATTTGAGCGTTAATCACGATACTGGAGATGCTTCTCATATACCGGTTGGAAACGAGCCGATGGGTCCCAAAGATCAACTACTGTATTTCCGCCGATGAAATAAGGCATCCACCCCATTTACTTTTCACGCCAATCTTGTAGTGTAGATTTAATTGTTTCAATAATAAAGGCGACAAAAGGAGGGCCTTATGATCTCTCTCGAAATAAACGGAAAAAAGTATGAGGTAGATGTCGACGCGGATGTGCCGCTGTTGTGGGTCATCAGAGAGCATCTAAGGCTCACGGGTACAAAATTCGGCTGTGGAACTGGCATGTGCGGATCATGCACGGTCCATATCGATGGTAAAGCGCAGAGGTCATGTATCACCCAGGTCGGGAGCGTCCAGGGCAAGAAGATCACCACCATCGAGGGGCTTGCTGAAAACCATCCTGTAAGAAAAGCCTGGATTGCAGAACAAGTTCCGCAATGCGGTTACTGCCAGCCCGGACAGATCATGCAGGCCGCCGCCTTGCTCGCGGAAAACTCGAATCCCACGGAGAAACAAATTGTCGAAGCCATGTCAGGAAATCTCTGCCGCTGCGGCACTTATCCATATATCAAACGGGCCATCAAGAGGGCTGCGAAGGAGGGGAGAAAGGTATGAAAACAGAGATCTCGCGTCGCGAATTCTTAAAAACGACTCTCGCCGGCGCCGGTTTAACGATCGCCGCTACCATGACTCCGTTTGGGTCGCGATTAGTTTCGGCGCAGGACGTGAAAAAAGGCTTATTCAATCCGAACGTATGGATACGGATCACACCCGACAATATCGTCACCATCGTTGTGAACAAGTCGGAAATGGGACAGGGGGTCTCCACTTCTCTTCCCATGATTGCCGCAGACGAGCTCGAAGCAGATTGGAAACAGGTTCGCTTCGTGGAAGCACCGGGGGAAAACAAATATATCGATCCGAATTGGGGCATGCAGCTGACAGGGGGCAGCACGAGCGTCAGGCATATGTTTGAACCACTGCGAAAAGCGAGCGCAGCAGCCCGTGAAATGCTTCGGACTGCCGCTGCCCAGACGTGGGGAGTACCCGTCAACGAATGTGTTGCTTCAAAGAATACGGTACGCGACACGAAAAGTGCCAAGAGCCTCACTTATGGCCAGCTCTGCGACATGGCATCTCAACTTTCGGTTCCCGAGAACCCCTCTTTAAAGGACGAAAGCCAATTCAAAATTATTGGAACCTCACTGCCTCGTCTGGATGTTCCGGACAAAGTAAGTGGAAAGGCGATTTTTGGGATTGACTCCTTCGTCCCGGACATGCTCTATGCGGCGATTGCCCGTCCTTCAGCTATTGGCGCAAAGGTTATTTCTTATGATAAAGACGCAGCCGAAAAAATACCGGGTGTTCAAAAGGTTGCGTCAATCGACCACGGTATCGCAGTTTGTGCCACGGCTCCTGACCTCGCGTGGAAAGGAAGGGATGCACTCAAGGCGAAGTGGGATAAAGGTTCTCATCCGGATTTGAACAATGAAACGCTTGAAAGGACCTTTCTGGACTCGCTGAAGAAAGAAGGAGCTGTTGCACTAAACCGAGGGAATGCCCAAAATGCTCTGACTCAGGCGGTCAAAAAGGTTGAGGCCACTTACGTCCTGCCTTATCTGGCTCATGTCACCATGGAACCTATGAACTGCTCCGCCCACGTGAGCGGAAATCGATGCGATATCTGGATTCCTACACAGAACCAGTCTGGAGTGCTCGAAGTGGCGCAAAAATTGACCGGATTAAAGCCCGAGCAGATCCATATTCGCACCACTTACCTGGGGGGCGGATTTGGTAGGAGGGGGTTTGTCGATTATGTGGAAGAAGCCCTCCAGATATCGAAGGCAGCAGGCAAACCGATCAAACTGATCTGGACAAGAGAAGAGGATATACAAAGCGATTTTTATCGGCCAGGTTACAGCTGTAGGATTGAAGGCGGCATTGACGATAATGGCCGAATGACTGCTTGGTCCCATAAGATAGCGGTCCAATCCATTTTTGAGTACTTCGCGCCGCAGATGGTCAAAAACGGAATCGATCCGGCTGCGGTGGACGGCATTGAGGACATGGATTATGAAATACCCAACCTCCATGTGGAGTATGTCAAGCTGGAACTGCCGATTCGAATAGGCTTCTGGCGCTCTGTGGGAAACACACAGAATGCTTTTGTCAAGGAGACCTTTGTCGACGAGTTGGCTTATGCCGCCAGAAAGGACCCTCTGGAATTCCGTTTGAATCATCTGAAGAACCCGAGTGCCCGCCGCGTGCTGCAGGTAGTGGCAGAAAAGGCTGGTTGGGGGAATCCTCTCAGAAAAGGAGAGTCTCGCGGAATTGCGCATCACTTTTCCTTCGGAACCCACGTCGCTCAGGTTGCGGAAATTTCCGTTAATAAAAAGGACGGAACGATAAAGGTAGACCGGGTTGTCTGCGCGGTCAGCTGCGGCACCATGGTCAATCCGAACATCATCGTTGCCCAGATGAGAGGGGCGATCATCATGGGTTTGAGCGCGGCCATGCACGAAAAAATCGATTTTGCCAACGGAGGCATTCAAACGGCCAACTTCTACAATTACAACGAACTGAGAATGAATGAGGCTCCAGAAATTGAAGTTCATCTTGTGAAAAGCAAGGACAAGATAGGTGGAATTGGCGAACCGGGTCTTCCTCCGATCGCTCCTGCCGTGGCGAACGCCGTTTTCAAAGCCACGGGTGCCAGGTTGCGGCGCCTCCCCATGACTCCACAAACGGTTATCGAAGCGATGAAAAAGGTGTAATTCTCATTTTGGATGACGGATCGCGGAATCACAGGATTGATTTAAGGCGACTTATACTGACGCAATAAGTAAGTTTGCTCCAGCCCCAACCTTCCCTCCTGAGGGTGGGGCATCATGAATTAACGCCTTCAAACAAGTTTTCAAAATTTGGCTTCCTATCGCCACTTCGACCTGGATACCCACTCTTCTTACATGCTCAAGTTAAGTTTGCAGCAGGGCCTTCTACTGATAGCCTTTTTCTTGGAAAAAATTTAATGATATGATACGCTGTAGGCTTGCTGATTTGAGGTCCGTTTAATAAATGCTCTTCAAGATTCTTGCAGATATTGTTGTCCTTACCCATTTTCTCTGGATTGTCTTTCTCTTTTTGGGTGCCTTTTGGGGAGTTAGGAATAGAGTTGTAAAGATCTTCCATCTCTCCGGTCTTGTCTTTGCCTTCGTCATTCAGGTGTTTGACTGGCACTGCCCTCTCACCCATCTTGAAATGTGGTTGAGGTCGAAACATGATTTTGCCCTGACCTATGCCGGTTCGTTCATCATTCATTGTGTATATTGAGCTTTCTCGCACCGTTATCTTCTTCTTCACGCTTTTGCTATGCGGATTAAACGTGTGGCTCTATTTGAAGAGAAGGCGATTATCAACTTAACTTTAGTCTCAACCTTTTTGGCCCGACGGATGGGCTAAAGTTGTATGAAAGGGTGAGGTTAGTAAATTTCATCTTACGGAGAAAACCATGCTTAAAATGTTTGAAAGGCTCGTGGAGATTCCCGGAGGGAGTGGATTTGAAGAAAAGGTGATCGAATTTATGGTCGAGGAATTGAAAAAAAGCCTTCGGGATGTCTCGGTGGATCCGATGGGAAATGTCGTCGGAAAACTGGGGAAGGGCAAAAAATCGGTGATGGTGTGCGCCCATTCTGATGAAGTCAGTATGCTCGTCAAATATGTCGATCCGAAGGGCTATATCTATTTTGATCTCAATGGTATGATTGACGAAAGGGTTCTTCTCAGCACCAAGGTGGATGTCTGCACAGACAGGGGAATTTATACGGGTGTGGTGGGAGTGAAAAACCGCCACCTTTTGACGTCCGAAGACCTTAAGCGTCCGATCAGCATTTCAGATCTCTGGATTGATGTGGGCGCTGAGAGTGCAGAAGAAGTCGAGAGGCGCGGAATTGAAATCGGAGATCCCATTGTATTCCATCCCAATTTCCAAAAAGTCGGCAAGGATACGGTGATCAGCAAGGCGATCGATAACCGTGCAGGCTGCGCCATTCTGATCGATTTGGCTGAGAAGATGAAGGCAAAAAAGATAGATTATGAACTCTTTTTCGTTGCGGCTGCCCAGGAAGAGGTGGGTTCACGGGGAGCCGGGGTGGCTGCCCAGACACTCGGACCGGATATGGCGATTGTGATTGACACCGTCCCCGCTTCCGATCCTATTACTCCGCCCCAACAGGCGACGTCGGAATGTGGAAAAGGACCGGTCATTCGGTCTATGGACGTCAATGCCATGGGATGGGGGACCCTCTATTCCAAAAAAATAAGGCAGAGATTAATGGCCACTGCGGTTAAAAATAGAATTCCATATCAGAAGGATATTTTCAGGACCTGGACGGACGCGTCCACCATTCATACCTCAGGAAGAGGTATTCCGTGCGGCGGGCTCTATATCCCCCGTCGTTATAGCCACTCGCCAGCCGAACTGGTGAAATGGTCCGATGTGGAAAGAACGGCAGAATTACTCTACGATTTTTTAAAAGACCTGAGCTCAACGGTCGTTAGTGATTTGATTCGCAAGGTCTGAATTTAATTTCATCTTTATCAAAATCAAGTGAGACATTGACTTCTTCCTGGGCACGATCTTGGCTGGATATCCTCGCTTTGATGATTCCCAAAGCACCCTGCACCCCAACTAACAAAGCGGGCAGATCCCGACCAGCCTGCCTTTAAGTGTTATCCTGTTGTTGCCTGTCTCTTCACTTCAGCCCCGCCTTGCGCATGGCGTTAACAACTTTATCCATTTCCGATTGATCCTTATACACGAATGTCTTTGCATAGAAATCCGTCGAGAACTTTGGATTCATCCTGAGGACTTCTTCAGCCTCAGCACGGGCCTCCTTCTCTTGACCCATCAAACTGTATGTAGCCACCAAGCCATAATGGGGTAGGATATTATCAGGCGTACGCTGAATCGTTTTCTTAAATGTCGAAACCGCCTCTTCAAGCCGACCCGCCATCATGAGGGCATGGCCAAAATATACAAAGGTGACGGACATAGCGTTGGGGTTGAGTCGGATTGCTTTTTGGAACATTACAATGGCTTCCTTATACCGGCATGCAACGAGCAAGGCGCAGGCATATGCTGTATATGTGCTGGGATCGAGGGCTACAGCCCGTTCCCCCTCAGCAATCGCCTTGTCATATTCCCTTTTGAAAATATAGACACCACTCAACATGGCGTGGCCCATGGGTATGGAATCATCTATGGCAAGGGCTTTTTTCGCCAGCTTTTCAGCTTTCTCAAGAGTCTCCCGAGGGGACTTCGTGTTGCCAAGCCAATAATCGCTAATGTAGACCCGGCAGAGTCGGACATAACCTACTGGATTTTCTGGACACATTGAAATAGCCTCCTCGCTGAGCTGCCGAGCCACGTTGTTGTCGTCGATATTGTCACGGTCAATGTATTTAAGCGCCTCCATTAGCTTTAAATAGCAATCGAAACCATGCTTCCCCTTGTAGTATTTCGAGTACGCCGAGGATGTTTCCCCCTCCGTCAGCTTCACTCGGGTGGCCGTCAAGATCTTCATGGTGATCTCATCCTGTAGTGCAAATAGGTCTGTTAGATCACCCTCGTACCGCTCTGCCCAAAGGTCGCGTCCTGTGAGGGCATCGATCAACCGGGCATTAATCCGGATGCGGTCGTCGGACCTCTGAACACTCCCCTCCAGAACATACTGGACACCCAGTTCTTCGCTCACCTGCTTAACCTTCACGGGTTTGCCCTTATAGAAAAAGGTTGACTGTCGTGATATCACAAATAAACGGGGAACTTTGGAGAGAACGCTGATGATGTTCTCGGTGATCCCGTCACAGAGGAATTCCTGCTTGGGGTCACCGCTCATGTTCACAAAAGGTAGCACGGCAATAGAAGGCACATCGGGCAAGGGAAAAGCCATCTTCTCAGTAGAAGCAACATCGTCCGGATGATGTTCTAAATAGCCTTTTTTGATTGCTAATGTGATCGCTCCCAGAACGACCACGATCGCGGCCATCAGGGCCACCCAGCGATACCTGCCTGGCTGTGATATCCTCCCTTTTTCTAACTGAGGAGCTGGAACTTCAGGCTCTTCTGAAACACGTTTGTCAGGTTCTGCCTCCTGTTTTTCAACCCCCTTCTCTTTGAGACTTGATATGAACTTTTCCCACGCATCTGCGTTCAAAGAGTCTTCATAGATGATGGCAATGTCATTTAAAGTTGCTCCTATTTTGTCTATGGCGAATTTAAGCCTGACATTCTCGTGGCTCCCTTTGTATTCAAAGAGGTTCGCCCATTCATCCTTTTCTGCTTCGGTAAATGAATAGATTTTGCCGATGGCCCCATCCCCTACTTCCTTTTTCTTCCCGAGCACCTTGAAAAGAGGGGCTTCCTCCAAATTCGGAAGGGCGTCCTTCCACTTACTGTAAATCCTATGCAGCAGATTCTCCCTGTCGGATGATCCAGCTGAACCAGCGATGGATTCGTTCAACAGGACGAGTAGGGCAACGTAGTCCTGGAGAGAAATGGATTTGATCTTCCCCAATCTTTTCATCTCGTTGACGACCAGGGCGATCACGGAGAGATAAAATCTTCTGGAAGGCGAGTCGAAATGAAGGGTTACTTGGGTTCGGCTCCTGAGATGAAGATGGAGCTTGAATTCATTGAGGTCAAGCTGAATGGAAGGTCTTGAACTTTGGACCATTTTTATCCCCCCGGTCCCCCCCACCTTGTCACCCGGGATTTGTTCGAGGGTTACGAACAGTCCGAAAATAATGTCACGGTGCTCACCGTGAAATCTATATCAGAAACGTAATAATTGCAACAAAAATCTTTTAATCATCGGTGACTCTAATGGCCATAGCCTATGTCTATCGAGGGCTTTGTAGAATGAAAGGAGGTGAGTATTGATAAGCATCAAATGATTATCATAGAGGCTAAGCCGGTTCAGGAGGGAGCTTCTGGATCAAAACAATTAACCTTTCTTGAGAAGGGACCGGAAAACGGCGGGTCTTTTCAGAAGAAGATAGCCGAGTTCCCGAAGGATTGAAATTTTCACCCGTAGGTAAAAATTGAGGATTTAACCACATGAAAGTTGGGATTTTCATTTTAATTAGTTTCATTTTCATAATTACCAGCTGTTCGATATTCCCAAAAAATCCACGTCCCGAATTAAATAGGAGTTTTGATTGGAGAACAGGTGAACCAGGCGAATATCCTTTTTGCAGGAATTATGATGAAGAGTTTTTGATAAAGATACAAATGGAAGGGTATTAAAGTGGTCCATGACGTTTAATCTCAATTTAGAATAGTCGACAGATATTGTTCCTT
>Ga0335081_10014613_pt1 | contig 12702 bp, 11 predicted proteins | sample Lox_Sample_35_FD_206713 | JGI IMG/M metagenome (GOLD analysis project Ga0335081, IMG submission 206713) | Soil microbial communities from Loxahatchee National Wildlife Refuge, Florida, United States - Lox_Sample_3.5 | ecosystem: Environmental > Terrestrial > Soil > Wetlands | place: USA...
GTATCTAGGGATGAAAGACGTCCATGCCCCCGTCAAAGAGAAGAAATGCGAGGACTGCCATCTCCGGCACGGTCTCATACCCAAATTGATCCTGAAAAAAGAAGGGAATGAAATCTGCTATTCCTGCCACAGCAAAGAGAAAATAGGCATGGATAAACCCAGCGTGCATACCGCCCTGAGGAGAGGGAAATGCACTCAATGCCATAATCCGCACGCTTCCCAGTTCAGCCACCTGTTGAAGGCAGAAGGGAACGAAGCTTGTTTTCAATGTCACAAAAAGGAGGATTTTGAAAAGAAGGTAGTTCATAAAGTGGGGCAAAGGGGTTGTGCCACCTGCCATCTCTCCCACAGCTCTGACCAAAAAGATCTCTTGGTGAAGGCTGAGACGCCTCTCTGTCTTGGCTGCCATGATAGCACCAAGGCTCCTTTCAAAAAGGCGCATGGCGACTATCCTGTGAGCCAAGCGTCGTGCACGGGCTGTCACAATCCTCATTCTTCCGTGCAGGCAAAACTTCTGAAGACGAGCGCCCATGACCCGGTTATCTCGGCTCAATGCGATGCCTGTCATAAGGCGCCTTCGGATCCGAAACCCTTTGGGACCACTGAAACAGGAAGCAAGCTTTGCTACAATTGTCATGACGCCTCCAAGTTGAAGGCGGGAGGGACGGTGGATCATACCCCTTTCAAAGAGGGGATGTGCGACTCCTGCCATCAACCCCACGCCTCGGAATACCCGAAGCTTATTCTCAAGCCAATCAACGCTCTCTGCTTTGATTGCCACAAAGAAAAAAGCGAGAAGGTTGCTTTCGATCATGCCCCTGTCATCAGTGAAAAGGGATGCCTTTCGTGCCACTCCCCCCACGCCGCCAAATACAAGGATCTTCTTAATCTAAAGACTGGTGAATTGTGCTTCACCTGTCACACAAAGACCAAAGAAGCTCAAAAGGCCAAGGTTCCCCATGCTCCTTTTGCCGAGCAGGAATGCAACGCATGCCACAACCCTCACGGCTCGAATGTTAAGAATATTATAAAGGACAGGATGGACAGGGTTTGTTATGCCTGCCATGCCGATGCCGAGGGAAAGTTCTTAAAGGCCTATACGCATCAGCCCGTTCTGGACGGGACTTGTAATGCCTGTCATCGCTCTCATGGATCGGATGAGAAGAATCTTCTGAGATGGAGCGGCTCGAAAATGTGCGCCCAATGTCACGGCGATCTTATGAAGGCGGAGCCGAGCGGCGCGAACCATAGCCCTTTCGCAGAGGGGGAGTGCCTTACATGCCATGATGCCCATGCGACGAATGTCGCGGGAATGATCGTGAGCAAACAGGGGCCTCTTTGTTTTTCCTGCCACCCGGATCTTGAAAAAGGAATCCAGGGGGCGAAGGCCAAACACCAACCGGTTCTGGCGGGAGAGTGCACAAAGTGCCACAGCCCTCACAAGGCAAAGTTGGACAATCTCCTCTTGGCAAAGAGCCCTGACCTCTGTCTTACCTGCCATAAGGATCTGAAGGCTAAGATGGAAAAAGAGAAAGTGCATCAACCGGCCGCCGCCGATTGCGAAAGATGCCATAAACCCCATTTCTCAGCCGAGGCTGCATTGATAAACCAGCCCATTCAGCCCTTATGCGGGGAATGCCACGATTTTAAGAGTGCCGCTTTTGGAAAAGCTCACCTCAACATCGATCCGGGCGTGATGGATTGCAGAACCTGCCATGACCCTCATGCTTCAAAAGACCCGAAGTTCTTCAAAGAGATCGTTCATCCTCCTTTTGCGGGGAGGTCGTGTGAGGAGTGCCACATCACTAAATAAGAACCGCAAAGGGCATAGGGCATAGAGAGTGACGCCAAAATAAAATTCGAAGCACGAAATTCGAAATGCATAAATAAGTAAATCAGGTTACCAGGAAATCAGGGTGCAGGATACCAGGGCGTCAGGAGATCAGGAAAAACGAAGCCTTCGATATTCAGATTTCTAAATAAGGGGTTTTTATGAGATTAACGATAAAGTTTCTTCTTTTATTGTTAGCGATTGCACTATTTTTAGCTGGTGCAATTGCTCATGCCCAGCAGAATAAATTCAGACTCAAGCCCGATGCCAAGGGCAAGTTGTGCCTGAGTTGTCATGATCAATTTAAGGAAAAGCTCAAAAATCCGTTTGTGCATACTCCGGTGAAAACGGGAGAATGCACGGGTTGTCATAATCCTCACACTTCTTCGCACGGAAAGCTGCTGGACGAAGATCCGAACAAAATCTGCAATAAGTGCCATGAAGGAATCGTACCCAAAAACCCAAAAAGCGTTCATCAAGTGGTCATGGAGGGCAATTGTGTAAAATGCCACGACCCCCATGCCTCAAAGTATCAGTTTGTTCTTCTGAAACCGGGAAACGAGCTCTGTTTCGATTGCCATAAGAATATCGGCGATGCCGTAACGAAGGCGAGGTTTAAGCATGCTCCGGTGGACAAGGGATGCGTCAGCTGTCACGATCCCCATGGCTCTGACAAGGGAGATTATCTTCTAAAAAACAACCTAACAGCCCTCTGTGCGAGCTGCCATCGGACAGACCAGCCCAGCTTTTCAAAACAACACATGAACTATCCTGTGGCCAAGTCGAACTGTTCGTCCTGTCATGACGCCCACGGCTCTAACAAGGCGGGAATATTGTTTGATAATGTGCATCCTCCGGTGGCGAATAAGGTGTGCGGCCAATGCCACGAAGCCTCCACTTCTCCCGATGCGCTGAAAACGAAGAAGATGGGGTTTGAGTTATGCCGGGGATGCCACAGCAGCATGATGAATGATACTTTCAATAAGAACCGTATCCACTGGCCTCTGGTCGATAGGAAGGGGTGTTTGAACTGCCATGAGCCCCACGCTTCCCCGCGGAAAAATCTTCTGATGGGCGATATGAAAAGCCTGTGTGGAAAGTGCCACATCGACACCATGGAGTCGCAGAGAAAGCTGGCTGAAAGAGAGAAGGAGGAAAATGCTGCCGCAAAGGGAAGGGTGATCAAGGGCGTCCTGACACATCCTCCGATCCAGGAGGGAAATTGTGATGCCTGCCATTCTTCGCATGCGTCGGACAGCGATTTCCTTTTGAAGCAACCTTCCGTTATCAAACTCTGCGAGACCTGCCACGACTGGTCGAAGCACACAAATCACCCCATGGGAGAGAAGGTGATCGATTTGAGAAACAAAAATAGGACGATGCAGTGCCTGAGTTGTCATATCTCCCACGGGACCGGATATCGATATCTGATCCCCTTCCCGACGGTCACGGATCTTTGCGTCCAGTGTCATAAACAATACAAGAGGTAACGGAGGATGAAATCTTTAAGAGAGCATAGCGCAAAGCGCAGAGCGCATAGCCTAACCATTGTTTTTATTCTTTTGGTCATTAGCCTTTTTCTACCGTTGGACTCTTTCAGCGCTGAAGCGGTGAAGTTCAAGTATCTTCAATCGGTTTATTTTGACGAAAAAGGAGGAGGTCTTAAAGGGCCGGAGGGGGTGGCCTGCAACGAAAAATCGCTTCTGGTCGTGGGGGATACGGGAAACGATCGCCTTATCCGATATACCTTCCAGGACAAAATCCTGAGGGGCGGGAACGATATCAGCATCCCCCAGTTATCGAACCCTATCCGGGTGCAGGTCAATTCCAAAGGGGAGATTTTTGCCTTGGACGGCAAAAAACGCCGCATCGTACGCTTGAGCCCTGAGGGAACGTTTAAGAGTTATGTGGATCCTGAAGGCGTCCCCTCTCCTTCGGCCTTTGTTCCGAGGAGCTTCAAAATAGACAGGAATGACAATATTTACATCCTTGATATCTTTATGGGCCGGGTGCTGGTCCTCAATCCTGAAGGCAAATACCAGAAACAGATTCCATTCCCTAAAGACTATGGATTCATCTCCGATCTATCTGTCAGCTCGAAGGGGGACATCTCGCTGATCGACTGCGTCAAGGCCATGGTCTTTTCTGCGACGAAAGAGTCAAATAGCTTTTCTCCCCTAACAAAGAGTCTCAGGGAATACTTAAGTTTCCCTACCTCCATTACGGAGAGCAGGGGCACCATCTATATCGTCGACGAAGATGGCGGCGGCATCGTCATTCTCGGGGCGGACGGCACCTTTGTGGGACGGCAGTTGACCATGGGCTGGATCGAAGGTCTCCTTTACTTTCCATCACAGATGTGCGTTAATGAAAAAGGAGAAGCTTTCGTCGCCGATCGAGGCAATAACCGGGTTCAGATATTTACGCTGGTCAAGTAGGAACTCACGGGAGGAATGGTCATGAAGTGTTATGTCTGCGCAAAGCAAGGAGTCGATAAAGATGCCGTGGCCATTTGCATCGTCTGCGGAATGGGACTCTGTATGGGCCATGCCTTTAAAGAGGAGTTGCTGGTGAGAGATATTATTGATTGGGGATTCGGGGAAGAACGAATTACCTATCCCCATACCCTCCCTCGTTTCATCTGCGCTGAATGCAAGCTGGCGATGGAGCAGAGGAAAAAGGCGGAGAGGAAATAAAAACTTAGGATCTCGGAGTGAAGCGTTTGGAGCTTAGGACCGGAAGATAAATCTCAGTTTAAAAAGGATTGTCTTTTCTGAGTCGATTACAGATAATGATTCTATGAAGAAGAGAATCCTGGTCGTGGAAGATGAGGAGAGCCTCAGACTTCTCTACGAAGAGGAGCTGAAGGCGGAGGGATATGAGGTGCTCACCGCAGCGAATGGAAGAGAAGCCATTCAACAGTTGGAGACGGCAAAACCCGATCTGATCCTTCTTGACATTGTCATGCCTGTGATGGATGGGATGGAAGCCTTGGGCCGGATTGTCAGCAAGGAAAGGAAGATCCCCATCATCCTCAACACCTCTTACGCGGGGTATCGGCAGGATTTTATGAGCTGGGCGGCCGATGCCTATGTAACAAAGTCTGATGACCTCACCGAGTTAAAAAAGAAGATTCAAGAACTCTTAGGGAAGGGTAAAGCCCGGTGAAGCAAGTCTTGGCCATGGTCTTAGCAGGCGGCCGAGGAGAGAGGCTCTATCCCCTCACACGGGACCGAGCCAAACCAGCTGTTCCCTTCGGCGCCATTTATCGGATCGTCGATTTTACTCTCTCTAACTGCCTCAATTCCGGCCTTCGCCGAATCTACGCTCTCACCCAGTATAAATCGACTTCTCTCAATCGTCACATCCAATTAGGATGGAACATCCTTTCCGCCGAACTGGGCGAGTTCATTGAAGCCATTCCTGCCCAGCAGAGGATTGATGAGCACTGGTACCAGGGGACCGCCGATGCGATTTTTCAAAACATCTACACGTTGCAGGAGGAGAGGCCCGACCTGGTCCTCATTCTGTCCGGCGATCATATCTATAAGATGGATTACCGGAAGATGATCGCCTTCCACCTGGAGCGACAGGCGGATCTGACAGTGGCGGCCATCCGAATGGATCGGAGCCTTTCGAAGGAATTTGGGGTGATCGAGGTGGACGAGGATTGGAGGATCGTTGGTTTTCAGGAAAAACCCGAAGAGCCTAAGACGATTCCCGGAGATCCGGGGGGGATTCTGGCATCCATGGGAGTTTATGTCTTCGACACCGAATTGTTAGTGAGACGATTAATTGAGGATGCCCGGTCTGAGTCGAACCATGATTTCGGCAAGGATATCCTTCCCATGATGATTGGGAAGGATCAAGTTTTTGCTTTCGATTTCAGGAGAGGGGATTTCGGAGGCACGGGATATTGGAGGGATGTGGGAACGATCGATGCCTACTATGAGGCAAACATGGATCTGATCGCCGTCACCCCCCAGCTCAATCTCTACGATTCCCAATGGCCCATCCTGACGTATCAACCTCCTTCTCCGCCGGCAAAAACGGTTTGGATAGAGGAGGGAAGAGTAGGAACAGCTCTCAATTCGATCATCTCAAACGGCTGCATTATCAGCGGCGGAAATGTCAAGAGGTCGGTCCTCTCGCCCAGAGTGAAGATCCATAGTTTCACAGAGATCGAGGATTCGATCCTCCTTGAAGGGGTTGACGTAGGAAGGAAAGCCAGGGTTAAGAGGACGATCATCGACAAAGAGGTTCAGATTCCACCGGGGATGGAGATCGGCTACCATCTGGATGAAGATGCGAAGCGATTCACGGTGACCGATTCAGGCATTGTGGTGGTTCCTAAGGGGATCCGGCTCTGAGTTCTTTAGCTATGCGCAGAGCGCTAAGCGCTTGGCGTATTTGGTTCAGATCGAGGACATCCGATAGGCTCTCTTTTCGGGAAGCTTTTATTTCGTCTTCTCTTCTACCTGTGGGTAAGGATTTTTTTCAGAATCTGGTCTGATAATTTCTGTGTGAGATTTTGGATGGCCTTAATCTCATTGAAAGTGATCCCATCCCAGTGAATACCGGCGGTTACCACAACATTTCTCCTTAACCGAGCAGCCAGCCTTTCCGATATTATCTTAACCAAGGTGTCCTCTTTGTGGCCGATAAAGGTAAAAACGGAAGAGGTGGCACTCCATTTTTTTGGATTCTTCAGGCTGGGCCTTGGAATGGCTATTCCCACGGCACCGATATGGGACCGGGTTCCTCCCCAGATGGAGATCAAAAAGTCTTGGCCCACCTCTTGGACAAAACCCTTGATCCTGAATCGACCCTTTGAAATTTCAACTAAAAATCTTTTCATGAGATCGACCCCAATTTATCCTTTTTAGGCCACTGCCGATTCGGAATTTAACAAAAAGACCTAGTGGATGCGGTGAGCAGAAACGAATGAAAAGAGTTACTCAGCCCCTGTTCCCCATCTTCTAAAAAGCTTCGCATCGATAGAGAAAAGGTCGAGAACCTTCCCAATAGTTTGATCCATCAAATCTTCTATGGTCTTCGGATGATGATAAAAAGCCGGGATAGGAGGCATGATAATTCCTCCCATTCGTGTTACCTTGGTCATGAGTTCAAGGTGTCCCTCGTGTAAAGGTGTTTCCCGGACAAGAAGGATGAGCTTCCTCCTTTCCTTCAACATTACATCGGCCGCTCTCACAAGAAGGTTATGGCCATAGGAATTTGCAATCGCAGAAAGGGTCTTGATAGAGCAGGGAGCAACCACCATTCCATCCACCTGGAAGGAACCACTTGCCAAGCATGCACTCAAATCCCCCTCGTCATAAACATGGGAGGCCATGGATTCGAGTTGACCCTTGGTATAGTTGGTCTCGATTTCCAAATTCTTCGCCCCCGCCTGGGTGATGATAAAATGGGTCTCGATCCCCAATTTCGAAAGGATTTCGAGAATCCTTACGCCGTAAATCACGCCCGAAGCACCCGTCATTCCTACCACGATACTTTTCATCTAAGGCCTTCACCTCTTCAGACTTTGCTTGAGGGCCTCAACCACTGCCGAGGCGAACTGAGCGTTGTTGATGTCTGTGTTCACTTCTATGATCCTGATCCCCGGGTCTAAATACTTTCTCAATGTATCCACAAAGGCTTTATCTGCAACCGGATCGTAAAGGGCTCCTCCTTCTACACTGAGAGAAGAGAATCCTTTTTGAGGGATAATAAACTTCAGCAAGTTCTCATTTGGATACTGATTTAGTTTTTCGGCCACGGCTTTGGCAATGGCCTCCATCTCCTCAACACTTGTTCTCACCTGAACTCTCATGGCGTCTTGGATAAGAAGCTTTCTCTCCGCGAGTTTCCGGGAGACCCAAAGCGGATCTCCCTTGTCCCTTCTCTCAATGGGGCCGCAGCTGATCATGTCAAAACCACAGGGAGAGAGGATATAAGGAACGGACGTCCGAAGAGCTGCATCCAATCGGTTGGGTCCGGAGGCTCGGTTGCCTCCGAAAAGATATTCACTGAAGCTTGCCGGGACCAGGTCGATAAAGGCTTCAAAAAACCCTTGACTGACGAGATCCACAGCGGCGCGGTCTCCTATACCAGTTGCATGGAAAGAGATGAGGTCATAATCTTTTTCCAGGAGTTCCCTGACATAATGAGCGCCTTTGTCACAGAAACCAAATTCGGTGAGAGCGATCGAAGGCTTTTTTTCTTTCTTAGAGGGCTCCAATCCTTCAACCATCCCGCATATCGCGTTCGCGCCATTGAGCGCCAAAGCTCTTACCAGAGGATTTAAGCCCACCGTATCGACCACACTATGCATGACCGTGATGTCCCTGACTCCAAAATAATCCGCGAGCCTGTTGGCATAGGCTGGCATGGCTGTGACGCTTGAAATAAGAAGTTTGGGAACACCGAAAGGTAAAGCCCTCATGGCTGTCAGTGAAAGGAAAGTCCCTGTCATGCCCGCAATGGCAATCATTCCCTTCAGCTCACCCGCTTGATAAAGCTGCGTGACCTTCTTGGACAGCCCTTCTGCCACCATGGAAGTTGCTTTTTCCCTCTCCTTGGCAAGCATCCCCTTAATTTGCACGATGGTCCCTCCACCCAGCTTGGCGATCTCCTCACAGGTTACATCTGCTTTCAGTGAGGAGACAATCGCTCCCGTGCCGATGCTGATGTCGATCAGGAGTGTTTTATGCTTTCGTTTCTCTATCTGCCCTTTGATGATTTTGAGGGCATCTTCCCTTTCATCCAACATCCCCACAATCACGATTGACATTCTTTACCCTCCATTCCGCCTTGAATTAAGGACGCAAAGGACAGAGCGCTAAGTCAATTGTGTTCATTTTCTTAACACCCTGCCCGTTGGTTTATTCACCATGCTTCATCTTACAAGCCCAGTTCTGACCACTTCGCCCTTATCTTTTTGATCATGTCTGCATCAAGTTCGATCGTAATGGGTTTTTCCTTCCACTCAAAGGGTATCGTGGCATCCATGATGATCCTGGAGGTGATATCCCTTTGATCGATGGGAAGAGAGGGATCTAAGGGGGTAGATCTTCCGCGATTGATGATCTGAGCCCTGCTTGGTTGGAACCTGAAACTGAGAGCCCATAGGACACGAGGCAAATCCCAGGGATCGATATCCTCATCCACGACAATCACGGTCTTTAAACCATAAGCACCCATCTCGGTTGAGATGGCTGCGGTACCTACTTGGTTGGCGTGACCGGGATACATTTGCTTCACAGAGATGATTGCAATGAATCTTCCTGCCCCTTCAGGCGGGCAGTACACAGCCTTTATCCCCGGGATCCTCATTGCTTCGAGTTCCTGCCAAAGGGTCGCACCATAGGTCAGAGCCATAGTCATATGGGTATCTGTCACAGCCCTTCCCACGGTCGTAAACCAGAATATGGGGTTATTCCGATGAGTGATGCAATTAATCTTGATAAAATTTCTTGGCGTCGACCCAACTCCTGAATAATAGCCCGTGTATTCCCCGAAAGGGCCCTCAGGTTTCGTGGTTTCAGCGTCTACTTCTCCCTCCACGACGATTTCAGCGCCCGCTGGGACAGGGAGGTCGACTGTCTCTCCTTTGACAACCTCTATCGGTTCACCCCGAATCGCACCGCCGAAGTCATATTCTGACTCAAAAGCGGGCAACCTTGCGGCCCCCATTAAGAACATCAAGGGATCCCCTCCGATGGCCACAATCACAGGCATCGGTTTCTTAAGCGATTTATATTTCTGAAGCATGATATCCGCATGCTTTCCCTTGATAAATTGGCAACCGAGTGTCCTCTCGTCCAACACTTGAAGTCTATAGACCCCCACATTCAGCCATCCGGACTCAGGGTCCTTCGAAATGGTGTAGGCGGTGGTGCCGAAAAAACGTCCCCCATCCTTCGGGAAAACTTTGGGAACCGGGAACTTAAGAAGATTGATCTGGTCTCCTTTAAGCACGTTCTCTTTGCAGGGTCCACTCGCCACGAACTTGGGGGGTTTTTTATTGGCCGTCCTTTTTACCCACTCCCTCATCAGTTCAACCAGACTCGTATTCTTGGGCATCCCCATGATCAGGGCCAACCGGGACGTAGTCGTACAAACACTGGAGATCACTTGACTGGGGTAGCCCTTGACTTTTTCAAAGAGGAGAGCAGGCCCCCCGCGTTCTTCATTCAGTTTTGCAATGTGCGACATCTCAAGGTTCCAATCCACCTCTGGTTTTATCCTTTTTAGTTCCCCTTCCTTTTCACAAAGTGATATAAAACCTCTTAAATCCATAAGCGGCCTCCTTTGGATTTTATTTTGGCTCTAAACTATAAACATTGACTTGACATGTCAATTCATTTCTAATAATAGTTTATAAGAAAAACTGATATGTATTCCTATTCCTTAAACTCCCTCTCTGTTTTTTATGAAGTGGTGCAACTGGAAAGTTTTTCCAAGGCTGCAGAAGTCCTCTGCATAACCCAGCCAGGTGTTTCCAACCATATTTCACAATTAGAGGTTCAAACAGGGCGCCACCTTCTGAAAAGAGAGCAAGGGAAGATCGAATTGACTCCGGAGGGAAAGATCATTTTCAAATACGCGAAGAGGATCGTCAAGATAGCAGAGGAATTGGAGAAAAGAATCAAAAACATGCATGAAGAGGTGAAACCTCATCTCAACATTGGTACGACCCCCACCTATTCAAGGACTATCATGCCAGAGCTTCTCGGGAGCTTTCAAAAGACCTTCCCTCAAGTGATGATTAAGCTGGATACTGGAAGCTCAGAAGAGATGGAAAATACCTTACTCTCCAGCCATAACGATATTGTTATCGTCGCAAACCCGATCCTATCAAAGAAATTACAAGCCATTCCTTTTCTAAAGGAGGAGCTTGTCCTCATCACCCCAAAAGATCATGTCCTCTCAAAGAAGGAATCTATCTCACTTCGCGAGATTAAGAATTATCCTCTTATCTTACGGGAGGAGGGATCTGCAACGAGAAAGGTTGTCCTTTCGGCCTTGAAATCCATGAGGATAACCCCCTCTGTCCTCATCGAGGTTAAAAGCACAGAGTTTATTAAAGAATGGGTCTCTAAAGGGAAAGGCATTTCAGTGCTTATCAAAGGTTCTATCCTTGAAGATGAGAAAAGAAATCTCAAGATTATTCCCTTGGTCCCGCCCCTCCTCCTTGAGATTTCTTTTCTGTTTCTGAAATCGATGAAATACAATATATGGATTCAAAAATTTATTGACCACATGAGAAATCCTGCTTTTAACCCCTTTCTCCAACGCTGAATCAAGTGTTAACCCTCTCAGGTGAATCGTAAAAGGATTTTCGTAGATTGCGGATAATCAATCTGTTTAGATTATTTGACTTTGAGAATTATTTGAGGTTGATCCTGTTCGATCTGATCATCTCATCCAGGACCTCTACCGCTCTTTGGGCAAAGGCGGGCTCACTGATATGAACATCCATCTCCTCGAGGGGGATGTTGGGACGGAGGATTTTTTTTAGTTCTTCAACAAACACCTGGTCTGTCTTCGGATCAAAGAGCGTCATTCCCTCCTTGTCAGCTTCAGACCAACCCTTCTTAGGGATGAGGATGTAAATGGGGCCTTTTGACCGGATTAACTTTTCACCGATGATTTGGGCAAAGGCCTTCATCTCTTCAGGCCCCATACGGACACAGAATCGGGTATCATGTGAATATATCTTTCTCCCTTGCAGTTGTTGGGGCATGGGATAATAGGGACTAAAGACGGCATTGTCGAGCCCCCCGGGTGCCACAACGAGAGGGATTCCAAAGCGGCCGGCGGTTTCTAATCGCATCGGACCGATGCCTTTACAATATCCCCCGAACATCTCATCGGCTATCTCGTGAGTCGTAAAATCGAGTACACCCGTAACTAATCCTTCTGCAATAAACTCCTCCATGGCCATCCCACCCACTCCATTGGCGTGGAAAGCGATCATTTCGTATCCTTTTTCTTGGAGCAAAGGCTCTGCATGAGTTGCACAATGTGAATTAATGCCGTAGGCAGTCACTGCGACCATGAGTTTTTCTTTATTCATTTTTCTGTCTTTTCCGATCATTCCGCAAATGGCAGAGGAGACCTGTCCAAGGATTAAACGCATAAATTCATTGGACCCCAAGATATCTGCCACGGAGTGAAACATGACAATATCTTTTGTTCCCACATATTCTCTCATATCTCTGGAGGCCACCGTAGAGAGCACAACCTTGGGTAGACCTAAAGGAAGGGATCGCATGATATGAGTGACAATCGCTGTTCCTGTACCACCCCCAATCCCTAAGACCCCATCCAGTTTTTCGTCCTCCTGGAGACGCCTTGTTAAGATCGTTCCCCCCTGCTGTATGGCTTTGATGGCCATTGAACGATCTTTCGCTTTGATCAAATGCTCGAGATCATAACCCGCGGCCTCAAGTACCTCCTTACGATTGATATCAGGAGGAGTCAAAGGTTCTCCTAAGATTCCAACATCCATCAATAGTGGTTGGATACCGAGTTTTTGGACGTAGCTCTTAATATAGGCCACTTCTCTTCCTTTTGTATCTAACGTGGCGACGATGAGAAGATGTTTTTTCATGATTTATTCCGCTCTTGCTGGGGTCTCTTTCTATGAAGATGGTATTGATAATCCTCCTCGGGGAGGGGACGGAAGAAACGATTTAAAAAACAGAGAATATAATATAAGAAGCCCTGCTCATAGGGCAGGGCTTCATTTAAAACTTCACTTTTGTAGGGGTAAAAGCCTTTTCAAACAATAATTCGAACCCACTCTTTTTTCCAAGCACCGATTCCTTCTTCTTTTTGCCCCAAACGCTCTCAGGACGAGCCTG
>Ga0335081_10014614_pt1 | contig 12702 bp, 10 predicted proteins | sample Lox_Sample_35_FD_206713 | JGI IMG/M metagenome (GOLD analysis project Ga0335081, IMG submission 206713) | Soil microbial communities from Loxahatchee National Wildlife Refuge, Florida, United States - Lox_Sample_3.5 | ecosystem: Environmental > Terrestrial > Soil > Wetlands | place: USA...
TGACGGCTTCCTTGTCGAGATGGCTCAATTCAATCAGACGATGAAGGTGGTCCATCAATAACATAATCCTGCCATCACGATTTGGGGTGCTGTAGACCTCCCATAAATCAGAGCTTTCCGGGCACCTCCCTCTTTGGCATCGCTGGTATCCTTCCAAGACAATGGGGACTCTTTCTCTGACATATTGAACCGTATAATCGAGCACCTTTTCCATTTTATCTCTGGGATTGTACTCGATCGGATCAATTCGTTTTGCTACGGCGTCGACAAAATCGCCATTCTCCTTTGTGAAATCGCCGGAATACTGCTCCAGAGAATAGTAGGGATGTTCCGTGGCGGGCAGATATCTCCACTGTCCGTTTTCAAGGAGCGGCCAGCGAAATTTGACCAAGCCGGAATAAATCGTAGATTCAGGCCTCGTGGTCAAAAAATCCCTCAGACTCATCTTCTGAAGATGAACAGGAGAAGTGGCTTCCCACGTCTGAAGCGGATGGATCGTACTTCCATCTAAGACGATCCGGCCAATGACCCCTGAATGGGACTCTGTAATGAAAAAAACCGTTCCAGGAGTAAGCGAGTCCGGCTCAATCCGGACGGGGTAGGTGTCCAGAGGAAGGGTCCGGGTGGTCGTTTCAGACAGCATGTAAAGAAGGGCTCTTCGAAACCGAAGGTCTTTGTGCCACTCCGAATGAATTGGCAATTTTCCCCATTCCGTAGACCAATGGCCGATCAAGCGTCCATCCTTCGTTGTGGCCGCAGCGGGCAGGTGGGCAATCCGTGCATAGATCCATCGGACTGCATAGGGGACATCCGCACAGTCCACCGGGACTCCATAACGGATAAAGAAGTCCTCCGTCATGTTCTTCTCCACCCATTTTCCGAACCGGCGCTCTTCTTGAACCGTCCATCGGCGGTTTCCGACTTCCCATATCTGAAGTGGGGATTCTTTTATGGGCCCGGCGAATGAGTGAGTCGAGAAAAAGAGAACGATGAAAGGAATCCAATACCGCATGGTTCCATCTTAAAAAGATTGACGGAGGATTGTCAACAACAGGAGATGGGGACTGTAATCAAGGGGGAAGACCTTAAAGGAAGGTATGGATCGGATTTGAGACAAGCATAGGAGAAAAAATGGAAAATCAAAAACTTTTCCTTGACAAATAGAAGAAAGCAGATTAGCATGGAAACATACCATAGGGGGGTATAGTAACATGTTGTGGGGGCGATAGACTAAGCTACCTGAAAAGCGAGTAGGCGGAGCATGAACCAAGCGGGCTTGGGAACAGGGTCCGTCGTGGCGGAAATGAAGAAACGATCGAAAGGAGAACGAAGGATGATACGCATTTCGAAACAGGCTGTCGAAAAATTGAAGGGGGTTGACCGAGGGGGTCAAAAGAATTTATTTCGCGTTTTTGTGAGCGGCATCGGTTGAGGAGGACCCAAAATGGGCCTGGCTCTGGACGAGCCAAAAGCAGATGATGAAAGATTCGAAGCAGAAGGTTTCTTTTTTATTGCCGCTTCAGAAGTAGCAGATTTGATTCGTTCCTGTGGAAGCCTTTTTATCGATTATACGGACCGTCTGTGGACGAGGAGTTTCCAATTGTCTCTTTCGGGGAGAAGTTCCTGCTAATCGCATCGTCCCCTTTTTTTTCTGACGTGCAATCTTTTTCGTTAGCAGGGGTTTTAGAAGAGGGGAGAGGGATATGGCGATGAAAGAGGATGGAGAGTCCGAAAGCCATTGAGACAATCGCCGCATGAGTTTGGGTAAAATAGCTCGGATGAAAGGGCACCCCGGGTGGAAGAGATGGCCAAAGCGGGCCAGGGCAAGATAAAAGTGGGAAACGCGAATGTAGCCAAAAATCTTCAGGTCTCATCTCCCTATGGGATCACAAGTCTCCCGACGCTTATCCTGTTTAAAGGTGGAAAAGCCCTTAGGAAAGTTACGGGGGGGCTCTTCCACAATCAGGCTGAAGGCAATGATAGAAGAATATATCCAATAGTTGGGCAAGATGAAGGCAGTGCTTAATATTGAAATACCGTGTTTCAGGAATAAAAATAATAGGTTTACCCTATTCACGTCCCTGTAAGCCCCATGGGAAAAAAGAGTTGAGAACCGACAGAAAGGAAGAGGGGAAGGGGAACAAACTTATCTTTACCTAAGAGAGAATCGAGTCATCAGTTTTGAGGAGGTCCGCGAAATGTCTATCGAGCGAATGGTCTTGGCCTTTGCTGGCAGTTTCATTTTGATCAGTATTGCCCTTTCCTTGATGTTCAGCCCCTACTGGCTATTATTCACTGCCTTCGTCGGCGCCAACCTGCTTCAGTCTGCCTTCACCGGTTTTTGTCCCCTGGCTAAGATTTTGAAGGCCTTTGGCGCGAAACCTGGCGGTGAAACCTTCAAGTATTAGAAAGAGCTGGATAGTAAGGTCCATTTTGCAGCAGAACTTCCTTTTCACATCGTACTGGAGAGAGCTTTGATGACGAGGAAGAGAGGGCGGAAGATCCCCTTATCGCCTCAGAGGAGACAGTGCCATGAAAAAACGTATCGTCTGCAGGATGTTTTTTTTCTTTTTCACCTTCCTCTGTTTCCACGTATTGGAACACGTACTTCCCGTTCCTTCGTCCCGAGCCGCTGAACCGGAAGTATTAACGCTGTCCGCTGCATGTGGGACGGCTCTGAAGAATAATCCTCTGATTCGCATGACCCTTTCCGGCCGCCAGATCGCCGACGCACAGTTGAAAGAAGCCCGGGCGGGTTGGTTTCCTCTCCTTCAGTTTAGCGAGACCTTCACGAGAGGAAATAATCCTGTCTATGTCTTTGGCTCCCTTTTGGAGCAGGCACGGTTTACCCAGGCGAATTTCAGCCTTCCCGCATTAAACAACCCAGAACCTCTCAGCAATTTCCGGACAGCCATCATCCTCAGGCAGACGCTTTTTGACCAACTTCAGACCTATACCCGTGTCACTCAGGCCCGCCTTGGCCAACGGCAGGCAGACCTGCAAAAGGCGATGGTCGAGCAGCAAATCCGTTTTGAGGTCATCCGTGCCTATTCCGGGGTTCTTGTTGCCCACGCGAAGAAAGGTGTGACGGAAGAAGCCGTGAAAACCGCAGAATCAGATATGAAACGAATCCAGGACCGGTTCAAGAACGGGTTGGTGGTCGAGTCGGACCTCCTGGCGGCCGAGGTTCAACTTGCTGAATTCCGCCAGCAACAGATCGATTCAGAAGGAGATGTGGCCATCGCCTATGCGGCTCTGAACACGGTGATGGGTCTTTCGGTTGAGACGTCGCAGAAAGTTGCAGGAGAGCTGGAGGAGAAGCGATTTGAGACTACGGCTCAGAAGGAGCTCGTCCGCCTGGCCCTGCTCCAACGGCCGGATTATCTCCGCGCCGGTTATAAGGTTCTGTCAAACAAAGAGGGAGTGGCAGGGGCAAAGAGAGAGTATCTGCCGAGAGTGGATGCCTTCGGTAACTACGGCATGAGCGGAAATGATCTGTCGAGCGGAAGTTCGGACTATACCATCGGTGCGAGCCTTACCTTTAACATTTTTGACCCCGGCCGCTACGCGAGGATCGAGAAGGCAAAAGCCGCAGAATCGATGGCCACTGCAGAACAGGAACATCTTGCCAATGAGATCCGTCTCGAAGTGATCCGGGCCTACCAGCAGCATATGTCAGCCCGTGGTCGCCTGGCGGTGGCGGGGCAGACCATCGACCAAGCTGCGGAAACACACCGGATCGTCCAAAACCGGTACCGGGAAGGCCTCACGACCATTACCGAGGTTCTGAGATCGGAGACGGCCCTGCTGCGGGCCCGCCTGAATCTGATTGCGGCTCGAAGTGATCACTATGTCAGCTATGCTCATCTTCTTCTGTCGGCTGGAAAGCTGACAGACCTTCAGTCCTTTCTTTGAGGGGTGAGCATCGGTGAAAGACGGAAACCAGAAGAAGGAGGAGTCTATGAGAAGGGAATGGATCATCGCCATGATTCTCCTCGTCTTCTTTGCCACGGGTTGTGGAAGAAAGGAAGGAGGGGTCTCCGAGAAACCCTCCACGATTCAAGGGGCAAAGATCGAGACGGTCAGGTTATCACCGGTGAAGGAAGAATATGAAGCCGTGGGCACGGTACGCTCGAAGACCACCAGTATTCTCTCTTCCAAAACAGTAGGCAATATTCTTGCCGTGCATGTTCGCGAAGGAGATCGCGTCCAAACAGGGCAGTTGCTCATTGAAATTGATGACCGAGATTCCCGGTCTCAGCTTCAAAAGGCCGAGGCAGGACTTCGCGAGGTCCTGGAAGGGCTGGAAGAGGTTGGCCAGAATGTTCACGCCGCAGAAGCTGCCAAGGCGGCGGCAGAGGCCGGAAAATCGCTTGCCATGGTCACATTTAGCCGCTACAAGGCTCTGCTTGAACAGAAATCGGCCAGCCAGCAGGAATTTGATGAGGTTCAGGCGAAGATGAAGATCGCTGAGGCAGAGGCGGACCGGGCAGGAAGGATGCTTCAGGCCGTCATGGCGAAGAAGAGTCAGATGCTTGCAAAAGTAGAGCAGGCAAAGGCCGACGTTACTCGTGCTCAGATCGATGTCGGCTACAGCCGGATCACTTCGCCGATGGATGGCGTTGTCGTTTCCAAACAGGCTGACATCGGGCTCCTGGCTGCTCCAGGAGTTCCCCTGCTGACGGTTGAGGATAACTCCCGCTACCGTCTTGAAGTCTCCGTGGAGGATTCCGTGCTGGGGAAAATTCGTCTTGAGACTCCTTGCCAGATCTCTATTGACGCCGTCGGACCGGAGGAATTTTCGAGGCGGGTAACAGAGATTGTTCCTGCTTCAGATCCGGGAAGCCGGAGTTCGACGGTCAAGATCGACCTCTTGGATGTGAAGGGAAGCACCGGGAGCCGCGCTGTGCTCCGTTCCGGTCTGTATGGAAAGGCCCGTTTTCCAATCGGGCAGAAACAGATCCTTCAGGTTCCCCTGAAGGCAATTTTGCAGCGCGGTCAACTGATCAGCATCTTTGTTGTGGATTCATCTCAGATCCTCCACTTAAGGTTGGTCAAGACCGGAAAGCAGTACGGCGACCGGTGGGAAGTGCTTTCCGGACTGAACGATGGAGATCGGATCGTTGTTGAAGGAATCGAGAGAATCAAAGAAGGGGACCGGGTGGAGTAACTCCATCGAGGGTGATTGGGGATGAAAGAAAGACTTGGATTTGCAGGAAAGTTTGCCCATGCCTTTATTGATTCGAAGCTAACCCCCCTTATCATCGCTGCCTCGATTCTCCTCGGAGTCGGGGCTGTGCTTATGCTTCCGAGGGAGGAAGAGCCGCAGATCATTGTGCCGATGATCGATCTCTTTGTGCAGATGCCAGGGGCATCGGCCAAGGAGGTGGAGGAACGCGTCACGAGGCCCATGGAGCAGCTCCTCTGGGAAATTCCCGGAGTAGAGTATATCTACTCCACATCATCGCCCGGCTTTTCGATGGCCGTCGTCCGGTTTCGGGTCGGGGAAGACGAGGAAAAGAGCATCGTCAAGCTTAATCAGAAGATGTTCGCCAACTTCGATCTGATTCCACCGGGCGCAAGCCAACCCCTGATCAAGCCCCGTTCCATTGACGACGTCCCGATCCTGGCACTGACGCTGTCGAGTGATCGCTATGACCATTTCACGCTCCGAAGAATTGCAGCCCAGGTCTACGACCAGATCAAGCAGGTGGTCGACGTCTCGGAGGTGAAGATCATCGGTGGGCAGCGTCGGCAGGTCCGGGTTATCCTCGACAGTGCCAAGATGGCGGCCTACCATCTTGCTCCGGTCGCCGTGCTCCCCATTCTCGACCAGCAGAATCGTCAGCTCGCGTCGGGAAGCTTTTCGAGCCACAACCAAGAGTTTCTGGTGGATACCGGCGGCTTCCTCCGCACGGCCGAAGAAGTGGGAAGCATTGTCGTGGGCGCATTCAACCAGCGTCCTGTCTTTCTTCGGGATATCTCCAGGATCGCAGACGGGCCTGAGGAACCGGCGGATTACGTTCTAATGAGTCAAGGAAGAGGTTCCCTTAGTAAAAACCGGGGAAGCAGTTCCCTCTCCTCGGCTTTACCCGCTGTTACCATTACGGTTGCAAAACGGAAAGGAACGAATGCGATCCAGGTTGCGGACAGGGTCCTTAAGAAGATCGACTTGGTCAAAGGGGTGATGATCCCGAGCGATGTCACGGTGGCGGTGACGCGTAATTACGGAGCGACGGCAGAAGAAAAGTCGAATGAACTGCTCTTTCACATGTTGATCGCCATCGTCTCGGTGTCGGTCCTCATCATGGTGACCCTGGGATTTCGGGAATCGGGTATCGTCGCTATTGCCATCCCGGTCACGCTGGCCCTTACCCTGGCCCTTCTCTACCTTTATGGCTATACGCTTAATCGCGTCACACTCTTTGCCCTGATCTTTTCGATCGGCATCCTGGTAGATGATGCCATCGTCGTTGTCGAAAACATTGTCCGTCACTATCGACTGCCTGAAAACCGAGACCGATCGATTCTTGACGTGGCGGTCGAAGCTGTCGACGAAGTCGGGAACCCAACGATCCTGGCGACCTTTACGGTGATCGCCGCCATCATTCCCATGGCCTTTGTGAGGGGACTGATGGGGCCCTACATGCGGCCCATTCCAGTGGGGGCCTCTGCCGCAATGCTTTTCTCGTTGATCGTAGCGTTTATCGTAACGCCGTGGGCGAGCCTCCGCCTCCTCAAAAAGGAGGGAAAAGCGAGCCGTGGGGAAGAGGGTTGGAGCACAAGGCTTTATCGCAGGGTCATGACCCCGCTGATCCGTTCGTCTTTCTGGCGCAATGGGTTTCTCGTCCTTGTCGTCGTTCTCCTCCTGGCGACTCTTTCACTCTTCGCGTTCAAGGTTGTCCGGGTCAAGATGCTGCCCTTTGACAACAAGAGCGAATTCCAGGTGATCATCGATATGCCGGCGGGTTCCACGTTGGAACAGACGGCATCGGTCAGCCGCGAAATCGGCGACTATCTCCGCACTGTGCCCGAGGTTACAAACTGCCAGATGTATGTGGGCACGGCCTCGCCTTACAATTTTAACGGCCTTGTTCGCCATTATTTCCTCCGGAGAGGGCCTCATGAGGCGGATATTCAGGTCAACCTTCTTCCTAAAGGAGAACGGAAGGCACAAAGCCACGACATCGCAAAGCGGGTGCGACCAAGGATCGACGAGATTGGGGCCAAGTACAAGGCGCGGATCAAGGTGGCGGAGGTGCCCCCGGGACCTCCAGTCCTCCAAACGCTTGTGGCCGAGGTCTACGGTCCGAATTATGATCGCCAGATCGAGATCGCACGCCGGATCCGGGACATCTTTGACAAGACCTCCGGCGTGGTGGATGTCGACTGGTATGTGGAGGCGGACCACCCCAAGTTTCGGTTTGTCTTGGACAGGGAGAAGGCCTCTCTCAACGGAGTCACACCCGAGCAGATTTCGAACAGCCTTCGAATGGCTGTAACAGGGATGGGGGCTGGCATCCTGCATCAGGAATCTGAGAAGGAGGATGTCGTTATTTATCTGCGGCTGCCTCGTGACGAGCGGTCGAGCGTGGAAGACCTGAAACAGATCAAGGTGATGGGCCAAAGGGGAAACCTCCTCCCCTTGGGGGAACTGGCTCGTGTGGAGAAAGTGATAGCGGACAAAAGTATCTACCACAAGAACCTGATGCCTGTGGTCTATGTGACGGGCGATGTGGCGGGGCAGGAGGAGAGTCCTCTCTATGCCATTCTGAAAATGAACAAGGCCCTCGATCAATTGAAGCTTCCCGAGGGGTACCGGTTCGAAAGGCATGTCTCCCAACAGCCTTTCTCCAGCCTAAAATATGCCATGAAGTGGGATGGAGAATGGCATATCTCCTACGAAGTCTTCCGAGACCTCGGCCTTGCCTTTGCCGCAGTGCTGGTTCTGATCTACATCCTGGTGGTCGGATGGTTCCAGTCCTTTAAGACGCCATTCACGATCATGGCGGCTATTCCTTTCTCCCTGGTAGGAATACTGCCGGCCCATGCTCTCATGGGGGCTTTTTTTACAGCAACCTCCATGATCGGGTTTATCGCCGGGGCCGGAATTGTGGTCCGGAATTCGATTATCCTCGTGGACTTCATTGAACTCAGGCTCAGGCAAGGAATCCCCCTGGCCGATGCCGTGGTCGATGCAGGAGCAGTCCGTTTTCGGCCCATGATGCTGACGGCGGCCGCGGTCATCGTGGGATCGTCGGTCATTCTTTTCGACCCCATCTTTCAGGGGCTGGCTCTTTCTTTGATGGCAGGGGAAGTGGCTTCTCTCTTTCTGTCCCGGATGACGGTCCCGATCCTCTTCTACTTGAGTGAACGAAGGAAGGGAATATAGCCATATGGGTTTGGACCAAGATAAGGACAGCCTCCAAAAGGAAATCGAAGAACTTGAAAATGAAATTGAAGAGATAGAAAGGAGCATCCCTCCCCATTCAGTGAAATACCAGATCGTTCAGTTGCTGGAAGAAAAAGAGGGAGAACTCAAGAGAAAAAAAGATCTTCTTCGGTTAATAGGCGACGTTCAGAAAAATTAAGGGGGGGACAAGGGACAGACAATGAGTGATGAAGAAATTCTTTCGGGCAGCGATTTTACGAGATGTGTCCAATTTCACGGCCACACGTGTCCAGGGCTGGCGATTGGGTTTAAAGCGGCCATGACCCTTATGGAACGGTTAGGTAGCAAGAAGGCACCTGATGAAGAGTTGGTTGCGGTCGTGGAAACAGACGCCTGCGGCGCCGATGCCGTCCAAGTGATGACGGGTTGCACGTTCGGCAAGGGGAACTTTATTTTCAAAAACTACGGCAAACATGCTTTCAGCCTTATGGACAGAGGGAAAAGGAAAGGCATACGCGTCTGTCTTCTGCCCGACGCTTTCAAGTCTGACCCGGACTATTTCTCTCTTTCTAAAAAAGTTCAAAAGGATGAGGCGTCGCCAAAGGAAACCGAGCGCTTCAGAGAACTTCAACAGGACCGGGTGCGAAAAATCCTTGAGGCTGATCCTGAGTCTTTGTTCAAGATTGAGGAAATCTCCGCAGACATTCCACCCAAGGCCAGGGTGATGAAGTCCGGAATTTGCGAAATGTGCGGGGAGCTGACCAAAGCGGATCTCCTGCGGAATAGGAGTGGCAAGAAACTGTGCATCCCTTGTGCCGAGGGGCGCGAGATTTTGTAGGACGAACATTCAATAAAACTAAAAAGAGGTGCTCAACTTGCATAAGGAAGTATTGATTGTGGGTAGTGGTCCGGGCGGCTCTATGACTGCCAATCATCTGGCCAAATCAACCAGGGACAAGATCAGGGAAGGGCAATTAGGGATCCGCTCTTGTCCGATTCTTCCAGTCACGTTAGGTGCACGCCATAAGGCGTCCCCTTCATCGGAGTGATTCTATCTACGCTGATGACTTCCCCGGCAACTGGGTCAACAGTTTTGGGGTCGTACAACCCGGCGTAGGCACTTTCCGGTCCCCATCCCCTGCCGCCTTTCCACCTTATCCCTCGCTGAGCAAAAGACTGACCAACAAAAATGAGACTGAAGGCCGAGATGGCCGCAACCAAAATTTCAGTTTTCTTCATCTCGCATTCCTCCTTTTGACTTGAAATCGCAAATGTGCCCTTTCAAAAATTATTCTTTCTTGTTTTTCAACCTGTCCAAAAGATCGGACCCCTCTTGAGAATTTATGAGCATATGCTTATAATTATAGCAGAGGAGGAATCCTGAATGAAAGGAAAGATAGCAATGGAAAAAAAGAAGATGAAAGTTCTTATCATCGGCGGAGTAGCAACGGGGCCAAAAGCAGCTGCTCGACTGAGACGTTTGAACCCGGAGGCAGAGATTACAATTATTGAAAGGGGGAAGATCCTTTCCTACGCTGGCTGCGGCATGCCCTATTACGTGAGCGGTGATGTTGACGATTGCAGGAGCCTGAGCGCAACAGCGGCAGGCGTTCTTCGTGATTCGGTTTTTTTCCGGAACGTCAAAAACGTCAATGTGTTCGATCGTACCCTGGCACGGTCAATCAACCGGAAAGCCAAGACGATCGATATTGTTAACGTTGAAACCGGGGAGTTCAAAACAATCCCGTATGACAAACTGGTGCTGGCTACCGGCGGGGAACCGATCACGCTTCCCATTGAGGGAGCGGGTCTCAACAATGTGTTTCGTTTGTGGCAGCCAGAGGACGCCATCAGTATGAGAGAAGTCGTCATCGCCAAAGACCTAAAGGCGGCGGTCATCATTGGTGGCGGACTGATTGGTGTGGAGATGACAGAGGCGCTCACCAGGCTGGGACTCCACGTGACTTTATTGGAGATGATGCCCCACATATTACCCGGTTTGTTTGACGAAGAGGTGGCAGCTTACCTGACACGATATGTCCGCTCCCAGGGAGTGGATATTTTGACTGGTTCCCGTGTGACCCAAATCCTCGGGAATGACGAAGGAAATGTGACCGGGGTCATTACGTCCGGCGCGGAAATCCCGTCGGACATCGTACTAATCGCCATAGGGGTGCGTCCCAATACGAAGCTGGCTCGGGAAGCGGGGCTGAAAATCGGAAAGGCAGGAGGTATCGCCGTTAATGAATACCTTCAAACCAGTGATCCCGATATTTATGCGGGTGGCGACTGTGTGGAAAGCCCCCATCTAATCACAGGGGAAGAAGTGTTTGTTCCTCTGGGCTCTACAGCAAACAAACATGGGCGCATTATTGCCAACAACATCATGGGATACAAGGAAAGATTCAAGGGAGTCTTAGGCACGGGGGTGGTCAAGATCTTCGATTATAACGTCGGCAAGACAGGGTTAACCGAATCCCAGGCCCGCGAGGCTGGTTTCGATGCGGTGACGGCGCTCTGCCCGGCAACGGACAATGCACACTACTACCCAACTCATCAACCGGTTCTTCTCAAATTGATCGCCGACCGAAAGACAAAGAAGATTCTCGGCCTCCAGGCAGTGGGTTTGGGTGAGACGGTTAAAAGGGTGGATGTTGTAGCGACAGCTTTAACCTTTGGAGCGACCATAGATGATCTGCCTGCTCTTGATCTCGGCTACGCTCCGCCTTACTCAACGGCAGTCGATATCTCTGCCCATGCGGCGAACATTCTCCGTAATAAGATCGGCGGATTTGCAAAGGCCCTCACGCCGATGCAGGTCAAGGAGAAAATCGACAGAGGTGAAGATTTTGTTTGGCTTGATGTCAGGACGCCTGCTGAATACAAGAAAGAACGTATCGAAGATCCCCGAATTAGATTTATCCCTCTTGGCATGCTCCGCCAGCGCCTTAACGAACTACCCAAGGATAAGGAGATTATCACTTTTTGCAAGTTGAGTCTGCGCGGCTATGAGGCACAGACGATTCTAGACGGAGAGGGCTATCTAGATGTCAAGTTTATGGATGGGGGCCTAGAGGCCTGGCCATACGGGATGGCTGGGGATGCTTCCCCCAACCCCTCGCGTCGAGAATCAAGTGCACAGCTGAGGGCCGCATAATTTTTTCTGAGCGGGAGGTGAAAAAGATGCCAAAGCCGACGGAGCATCTTCGGAATTTGTCAGACCTTTCAGAGAGGATTATGGCCCTTGGAAACTCGATAAAAAAGGCTGAAAAAGATATGAAGTCTGCCTGGATGGATGAGATTGAGGAGATAGACCTTCGGGATGTCAAGGAACATATGAAGGCAGTGGAAAGTGCCCTTCATCGCCTACAAGAAGAGGTGAACCACGTGGAGGCAGAGCACCCCAGGGGAGCCAAAGGGAGGCAGTAGAATCGAAATGGCGAATAACCAACCCGTACCCGGAAAAAACGATGACCCTTCCCGAATCGCACTTCGCTCCACTCTCTTATATATTGGGGTTACAGGAACAAAGGGTGTATTGGCATGGCTCTCCAGCAGTTCCGCCCTTTTGGCTGACTCGATCCACGGTCTTTCGGACGTTTTTGCTAGTATTCTTGTCCTGGTCGGGATGTGGTTCTCGAAAAAGAGATCCGAGGCCTTTCCATGGGGCCTATACAAGGTTGAGAATCTTGTTGCCCTGGTCAGTGTGGGCTTCATCTTCCTAGCCGGCTATGGGATTGCCAAACGTATCTTTGTCGCGGAGAGATCATTTCACTTATCTCATCTCTTTATATCTGGATTGAGCCTTATGATGATCGTGGTGGTTATCACTTTCTTCTCCCGCTATGAAGCAAAAAGAGCAAAAGAGCTCAACTCCCCTAGCCTTCGAGCAGATGCCTCTCATTGGTACTCAGATATTGCCACAACATCACTTGTACTCATCGCTCTTTTCGGAGCGGAGATTGGATACCCCTTCATAGACCGATTGGCTGCTCTTGTCGTGGTTGGGTTCATCGCGAGAGCGGGATGGAATATACTTAAAGATTCGATGAAGACTCTCTTGGATGCCTCCGTTGATCCGGATACTCTAAATCACATTCGAAGCGAAATCGAGCGTTTCTCACAGGTCCAAAAGATTAAATCCGTTCAGGCAAGAAACTCAGGCAGATTTCTCTTTGTGAGGGCTGAGCTTGTCTTCGGTACGAAGAAATTTGCCCAAGCCCATCGTCTCAGCGAGGAAATAGAAGGCGCCATTTTAAGGAACATTCCGCGCATCGACAAAGTAACGATTCATTACGAACCGGCAGAAA
>Ga0335081_10014615_pt1 | contig 12701 bp, 10 predicted proteins | sample Lox_Sample_35_FD_206713 | JGI IMG/M metagenome (GOLD analysis project Ga0335081, IMG submission 206713) | Soil microbial communities from Loxahatchee National Wildlife Refuge, Florida, United States - Lox_Sample_3.5 | ecosystem: Environmental > Terrestrial > Soil > Wetlands | place: USA...
GGGCAGTTCACACGGGAGCTTGGAGCATATTTGCTGAAGTCCTGACGAGATATCGCCCGAGACTCGCGTTGGGCAACTGTTAGGCAGCGAGTGAGACGGATGTTATCGAGAAGTTATGATGTGGCGGTGCAAGCAGCCGCGCGCCCTGTCTTCAGCATCAGCGCCGTGGCCCGGACCCTGGGCGTCCCCGCTGCGACGATCCGCACCTGGGAGGACCGGTACGGGCTGGTCGTCCCGGACCGCAGCGCCAGCGGGCACCGCCTGTACCGCCGGGACCAGGTCGAGCAGCTCAGGTTCGTCCGGGCCCGGATGGCCGAGGGCCTGAGCGCGGCCGACGCCCACCGGCTGCTCGCCGAGCGGCGGGACCTCGGCCCGCTGCCGTCTGCCGGACCGGGGGAGCCCGTCGGGTCCGGGGTGCCGGCCGGGTCCGGGGTGCCGGCCGGGTCCGGGGTGCCGGCCGGGTCCGGGACGCCCGCCGGGCCGGCAGAGTCCGCCGGAGCGGCCGGGGTGCCCGCCGAACCGGGGGAAGCGGCCGGGGCGGTTCCGGATGCCTACCCGGCGATCCTGCTGGCCGACTGCGACCGGTACGCCGCCGAGCTGCAGGAGCACTTTCTCACCACCGAGGGGTTCGAGGTCCAGGTGGCGCTGAGCGAGGCCGAGGCGCGCCGCGCGCTGAGCAGCAGGCGCCCGGCGGTCGCGGTCATCGAGCCGCTGATATCCGGTGGCACCGGCCTGGACCTGTGCCGGTCCCTGAAGAGCAGCGGCGTGCCGGTGATCGTGGCTTCGGTGCTCCAGGCGCGGGACCTGGCCCTCGCCGCCGGGGCCGACGCGTTCCTCGGGAAGCCGCTGAGCCCGCTGCGGCTGTCGTCGGCCATCCGGGACCTGATCGGGACCGCCCCGCGGCCACGACCAGAAGCGGCGCTGTGAGCGACCGGCTGCTGAGCGGGCACGATTCCCTCGACGCCGTGCTCGGCGGCGGCTTGCCCGCCAACGCGATCAGCCTGTTCATGGGGCTGCCCGGCACCGGCAAGACCATCCTGGCGCAGCAGTACGTGTTCAAGAACAGCCGGCCGGAGCATCCGGCGGTCTACTTCTCCACGGTCTCCGAGCCGCTGGAGAAGATCGTGCGCTTCGCCCAGAGCCTGGACTTCTTCGACCCGGCCGCTATCGGCACCTCCGTGCTCTACGAGGATCTGGGCGCCACGCTCAGCAGCGAGGGCCTGGCCGCCGTCGGCCGCCGGGTGATGGCGGTACTGCGGGAGCGCCATCCGGGGCTGGTGGTGATCGACAGCTTCAAGGCGCTGCACGCTTTCGCCGACGGGTACGGCGACTTTCGCCAGTTCCTGCACGAGCTGGCCGGGCGGCTGACGGCCTACCCGGCGGCCTCGCTGTGGCTGGGCGAGTACGAGGACGCCGAGATCGGGTCGCTGCCGGAGTTCGCGGTGGCGGACGCCATCGTGGAACTGCTGACCGAGCGGTACGGCCAGCGAGAGTTCCGGTTTCTCCAGGTCAGGAAGCTACGCGGCAGCGGCTTCCGGTCAGGTCGGCATGCCTACCGGCTCAGCAGCGCCGGCATCCACGTCTTCCCCCGGCTCGCCGACGTGGCGGACGCGACCGAGTACGAGCTCGGCGGCGTCCGGATGTCGTCGGGCATCCCGGCGCTCGACGAGTTGCTTGCCGACGGGTACTGGCCCGGCGCGTCGACGCTGGTCGCGGGACCGTCCGGCTCCGGGAAGACGCTGATGGGGCTGCACTTCATCTTCAACGGGGCGCGGCAGGGGCAGCACGGGGTCATCGCCGCGCTGCAGGAGAACACTACCCAGCTGCGCCGGATCGCGGCGGGCTTCGGGTGGTCGCTGAGCGAGCCCGGGGTGGAGGTCATGTACCGCTCGCCGGTCGACATCTACATCGACGAATGGGCCGACGACCTGCTCCGGGCGGTCGAGCGCACCGGAGCCACCCGGGTCCTCATCGACAGCTTGGCCGACCTCAGGCTGGCCGCACCGGACGAGATCCGGTTCCGGGAGTTCATTTACTCGCTCGTGCAGCGCTTCTCCCGGCAGGGGGTCAGCTGCATTCTGACCTTCGAGATCCACGATCTGTTCGGCACCGGCCGCCTCACGGACGGCGCCATCTCGCACCTGTCCGACAACGTGGTGCTGCTCCGCTACTTCCAGCACCGGGCCACCATTGGCCGGACGATATCGGTGATCAAGACGCGCGCTAGCCGTCACACGCCGGTGACCTGCGCGTTCGACATCGGCCCGGAGGGTATCACGCTCGGCGGCCCGCTATCACTGGCCGGCGAGCCCGTGGCCCGCGGGGCGGAACCGGAGCCCGTCGCCCCGCCCTGACCTCGTTCGGCCGCACGGCGTGACCGTGAACGGCCGCATCATCTGGTTGTCCTGGGCCCGCCGGGCGGCTTGGCGCGCCAGCCGGCGGCATCCACGCCGCCCGGCACCGGGGCGGCGTCGTCGTAGGGGACCCGCGTGTAGACGTGCGAGGCCAGGTCCAGCGCGACGATCCGGCCGTCCGGCCCGGCCAGCGGGCGCAGCGGCTCCCCGGCGAAGTAGCCGTCCAGCCCGGTCCACCCGCCGTGGTCGTCCCGGCGGAAACGGAACGCGCACTCGCGGGAGCCGGCCACGCGGAACTCGAGCACCTCGCCGCTGACGCTGACCAGGAACGCCATCGGTCCCCAGTACCAGGTCCCGACCAGCCCGAGCACCTGGTCCGCCACGCCCGCGGCCGTCCACTCGGGCCCGACCGCCGGCTCGTTCTCGGCGAGTATCCGCAGCAAGTCGGCCGCCAGACCCGGCCCATCCAGCCCGGCCGTTGCGTTCGATAGCGCGATGGCCGCGTCGCCGGTGTCGGCGTCGATGCGCACGATGCCGATGAACCCGGGCATCGAGCCGGTGTGGCCGTAGCTTCGGCGGCCGCCCTCGTTCCAGAGCTGCAGCCCGAGCCCGTAGCCGAGTTCCCACGGCTGCCCCGCCACGTCGTTGATGCCGGCGGGCTCGCGCATCTCGGCCAGGGCGGCCGCGTCGAGCAGCGCGGGCGGGCCGATGCCGGCCAGGAAACCGGCCCAGCGGGCCAGGTCCGCGACCGTCGTCCACAGCTGGCCCGCGGGGGCCATCACGGCCGCGTCGTGCTCCGGCTCGGGCAGCAGCAGGTCGGCGTGCGGGTGCACGGCGAAGCCGAGCGCGTGCGGCGGCTCCGGCCGGGCGGTGGTGCGGCTCATGCCCAGCGGCGCGAGCAGCTCGGCGGCGATCACGTCGCTCCAGGGCCGGCCGCGCAGCCGGGCCACGAGCTCGCCGAGCAGCGCGTAGCCGACGTTGGAGTAGTGGTGCCAGCGGCCGGCCCGGACCCGCCGCGCGTCCGGTCCGAGCGACGCGGCGGCCAGGGACTCCAGGGACGACCCGGCTGTCCGCTCCCACCACGGCCCGGCGGTCTCGGCGCGCAGGCCGGAGGTGTGCGACATCAGCTGGCCGATGGTCGCCTCCGCCGCGCCCGCGGCGGAGGCGCCGAGGTGCCGGCCGATCGGGTCGGACAGGTCGAGCCGGCCCTCGTCCCGCAGCCGCAGCACCGCGACGGCGACGAACGTCTTGGTGATCGAGCCCGCCCGGTACTGGACGTCGGGGCCGGGCGCGGGCCCGCGCGCGCCGTCGATCCGGCCGCGCCCGCCCGACCAGACCAGGGCGCCCTGGCGGGCCAGCCCGGCGGCCAGCGACGGAAGCCGCTGGGCGGACTGCTCCCGGGCCAGCCGGGCGGCCAGCAGGCGCTGCGTGCGCTCGTCGGTCACGGGCATCCACGCTATCCGCCCCGCCGTCACGCGACTACGACAGGCCGGGCCGGAGAAGGGCCGGCGGGCCCGGGAAGAGGGTGGGCGCGCGGGAAGGGGCGGCGGGCCGGGGCGGAGGAGGCGGGCCGGGAAGGAGGCGGCGGGCCGGGGCGGAGGCGGCGGGCCGGGGCGGAGGCGGCGGGCCGGGGCGGAGGCGGCGGGCCGGGGCGGAGGCGGCGGGCCGGGGCGGAGGAGGCGGGCCGGGGCGGAGGATGCGAGCCGGGGAACACGGCGGGCGCGAGAGCAGGCGGCGAGGTGCGTCAGACTGGCATGGGCGGCCCGATCGCGCGGCGCCCAGCGCTTGAGGCCACGCAGCGAAAGGATCACCAGTGCCGTACAAGACCCCGGAACGCGACATCGTCGCGATCATCGACGCGCCGCCGACACCCGTGGCGCTGCTGGCTCCGGGCGGGAGGTTCGTCGCGCTGGTGCACTACGAGTCGCATCCCCCGGTCGCCCTGCTGGCCCGCCGCTACCGGCCGCTGGCCGGGATCCGGGTCGATCCGGTGCTGGCGGGCCGGCAGCGGGTGCGTCGGCTGACCGGGCTGTCCGTGCTGCGCCTGGCCGACGGGGCGGAGCGGGCCATCCCGCTGCCCGACGGGGCGGCGCCGAGCGTGCCGGCCTGGGCCCCGGACGGGCGCACGTTCGCGTTCACGGTGGACGAACCGGACGGCATCGCGGCCTGGGTGGCCGACGCCGAGACCGCCACCGCCTGGCAGGTGCCAGGGCTGCGGGTCCGGGACGTGCTCGGGGGTGACCCGCTGACCATCGGCGCCGCCGTCCGGTGGTCGCGCGACAGCGGCTCGCTGCTTGCGCTGGGCGCGCCGGGCCCCGCGCCGGCGCCGCCCGAGGCACCGGACGAGCCGCGCATCGAGGAGACCGCGGGCAAGCGATCACAGATGGCGACCTACCAGGACCTGCTGCGCACCGCGGCCGACGAGGACGCGTTCGAGGCGCTGGCGACCACCGTGCCGCTGCGGGTCGAGCCGCGGACCGGGGCGACGAAGGAACTCGGCCCGCCCGGGCTCTACCAGCGGCTCGCCGACTCACCCGACGGCGAGCACCTGCTGGTCCACCGGCTGCGACGGCCGTTCTCGTTCCGGGTTCCCTATCACTTCTTCGCCCGCACGATCGAGGTGTGGTCGGCCTCGGGCGACCTGGAGCGGGTCGTGGCCGAGCTAGGCGTCAGCGATGAGGTCCCGCGGCAGGGGGTGCCGACCGGCCCGCGCCAGGTGTCCTGGGAGGAGCGGGCCCCGGCCAGCCTGGTCTGGACCGAGGCCCTGGACGGCGGCGACCCGGTGGCCACGGCCGACCACCGCGATCGCGTGATGCGGCTGGCCGCGCCGTTCACCGGGAAGCCCGAGCGGGTGTTCGACGTGGGGCAGCGCTGCCTCGGCTGGCTCGACCTGGACGAGCCGCACCGGGTGCTGCTGACCGAGCACGACCGCGACCGGCGGTGGCTGACCACCTGGATCTGCGACCTCGCCGCGCCGGAGCAGCGCCGGATCCTGTTCGACCACTCGATGGACGACGCCTACGCCGATCCGGGGTCGCCGCTGATGGCCACCGGGCCCGACGGCCGCCGGACCGTCCTGCAGGACGGGTCCGCGATCTACCTGCGCGGCGACGGCTCGACGCCAGAGGGCGACCGGCCGTTCCTGGACCGCCTGGATCTGGATACCACCCAGAAGGAGCGGCTGTACACCAGCCCCGCGGACAGCCTGGATCACGTGCTCGGCTTCCCCGCCGCCGAGGGCCGGGGAGCCGGCGGCCTGGCCGCGACCGCCCGCGGCGAGGTAGTGCTGTGGCATGAGAGCCCGGCCGAGCCGCCGAACCTGTACCTCACCGCGCTGGACGGCTCGGGCGCCCGGGCGCTGACCCGCTGGCCGGATCCGCATCCGCAGCTGACCGGCCTCCAGAAGCGGCTGATCGTGCACGACCGCGGCGACGGGGTGCAGCTTTCCGGAATGCTGCACCTGCCGCCCGGCTACGACCCGGCCACGGGCGGGCGCCTGCCGGTGGTCATCTGGGCTTACCCGCTTGACTACGGCGACGCCGCCACGGCCGGCCAGGTCCGGGGCAGCAGCAAGCGGTTCACCAGGCTGAACGCGCTGGAACCGACCTGGTTCGTGCTGCGCGGCTACGCGGTGCTCTCGGGCGCGACGATGCCAGTGATCGGCGACCCCGAGACGATGAACGACACTTTCATCGATCAGGTGACGTCGGCCGCGCGTGCGCACGTCCGGGCCCTGGACGAGATGGGCATCGCGGACCCGGGACGGGTGGTCGTGGGCGGGCACAGCTACGGCGGCTTCATGACCGCGAACCTGCTCGCGCACACCGACCTGTTCGCCGCCGGGATCGCCCGCAGCGGCGCGTACAACCGGACCCTGACGCCGTTCGGGTTCCAGGCCGAGCGGCGCAGCTTCTGGGAGGCGGCCGGGGTCTACGACCAGGTGTCGCCGTTCCGCTACGCGAACCAGATCGCCGCGCCCATCCTGCTCATCCACGGCGAGCAGGACAACAACTCGGGCACGTTCCCGATTCAGTCCGAGCGGCTCTACCAGGCGATCCAGGGTAACGGCGGGACCGCCCGGCTGGTGCTGCTGCCGCATGAGAGCCACGGCTACCTGGCCCGCGAGTCGGTACTGCACGTGCTCGCGGAGCAGTTCGACTGGCTGCGCCGCTGGCTCGGCTGACCGGCCAGCGGATCGGTCTGAGTCACCCGGCGGCCCGGGGGTCACAGCCGGGCCCGTCCGGGTGACGTGCGCGGCATGCCGGATCATGGGAGCAGGACCGTTCCGGCGAGCCCTCGCGCCGCGCTATGGAAATAGCAGATCGCGGCAAGGTGCGGGCACCCTGAAAATGCCCTGCGGATCGGCTGGACATCGGGCCGCCTGGGCCGGGCTCAGGCGGCCACCCCGGTCCTAACGGGTGTTCACATTGTCAGCTCGCGGCCGGCGGTGCACTATGAAGCGATGACCACCACCCGCGTCGGCCGGGCCAGCTACCACCACGGTGACCTGCCCCGCGCGCTGGCTGACGCCGCGACCGACCTGGCCCGCCGCGGCGGGCCCGACGCGGTCGTGCTCCGGGAGGCGGCGCGCCGGGCGGGGGTCTCGGCCGCCGCGGCGTACCGGCACTACATGGGACACGGCGAACTGCTGCAGGCGGTCAAGCAGCGGGCCCTGGCGGCGCTGGCCGACGCCTTGCAGGACGGCCTGGACGGCGGCGAGCCGCTGGCCGACCCGGCGCAAGAGGCGGTCCGCCGGTTCGGCAACCTGGGCCGGGCCTACGTCGGATTCGCGCTGGACAACCCCGGCCTGTTCCATACCGCGTTCTGCCGGCCCGGCACGGCCGATCCGGCGCCGGGCGACGTCACCGCGCGGATCGCGGCCTCCCGCCCGTACCAGATACTGTCGGAGTCGCTCGATGAACTGGTCGCGGTCGGCCTGCTGGACCGGGCCCGTCGGCCGGTCGCCCCGATCGCGTTCTGGGCGGCGGTGCACGGGCTGGCGACGCTGCTGGTCGACGGGCCGCTGGCCGCGCTGAGCCGGTCTGAGCAGGCCGCCGCGATCGGCCGTACGCTGGACATCCTCATTGCCGGCATCGGCGCGCCGCCCCCTGCGGCCTAGCCGGACCCGGCCTGGGCGCCCGGCCACGGCCCTCACCCCAGCCGGGAAACCCGTTCCGGGCCGGTGCGCACGGCGGGGCGCCCGCGTTCGTGGTGATGGCGAAGGCGCGAGCGCGCGGACGAGATCGTAGGGGAGTCATGAAGTACATGCTGATGATCTGCCGGGACGAGGAGGTAGCGCTGACGCCGCGGGAAGGCGGGACGGGGCGCGCGACCGGCGCCCGGATCGCGGAGACGGACGGCCGCTGGGCGCGGCGGCCCGGCACCCGGCGGCCGCGATCGGGACGATCGAGGTGAGGCCGGCCTGGGCGGAATGACGGCGGACGCCGGCGACGCCGTCGCCGAGGCGTTCCGCGCGGAGTGGGGCCGGGTCGTCGCGGCGCTGATCGGGATGACCGGTAACTGGGACCTGGCCGAGGAGTGCGCGCAGGACGCGTTCGCGCAGGCGCTGAAGACCTGGCCGCGCGACGGCGTCCCGCGCCGCCCGGGCGCCTGGCTGACCACGGTGGCGAGGAACCGGGCCACCGACCGGCTGCGCCGCAGCGCGACCGAGGCCGCCAAGCTCAAGGAGGCAGCCGTGCTGGCGCCGGCAGACGATCCGGTCGGCGACGGCGATGAGAGCGGCATCCGCGACGACCGGCTCCGGCTGATCTTCACCTGCTGCCATCCCGCGCTGCCGCTCGAGGCGCGGGTCGCACTGACCCTGCGCACCCTGGCCGGCCTGACCACGGCGGAAATCGCGCGGGCCTTCCTGGTCCCGGAGCAGACGATGGCCAAGCGCCTGGTGCGGGCCAAGCACAAGATCCGCGACGCGGGGATTCCCTATCGCGTCCCGCCCGCCCATCTGCTGCCAGAACGGACCGCCGGGGTGCTGGCTGTGGTGTACCTGCTGTTCAACGAGGGCTACTCGGCCAGCGCCGGGACCGATCTGCTGCGCCAGGGCCTGTGCGCCGAGGCGATCAGGCTGGCCCGGGCCCTGGCCCGGCTGATGCCCGGCGAGCCCGAGGCGCTGGGCCTGCTGGCGCTGATGCTGCTGCACGACGCCCGGCGGGCGAGCCGGGTCGACGCCGCCGGCGACCTGGTGACGCTGGAAGACCAGGACCGCAGTCGCTGGGACCGGACGGAGATCGAGGAGGGGACCGGCGTGCTCGAGGCGGCCCTGCGCCAGGGGCGCGCCGGGCCCTACCAACTGCAGGCCGCGATCGCCGCCTGCCACGCCACAGCGGCAGAGGCGGCCGCCACCGACTGGGCGCAGATCGCCCGGCTCTACGGCCTGCTGGCGCAGGCGTCGCCGTCACCGGTGGTCGAGCTGAACCGGGCGGTCGCGGTGGCGATGGCGGACGGCCCGGCGGCCGGGCTCGGGCTGGTGGCGGCCATCGAGGCCTCGGGCGAGCTCAACGGCTACTACCTGCTGCCCGCCACCCGCGCCGACCTGCTGCGCCGCCTCGGCCGGCCGGGCGAGGCCGCCGCCAGCTACCGGGCGGCCCGTGACCTGGCCACGACCGACGCGGAGCGGCGCTACCTGGACCGGCGGCTCGCCGAGACCGCCGGCTAGCGCTGCCGCCGCTCGCCGTCAGCGCCCTCCCGCCTGCTGCGCCGCCCGCCGCCCGCCCTGCTGCGCCGCCCTCCCGCCCTGCTGCGCCGCCCGCCCGCCCTGCTGCGCCGCCCTCCCGCCTGCTGCGCCGCCGCCCGCCCCCCCGGCTGCGCGGGCCCGCCCCCGCACGGCTCCCGCGGCCCGATATATGTTGACACTGTTTACTTCGTCGGGTCATACTGACAATGTAAACAGTGTAAACATAGCCGGGCGGACAGCCCCGGGAGGTGGTTCCCGTGATCGACATGCAGATCCTGAACGACGCCCTGGTGACCCTGGCGTTCTCCGTGGGCCTGGCGGTCCTGCTGGCGGTCTCGATCGTGGCCGGGGCGGCTCTCACCCAGCGGTACGAGCGCAAGGCCGGCGTCCGCCGGATCGAGCAGCACCTGGCCGATGCGGCACGCCGGCAGCACGAGGCACCCGCGCGGTAGGGTCACGGGCCCGCTCCCGGGAGGCAGGTCACGCCCACTTGTCGCGTCTCCGGTGAGCACATAACGGTACAAATTAGGTGATCAACTGACTCGACGACGTGAAAAGTGCTCTTTCAAGATCGTCGACGGTGGAGGGCGGGGGACGAAGAGAGCGGGGGGCGGGGGACGAAGCGAGCGGGGGGCGGGGGACGAAGCGAGCGGAGGGCGGGGACGAAGCGAGCGGGGGGCGTAGGGCGGAGGGCGGGGAACGGGGTAGGCCCGGGTGGCTGGCTTCCCGGCCAGGGGCGGGCGTTGGGCGGCTAGACGCGGACCGTCCCCACCAGGACCGGTAACGGCCCGCCCGCCGCGCCCGCCGCGCCGAGCGGCACCACCTTGGCCTGCAGGGTGTCCCGGTCGACCACCAGGACGTGGCGGTTGGGCAAATGCGTCCAGCCGTCCTGGGACCAGCCCGACGACGCGACCACTACCGCGTGCTCGGTCTCCCGGTAGGCCATGTCGAAGTAGCGCTCGGTCGGCCCGTCGTGGCCCCGGCTGGCCAGCGCGTCGTGCGGGATGCGGCCGGGGTGGTAGAAGCAGACCGCGTAGAGCGCATCCGGCGTGAGGAAGACCGCGTTCAGGCTGTTGGCCGAGAACATCTCGTCGACCCGGGCGGCGGTGTCGTCGAGCGCGGCGATCATGTCGCCGCCGTGCGCCTCGAGTCCGGACATGACGTGCAGGAAGTACCGCTCGCTGTCGGTGGTCCCGGTCAGCCGCCGTTCCCAGGCCGGCGGCAGCAGGTCGCCGAGCCGGTCCTGGGGATGGATCGCGCCGTTGTGCGCCATCACGACGTCGCCGCGGCGGAACGGGTGGGTGTTGGACGGCTCCACCGGCAGGCCCGGCGTGGCCCACCGCAGGTGCACGAGCCCGAGGTCGCCCAGGCTGCTGTGCGCCAGGGTATGGTAGGCCGGCTCGTCGGAGGCCCGCAGCGGGGACTTGTGCAGCCGCAGCGCCTCGTCGTACCAGGCCATGCCCCAGCCGTCACCGTGGAACTCCGACAGCCGGGTGAACTCGCGCAGCCCCTGCTCACCCATCACCTCGGCCAGCGAGGTGCTTCCCCTGGCGCAATACCCGAGCAGCCGGCACATGGCTAGAGGTACTTTCCCATGCCGCCGGCCACGTCGATGGAAGCACCGGTGATGTAGCTGGCCCGGTCGCTGGCCAGGAACGCCACCAGCCCCGAGACCTCGTCCGGCCGGCCGAACCGGGCGAGCGGCACCTCGGCCGCGGCGAGCTGGCCGAAGAACTCGTCGGCGGGCAGGTCCGGCGCGCGCCTGCGGCGGATGTTGTCCCACTGCGGGGTGGTCACGAAGCCGATGTTCACGCTGTTGACCAGGATCCCCTCGTGACCGAGCTCGATGGCCAGCGCCTTGGCCAGGCTGAGGCACGAGGCCCGGTTCACCGACGAGGCCAGGAACCCCGGGTCCGGGTAGCGCCCGTAGACGGCGTTGATGTTGATGACCCGCGGGGCCGAGCTGCGCCGCAGCCGGGGCAGGGCCGCCCGGGTGCAGCGGATCTGGGACAGCACCTTGACCTCGAAGTCGGCCTGCCAGTCCGCGTCGGCCAGCGACTCGAACCGGCCCGGCCGCGCCCCGCCGGCGTTGTTGACCAGGATGTCGATGCCGCCCAGCACCGCGGCGGCCTCGTCCAGGAATGCTGCCACCTGGCCCGGGTCGGTGACGTCGCAACGCAGCGCGGTCACCGTCCCGCCCGGCTTGCCGAGCTCGGCGGCGGCCTCGTCCAGCTCGGCCTGGTTCCTGGAGCAGATGACGACCTGCGCGCCCTCGGCCAGCAACTCGGCAGCGATCGCCTTGCCCAGGCCCTTCGAGCCGCCGGTGACGACCGCGCGGCGGCCGTCCAGTCCCAGCTCCATCTAGGCATCACCCGCCTGGCCGTCGGCCTGCTCCCCGTCGGCCTGCTTCCCGGACGCCTGCTGCGCGGCCAGGTTGAGCAGGCTCTTGCGCGGCGGGCAGAACACGTCGACCTCCAGGCAGCTGGTGTCGGTGGTCCAGGCCCCGTGCGGCACCCAGGCCGGGATCACCGCGACGTCGCCCTTGGTCATCGTGCGCACGTCGCCGTCGAGGTCGAAGGTCATCTCCCCGTCGAGCACGATCACGATCTGCTCTTCCTCGTGGACGTGCCGCGGCGCCTGCGCACCCGGCTCGAAGCTCACGAAGTTGGCCATGGCCCGCTGGCCGAGCACCGGGCGGAACGTCAGCCCGGGCACGAACTCCGCCGACGTGATCGAGTCGATGCGGACGTAGCGGCCGGGCCCGGCCGGCTCGCCGAGCGCCTCGGTCGTGAAGTGCGTGGCAGCGTCGCTCACTTTCCCTCCAGTGCGGTGCGGAACAGGCCGGCCAGGCGCCGCGTCCCCTCGCCGATGAGATCGTCGGCGACCCGGCTGTAGGCCAGCCGCAGCTGGGACGCGCCGCCCGGGCCAGAGTAGAAGGGCCGGCCCGGGACGTAGGCCACCTTGCGGGCGCTGGCCGCAGGGGCGAGGGCCACGGTGTCGATCCCGTCGGGCGCGCTCACCCAGGTGAAGAAGCCGCCGCCCGGCGTGGTCCAGCTGCTGCCCTCGGGCATGTGCTCGGCCAGGGCCCGGCCCATCAGCGCGGCGCGGCGCGCGTACAGCGCTCGGGAGGCGACGAGCTGGCGGTCGAGGTGCCCGCCGCGCCCGTACTCCTCGAGCATCCGCTGGCCCAGCGCGCCCGAGCACTGGTCGGAGTTCTGCTTGGCCGTCACCAGCTGCGCGATGATCTCGGGCGGGCCGGCCGCCCAGCCGAGGCGGACCCCGGGGAAGAAGGTCTTGGAGAACGTGCCGGACTGGACGACGACATCGGGGGCCAGCGACCACAGGCTCGGCGGCGGCGAGTCGTCGAAGCCGAGCTCGCGGTAGGCGACGTCCTCGAGGATCAGGAAGTGGTACCGGCGGGCCAGCTCGACCAGCGCCTGCCGACGCGGCCCCGTCAGGGACAGGCCGGTCGGGTTCTGGTGGTCGGGGATCGTGTAGAGCACCTTCGGCCGCAGGCCCGCGCCGAGCATGTCGGCGAGCATGTCGACCTGCATCCCGTCGCCGTCCACCGGCACGCCGCGCAGGTCACCCTCGTAGCCGCGGAATGCCATGATCGCGCCGAGGTAGGTCGGCTCTTCCACCACCACGACGTCGCC
>Ga0335081_10014616_pt1 | contig 12701 bp, 11 predicted proteins | sample Lox_Sample_35_FD_206713 | JGI IMG/M metagenome (GOLD analysis project Ga0335081, IMG submission 206713) | Soil microbial communities from Loxahatchee National Wildlife Refuge, Florida, United States - Lox_Sample_3.5 | ecosystem: Environmental > Terrestrial > Soil > Wetlands | place: USA...
AGTCCCGGTGGACAGCGGCTGCCCTACCGGGGCCGGCCCGGCCGCGGCGTCGATCAGCCCGATCACCCCGAGTTCCTCCAGCAGGGCCCAGGCCGCAGCGACGTCGCCGAAGGCCAGGTGCCGGGTCCGTTCCGGCAGCGCGGCGGCTTCCCGGGCATCCAGCAGCGCCTCGACCTCCGCCGCGCTGCCGGGGTACCGCTCGGAGACCATCTTGGGCTTGCCGTCGACGCGGGCCATCTCCCGCAGGTACCAGTACGGCTTCCCGTTGATCGTCTTCTGGTACAGGCTCGCCACAACTTTAGGTCATACACCATGCACTGCCCGCGATCAAACACCCAGACAGCGTGTCACCAGCAGAAAACAGTGAGCCCGGCTAAAGAGCCGGGCTCACAAGACCATGATCATTGGAAACTCGGGCTAGGACCAGGCCGGCCAGGCCTGTAAGAACCTGCTTGACATTCATGTCATCCCCCTAGCTGTAGAGCTCGACGAGCGCGTTGTTCCCGCCCGTGCACGTGGTCGGGTCAGAGCCGTAACAGCTCATGGCGTAGGTCGATCCCGTGACAGGGCTGTAGGCGTAGATCGCGCTGCCCGGGGTCCAGTCGGTCTGGTAGGCCTGCGCGACGTTCAGCGCGAACGGGCAGCTGGTGTTCGCTCCCGCGTATACGCCGCCGCCGCAGTTCGTGAGCGCGGGTGCGGCGGGCTCGTAGACAGTCTGCGCTGGTACCACGACCACGGTCTTGGTTTTGGTCGGGGTTGGCGTGGGCGTCACGGTCACGGTCGGCGGCGGGGTGGCGGTCACGGTGACAGCGGCTCTGGGAGGGGCAGCCTGGGTGGCCGAGCCGCACGCTGCCAGCCCTCCAATCAGGGCGAGTCCGGCCAGGCCGGCGTAGCAGCTCTTGATGTTCATGGTGTGGTCCTCCTCCCCCGGGGACTCAGAGATGCGGCGGATAGCAGCAGGCACCTCTCGGCAAATTCTTTTGACGTAATGTTCAGCAGTCGAAATGAGGCCACTCCCAGGTTCCGCATGAGTAACCTGATCAGAAGTGCAACCCCGCGGAGGATGCAATAGCAGTCAGGCTGCAACACCAGGCCCTAATTCTCGGAACGAATTGCCTGGTGGTTGTAAGCGAACCCTTTTTCTGTTCAGCTGTGACTCTATTTGGTTACTTGCAGCCAGGTAAAGGGGCCAAGGTCACTTACCTCTGGATTCCAAGTACCCTAACCGAATCCCGCTAAATCAGATTTAATCGCTCTACGGCGCCCGAGTAGGCGCGAGCCGTCAGCCCTTGCGGTTTCACAAGATGCTCGTCGAGTTGACCGAGTTCTACCGCCAGCACCGACTCGGATCGCGCACGGCCAGCCCGGTGATGGAGACCTCGGGGACACTGACCTTCGCCGCCGACGGCCAGGACACGGTCATGACCTGAGACTGGCAGGTCCCCCCAAGGGCTGGCTGCGGATGCCTGGCCCGCTGTCCGGACCCTCGGTGGCCGCATGGAGCGCAGGATCTGGACCGGGCTCAAGCACCAGCTCGAGGGCGATGCAAGCGCTCACCCCTGACCGGGCGCCACCATCGTCAGGCCTTGCACGATTGGCTCCGGCCGTGTCCAGTCTGGCCAGAAATACACCATACGCGGCATGAGCGGGCATTTACCTCAAGGGTGGAGATGTATAAATATACGGAACAGGTGATTATCTAATAGGCCATTCCGGGACTGCTGAGAGGCCCCGCTAACGCCCCAAATAACCGCCGACCCGCCGTTAGGCACAGTGGAAGCCTCTCGGGGACGATGTTCTGGATGCCAGTTCTGGACTCCAGATGGGTGCCGCCGCGCCTGGCCGATAGATCCAGAGGAGGTTGGGGGCCTGTCAGCGCCTGACTCGGGATCCTGGCATGACTCCTGTGTGGCGCTCAGCCGCGCCGCGATGCGGCGGCTGCCAGCTCGGCCCGGGAACTGACGTTCAGCTTGGCGAAGACGTGCGAGAGGTGGGTCTTTACCGTGCCCCTGCCGATGAACAGGCGCTTGCCGATCTCCGGATTCGTCAGGCCCTGGGCGGCCAGTTCGACGACCTGGAGTTCGGTCGGGGTCAGGCTGTCCCATCCGGTGGCGGGCCGCTTGCGGGTCCCCCTGGCGCGACGGGCGTAGGCGACAGCCTCTACCGGCGTGAGTGCCGATCCTTCGGCCCACGCCTGTTCCCATTCGGGGCCCAGCACTTCCTCTCCGAGCCGTACATCCTCGTCAAAACGCTGTTGATCACCCGGTAGCCGTCCCTGGCCGGTCTCGGCGCGGAACGTCTGACCTGCGGCCAGGAGGCGTCCTCCCTCAGCGAGTTGCCCCTCCCTGATCAGCAGGCCACCGAGGGTTTCGACGGCCAAGGGTACGCCGAGCAGGATCTCCCTATCGGCGAGGTAACCGAGGGAGTCGTGCAGCAGGTCGCAGGCCGCCGGATCCCCGAGTTGGCGCGCCGCCACCCCGTGCACCATCCGGGCCGCGGAGCGGTACCACCCCCGTGGGGGCGGCCTCCTCGCCGAGGGCGGCAAGCCGGATCGCCTCCACGGGACGGCCCGCTTCGAGGGCCGCCCGGGCGGCTTGCTCCATCAGGTGCGAACCGTCGATGAGTTCGCCCCCCTCGATCAGCGCCGCTGCGATCGGCTCGAGCTCTGCCGCCACGCCGGCGGGGTCCTCCAGAAGGCGGGCCCGCGCCGCGAAGGTCGGGATCAGCGCCTCGCCCAGGCCGCCCCATTCGTGACGCGCATCGAGGAGTGTCTCCAGCTCCGCTGCCATCGCCTGCGGGCGGCCGGCCATGACCAGGACCAGGCACAGGAGCTCACAGGCCCAGACCTCCAAAGTGGGGTCGCCTACGGTCCTGCCCACCTCGATCGCCCGCCGGACCTCGCGCTCGGCGACCGGCATCTGGCCCCGCTGCGCCGCCACCCAGCCCATCCCGCCGTGGTGCCAACCCCGCTGGAACTGGTTTCCCCTGCGATCGCAAATCGGAAATGCCTCCTCGAGGAACGGCACGGCGAGGCGGTGATCACCCTCGGCCAGGTAGGTGTAGGCGATGATCTGCAGCGCGTCGGCCAGACACCACTCATCCTGGGCTGTGTCAGCCAGCTCCGCGGCCTGTATCAGGTGCTGCCGTGCCAGTATCGGATCGGTCAGGATCAGGCCGGCTCCCATCGTGTGCAGGCAGCGCGCCGCGGTGGAGGAGTCGCCGATGGCCTTCGCCCCGGCCAGGCCGATATGGGCGCGCTCGTAGGCCCCGACCGCGTCCCCTCCGTAGAAACGGATGTAGGCGCAGCCCCAGCGAGCGCGTGCCAGCGCTTGGCCGCCCGTCGCTCCGGAGCTGTCCACCAGTCGTGACTCCCAGGACGCCGCTTCCCGGTAGTGCCCGTGCTGGGCCCAGAAGAAGGCCAGTGACCCCACGATCTCCAGGGCCCGGCCGTGCCGCCCCGATGCCGCCGCCCACTCCAGCGCAGCACGGAGGTTGGCGTGTTCAGCCTCCAACTCGTCCAGCGCGGCCGGGTGGGCGTCAGTCGCTTCGCTTTCCAGCGTCCTGGCCAGGTTGCCGGCCCACGCGAGATGGCGCTCATGCAGCACCTCGGTCTCACCAGCGTCCGCCAGCCGGCCGAGCGCGTACTGGCGGACGGCCTCGAGCAGCCGGTACCGCCCCGGGCCGTCCAGGTGGACCAGCGACTTGTCGACCAGCCGAGTCAGCACCTCCAGCGGGGCGCGGTCGTCTACCGGATCGAACCCGGCAACCGAGTCCGCGGCGTCCATGGTGAAGCCGCCGGCGAAGATGCCCAGGCGGCGGAACAGTACCCTTTCCTCCGGTCCCAGAAGCTCGTGGGACCAGTTCACTGAAGCGCGGAGTGTCTCCTGGCGTGGCACCACACCCCGCCGGCGGGCGGCAAGGAGCCCGAAACGGTCGTCGAGGGCGGCCGAGATGCGCTCGGTGGTCAGGCTCCTCACCCGGACCGCCGCGAGCTCGAGGGCCAGCGGTATGCCGTCCAGTTGCTGGCAGATCCTGGCCACCGCTGGGGCGTTCTCGCTGGTCAAGCAAAAATCCGGATCGGCTTGCACCGCCCGCTCGATGAACAACCTGACGGCGTCATAGCGCCCTAGAGCCTCCGGCGTTTCGCAGCCGGCCGGCGGCAGGCTCAGTGACGGCACGCGCCACGTCACCTCACCCTCAATGGCGAGCGGCTCCCGGCTGGTAGCCAGAACGGCTATTCCTGGTGTCGACCGCAGGAGGCGTTGCACGAACGCGGCCACGCCGGCGATGAGATGCTCGCAGTTGTCGATGACGACGAGGGCCGGCTCTGTCTGCAGGTAAGCCGATAGCGTATTTACTGCGTCCCGGCCGGGCGGGACTCTCACCCCGAGCACGTCGGCGACCTCATCAGCGATCAGGCCTTCGTCGGTCAGCCGCGCCAGCTCGGCCCACCAGGCCCCGCCCGGATACCGGTGCAGGACACGGCCGGCGATCCGCTGAGCCAAGCGGGTCTTCCCGCATCCTCCTGCCCCGGTGAGAGTGAGGAGCCGGGTTTCGGCGAGCAGTGCCACGCCCCTGCTGATGTCGCCATCGCGGCCGATGAACGACGAGACCTCCACCGGCAGATTGTTCGGGGCCCCAGCGTGCGACCCGTGTCTCACCTGAAGTCTTTCGACGGCTTCCCCTGATTGCGTCGCCAGAACTCCTCACAGTGCTCGGTGTCGAGATCGACCGTCCACAGCCTGTCAGTCTGTCCGTCCTGCCGGAGACGGCAGACGTATACGGCCAGGTTATCGAATTGATCCCCGCCGGGACCTTGGCCGGTCTCGTGAATCAGGTTGATGGTCACGCGGTCGTCGGCGTACACGCAGTGACCTTCCTGCCGGAACGTATTACCGAGGGCCGCGGAGAACTCCAGGAGCAACAGGCCCATGTCCGCCTTGCCGCGCGCGACGCGCCATGGCCCCGCTCCCGGGCCATTCTCGAGGATCACCTCGTCCGCCAGCGCTTCGAAGGTAGGCCCGTAGTCACCCAGGCGGGCGGCATCGAGGGCGGCCTGGGCCCGGTCGAAGCTGGAGTGGTTGCGCGTTGCCGGGTTCGTTAGCTCAGTCATGCACGGATCGTCGCACCCGGTTCGGCAAAGAACATCTGCCACCTGGCAGATGCTGCCTCAAGATACTGGGGGATCTTGAACCCGCCCGACTACTCCCGCGGCCATTCGTTTCAAACCGGACGACTAGCGGGATCGCCGGTCTCGGCTCGGGTGGTCGTCGGAGATGTCCCGTCCGTGCCAGAAAACGTCCGCAAGTCCTGTCCCGAAGTCCCAATCTGGGGCATCCCGCAACGCCAGGTGCGGGCGCGCAGAATGACGCCCTCTACTAACTCGCCCGGCACTCATACTCGGCAGGGCTCTGTTTGTCTACATGAAAAGGTCGCGCAGCAATTTCGGCAGTGGCGCAAGAGCGCTGGCTCCATCATGGAAGTTTATGCATGGCTGTGCATAAATGCGAGCATCGGCAACGTCCTCAACACGCAATGTAGGGCGTCTCCCGGAGTTGAGTCCGGGAGACGCAGGCTGGGTCGGGTCAGGTGCCGGAGGCTATGTAGGCGGCGAGGATGTAGTTGGGGTGGCGGTCGAGGTTGTTGCGGGCCCGACCGTCGTAGCGCATGGTGGTGCGCGGGTCGGCGTGACGGGCGGCGATCTGGACGTCGCGGAGGTCAACACCGGCATCGAAACTGGTAGGGAGCGAAGGTATGCCGGAGCATGTGCGGGTGGGCCCTGGCGACCTGGATCCCGGCGGTACCGGCGAGCCGGTGCAGGCGGCGGGTCGCGGCGTACCGGTCCATCCGGGCACCGCGGCGGTTGAGCAGGAGCGGCCCGCGCGGCCGGGACCCGGTTGCCTGGTCGATGGCCCGGCTGACTGCTGGCGGCAGCGGGACCAGGACGACCTTGGTGCCCTTGCCGCACACGCGCAGCACTCGGTGGCCGTGCTCTTCGCCGAGGTCGCAGATATCTGCGCCGACGGCCTCGAAGATCCGCAACCCGAGCAGGCCGAGCATGGCCACCAGCGCGAAGTCATACCGGTCCGGTGACTGGCGGGCGGCGGTGAGCAGGGCCTCGAACTGCAGGTGGGTGAACCCGAGGGTGGGTGATTCGGCGGGGACTGAGGGGCGGCGGGCATGGTCGGCGGGCGAGTGCTCCAGGACGCCGTCCAGGACGCAAGTCCGGTAGAACCCGGCCGCCACGGAGAACCGCCGGGACACCGTGGAGGGCTTGAACCGGCGGATCTCCTGCATCGAACGGCTGTAGAGCTCCAGGTGCGGGCGCCGGGCGGTGAGCGGGTCCAGGCGCTGCTCGGCGCACCAGGCCAGGTAGCAGCGCAGGTCCGACTCGGTGTGCTCACGCGAGGAGCCCTTGAACCGGGCCAGGTAGGCCGCCACGGCCAGCCGCAGCTGATCAGTGAACGGCTCAGGAGGATGAGATGAGGCTGAGGTCAGCTCGGTGAAGGTCGTCATATCACGACGTTGCAGCGGCTCATTGTCGCTGTGAAGCTGACCAGCGCATACTCGGCGGCACGAACGCTTGTTCCTACCTTGGTACGAACTACTGCGGTAGGATGTTGGTATGAAGGTCGACAAGCTCAGCATCTCATTCGAGCCGGAGCTCGGCGATGCCGTCAGAGCCGCCGCGGCGCAGGCTGGCCAGCCGGTATCGTCCTGGCTCGCGGAGGCCGCCGCCAGCAAGCTGCGGGCCGAGGCGCTCGCCAATTTCCTGGCCAGTTGGGAATCCGAACATGGCGTGCTCACCCCCGCAGAGATCGCCAGGGCCGAGCGTGAGCTTGGCCTGACTGCGGGTGACAACGCGGCATGACCGCGCTGATCCTGGACGCAGGTGCGCTGCTGGCCGTCGATCGTGACGACCGCGCTATGATCGCCCGGCTCCGCGTTGCGCAACAAAGCGGCCTTGACTTGCGCAGTAATGCGATGGTGGTTGCTCAGGTATGGCGTGACCGGCGCGGCCGGCAGGTCAACCTGGCCCGCGTGCTTCAAGCTGTAGACGTACGCGCCGTGCGCCCTGGCGACGGCCGGGAGGCGGGAGCCCTGCTCGCTGATGCGGGCACCGCAGACCCGATCGACGCCACCGTTGTCCTTCTGGCCGTTCCCGGCGACAGGATCCTTACCAGCGATCCCGGTGACCTAACCCGGCTGGCATCAGCTAGCGGGAATCGCGCCGTCATCATTCCTTGCTGAGTACCTCTCTCGCCCTGTCGGCTAGAGTGCGTGCGGAGGCATGTCGTGGGGGGCCTGGCCTGCGGCAGCATGGATCCTGTGCGGCGCGATCTGGACCTGTGCCTGATGGCGGGGTTAGCTGTTCCAGCCGATCGCGTTCGAACATGATTCGCGGGAAATCCCCGGGCCCGTCTCCGGGAATTCCCCGAAGCGCTCGCGATACAGGTCCGCGAAGAAATAGCACATCTCCTCGCACTCGGCGTCCGGCATGGCCACCTGCGGATCGCTGGCAACCGCGTCGTGGAAATCGCTGCCCGTCGCGACGATGAAACCGCGTGCGTACAAGAAGCCGTCCTCCGACCCGTCGGTCACGGCCTGGATATCAGCCCGGTCGATGTCGTAGAGCTTGCGCTCCAGCACGCGGTCAAGGCTGGTCAGCTTACCGCCAGGCAATTCGCGGCACTGATCCGCCAAGGTGCCCGGGAACACCGGGAGAGCGCCCTCGACGGCACAAAGGTCCGCATCCGGGCCCGGTGCGCGCGCCGCCAGTGCCCGCCGCGCGCGGTTAGCCTCAGCGCTGCACTGCGCCCGGGCCGCCTCCGCCCGCGCCCGGAAACGCGCTTCGTCTTCTGCGCTGGGGAGCCGTTGCTCGTTCGCGTCAACTGGCATGAGGTGATGGTAGGGCACGCTGGAGATCCCGGAACGCGTCATGTGGGCAAGTTCGATTGGGCGTACAGCGCCTGTTCTGCGGGCCCTGCCGCTCGGCGGGCGGGTCGTGCATGCTCGCCGGTACTGCCAAGATATGCAGGCGCGTAATTCACCAATCGGAGGTGACCGTGCCGGTAGAAGCGGTCACGAAGATACCGCACCGCGAATCGGCATTCTTGATGTCGGTTGCTATTTTGTCGCCGTCACGGCCTGGATGATGACGGCGTACAGGCGGTGCCAACGGGGTGCATGCAATCCCGCTGTCGTCAGCAGACGGGCTGCCCGCCGTCTGGTGCGGGCCTTGCCCCGTCGTCCGGCTAGCAGGGTCGGCAGCAGCAGCGCCGAGAACAGGTCGGCCAGGACAAGGCAGCCGCCCGGCGCCAGCACCCGGGCGCATTCAGCTAGCCCGGCCCGCTGGTCTGCCCAGTGGTCGAACGAGGTCGTGCTGACCACCAGGTCGAAGGATGCCGCGGGCCAGGGCAGCCGCCCGGCCGTGCCTGCCACGAAACGCAGCCGGTCATCAGCGGCGGCGGCCTGGGCGACCTCGATCATGGCGGGCGCCGCGTCGATCCCGGCCAGGACCTCGGCGCCGGGGGCGCGGGCGGCAAGCCGACCCAGCAGGTAGCCGGTCCCGCATCCGATGTCGAGTATCCGCTTCGGGGCTGGCACGCAGGTCAGGGCCAGGTCTGCGGTGCGGTCGGCGATCTGGTGGTGCATCTGGCCGCGCCAGCCCTGGTCATAGCGTTGCGCGCGGTCGCCGAACGCCGCGACGTCACGGTCACGGGCCATACCTGATCCTGACATCCGCGCCGCCGCAGGTGCCGCGCCCCCCATGCGGAAGCACCGGCGCCAGGTCAGCGGCATGAGCGGGACATCATCGGGAACGCGCGGTTATCGCCGACCCGGCGGGAGGCCGGTAGAGCATCCATTAACCTGCTGGTAGCGGCCAGGGAGAAGGGGTGCACCATCGTGAGGGTCTACGGGATTGCGAAGGGCGCCCGCGTGCCAGGCCGAGATCCTGGCCAGCGGCACATCCGGCCAGCCTCTGCGGCCGGGTCGGCCGTCGGCCGGGTGCGTTCGGCTGCGATGCCCCGGCCGATGTCGGCGGCCGGCCTGCAGCCAGAGGTGCCGGGCGAACCGCTGGGTAAGTTCAAGGTCACCGCCCGTCTGATCGCAGAGCTGTATCCGCAGCTCACCAACGCGCGGCGCTGGAACTTCCAGAATGCGATCGCAGCGCAGCACAGCCGCCGCCTGGCCGCGCCGGCTGTGCTGTGGGACATGCTCAATGAGGCGACCGTCACTGTGGAATGCGTCGCCTGCGATGCCGGGGCTGCGGCTGAGACCGTCCAGACGGTCATCAGGCACATCGCAGAGGCTGACGCCCAGATCGGGGTTCGTGAGATCAAGATCGTCAAGGTCTCGCCTGCCGGTGAGCGATCCCGGAAAGTACGCTTCCGGCGGACTGACACCTAGCTCCACGTGAACCCTCGAGGCACCGGAAGTGTGCCGCCTGGCCGCCCACTACATACGGCCGGCCGCATGAGATCGGATAGCGGGCAGCCGAAGGCGAATGCCAGCGGGGCGGGCGCGGTGTGGCCGCCGCCTAAGCCTGGATCCACCGATGATATTGAAGGCCGGCAGCCGTTCTCGCAGGTCAGGCCCTGTTTTCCCTTCCCAGGAGGCTGCACTTACCAGGCGCAGTCGTAAACAGCGCCGATCAGGGCGCTGACCTGCTTAAACACCGATAAATCCAAAAGGGCGTCGGTGGATCGAGGCTAAGGGATGACATCCGGGCGGTCGCCGACGACATCGGGATTCACGTCCAGGGCGAGATCGCCTGGGTCGAGGGGCGCGGGCGCTTCACCGGTGCCGACGGCGCCGAACGGCCGGTACGGATGACCGGCGTCCTTGTCCGGGAAGATGGCCAGTGGAAGGTCGTGCAGTCACACGACCCGATCGGCGTCCCGGACGCGGGCATCCTCGGCTGATGCCTAGGCGAACCGCAGCGCCGCGGCCTCCACAGGCGCCGAAAGTTTTCTGGCGCGAGGCCCCAGTCCCGTTGGCACACTGCCCAGGCACCATTCTTGACGCTGCACCTTCATACCACCACAGCGGCACGAGAGTGCGCGCCTCGACCTGCCCGATATAACTAGCAAGTTAGTTGCGGACACCATCGGATCCGACGCCGTATCGTACTCTGGTCCGATGGTTTCGGAAAAGCCTTTACCGCTTGCCGGGCGGGTACTGCGACGATATCGTTGGGGCGCAGTGTTGCGGAGGGGCGGGCATGGAGGGGCTGCATCCAGGTACTGGCCGCAGTCGTCGGTCAAATGAGATTTTCATTAGCTACCGACGCGGCGATGCGGACGGGCAAGCACACGCGCTCAGGGATCGGCTCACCCGGGAATACGGGCGGGGCAGTGTCTTCATGGATGTCGAATCGATCGTTCCCGGAGCCGATTTCGCCGAGGTAATTACGAATGAACTAGCATCCACTGACGTGTTGCTTGTGCTTATCGGCACCAACTGGCAGAAAGATCGGGAAGGCCGTGACAGGCTAAGCGACCCAGGAGACTTCGTGCGGCTGGAGGTCGCCGCCGCTCTACAGCGAAACATCCCGACGATCCCAGTGCTCATCGAGACTGCCTCGCTCCCCGAGTGGAGGGAGCTTCCCGAGGCGCTGCGCCCGCTCGTCAGGATGCAGGCGGTGAGCCTGAGGAGCGCCAGCTGGGATTACGATATATCACGTGTGGTAAGCGCCGTGGCGAAGTATATAAAGTCGCTCAGACGATCGCGGCGTATATGGCCTATGATTGCGGGCGCGGCTGTAGTTTTCGCTGTGATGGCGGCGCTTGTCTGGTTGCCGCGCCTGGCCCGGCCGCTCGTGTCACATCCGCTCCGGCCAGCTGCGCCCTTGACGGCAGCCACGGCCGTCGCCGCCGTACAACCGGATCGTCTAATCGAGAACCTGCTTAACACGCCCTTCGCCGGTTACGAAGTGCCGAGTGGTTATGCGGTCAAAGCTTCTGCGCTATCAGATGAGCTCACTTCCCTTACTAATGCCAATGGCGGCAATAACTCCGAGGCGCCTGGACTCATGGCTACCGTTTCCGTGCGATTCTCGGGCGGCGGGAATATAAATATTTTTTATCTCACATTTGACGATGACTATGATGCGGGTTCTTATTTCTCATCCACATCGCCCGCCCCTCCCGATTACAAGTACGCCGGGCCGTTCTCGCATTCGGCGATCGGCGACTCTACAAAATGCCAGCGCACGACTGGACAGGGCGAGGTCACCTCTTGGGGCTGCCTGACCCTCAGCGCTAACGTTATTACTTATTCATCGGTTATTCAGAGCAACTCGTCAGACGGTCCCAGTACTGAATCAGCGCTAGCTCATGACGCCGTGTATCACCTCAAGGCTGCTGCCATCACGCAGCCCCGAACAGAAATGCCGATTCCTCCAGGAGATCGGCTAAATCCCGTCGGCTTGTTCACTCAACTACAGTCGTCATTCCCGGCCAACCTGATACCCATAGGGCTGAGCCATCCGCAGGTCACCTCGCCACCTTTGCCCAGCCCGCCACCAGGCTTGGAGGAAGATCATTATATCGATATTATCTTCTCCGGATCCGCGGCCCATTATAATACCAGCTACATAAATATCAATGTATTCGACAACGCCCGAGACGCACGGTCACATTACGACAAGCCGATTTTTCTCAATTCTTCCGGTCTTAGAATCACACAGACTTACGACGTGCTGTCCGCCCCATCCGGATTCTCCGCGACCCAGCAGGCACGATGCTACACCTACGCGGTGTCCTCCGAGTCGGGCGATGTATCCCAAGGTCTCTCAGCGTGCTTTGTCCAATGGGGAGACGTGGTGGTATCCGCTGGCACCAAACTGAATGCAACCCAGGCCGATCCAAATCCGGAATCTGCAGATAACAGCATGGCGATAACGCTTGCTTTGTCAGGTTTGCTGTTCGTAGGCCAGACGCTCAGCGCCTGACTAATTAATTATTGTCTCGAGAAGATAACATTTTTCTTCCCATCTATTTTCAGATAGCGCTGCCGCCTGTTATCCAGGCTGTCTGGCAGCAGCCCTCTGATCGACGGAGAAAAATTGAGTGCATTACTTCAGCTCCGTCACTATATTGCTTAAGCAATGCACTCACACGCATGTGCGGTTGTTCCTGCAGTCGCTGGGGTGCTTCGCCCCGGCCACTTATCCGGGCGGGGTATAGCGGTTGCCTGGTGATAACCTGTGCCGAACCGACCTGGGCTGGCCAGCCCAGGTGGGGACTCCTTTACGCGGCCATGGTGAAAGTGCGCCGTGGCGGGGCGTGCCGGGAAGATGAACCAGGCGCAGACGGTCGCGATCGTCGCGGCTGAACTGAGGCTGTTCCTGCGGCCGGGCCGCCGCAGCGGCCCGGTGGCCGTAGCCCTGGACGGGACCTCGTCGCTGGGGCACGTGGTGGAATCGCTGGGGGTGCCGCTGACCGAGGCCGGCCGGCTGCTGGTCAACGGCGAGCCGGCCGCGCCCGCGTACCGGCCGCGCGACGGGGATGTGGTGGGCGTCGAGGCGGCACCCCCACCCGCGAGGACGCCGAACGCGACTGCGTGTCCGCCATCGCGTTCGCCCTGGAAGGCGACCCCTGCGACTACGACACCGACGCCGAGACCCTCACCTTCGACGTGAACGTCGCGCCAGCAGCCTGACAACAAGACCTTGCCACAGCTTCCAGATACAGCAC
>Ga0335081_10014617_pt1 | contig 12699 bp, 11 predicted proteins | sample Lox_Sample_35_FD_206713 | JGI IMG/M metagenome (GOLD analysis project Ga0335081, IMG submission 206713) | Soil microbial communities from Loxahatchee National Wildlife Refuge, Florida, United States - Lox_Sample_3.5 | ecosystem: Environmental > Terrestrial > Soil > Wetlands | place: USA...
CGGCGGCATGGTGGTGTTCTGCGCCGGCACCACCGGCTACAACATCACCTTCGACGCGCGCTACGTCTGGATGCGGCAGAAGCGCGTGCAAGGCTCGCATTTCGCCCATTTGAAGCAAGCCAGCGCCGCCAACCAGTTCGTCATCGACCGCCGCGTCGACCCCTGCATGAGCGACGTATTCCCTTGGGACAAGATTCCCTATGCGCATGAATTGATGCGCACCAACAAGCACAAGCCCGGCAACATGGCGGTGCTGGTCAATACGCCGCGGCCGGGCTTGCGCAATTTCGACGACGTGATCGAGGCGGCGGGAAGCTAGGTTATCTACTGCGGCGCTTGCCGACGGCCGCTGCCGCTTCGCGCCGAATAATCGGGATTAGGTATGCAGAAGCCGTGATAGTCCACGGCCTCCTGGCATTGCTGGCGGGTCATGTAATAGCAGTGGATCGCACTACCCTGGGTGCACCACGGGTATTGCTGTTGCTGCGCATTCGCGGAGTCGGGCAAAGCCGCGAACGCGACGCTTGCCGCGGCAATCAGATATCTGATCGACATATTTTTTCTCGAGGTAATTTGATCTGAAGGGTATCTCGGCTTCATCGCCCGGCCGCTTAGCTATGGTGGGTTTCACCCGCTGCTATTCACGAAGCCGCCGTTTCCGATCACGATGTGAGGAGCGAACCGGCGGGAGGGGGCCGCTGGTCCCTTTGCCTGGTTTCCGCTACACTCTGCCATCGGGTACGGGGTGAGCCATGCTGGCGACGCAGCGGGCGAAGGAAAGTACCGCACGCAGGCGCTTTCGCGTCGTGCTGGTGAAGCCGTCGCATTATGACGACGACGGCTACGTCATTCGCTGGTACCGCTCGCCGATGCCGGCGAATTCGCTGGCCAGCGTCTATGGCCTGATCGACGACTGCGCGCGGCGCAACATCCTCGGGCCCGATATCGACATCGAGATCACCGCGATCGACGAGACCAATACGCGGGTGCGCGTCGACCGCATCATCGCCGAGATGCGCGCCAACGGCAATTTCGGCTTCGTCGGCCTGGTCGGCGTGCAATCGAACCAATATCCGCGCGCGCTGCATATCGCCAAGCCGCTGCGCGAGGCGGGCATCCCGGTGATCATCGGCGGCTTCCATGTCTCCGGCATGCTGGCGATGTTCCCGACCATGATGGCCGACCTGCAAGAGGCGCTCGATATGGGCGTCACGCTGTTCGCCGGCGAAGCGGAAGGCCGCATGGACGAAGTTTTGCGCGACGCCGCAGCGGGCACATTGAAGCCGCTCTACAATTACATCGACGATCTGCCGGCGCTGGAAGACGCGGTGACGCCGTTCCTGCCCGGCAATTCGGTGCGCAAGACCATCGGCAACGTCACCACCTTCGATGCCGGGCGCGGCTGTCCGTTCCAATGCTCGTTCTGCACCATCATCAACGTGCAGGGCCGCAAATCGCGCCGCCGCAGCCCCGACGACGTCGAGCGCATCCTGCGCAAGAACTACGAGCAGGGCATCGACCGCTTCTTCATCACCGACGACAATTTTGCCCGCAACAAGGACTGGGAGCCGATCTTCGATCGCATCATCAAGTTGCGCGAAGACGACGGCATGGACGTGCGCTTCCTCATCCAGGTCGACACGCTGTGCCACAAGATCCCGAATTTCGTCGCCAAGGCCAAGCGCGCCGGCGTGACCCGCATCTTCATCGGGCTGGAGAACATCAATCCCGACAATCTGCTCGCCGCCAAGAAGCGGCAGAACAAGATCACCGAATACCGCAACATGCTGCTCGCCTGGAAGGCGGCCGGCATCTGGACCTATGCCGGCTACATTCTGGGCTTCCCCAACGACACGCCGGAATCGGCGCGGCGCGACATCGAGATCATCAAGAAGGAAATGCCGCTCGACGTGCTGGAATTTTTCTTTTTAACGCCGCTGCCCGGCTCGGAGGATCACAAGACGCTGTTCAACAAGGGCGTACCGCTCGATCCCGATCTGAACAAATACGATCTCGAACACGCGCTCACCCCGCACGCCCATATGACCAAGGCGGAATGGGAGAAGCTCTATCGCGACGCCTGGGCGATCTACTATACCCCGGAACATATCGAAACGATTTTGCGCCGCGCCCAGGCCTGCGGGATCAATATTCTGCGGCTGGCGCAAATTATCCTGTGGTTCGCGCAGTCGCTTGCTATCGAGAAGGTGCACCCGCTGCAAGGCGGCTTCGTTCGCCTGAAGAACCGCCATGAACGCCGGCCGGAACTGCCCGTTGAACCGCTCCGGCGCTTCTATCCGCGGCTCGTCTGGGACTTCACCGTCAAGCACGCCCGCGTCACCGCCGCGGCGTGGCGCATTTTCCGCATCTATCGCCGCGTCGTCAAAGGCGCGGGCGTTCCCTATGGCGATCAGGCCATGACGCCGGTGACCGAAGACGAGACGCAGACCTTCGAATTATTCACGCACAACACGTCGGCGCGCGAAGCCGTCGACCATGCGCGCAAGGTCAAGAGGCTGACCGGCGGCGCCGATACGCCGCTTGTTGCCGCGCAATCCGCCATCAGGTGAACGGCGCGGCCGGATGGCGCTTATGGCTCGGTAACAAGTGATGCTTGCGGCCGCCGCCTTCGAGCGGCAGCGACGGGTTCTCCCGCTCGCGCGCGATCGCGGCGTTGAGCTCGCCGCCATAGATGAAAATGAGCGCGGTGAAATACAGAAAAACCAGCGCCATCATCGCCGAGGCGAGCCCGGCGTAATAGTTCACATAAGTGTAGGAGAAGTCGGACAGATAACGGCCGAAGGCATAGCCGCAAGCGAGCCACAGCGCGAGGGTGGCGACAATGCCGGGCCACACCGCGGTGAGCGGCCGGCGCCCGCACGGCAGCCACATATGCAGGATCAGAAGCGACGTCGTTAAAAGAATGCCGGCGATGACGAATCGGCCGATGTCGAAGTGGCTTTCCACGTCGACCAGCCACGGCGCGTAAAACGCCGCCGTGCGAAACACCAGCGGGCCCAGCACGACCAGAAATGCCAGCGCCAAGAGCCCGACCGCGCTGACCAGCACATAGCCGATCGATTCCAGCCGCAACAGCCACCACGGCCGAGGGTCGATCAGCCCGTAGGCGCGGTTGAGCCCGATGCGCAAGCTCTCGACGCCGCTCGAGGCGAAATAGATGGCGAAAACCGCGCCGACCGTAAGAAAGCCCCCGCGCGCAGTGGTCAGCACGTCATGGATTTGGCCGGCGATCTGGCTGGAAACGATGCGCGGCCAGGCGGCGATGATCATACGCGCCACTTCATCGGCGAGATCTTTCGAGCCGACGAAGCCTGCGATTGCCGTCACCAGGATCAAGAACGGGAACATCGACATCAGGACCGAGAGCGCAATGTGGCTCGCAATCGCCCAGCCGTCGTCGGCATTGAAGCGATAGAAGGCGTCGAGAGCGACGCGATAACACATGCGGACGGTGTTCAACGGCAAGGAGCCTCCGCGGCTAATCTATCCGCCGACGCCCGGGCGGGGGAGGGGGCGTAAACGGTGACTTGCAGGATCGATGCCAGCAAGTCGGTGACAGCCCGATAACGGGCCATCAGAAATCGGGTGGTCCGGCCGGCCGTCATCGTTCATTTCGTCGACCTGACAGCGAGAAAGGACCGGTCATGGCCAAAGCCTATTACAGCACCGTCTTCACGCAATCGGCCGATGACATCTGGAACGTGATTCGGGATTTCAACAACTATCCCGTTTGGGTCGACGGCGCCGGCGAAAGCCGGATCGAGGACGGCAGATCGGGCGACACGGTCGGGGCGGTGCGCGATGTGCTCTATCGCGGTCAGCGCATCCGGCAGCGGCTGGTTGCCTTGTCCGACGCCGAGCGGGCGCAGGTCTACGAATTTTGCGGCGCAGCGCCGATGCCGGTGCAGCATTACCGCGCGACGCTGAAAGTCACGCCGGTCGTCGACGGCGGCCGCGGCTTTGTCGAATGGTGGGCGACCTTCGACTGCGCTCCGGAGCGCCATGACGAGTGGATGGTGTTTTTCCGCGACGCTTTCGCCGGCTGGCTCGCTTCGCTGCGGCGCCATCTGGACGGCCGCAATCGCCGGCCGGTCCCAAACGAAACGGCCGGGATTTCCGCGCACACGGAGTGATCCCGGCCGTCCGGCTTTGCGGGTGTCGCCCCCGCTGGGCACGCTGAATTCTATGGACTTTGTGCGGCGCTTGTTTGACCTGGATCAACGCGCCTTCGCCCTGCCGAACGCCGCTTGCTATTTCCTTGCTTGCCCGCCCAGACGCATGACTTCACGGCCGCGCCCGACGCAGAATTGTAGATATTTGCGCATTCGGTGCAGCCGGGCACCACTCATGCGACAGTGAGAAAAGCTTACGCCGCCTGGACGTCGCCGAGGAAGCGGCGGACTTCGCCTTGCAGGTTTTCGGCCTCGACGGCGAGCGCATCGGCGAGCGCCTTGACGTCGGCCGCGGTGGCCCGTGCCCCGGTCGAGGCGCCGGCGACGCGGCTCATGGCGTCGGCGCTGGAGCGTGCTTCGGTGGAGGCGCGGTTGACGCCTTCGGCGATCGAGGCCACGGCGTTGTTCTGCTCCTCGACGGTCGAGGCGACGGTGGTGGCGATCTCCGACATGTCGTCGATGATCGTCGAGACCTGCTCGATCGCCTGCGCGGCGTCCGCCGTGGCCGACTGGATTGAACCGATCTGCGCGGCGATGTCCTCGGTGGCGCGCGCGGTCTGCGCGGCGAGCGATTTCACCTCGGCGGCGACTACGGCGAAGCCGCGGCCGGCCTCGCCGGCGCGCGCCGCCTCGATGGTGGCGTTGAGCGCCAGCAGATTGGTCTGCCCGGCAATCGATTGGATGAGGCCGATGACCTCGCCGATGCGATTGGCAGCATTGCCGAGCTGCGACATGGTGTTGACGGTGCGCCGCGATTCGGCAACGGCGCGACCTGCCACTTCGGTCGATTTGGTCGCCTGGGCCGCGATCTCGCCGATCGATACCGCGAGCTCCTCGATCGCGCCGGCCACTGTGGTGACATTGACCGATGCGGCGTCAACGCTGCTGCGGCCGGCAAAGGATTCCGATTGGACCGCATCGGCGGCGTCGTTTAATCCGCTCGATGCGTTTTCCAGCCGGCCGGCCGATTCACGAAGGCGGTCGAGCGCATGCTCGATGGAGGCGCGGAATTCCCGGATCAAGGTGGCGATCGCTTCACCTCGACGCTCGCGCGCGATGTTGGTTTCGCTCGCCACTCCGGCGAGCCGTTCGCGCTCGATCATATTGTCGCGGAATACCACGACCGTGCTCGCCATCTCGCCGATCTCGTCGTGGGAATGAGTCGCGGCCGGTCGGGCGGAAGTATCGCCGTTGGCCAGGCGTTTCATCACCGCCGCCAGCTCCTCGAGCGGCTCGGTGATCGAGCGGCCGATGCGCCAGCTGCAACCGAGTCCGATCAGCACCACGGCAATGTCGATCCAGATGATGACGTCGCGGGTTCGCGTCCGCGACGTCGCCAGCTCGGTGGCGGCGTTGCCAGCGTTGCTGCGCGCGGCGACGATGATCTTGTCGGCTTCCGGCAAAACGCTCTCGGTGTCGTGGTTGATGAGCGAAACCAGCGGCGTGATGTCTTCGGTGCTGGCGACCCATTGCGCGAACGTCGAGCTATAGGCCTGGATCTGCTTGGTGAGCTTTTCCTTCATCGCCGGCGCGCCGTCGACCGATTCAAACAAATCGTTGAAATGCTTGACCTCGTCGAGGAAATGCTGCTCGGCGCCTGCGTTGCGCGTGAGCCGATACTCAATCTCGTAGCGGCGCATGGTCAGAAGCGACAGCGTCAGATTGGCGTGATCGACGTCGCCAACCCAGGACAGATCGTTGTGAATAATGCTCTCGACCGCATTGCTCGCGGCGATCAGACGAGCAGTGACCCCCTCGGTCTCGTTATAGCCCAGCGATTTCTGCTCGCCGACCAGACTGTCGAAGCTCGCCTTGAGATCGCGCACGGTGATGCGCAAGGGCAGGACCGAGTCCTGATCCGCCGCGGCGAGCGAGTTCTGAAGGCGGTCGAGAGATGCCATCGCCAGCTCTTGGCCGCGCTTGAAATTCTTGACCTCGGCGTCGGACGGACGCGCCACGAAATCGGTCGTCGCGGCGCGCATGATGAGGAGACCGGTTTTGAGATCGCGGCTGGCGTCGGCCACCATGGTATTGCGATGCACCGCATCGAAGGCGTGACCGACCTCGGCGTCGCCGGTCAGGTAAGCGATGCCGTTGGCGAGAAAGCCGATCACGGGAATGACGCCGAGCACGACGATGCGGGCGCGTACCGACAGTCGGGAGAAGATGCGGGTGATGAACATGCTGATGCGCCGATCGAAGGTCGTCTTTGAGCAAAGGGACGGTCTATTCGGCCTGCGGCACAGCGTGCCGCCGGCAGGCGTTGCGCCGCAACCCGCAATCCATGTCGAGCAGACCGTAAATTGGTTAATATTGTGCAAGAATCATACGCAAAACCCGTCATGCGGCTGTTCACGCGGGCTCATTCGCCGGCAGGCAGGCCGGGCAGCGAGCGGTACCAGACTACCGCATTGCTTTTGTGCACTGCACGCGTAAGCTTCGCGGCTAAGCCGGGCCGGATCAAGTTCGCGAAAAGTCAGCTCATCGGAGCCAGTCATGCCGCTTGCCGCCTCGCCGAGAGTCCAAGGCCGTGAGGTCATTCCCGCGCTTGCCGATGCGGTCGGCGCCGCCGAGGCGTTGTTCGCCAACGCCCGCCGCGCTGTGGCTGACCGGGTCACGATCGAAGGCCATGCGATGGGCCGGGTGTTCGATCGCGAACAGCGCGCGACCCACGGCCTCGCCTGGCTCGCGACCTATGTCGAGGCCCTCCGTCAGCTTTCCGCCTATGCGCAGCGGCTTTCCGAAAGTGGAGCGTTCGGCGAGGCCGAAGATCTGATCGTCCGCATCGGTGCCGGCGAATATCTTGCCCAGATCTTCGGGGGCATCCCGATGAGCCAGGGCGAGATCGTGCGCTTGTCCGACCTTGGACTGCCGCCGGCGGCGGTCGCGGCGCGCATGACGCCCGCTATCGAGCATCTCATCACCACGGGCAATACCGCGCCGCGCCGCGCGCGGCTGGTCGAGTTGATGCGGCAGCATTACGAGGCGACGGTCGGCGCCTGCGGGCTCGACGACACGCTCGATTCGATTCGCGAGGAGATGCGCAAGTTCGCCGACGACCGCGTCGCCCCCTATGCCCAACAGTGGCACCTGAAGAACGAATACATTCCGCTGGAGGTCATCGCGCAGATGTCGGAGCTCGGCGTGTTCTCGCTGACCATCCCCGAGGACTACAGCGGCATGGGGCTTGGCAAGGAATCGATGTGCGTCGTTTCCGAGGAACTGTCGCGCGGCTATATCGGCGTCGGCTCGCTCGGCACGCGATCCGAGATCGCGGCTGAATTGATCCTCAACTCAGGCACCGAGGAGCAGAAACGCAAATGGCTGCCGAAGATCGCGTCCGGCGAAGTGCTGCCGACGGCGGTGTTCACCGAGCCGAATACCGGCTCCGATCTCGCGTCGCTGAAGACGCGCGCCGTGCGCCAGGGCGAAGTTTATAAGGTTTACGGCAACAAGACCTGGATCACGCATCCGGTGCGTGCCGATCTCATGACGCTCCTGGTCCGCACCAATCCGGCCGAGACCGGTTATCGCGGGCTGTCCATGCTGCTGGCGGAAAAGCCGCGCGGCGACGACCACAATCCGTTCCCGGCCGCCGGCATGTCCGGCACCGAAATCGAGGTCTTGGGCTACCGCGGCATGAAGGAATACGAGATCGCCTTCGACGGCTTTGCCGTCAAGGCCGAGAACCTGCTCGGCGGGGTCGAAGGTCTCGGCTTCAAGCAATTGATGGCGACGTTTGAAGCTGCCCGCATTCAGACCGCGGCGCGCGCCATCGGCGTGGCCCAGGCGGCGATGGAACAGTCGCTGACTTATGCCACCGCGCGGCTGCAATTCGGCGAGCCGATCGCCAATTTCCCGCGCGTTTCGGACAAGCTCGCCATGATGGCTGTCGAGATCATGATCGCGCGGCAGCTTACTTATTACGCGGCGCGGCAGAAGGATTCCGGACGACGCTGCGATCTCGAAGCCGGCATGGCAAAACTCCTTGCCGCGCGCGTCGCCTGGGCCGCCGCCGACAATGCGGTGCAAGTCCACGGCGGCAATGGCTTCGCCGTCGAATTTCCAGTCTCGCGAATCCTCTGCGACGCCCGCATTCTCAATATTTTCGAGGGTGCCGCCGAGATCCAGGCGCAGGTCATCGCGCGGCGCTTGCTCGACGGATCGAATTAAGGGCACATCCTTGCGAGGGCGCCAATGTTCTCGACATTGACGGCCTGGTTCGCCTCGGTGAATGTCGCGCGATGGACGCGCTGACAGCACCGAAAAAGGCCAGAGATCCGGCACCCGATTCGGCCCAGGCATGGTGGCGCCTTGCCGCCACCATGCTTATCGCGACCATCGGCGGCGTCGGCATGTGGTCTGCGGTAGTGGCGCTTCCCGCAGTGCAGGCGGAGTTCGGCGTCCCGCGTGCCGAGGCCTCGTTGCCGTTCACGCTGGCGATGCTGGGATTTGCCGCCGGCGGCGTCATCATGGGTCGGCTATTCGATCGAGCCGGCATTTTGGCGCCGATCGGCATTGGCGCCGTGTCGTTGACCGTCGGCTACCTCGGCGCTGCCGGCGCCGGCAGTCTCACGGTATTTGCGCTGGCGCATGCCATGATTGGATTCGGCAGCTCGGCGACTTTGGGGCCGCTGATGGCGGACATTTCCTACTGGTTCGTCCGCCGCCGCGGCCTGGCCGTCACCTTGTGCTCGTCCGGGAATTACATTGCCGGAGCGGTGTGGCCGCCGGTGGTGCAGCATGGCATTGCGCTGTACGGCTGGCGCGCGACGCATGTAAGCTTGGCGCTGACCTGTGGTGCGGCGATGGTGGTCATCGGCGTCTTCGCCTTGCGGCGGCGAACGTCGCCCGCGCTTCTCGATCTGAGCGCCCAAGCCCGCAAGGGCACCCCGGCAACGCTCGGTCTGCCATCCGGCGCATTGCAGACGCTGCTCGCGCTCGCCTCAGTGTGCTGCTGTGTCGCGATGTCGATGCCGCAGGTGCACATCGTCGCCTATTGCGGAGACCTCGGCTATGGCGTCGCCCGCGGCGCCGACATGCTGGCGCTCATGATGGCATTCGGCATCGTGGGACGCATCGGCTCCGGTGCTATCGCCGACCGAATCGGCGGCTTGCCGACACTGATGCTGGGATCGGTGCTGCAAGGCGCCGCGCTGCTGCTCTATCTGCTCTATGACGGGCTGGTTTCGCTCTATGTCATTTCCGCGGTGTTCGGTCTGTTTCAGGGCGGCATCGTGCCGAGCTATGCCATCATCGTCCGCGAATATTTTCCGGCGAAGGAAGCCGGCGCGCGCATCGGCGTCATCCTGATGGCAAGCCTGCTCGGCATGGCGCTGGGCGGGTGGATGTCCGGATATATTTTCGATCTGTCCGGCTCGTACCAGGCCGCATTTTTGAACGGTCTCGGTTGGAACGCCATTAACGGCACGATCGTGCTGTGGCTGTTGTTCCGGCGGCATTCCCGAATCGCTTTTGCGTGAGCGAGCCGCATTGGGCGTCCAGGTCTCGATTTCTGCCGGAGTTTTGCATGGTGAGCGGAGGCCCGGTCCCCGCTCGGCCGCCGGCGGTTACCATGTGTTCGGAACGAAGCCGCCGTTTCCGCCATTGACACAGGTCAAAGCGCGGCGGTTAAGCTGCGATCATTGTGCCCATACATTCAAACCGAACGTGAGTTGAGCGATGATCAAAGTGGACATTCCCCACAACGCCTATGTCTTCGTCGGCGACGGCCGCAAAGCGCTGCTGCTGCGCAACGAAGGCGACGCCAAATTCCTGGACCTCAAGACCGAGCGCGTTTTTACCGACAAAAATCCGCCCACTCACGAGCAGGGCACCGACCGGCCAGGCCGGGAACATTCCTCGGCGGGCGCCGGCCGCTCCAGCGTGACCCAGACCGACTGGCACGATCTCGAGGAGCATAAATTCGCCCGCGAGGTGGCCGCGGCGCTGGAAAAGGTCGTGCGCGAGCGCAAGGCCGAGGCGCTCGTCGTGGTCGCGCCGCCGCGCACGCTGGCCGATCTGCGCAAGGCGTTTCATGACGATGTGAAGAAGAAGATCGTGGCCGAGATCGACAAGGATCTCACCAGGCACCCGATCTACGATATCGAGAAGCACCTCGGCGGCGCGGGGTGAGCGCAACGTCAGGCTTCGCCTTCGCGATAGACCGGGCGGGCAGGGATTATCGCGCGCGCTGCTCTACTTTTTTCTTTTCAGCCGCCGGCGGCTCCTTGAGCAAAAGTCCGACGTTTCCGGACAAGATGCGCTCGCCGTCGGGGCCAAGCGAACGGATGGCATTTACGAAATCGCGCACCGGTTCGCGCTTGCGGATTTCCTGCGGGTAGTCGGTGGCGAACACCATGCGGGACGCCGGGATTTCGGCAAGCCCGGCCTTGATCGCGCCGATGCCGCCGGCAAAACCGGCGGTATCGAACACGAGATTGTTGCGCACATAGTGATCGAAATTCTTTTTGCCCGTCGCGCCGTGGCGCGCGTTGCCGGCGGTGCCCCAAAACTCCTTGTCCTGGAAACAGCGGATGCGCGCCAGCATGCCGGCGATGCCGCCGGACAAATGGGCCATATGCACGGTCAGCTCCGGATGGCGGTCGAACACGCCCGAATTGACCAGCCGGATCGTCGCCATGATCAGCGAGAATTCGCGCCCTACCGCGCGCGCGGTGTCGTAAGAGTCGAACTGCTGGGCTTGATTGAGCTTCAGCGCCGGGTGCACGAACACGAACATGCCGAGCTTGCAAACCTCGTCCCAGAACGGCTCGAGCGCCGGATCGTCGATCCACTTGCCGTCGAATTCCGAGGTGATGGTGACGCCCTGGAAGCCAAGCTCGTGCCGGCAGCGCGCCAGTTCCTTGAGCGCCAAGGCACCGCCGAGCGGATGGGCATGCGCAGCGCCGATGAAGCGGCCGGGATAGTCGCGCTCGGCTTTCTTCGCCTTGTCATTGACCAGCCGCGAGGTGTCGAGATCGGCGCACATGCCGGCGGCGCTGGTCAGCCAGGCGGCGTCGATGCCGGCGAAATCCATCATCCGCACGTGCTCGTCCAGATCGTAGAGCAGCGAATGCACCGTATAGCTCGGCGCGCCGAGCGCATCGTAATTGAGGACGAGCCGGTCGCCGGGATCGGCCTTGATCAATTCGCGCGGCGTGAAATGGTGCTGGAAATCGACGATCATCGCGGGAGCTCCGGAGTTGGCGCAGTGTCTTAGCAACCGCTCATTCCCGCGCAAGCGGGAATCTGGACAAAAGGGCCAGGCCCCCGCTTTCGCGGGGACGAGCGGATAGATACATTCGGCGCATGGCTAATTTCATGTCGCACGTCGCGGTGCCGATCGCCATTGGCGCGGTCGCGATCGTTCTATTGCTCGGCCTCGTCAACATGATGATGGGCGGTTCCGGCAATACCTCGCAGAAACTGATGCGGCTGCGCGTGTTGCTGCAGGCCATCGCCATCGGCGTCATCATGCTGACGCTGTGGTTCATGGGGAAGTGACCGCACGATGGTCGTGCTGAACAAAATCTATACCCGCACCGGCGATGACGGATCGACCGCGCTCGGCACCGGCGAGCGCCGCAAGAAATACGATCTGCGGGTTGCCGCCTACGGCACCATCGACGAGGCCAACGCGGCGATCGGAGTGGCGCGACTGCATACCGTTCACGATGGCGAACTCGATGCGGCGCTGGCGCGTATTCAGAACGATCTGTTCGATGTCGGCGCCGATTTGTGCACGCCGGGAAAAGGCAAAGGGCCGGGCGGCGCGCGGCTCACGGTGACCGACAAGCAGGTTCAGTGGCTCGAAGCTGAGATCGACCGCTTCAATGCGGGACTGGCGCCGCTACGCTCCTTCGTGCTGCCGGGCGGCAGCGCCGCCTCGGCGCATCTGCATCTCGCCCGCACCGTCTGCCGGCGCGCCGAGCGGCTGGTCGCCGAGCTTAAGGACCAGCCGGGCGAGAGCATCTCGTCCGAGGTGCTCAAATACGTCAACCGGCTCTCTGATTTCCTTTTCGTAGCAAGCCGTTACGCCAACAGCCGGGGCGCGGGCGACGTGCTTTGGAAGCCGGGCGAGAACCGTTAGCAACGTTGACCGCCCGCGGTTCGGCCGTTAGGTTTCCCGCACCGCAGCAACGGTCCATCAAAGACAGCGGCCGGAAGCGGCATCGAAAAATACCCGAACAAGCAGCCATCGCAGCCGAAATAACATCATGAAAGTTCTCGTGCCCGTGAAACGGGCGATCGACAAGGACGTAAAAATCCGGGTCAAGGCCGACGGATCAGGCGTCGAACTCGGCAACGTCAAGATGTCGATGAATCCGTTCGACGAAATCGCCGTCGAGGAAGCGATCCGGCTCAAGGAGGCCGGCAAGGCCACCGAGATCGTCGCCGTCTCCATCGGCCCGCAGCAGGCTGCCGAAACCATCCGCACCGCACTCGCCATGGGCGCCGACCGCGGCATCCTGGTCAAGACCGATGGCGCGGTCGAGCCGTTGGC
>Ga0335081_10014619_pt1 | contig 12699 bp, 9 predicted proteins | sample Lox_Sample_35_FD_206713 | JGI IMG/M metagenome (GOLD analysis project Ga0335081, IMG submission 206713) | Soil microbial communities from Loxahatchee National Wildlife Refuge, Florida, United States - Lox_Sample_3.5 | ecosystem: Environmental > Terrestrial > Soil > Wetlands | place: USA: Florida...
GCGGCTATCTTCCCGGCCTGACCACCAATTATCAGGGTGGAAGCTTCTCTGCGGCCAGCGACCCCGCGGTGGCTTACGATCCCAAGCACGGGGTGTGGATGATTTCCAGTCTCCCGGTACAGAACGATAACCCGGAAGCTGTCGCCACCAGCATTTCCACCGACGGTATCCACTGGGACAAGCCCGTCATCGTGGACAACAGCGGCTCCGACGATAAGAACTGGATTGCCTGCGACACCACTTCCACCAGTCCTTACTACGGCAACTGCTATACCGAGTGGGACTCACCCGGTCTCGGGGATCTCATCTTCATGAGTACCTCAACCGATGGCGGCAAGACCTGGAGCCGGGGCAAGAACACTGCGGATCAGGCTTACGGGCTCGGCGGCCAGCCCCTGGTGCAACCCAACGGCACGGTAGTGGTGCCCATTGATGGTTTCGGCGGCATGATTTCTTTCCGCTCGACCAACGGCGGCGGAAGCTGGAGCAGCACAACCCTGATTGGAAACCAGAACTTCCGCGGTGAAGACGGCGGCTTGCGCAGTCCCGGCTTGCCTTCCGCAGCGATCGACGGTGCGGGGAAGATCTTCGTGGTTTGGTCGGACTGCAGCTTCCGTCCCGGGTGCGCGACCGACGACATCGTCATGAGCACCTCCACCAATGGCACTTCCTGGACCAGCCCGGCGCGCATCCCGATCCATGGTCTCAAAACGACCTTTGACCATTTCATCCCGGGAATAGGCATCGACCCCAACACCTCCGGCGCCACGGCCCACATCACCATGACCTACTATTACTATCCCAAAGCCAATTGCGGCAATGCCTGCCAGCTATACGTCGGGTTCACCTCGTCGCAAGATGGCGGCAAGACCTGGACGAAGGGTAAGGAGCTGGCTGGACCCATGAGCCTGAACTGGCTCGCCCCGTCGCAAAACGGACAAATGGTGGCGGACTATCTGGCAGTGGCATACTCCAACGGAAACCCGTACGGCGTCTTTGCCGTGGCCAAGACTCCGAGCGGGGGGATATTGAACGAGTCGATGTACACAACTTCCGCTCCCTTGCTGGCCTCAAAGTCTGAGGTGCGCGTGAGTTCCAGGGGAGAGAAGCCAATACCCGGCGTGAAGGGCCGCTTCGTGTGGAAGTACTACGACGACGACGGAGAGTATCCAATTCCTCCGGGAAAGCTCCCGCCGCGACGTTAGATTGAGTTCTGCATGCAGCCGCCAGGAGGGACTGGCGGCTTTCTTGTTGTCTGTGAGTCTGACTACCAACTTCGTTCGGGGACCTCTTTGTCCCCCAGCCGGCGAATGTCACTGATCAGCGCTTGGGGCGAAACCGGCCTCCCCAGGAAGTCTTTCATCATGTCGGGGGTATCGCGCTCAATGCCGAAGCGCAGCAATCGCTCTGAGACCCAGGCGTACCATCGCGGACCTCCAGTATCAAACGGGCCGAGCGACTCGCGAATATGCTGGCGCATTTCAGCGGTGAGCACAGCTCCCAGGCCGTAATTCAGCATGTAGCCAGGCGAATCGACCAGTTGTACGCGCACCGCCCACCATGCCCATTCTGGATGCGGCGCGATGTGCAGATAGCGGCTGGTGATCTCCGTCCACACCGCGTTGGGATCGCTTGCAGGCTGGCGCAGCATGCGAATCTCGAACAAAGACCACGCTACATCCAACAACACTCCAGAATAGCGTGCCCGCAGAGATGCCGATTCGGAAGCTTCCCGTCCCAGATACCTTCGCTGCCAGGCGGGCTCGTACGTGCTCCAGGAGGGCACGTCGGCAAAAGCTTCGGTGAAAAGTGAATCTACATCCATAAAGGCTGGCCGGGTGCGGATGGCATCGTAGTGAATCGCGTGGCCAATCTCATGGACGAATTCGTTCAGCGCGGAGAGACCTCCATCGGCATAGTTGGCGGTGACCCGCGCGATCGTCGGCCGCCAGACACCCTCCACCATGCGGCCATGGCGGGCAAAGTCGGTGTACGCCAAGGGTGCTTTCCCGGGACGCGGATCCAGGTCATAAAGGACTCCCTGAGCCTTCAGATCCGCTCCCAGGTCGCGGTAGTAGTGCTCAGCGATGGGCAGCAGGGACTCGCGGGGAATCGCCGATGCCAGTTGACGGTCTGCCTCGCCCCCGGCATAGCGGAAGTCCCACGGTTCGACCGGCTGATTGCCGCTGACTTGGCGCCAAGTGTCCAGCACCTGCTCCAGCCAGCTTTCTACCTCAGCGGGCGGAGCGCCGGCGGCGCGAGCCGCGGCGTCAATAGGAGAGCCGTGCTTGCTCGCGTCTGCTGCCGCCATTCGAATCAAACGCCGGTAGGGGCTGTCCGCCTGGTTGTTGCCGTTAATGGCTCGCCATAGCGGAATGAAGGCCAGGAACAGCGCTTTGCGTCGCTCGGATTGGTCGATGCGGCCCAACAAATCGAGTGCCGAGATGCGGGTCAGCTTTTCGCCCTCGAACTCGATCCGGTTCCCGAGCTCGTCGAAGCAGGCGTAAAGCGCGTCATGCAGCGGTGCATAACCCAGATTTCGCTCGGAAGAGTGCTTGCACTTTCCTACCGCTGGCGTTGTGGGTTCGGGAAGGGCCGGGTCTTTTGGCAGGCTGTCCAGACTGGTGCGCATGGTAGTCACCGCCCGTTTGTCCTCGGCGGAGAGGCCAGTCTTGGGTACTCTGCTCAGCCGCCGGACCAATTCGCGGCGCTGGCTGCGGTAGGTCTGTTCCCAGCCGGCGCGATCCTGCCCGTTGAAATTCGCTGCCAGGCCCGAGTCGATGGTGGAAATCGCGCTGGAGGCGTCCATCAGATCGGCATAAGCGGCTTCGGCGGCGGATACGAGTTTCGAATCTCCCTGGCTTGCGAAGGCGGCCGGAACCGTCACCGAGAGCAGTACAGTCAGATAGATCCCGATCTTGATACGTTGCACCTGGTGCCTCCGCGATGGCGCTCGCAAGATCATACCCGAGGCTAATCCGGAAGAGGATTTCTGACCTGGGCCCGGCCCAGCGGCTGTGAGCGATGTGCAGTCATCACACGCGACTGTGACGTGTGTACTTAGCAGGGAACCGGGCGGCAACCGATAATTCCCAAATAGGGAGCGTCGAGCACCATCACCCGTGCTTTTCCGGTGCCAACCTTCCCGAATCGGATCGCTAAGTCCCCAGGCAATCTGAAACAACCCAGAGGATCAGTACCAATTATGAACGCGGTTGTTTCATTTCCGGATGCAGAAACCGGAATCGACCCGGCGACACTCAGCGCCGCTCTCGAGGCGTGTCCGGAGAGCTTGGCGGTCGTGGAACATTCCCGCGTCGTCTATGCGAACTCTGCCTTTGCCGGTCTGTTTGGATATACGGCGAACTCTGAAATCCTGAATCATTCGCTGGCTGAACTTCTTGCCGAAGATCGCTTGTGTGCCCATCTTGGGTCAGAGGACATAGCGGTCAGCGACCGCACGGCGTGTGGCTATCCGGGCTGCCGTTTCGAGGGTCGGCGGCGCGACGGCACTCTGCTGGCGATGGAGGCCTCCTGCCAACGATTTCACTCCCAGGGACACCATTACCTGATCATGACGGCGCGTGACGTCAGTCAGCCAGAACGTCGCCGCTTGGTGCGGGAATCCGAAAGGCGTTTCCGGAGCATCTTCGATGCTTCGGCCCTTGGCATTGCGCACTGCACCCTTGAAGCACGCATTGTCGAAAGCAATGGGGCGCTGGAAAGAATGCTCGGCTACGACCACGCCGAACTGCGGGGGATGCATTTTCAAGATTTCCTTCATCCCGAAGATCTATCAGGCGGACTGGAACGGTTTGCCGAAATGGTATCCGGCGAGCGTGAGCACTACCAACTGGAGTTACGGTATAGGCGCAAGGATCGCTCCCAGGGCTCGGCGCGGCTGACCGTTTCCCTGGTGCGCGGGCCGGACCAGCGGCCGGAGTTCGCGATCGTGATGGTCGAGGATGTCACCCAGCAAAAACAGGCGGAACAGCAGCTTCGCGACGCACAGAAAATGGAGGCGATCGGCCGGCTCGTGGGTGGAGTGGCGCATGACTTCAACAATTTGCTCACCGGCATCATGCTCTATTGCGACCTGCTGATGGGCGGTCTGAAGAATGACAGTCGGCTCTACCACCACGCAGAAGAGATTCGTCTGGCCAGCGAGCATGGCGCCGCATTGATCCGGCAACTGCTGGCTGTGGCACGCCAACAGGTGGTCGAGCCTCGGGTGCTGTGCCTGAACGAAGTGGTCGCCGCCATGAGGAATCTTCTGGCGCGCTTGATCGGGGAGAACGTCGAGTTGGTAGCCGACCTGAGTCCAGATCTAGGCAGCGTGCGGATTGATCCCACCCAGGCACAACAAATCATCCTCAACCTGGTCCTGAACGCGCGCGATGCGATGCCCCAGGGCGGCAGGGTCACGCTGCAGACGCGCAACTGCAGTAAGGCGGATCGCCGTGCCGGCGGACGGGGCGGGACCAGCAATTGGGTGCAGTTCTCGGTTGTGGACGATGGCTGCGGCATGCAGCCAGATGTGGCCGCCCGGCTGTTTGAGCCGTTCTTCACCACTAAGCCCCCCGGCAAAGGCAACGGTCTCGGACTTATTACTGTACAGAATGCTGTCAAGCAATGCGGCGGGAGTATCCGTGTCGAAAGCGAGCCTGGAACGGGCACGTCGGTGATCATCTTGCTGCCGATCGTCGAGGCCGGCGCCAACTCGCCACTGCCCCCGCCCGTCAGCTCCGCGTCCGGACCAGAGACCGTTCTCGTCGTGGAAGACGACACCGCAGTAAGGCGCTCGATGCAACGTCTCTTGACTGATCATGGCTACACCGTGCTCCTCGCGGAGAACGGCAGCGAAGCGCTGAATATTTGCCGCAGCCGGGCGGGAAGGATTCACCTGCTGCTGGCGGACATGGTGCTGCCGGGAATGAACGGGCAACAAGTCGCCCAGCAGGCCCGCCTGCTCCGGCCGGATATGCAGGTCTTGTATGCCTCGGGCTACAGTCACACGTCCGCCACGGAGACCGGCGGCTGCGAACCGCTGGTGATCTTCCGCAAGCCTTTCACCGGGACTGAATTGCTGAACAAGGTCAGAGAAACTCTGGGGTCCTCCCCAATCCAAAGATCCAAGCGAAAGAAGAGGTCGAAGCCATGACAACTGCCGAAGCCAGCATTCCCAATCCACCACAAATCGAGGGAGCGAATTTCCTGAACTTGCTGATCGTTGACGACGAGCGAGCCATTCGCGAAGCCTGCCGGGAGGTCGCGCACTCCCTCGGTTTCAATGTGCAGGTGGCGGATTCGGCCGAGCAGTCTTATCGTGTCCTCGAGATACACGGTGCCGACGTCGTTTTGCTCGACCTGAAACTGCCCGGCGCCGGTGGCTTAGAGGCGCTGCACAAGATCAAGTCCGAGCGACCCGATGCCGTCATTGTTGTCGTGACCGGCTACGGCACGGTGCAGTCCGCCGTGCAAGCCATGAAAAATGGCGCTTACGACTACGTAACCAAACCCTTCAGCCTGGATGAATTGAAACTGCTGCTGGAGCGGGTGGCAGCTCACCTCAAGCTCAAAACCGAGAACCGCATGTTGCGGGAGAAGATCAAGTCGAAGCAGGGCTTCGGTGGAATTGTCGGTCGCGCTCCGGAGATGGAAAGACTTTACCGGATCATCGCCAAAGCGGCGCACAGCACCCATCCGGTCCTGATACTGGGGGAGAGCGGCACCGGCAAGGAACTGGTGGCGCGCTCGATCCATTTCTCGGGGCCGTATCGTGACAAGCCTTTCATTCCCGTGGACTGCGGCTCGCTGGTGCCGACGTTGATCGAGAGCGAGCTCTTCGGCTATGTCAAAGGGGCTTTCACGGGCGCCAATCAATCCAAGGATGGCCTGCTGGCCATCGCCGAAGGAGGAACGGTCTTTTTGGATGAAGTGGGGGAACTGCCGGTCGATCTACAAGCCAAGCTCTTGCGGGCCATTCAGGAGAAGGAAATTCGGCCGGTGGGCAGCACCCGCCGGACTCCCATTAACGTAAGAATCTTGGCCGCCACCAACCGCGACCTGGAGCAGGCGGTGGCGCAGGGAACCTTCCGGCGGGACCTGTTCTTCCGCTTGAACGTTCTCAGCCTACGCATCCCCCCTCTGCGCGAACGGCGGCAGGACATCCCTCTGCTGGCCGCGCATTTCCTGGAGCGGCAGGGCCACGCCTGCGGCCAGGAGCGAACCCTAAGTGACGATGCGCTTAAGGCCATGCTGGCCTACGATTGGCCGGGGAATGTTCGCGAACTGGAGAATTGCCTGGAGCGTGCTTGCGCTTTCACCACCGGCCCCATGATTCACGTTGCCGATTTGCCCACCACCATTCATAGCGCTCCGATGCAGGCTTTTGGCGGAAGCGAAGGTACCAGCAAGATCATTCCCATGTCCGAACTGGAGAAGCAGACTATTCTCAATACGATTACCCAGTTGAACGGCGACAAACTGTTAGCGGCGCGGCTGCTGGGCATTGGGAAGACGACGCTTTACCGCAAGTTGAAGGAATATTCGTCCCAGGAGTGAACCCGCGGCCAGCGAAAATTCCCGCAAGGGGAAATTGAGTGCTGGGAAAATCGACTAAGTGTTGTAACGAGAGACCCAAGGCTGTGGTAGAAGACTTGCACTGGTGGTTGGCATGATTCTACTGGTTACTCCGTCTCTACGAGCGCAGGAATGCGCCACCACGCTCCAGCAAGCCACAGGGGAAGTCGCACGTGTGGCCTCCAACCTGCGTCAGGGTTCGTCGCAACTGCGCTCCGAGGAATATTCCGCGGTTGTGATTGATCAGTCGTTGCTTGAAGCCGAGCCTGCGGAGGGCGACCTGATCTTGCAGCATATCGGAACTGCGATTCCCGTACCGATCAACTTTGCCATCTGCGGAATCGAGCGAGTGGTTCGTGAGGTTCGGGCCGCTCTTTGCCGCCGCAAGCGCGAGGTGATGGTGGCCCGCCAATCGGCCGAGGAATCCCTGCGCAGCGAGTTGAAAGGCACGGTGACCGCCCTGCTGCTCTCCTGCGAAATGGCGTTGGCGGTTCCAGACTTGTCCGCCAGCGCCATGTCGAAGTTGCACGCAGTCCACGACTTAGCTCGCGAAATACGCTTCCGCATCGGCCTGGAGGGCTAAGATCCAGGGTGTAAGGGTTTGCAGTTTCCCGCTACAGAACAAAAGGTTTAAGCTTTTAGGCCATTTCCCTCTAGAATAGGCACGTCCGCGCCCCGGCAGGCGGTTCGTCGGCGGTTTGACGGACTCTCGAGGGCCCCAGTGCACGTTCTTGTAACTGCTGACACCCTGACCGGGACATGGACCTACGCCAAGGAACTGGTTACGGGTCTCGTCACTCGCGGCGCGCGGGTCACATTGGTCAGTCTGGGCGAGATTCCTCTGCCTGAGCAGACCTCGTGGATGGATTGCCTGCACGGGTTGGACTACCGGCCGACCGCCTTTCGCCTGGAGTGGATGGAGGAAGGCGAGCAGGACCTGGAAGACTCGACCGCCTACCTCGTCGATCTGGTAAGGGAAGTAAAGCCGGATATCCTGCATCTGAACCAGTTTTGCTACGGCAGCCTTCCGGTTGATGTGCCTCGGGTCGTGGTCGCTCACGGGGATCTGATCAGTTGGTGGATCTCGGTGCACGGGCGGCAACCGGCGGAGAGCCGGTGGTTGCGGTGGTATCGCAACGCGGTTGTGGACGGCTTGTCCGGAGCCAGCGCGGTTGTGGCTCCCTCCAGTTGGATGCTCGAAACCCTGCACATTTGTTACCGGACGCACTTCCGCGAGGCGGTAATCTATCACGGCAGAAATCCTATTTTCTTTAATCCATATGGAAATAAGGACGATTCGGTTCTGGCGGTGGGCCGGCTGTGGGATGCGGGAAAGCAAGTGAGCTTGCTCACCCAGCACCGGCATCCTCTGCCAGTGTGTATTGTGAATTCGGAACAGCCCGTAGCCGCGCCGCGCATACCCATTCGCGGCGATGTGAAGCTCGCCATTGATGAGATGAATATTGCCCTGCGCGGGCCGCAGACGGAGTCGCAACTCCGCTTGCTGTTTGGGCGTGCCGCCATTTATGCGGCCACTTCGCGCTACGAGCCTTTGGGCATGGCCACGCTGGAGGCCGCATTCTCACGTTGTGCCATCGTCGCTAACGACATTCCCGCCTACCACGAGATCTGGGGCGACAGCGTCCTCTATTTCCGCGCCAATGACGCTTGTAGTCTGGCCGAGGCCATTCGCCGGCTGAGCGAAGACCGCGACGCTTGCCGCGCCTATGGCAACCGCGCTTTTCAGCGTGCTCGCCAATGCTTCACCGCCAAGCAGATGATCGACAATTATCTGCAGCTCTACCGGGATCTGGTAAATCCTCGAACCATGGTGGCATAGGGCTCTCGGCTCGCGGCAAAACCTCACGGCGGTTTGAATCTACGAACCATCCGGGGTGTTCGCTGCCCTGCGAAAAGCTGGCAACCGATTGCTGAAAGCGGAGAGCGGATAGCTGCTGTTCCCCGTGCTATCTTCTTAACTGCACTCAGACGCACATTTCTCTGGAGGCAATATGGCGCAAGTCAAGATCACGGTTCGACCGAACGGTCCTTACCGGGTCGAAGCACCGGAGGGTTCGATCGAGCTGGTCGACGCCGCGGGTACCAAGTATGACCTGACCGGCAAGCCGGCGTTTTCGCTCTGTCGTTGCGGAGGTTCGGTGAGCAAACCTTTCTGCGACGGTACTCACAGCCGAATCGGCTTCCAGGCCGCTGAGGCGGCAGTGCGCAACCAGGAATAAAAGCAGGGTCGATCGATAGAAGCCGGCGAGGAGTGTCGCGGCGGGGAGGGCGTTGTGAGCGACTCGCAAGACCGTACTCTCGGGATGGGCAGCCGGATTACCCGGCGCGATTTTCTGAACGGGGTCGCGCTGACGGTTGGCACGGCGATCCTGCCCTCCCCTTTATTCGCCTGGGACGTGCAATCCGATCCGGAGAAGGCGGCGGACTACTATCCTCCCGCCCTGACCGGGCTGCGCGGGAGTCATCCCGGATCGTTTGAGGTTGCCCACAGCCTGCGTGACGGAACCTTTTGGGACGATGCCGGCAAACCACTCTCCACCGGCGAATCCTACGACCTGGTGGTGGTTGGCGGTGGCATCAGCGGCCTTTCTGCCGCGCTCTTCTTCCGCAAAGCGGCTGGCTCCCAAACCAAAATTCTGCTTCTGGACAATCACGATGATTTTGGCGGCCACGCCAAACGCAACGAGTTTCAGGTCGGCGATCAGTTCAGGCTGGGCTTTGGCGGAACCTTCTCCATCGAAAGCCCGGCGCCCTACAGCGCCGTGGCCAAGGGCCTGATCGAAGAGCTGGGCATCGACGTTGGGTCCTATCCCAAGTACGTAGACAAGAAGCTGTACAGCTCGCTAGGTTTACGCCCCTCGATTTTTTTTGACAAGGAAACCTTTGGCGCCGACAGGACTGTGATTAGTCCTTTGCCCCACGGCGGCGGAGAGAGTGAAGACGCCTCCGATACCACTGCTGAGACGCTGAAGAAATTTCTCGCCGAGGCGCCGTTATCGGCCGTCTCCCGGGCCGACTGTCAGCGCTTGCTGGCTGGCAATCAGGATTACCTGCCGGGGCTCAGCGCGGAAGAGAAGAAAGATCGCCTGGCGAGGATGAGCTACAACAGCTTTCTCACCGATCTGGTGAAGGTGAGCCCCGAAGTGGTGGCCCTGCTGCAGCCGCTGCCCCAGCCCCTGTTTGGAGTCGGATTCGATGCGGTTTCAGCGCAGGATGCCTGGGGGCTGGGCGCGCCCGGCTTCGACGCCATGAGTCTTGGAACCGCTCCCGGGAAGGGAATGAACCGGGATGCGATTCCCAACGAAGAAGCGGAGAAGTACTTCTTCCATTTTCCGGATGGTAACGCCACCATTGCCCGGCTGATGGTGAGGAAGCTGATTCCGGATGCGATTCCGGGAAAGTCAGCCAGCGATGTCGTCCTGGCCCGGGCCAACTACGCGAAACTGGACGAATCAGCCTCGCCCGTGCGCATTCGATTGAACAGCACCGTGGTTCGCGTGAACCATTTAGGGGATCCCGGCAGCGCGACCCAAGTGGAAGTTACGTACGCCCGTGGCGGGAAGGTCTACACAGTCAAAGCGGGGCACGCGATTCTCGCCTGCTGGAACATGGTCATTCCATATCTGTGTGAAGAATTGCCGGACCTGCAGAAAGAAGCGCTGGCTTCAGCGGCTAAGGTTCCGCTGCTTTACACCAACGTTGCCCTGAAGAACTGGACCGCCTTCCAAAAGATCGGTGCCAATTCCATCTATGCGCCCAGCGCCTATCACCCTTATTTGAATCTGGATTTGCCGGTCAGCATCGGCGGCTACGAGTGTGCGAAAAAGCCGGACGAGCCGATCGTGCTCCACATGGTAAGAACGCCATGCCGTCCGGGCAAGCCAGCGCGCGACCAGCATCGTTTGGGGCGCATGGAATTGTTCAACACGACCTTTGAAACCCTGGAGCGCAAGATTCGCGAACAGCTCGCACGCATGCTGGTGCCGGGAGGGTTCGATCCCGCGCGGGATATCGCCGCCATCACCGTAAACCGCTGGCCGCACGGCTACGCCTACGAATACAGTTCGCTGTGGGATAAGTTCTGGCTGGAAGGCGGAACCCTGCCATGCGAGGTGGCGCGGAAACCGTTCGGGCGGCTGGCGATTGCAAACTCGGATGCCGGAGCCTATGCCTACACCGACGAAGCTATCAATCAGGCCTGGCGCGCGGTGGAGGAGATCACCAAAACATAGGCGTTGCCCAAAAGAAGCAAGGCCCGTGCGCGGGGTCTTCTTCTGGCACGGGCCTCATTGATTGTCCGATCCAACGTTTAGTGATGCTCGTTGGCCTCCATTGCTGCCGCCTTCAGTTCGCGACTCGCCTCAGCCAGCAGGTCCTTTGCTTTCTGGGCGTGTCCGGCCATATCGAATTCGTTGGCGTGCTGCGCCTGGTCCACTCTTTCTATGGCCTGATCGCAAAGACGCTGGGCGGCAGCAAGATTCGGATGCCGGTGCGGGTTGATTTGGGCGTAGACAAAACCGCCCGCCAATAGCGCCGTACCTAGGATGCTTCCCAAGAACACCTTGTTCCTCTTCATGCGATGTCTCCTTAAGGATAGGTCTGCACTGACTTCAACACGGTGAAAGTCACAAAGTCTCGCGTTGCGCGTGTTCGAGGACGCTAACACGAACCCGTAGGGAAAATCCAGTCTCAGTGAATGGTTTTCGTTTTCCGCGACATGTAGTCCATCAGCAGGTACTGGCCCAGCGTGTACGGCGTCGTGAAGTAGGCTTTGCCCCGGCACATCTCGGTCACCTTCTGCACGAACTGCACCAGGCCGTGATCGGAAGCGAGCATGAAGGTGTTGATCAGCACGCCGGAGCGCTTGCACTTGGAGACTTCCTGCAGGGTTTCGCTAACTACCAGCGGATCGAGCCCGAAGGCGTTCTTGTAGATGCGGCCGTCTTCGAGCGTGAGCGCGGAAGGCTTGCCGTCGGTAATCATCACGATCTGTTTCATGTCCTTGTTCTGTTTCTGCAGAATACGCTGCGCCAGTCGCAGGCCTTCGCGGGTATTGGTGTAGTAAGGCCCGACCTTCACCCGCGCCAATTGCGATAACGGAACTTCTTCGGCGGAATCGTGGAACAGAATCAGAGACAGCGAATCTCCGGGATACTGCGTCCGGATCAGATGCGAGAGCGCCATGGCGACCTTCTTGGCCGGCGTAAAACGATCTTCTCCGTAAAGAATCATCGAGTGCGAACAATCGAGCATGAGCACGGTCGCACACGATGACTGATACTCGCACTGGTGTACCTGCAGGTCCGAATACTCGATGTTGAGCGGGAGCTTCAGGCCTTCGCGTTGGATCGCGCTCGAGAGCGTTGCCGTGATATCAAGATTCAGCGTGTCGCCAAACTCATATTGCTTGGCCGCGCCGCTGGCCTCGACGCCGGTCGCGAGATCGCGGGTGTCGTGCCGTCCAAAGCTCGATTTGCCAAGCGAGCCCATGAGGTCGCGAAGCGTCTTAAAGCCCAGGAAATCGAGACTCTTGTCGGTAATTTCGAATTTCACCTGCTGTTGCGCCTCGCCGACCTGTCCCCCCCCGACGCTCGATTGCCGCGAGGGATCCTGAGGATCGTCGATGGAGATGTAGTCCTCCTGCTGCATGCGTTCGATCAACTGCTCGATCAATTCGTCAAGCTTGCCCTCGGCCTGCATCTGCTGCAATTGCTCGCGCATTTGCTCATCCAGCAGGTCGCCCTCCATCAGCGCCTGCTCAATCGCCCGGCGCAAATCGTCGAGCGTCTGCTCGCCCTCCGGCAGGTCGTAATACATGTATTCCTGGAAACCGCTGCGCAAGAGATAATCGGACAGCGCCCCGAGCAAGTCCTCCATGCTCATTTCGCCGGCGGGGTCGGGAACGTATTTGGTATAGCGAACGCGCTTCATGATGAATAAGTGTAGAGACCCGGCTTGCCGCGTCTCTATAGTTCTTCTGCGGGCGTTGCCGATTAATTAAACGTTCTTTTCCCCCGGAATGGCGGTTCTTCTCGCTGAAACGGTTTTTCCGTGACCTTTGGCTGCTTTTCACCCGCGCTGAAGACCCGCTCCTCG
>Ga0335081_10014620_pt1 | contig 12698 bp, 6 predicted proteins | sample Lox_Sample_35_FD_206713 | JGI IMG/M metagenome (GOLD analysis project Ga0335081, IMG submission 206713) | Soil microbial communities from Loxahatchee National Wildlife Refuge, Florida, United States - Lox_Sample_3.5 | ecosystem: Environmental > Terrestrial > Soil > Wetlands | place: USA: Florida...
GTTCACGAACGCGAACACCAGCTGCAGCATGTCCATGATGTTGTTGAACCTGGTGGTCGCATAGGCCGCGGCCACGCTGAAGGCGATGCCGAAGACCGTGGCCGCGTGCCCCATGCGCAGATAGTGCTGGTCGCTCTGCGCGGGCCGGATGTATGACTGATAGATATCGTACGTCCACACCGCGTTGAACGCGGTCACGTTCCCCGCCATCCCCGACATGAACGACGCCATGAGCGCGGTGAGCCCCAGCCCCAGCAACCCCGATGGCAGGTAGTGCGCGAGGAGGACCGGCATCGCCAGGTTGTAGTTGGGCGTCCCGTCGCTTCCCAAGGGCAGCAGGCCGCCCCGGGTGCTGTGGAGCGCGATCGCGATCATGCCGGGAACGATGACCAGGAACGGGAAGAGCATTTTCGGGACAGCGGCGAGGAGCGGGGTCCGCCTCGCGGCCTGCATCGATTCGGCGGCCATGGCCCGCTGGACCACCAGGAAGTCCGTACACCAGTAGCCGAACGACAGCACGAACCCCAGTCCCATTACCATCCCGAACCACTCCACGCCCATCGGATTGGCGGCGGCCGAGCCGAGATTTCTCCAGGAATCCGACCAGGCCCCGGGCGCGTAGCCGGCGCCGGTGGCCACGGGCACCAGTTTCGCCGTGAGGCCCGACCAGCCGCCCAGGTCCTTGAGTCCCAGCAGCACCAGGGGGAGAAAGCCCAGGACGATCAGGAAGAACTGCAGCACCTCGTTGTAGATGGCCGAGGTGAGGCCGCCCAGGAAGATGTAGGCCAGCACGATCACGGCCGAAACCATGACGCTGACGTTGAAGTTCCACCCCAGGATCAGCTCCAGGAGCTTGGCCAGGGCGTACATGGAGATCCCGGAGGAAAACACCGTCATGACCGCGAAGGTGACCGCGTTGAAGCCGCGGGTTTTCTCGTCGAAGCGGAGCCGCAGGTACTCCGGGACCGAGCGGGCCCGTGAGCCGTAGTAGAACGGCATCATGAACACGCCGACGAAAACCATCGCCGGGATGGCGCCCACCCAGTAAAAATGACTGGTCATCATCCCGTACTTGGCGCCAGAGGCCGCCATTCCGATGACCTCCTGCGCGCCCAGGTTGGCGGAGAGGAATGCCAGCCCCGCAATCCAGGTGGGGATCGAGCGGCCGGAGAGGAAGAAGTCCTCGCTGCTCCGCACGAAGCGGCGGAGCACCCACCCGATCCCGAGCACGAATGCGAAGTATACGATGAGGAGGGTGTAATCGATCGTACCGAGCTGGATCTGGTGCACGGTCGGGCCTCGGGACGCGGTCTGAGGGGAGGACGGAGGCGCGCGGCCGGCCCGGCAGACCCCGGCTCACGCTGGCCCGGATATGTTCACGGGCATTCGTGGGAAGCGCAAGGTCGGCTGGCCGATGAGCTTGCCCGGCGGTACCTTGTCTCCCTGTGTCCGCCGGGCCCTTCCAGCCCGGCCGACACCCTCGTCTGTCGGACCCGACCCGCAGATTTCAGGACAGAGACATGCACCGGCTGCTTGGCCCACTTGTGCCCGGTCTCGCCGTGGCCGCGCTCGCGGCTTGGCCTACAGGGCTCCCCGGTCAGATCAGTGCCAGCTCCCCCGACGGCCGAACCCGGGTCACGGTGGAGACCCAGGATGGGGGACTCTTCTACGAGGTCGCCCGGGACGGCCGGCCCCTGCTCCTCCCGTCCCGCCTGGGGTTCGAGTTTCAGGGCGCACCGCCGCTTCGCGACAGCCTGCGTATCACCGACTCGGCCCGCGCCACGCACGACGAGTGGTGGACCCAGCCGTGGGGCGAAGTCGCCAGGGTCCGCGACCATCACAACGAGCTCGCCGTCGGGGTCGAGGAGACCACGCCCCCCGGCCGCCGCTTCACGGTCCGCCTGCGCGTCTTCGATGATGGCCTGGGCTTCCGCTACGAATTCCCGGCGCAAGCCGCGCTCGACAGCTTCGCGATCACCGACGAGCTGACCGAGTTCGCGCTGGCCGACAATGCGAAAGCATGGTGGATCCCGTCGGACCGCCCCCGCATGGACCGGTCGGAGATGCTGTTCTCCTCCGGCCCGGTGAGCCTGCTGCAGCATGTGCAGACCCCGCTCACGATGGAAACGGAGGAGCGCACCTACCTGGTCATTCACGAGGCCGACCTCGAAGACTACGCCCGCATGAACCTCAAGGGCGGCTGCATCGAGTGCCGGACCCTGCGCGCCGACCTTGCACCCATGACCGGCGGCATTAAGGTGCGCGGCCGAACGCCGTTCCATACGCCGTGGCGGACCATCCAGCTGGCCGATAGCATCACGCAGCTGGCGCCCTCCGTGCTGGGGCTCAATCTGAACCCGCCGAATCGCCTCGCCAGCACCGACTGGATTCATCCGATGAAGTACGTAGGCGTGTGGTGGGGAATGCACATCGGCACCATGACCTGGAGCTCCGGCCCCAAACACGGCGCCACCACCGCCCGGGCCGAGCAGTACATCGATTTCGCCGCGGCCAACGGCTTCGGCGGGGTGCTGGTCGAAGGATGGAACGTCGGCTGGGACGGGGATTGGATCGCCAACCGGAACGCCTTCTCCTTCACCAAAGCCTATCCCGACTACGATCTCGCGGCCGTGGCGGCCTATGCGCACCAGAAGGGCGTCCGTCTCATCGTGCACAACGAGACATCGGGTGGAATCCAGAACTATGAGAGACAGCTGGACAGCGCCTACTCTCTCTATCACTCCCTGGGCCTGGACGCGGTGAAGACCGGCTACGTCACAGATACTACCGCCGAGGGATACTCGCACTGGTCCCAGTTCATGGTGCGGCACTACCGGAAGGTGATCGAGACCGCCGCCAGGTACGGCATCATGCTCGACGTCCACGAGCCCCTGCATGACACCGGCGAGCGCCGCACCTGGCCGAACATGATGACCCGCGAAGGAGCGCGCGGCCAGGAGTACAACGCGTGGAGCGGCGATGGCGGCAATCCGCCCGAGCACGAGACCATCCTGTTCTTCACCCGGATGCTGGATGGCCCGATGGACTTCACGCCAGGGATCTTCGACATCCTGCGGAACCGGAGCCTCGGCAAGGCCCAGCGTCCCGATCAGCCCAGAGTGAGGACGACGCTCGCCAAGCAACTGGCGCTCTACGTGGTGCTCTACTCCCCGCTCCAGATGGCGGCGGACCTGCCGGAGAACTACGCGGGCCAACCCGCCTTCCAGTTCATCAAGGACGTGGCGGTGGACTGGGACACTACGCGGGTCATCGACGGCCGCATTGGCGACTACGTGATCGTCGCCCGCCGGGCACGGGCCGGACAGACCTGGTTCCTCGGCGCTATCACCGACGAGGAGGGCCGGAGCTTCGACGTGCCGCTCTCGTTCCTGACACCGGGCCGGCGCTATCAGGCCGACATCTACGCGGACGGCCCCAAGGCCAACTGGCTCGACAATCCCCTCTCGGTGACCATCACGCGCCGACCGGTCACATCGCGGACCACGCTGCGCCTCGTTCTGGCGCCGGGCGGGGGCCAGGCCGTCAGGTTCAGTCCCCTGCCATGATTGCCGAGCAACGATGGACGAACTGAGCGCGCTCCATGCCCTCGCCAGTGCGATGGGCGTGTACACGCAGTACGTCGATGGTCTGCATCGGCCGGTAACGGTGGCGCCGGAGACACTCGTGCGGGTGTGCGCTGCTCTGGGTGCTCCACTGACCCGTCCGGAAGATGCGGCGGGGGCCATGCGTGCGCTGGAGGCCCGCCCCGCGCCGCTGGTGCCGCCGGTCGTGGTGGCCTGGGACGGCGTGCTCCCCCCGATCCCAATCGCGATGCCCGGTCTCGCGTACGCGGAACTCCGGCTCCCTTCAGGCGAGCCGGTTCCGCTCGAACGGTGGGAAACGAACTTCGTGCTGAACGGTGCCTTGCCCGCCGGGTATCACACCCTCACCCTCGAAGCTGGCGGCCGCCGGGAGTCAGCGACGGTGATCGCCGCTCCCGTGCAGGCGTACCGGAGACCCGACTCGGGACGGAGTTGGGGCGTCGGAACCCAGCTCGCCGCGCTGCGCTCGGCCCGCAGCCGGTCCCTGGCGGACCTGCGGGACTTTCGTCGCGTGTGCCGGTGGGTACGTGAACGGGGCGGCGATCTTGTCACCGCCCTCCCGCTGCTCCCCACCTTCAATACGCCTCCCGCCGAGCCGAGTCCGTACTCTCCGGTCAGTCGCCTGTTCTGGTCCGAACTCATCCTGGATCTGGGAGCGGCCCATCGGCCCGTCGCGGCGTCGCTCCCGGCCACCTTGGATGTGTCGGTCGCGGACCAGGAGGTCCGCGCGGCGCTGGCCACGGCGCCATTACCCGCCGGCGCCGAGGTAGACGCCGAGCTCGCCCGGTACGCCAGGTTTCGTGGTGCGCAGCTTCGGCTGGGACGTAATTGGCGCGATTGGCCCGAGGGCGCGCGGCGGGGAAGCCCCCCGCCGGAGCAGGTGGATCCTGGCGAGGAGCGCTTCCACCTGGTGGCGCAGGTCGAGTTGCGCCGCCAGCTGCACGAGCTTCGCTCCAGCCTGGAAGCCGATGGCATGCGAATGGGGCTCGACCTGGCGGTGGGCGTGCATCCAGACGGGTACGACCCGTGGTCCAGGCAGGAGCTCTTCTGCGACGGAATGTCCGTCGGCGCTCCCCCGGATCAGGGTTTTCCGAGCGGCCAGGACTGGGGCTTCACACCGGTCCTGCCGGCGGCATCGCGCCGCGACGGGCATCGATACGTGGCCGCTTCGATCGCCCATCAGGCGAGTCTGGCGGGTGTGCTTCGCATCGACCATATCATGGCGTGGACCCGGCTCTACTGGATCCCGCACGGCTTCGGTCTGCATGAGGGGACCTACGTCTCCTACCCCGCGGACGAGTTGTTCGCCGTGCTGTCGCTCGAGTCCAGTCTGCACCGCTGCGAGGTGGTGGGAGAGAACCTGGGCACCGTGCCGCCCGGGATCGGGGAGGCTCTCCCGCGGCACCGCATCTGGGGGATGTATCTCGCAGAGTTCCAGGCCAGCGCGGGCCCGGCGGTGGAGCCGCCTAGCCGGGACGTCATGGCGCTGGTCGGAACCCACGATACTCCCACCTTTGCCGGGTGGCTCGACGGCAATGACATCGCGGAGCGGGTGCGCTATCACCTGCTCTCGGAGGCGGCCGTGCCGGAGGTGCGGGCCGAGCGTGCCCAGGCCGCCGAGTGGCTTGCCGCGCGGCTTGGTCAGCGCGTGGACCAGCCGCGCGAGTTCCTGGCCGCCCTCCTGGCATGGCTTGGCGGTTCCGAGAGCCCGCTGGTCGTCCCGTGGCTCGAGGATCTCTGGCTCGAGGAGATCGGGGTGAACCTGCCGGGCACCCGCTCCTCTGTGCGGCCCAACTGGCAGCGCTCGATTCGTCGATTGCTGGACGATGTGCTCTCCGACCCCGAAGTCGACGGGCTTGCCCGTCTGCTCGAAGCGGCCCGCCGCGCCGGACCGGCCCCCGCCCCCGCCCCCGCTCACTCACCGTTCTGACTCGACAGGTATCAATGGCACACGCCGCCGCCGCATCCTTCGCCGTCCGGGCCAAGCCGCGGCTCTCGTTCTGGGAGATCTGGAACATGAGCTTCGGCTTCCTGGGCATTCAGATCGGCTTCGCGCTCCAGAATGCGAACGTGAGCCGGATCTTCGAGACTCTGGGGGCGAAGGTGGAAGACATTCCGCTGCTGTGGATCGCCGCACCAGTGACCGGCCTCATCGTGCAGCCGATCGTGGGGTACTTGAGTGACCGCACCTGGAACCGCCTCGGCCGGCGGCGGCCCTACTTCCTGAGCGGCGCCATCCTGGCGTCATTGGCCCTGCTGGTGATGCCCAACTCGCCGGCGCTCTGGGTGGCGGCCGGGGTTCTCTGGATGATGGACGCCTCCATCAACATCTCGATGGAGCCGTTCCGGGCGTTCGTTGGCGACAACCTCCCGTCGGCGCAGCGGACCGTGGGGTTCGCCATGCAGAGCTTCCTGATCGGCACCGGAGCGGTCACCGCCTCGATCCTCCCCTGGCTCCTGACCACCCAATTCGGGGTGAGCAACGAGGCTCCTCCGCATCAGATTCCGGAGTCGGTCCGCCTCTCCTTCTATTTCGGCGCCGCGGTCTTCTTTGCGGCGGTGCTCTGGACGGTGCTGCGATCGCGGGAATACTCGCCCGACGAGATGGCGGCGTTCGAGGAGAATCAGGCCCGGGAGCACATCGCGCCGGAGCGGCGCGCGTCGGAGGAGTTCGCGGCCAACGGCCAGCGGCAGGTGCGGTTGGGCGTGATCCTGGCCGTCGTCGGCGCCGCCCTGAGCTTCTGGCTCGCGGCGCGGGCGCTCTATCAGGTCATGATCCTCTCGGCTGGCCTGGGCGTGGTGGGACTCCTGCTCGTCCTCAGCGGGCTCCTGCAGCGGTCCGGACATTATCGGAACGGCTTCGTCACGATCCTCAACGACTTTCAGGACATGCCGCACACCATGAAGCAGCTGGCCTGGGTGCAGTTCTTCTCCTGGTTCGCCCTGTTCGCGATGTGGATCTACACTACCCGGGCCGTCACCAGCCACCTGTATGGGACAAGCGACCCCACCTCCGCACTGTACAATGAGGGAGCCAACTGGGTCGGCGTCGGGTTCGGAGTGTATAACGGGGTGGCGGCGGTGGTGGCGTTCGCCATCCCGGTCCTGGCTCGGCGCACCAGTCGCAAGGTGGCCCATGCGGTGTGCCTGGTGTGCGGGGCGCTCGGGCTCCTGTCGATAATCATGCTGCACGATCCGCGGCTGTTGCTCGGCTCGATGGTCGGAATCGGCATCGCCTGGGCGAGCATCCTGGCCATGCCCTACGCCATACTCACCGGCTCGCTGCCGCCGTCCAAGCTGGGCTACTACATGGGGGTCTTCAACTTCTTCATCGTCATCCCGCAGATCGTCGCCGCGGCGATTCTCGGCTTCCTGGTCGGTCGTTTTTTCGGCGGGGAAGCCATCTACGCGCTGGCCGTCGGCGGGGCGTCGCTGCTGGTGGCGGCCCTGCTGACTCTGCGTGTCGAGGATCGCGACGACACCGAAGCTACCACCACATGGCACCCCGGCTTCCCCCAGTCCTCGGTCTGATCCTTTTCGCGGCCAGCTGCGCTCCGGCACCGCCGGCCGCGACGGAGCGAGTCGGCGCGTCCTCGCCCGCCCGCTTGGCCCCGCCAACCGACCCGCGGGCCGCCGCGTTCTGGAATCATGCCACGATCTACTTCCTGCTGATTGACCGGTTCGCGAACGGGGACACGGCGAACGACCACGCTCTCGGCCGGGCCCACGACGGCGCGCTGTTGCGCAACTTCGAGGGCGGAGATCTGCGCGGTGTGCGCGACCGCATCCAGGCGGGCTACTTCGACAGCCTCGGCGTCGACGCGATCTGGCTGAGCCCGTTCGTCGAACAGATTCACGGGAGCGTCGACGAGGGAACCGGCAAGACCTACGGCTATCACGGCTACTGGACCCGCGACTGGACCGCCGTCGATCCGGCCTTCGGAACGGCGGCGGATCTGCACGCGCTGGTGGACGCCGCGCACCGGCATCACATCCGCGTGTTGATGGACGCGGTGCTCAATCACACCGGCCCCGTCACCCCGGAGGACCCGGTGTGGCCGGCGGACTGGGTGCGCACCACGCCACAGTGCACGTACCGGGGATATGCGACTACGGTCGAGTGCACGCTGGTGGCCAATCTGCCCGACATCCGCACCGAAAGCGATGCCCCCGTGGCACTGCCGTCGGCGCTGCTCGACAAGTGGCGGCGGGAGGGCCGCGCTAGGGAGGAGCAGGCCAGTCTGGACAGCTTCTTCGTGCGGACCGGCTTCCCGCGGGCGCCCAGGTATTACCTCATCAAGTGGCTCACCGACTGGGTCCGACGCTTCGGGTTCGACGGGTACCGGGTCGACACGGCGAAGCACTTCGAACCCGGGGCAAGCGATGAGCTCAAGGTCGAGGCCTCGGCCGCGTACGAGGTGTGGCGGCGGCATCACCCGCAACAGCGACTCGATGGCCGCATTCCCTTCTTCATGATGGGCGAGGTGTTCGGCTGGGCGGTGGAGGAGGGCAGGCAATTCGACTACGGCGACCGGAGCGTTGACTTCTTCAGCCACGGATACGATGCGCTGATCAACTTCGCCTTCAAGGCCGATGCGCGCTGGCCGCTCGACTCGCTGTTCGGCTACTACGCGGGTATGCTCCACGGGCCGCTCGACGGCGTGGCCGAGGTGAACTATCTGAGCTCGCACGACGACGGACAGCCCTACGACCCCGATCGTCGCGACCCCTACGGGGCCGCGATCCGCCTTCTCCTCGCGCCTGGCGCCGCCCAGATCTACTACGGAGACGAGCTCTCCCGCCCGCTGCATGTGGCGGGCGCGCAGGGCGACGCCAACCTGCGCTCGCTCATGAACTGGTCCGACCTGGCCAAGGGTGGCGAGACGGCGGCGATTCTCCGTCACTGGCGCCTGATCGGCCAGTTCCGGCACGATCACCCGTCGGTCGGCGCCGGTCTGAACCAGACCCTGCAGACACAGCCCCCGGTGTTCGGTCGGGTCCTCATCACCAAGCAGGACACCGATCGCGTCGTGATCGCCGTCGATCAACCGGTGGGAGCAAAGACGATCCCGGTGTCGAGCGTCTTCCCTGATGGCACGGCCCTGTGGGATGGATACTCCGGTGTGTCGACCACGGTCACGGAAGGAAAGGTTACCTTTTCGTCGCCGGCGACGCTGGTGCTGTTGTCAGCCGTCAGCCATGAGCCGTCAGCCGTCAGCCATAAGCCATTAGCCGTTAGCCTGGAAGGATGGCAATTGACAGAAATGGTTGTGCGAGCAGCTTTGGCACCGCTCACCGCTCACCGCTCACCGCTCACCGCTCACCGCTTACCGCTCACCGCTCACCGCTTACCGCTCACCGCTCACTTCTAACTTCTCACTTCTCACCCGTCTCCCCCACCCACACCTCCGCTCCCCGCGGCGGCAAAGTCAGTGTGCCCGAGGCCGTGGCGCTATCGCCTGCCGGAAAGACTCGCCGGAACCGGCCGTTCATTGGCACCCGCATCCGCTGTGAGGTATCGTGGGTGTTGAACGCCACGACCGCCGTCTGTGGGCCCAGCACCCGGGCATAGGCGAGGAGGCCCCCGGCATCGTCGGTCACCAGCCAGCGCACCGCCCCGTCCACCAGCAGTCGCGTGTACTGTCGGCGCATCGCAATCAGCTGCCGATAGGTGGCCAGCAACGCGGTGTCGGGTGCCACCGTGTCGCGCCGCCTGGGCCGGCCCAGCGGGTCCGCGGCTTCGTCATCGTACTTGAGGTCTCCCCAGACCATCGGCTTCCGGTCGTCGGGGTCATCCGCTCCCCACATCCCCACCTCATCTCCATTCCATATCTCCGGCGCGCCGACCCACGTGAACTGCTGGACCAGGATCTGCCGCTGGATGAGCCGGGTGCGGGCGTCGGGACGGTCCACTCGGTAGGTCGAGTCCTCCTTGGGGGTCGCGTGGTACTTGTAGCGGCCGGGGTTGTAGATCGAGGTCGCGAACCGCGGCGTGTCGTGGCTCGAGGTGAGGTTCATCATGGCCTTCTGATACTGCAGGGGTACCCCGCGGCCCAGCGAGTCGAGCGCCCTGGCGTAGGCAGTAGCGTTGAGAAAGGGCGGCGCCCCGGCAAAGAAGCTGCGGGTCGGCGCATACCAGCGGTAGTTCATCACCGCGTCGAAGACATCGCCCTGGAGCCACGGGGCCGGGTCCCACATCCGGTCCGGCCAATGATCCCACCAGACCTCGCCCACGAGATACGCATTCGGATTGATCTGCCGCACGAAGCGACGGAGGTCCCGCCAGAATCCGAGCGGCACCACGTCGGCGACATCCAACCGGAACCCGTCCACGCCGTCGCGCGGGTCGCCGTCCCCGTTGGGGTCCATCCACCGGCGCACTACCGCGAAGATATGGGCCTTCACTCCGGGCATCAGGTTGCCGTCGATCGGGCCGCGGGTCGCCCCCGGCGGTCGGCCGATCTTCTTCCATTCCGGTAACCAGGGAACGCCGGCCCACCCGGTATATGCGAACTCGTTGGTGTCAGGGGTGGCGGGGTCGTCGAACCGGTCGACCTGATACCAGTCGGCGTACGGTGATTGACGCTGGTTCCGGAGCAGGTCGCGCCAGGCCCAGAAGGTGATGCCCGTGTGGTTCCAGGAGTAGTCCAGGATCAGGCGCATGCCGCGGCGATGGACTTCCCGGATGAGCTCGAGGAACAGGCTGTCGGCCGCCGTCCAGTGCCAGGTGCGGGGGTCGCTCGGTTGCTCGGTGGCGATCAGCCGCTCGTCCCCGCGGGGGTCCGGACCGAAGTTCCGGTCGATGTGATGGTAGTTGCGCGCGTCGTACTTGTGCAGGGAAGGCGCGTCATTGAGAGGATTGAAGTACAGCGCCGTCACGCCGAGTCGCTGCAGGTAGTCGAGTTCGTCCATGACGCCCTGCAGGTCCCCGCCGTAGCGCCGATACTGCACCGCGCCATAGAAGTCCCGACCCCTGGCCCAGGGGTCGGGCCGATACCAGTCGTGGGTCCAGGGCGTCGTGGTCCAGCCCGGGGGCGCGGGCCTGGACGTCACCCCTTCGATGTCATGAGCGGTCGGGTCGTTGGATGGATCGCCGTTGCGGAAGCGCTCGACGAAGATCTGATACCAGATCGCGTCCTGCGCCCAGCGCGGGGCGGAGAGGTCGACGGTCGGGGCAGGGTTGGAGCCGGCGCCGCTGGAGCAGCCGAACAGCAGCGAGGCGGCGACCGGGACGAGCCAGCGAGAGTTCACCGGCGGGGTCCGAAGAGAAAGAGCAGGGGGTCCGCCAGGCGCGCCCGCCAGGAGGCCTCATTATGGGTGGCCCCATCGTAGGTCCGGATCACGAAATCACGGCCCTCCACCAGGCCCTGACCGAGCAGCCAGTTCCGCACGGCCGCGTAGGTTGGCGCGTAGCTGGAGTCGAGGCCGAGCGTCCCGTGATCGAACCAGTAGCGGGTGCCGGGCGGGACCTTGGCGCCGGCCGCGATATCCCGCACGATGTACGGCACGGTGTCAGGGGTGGCCGTGGTCGGACCAATCCCCAGGAGCTGCGCGGCCACCGCCTCGGAGAGGGGAAAGTGGGTCGACATGCAGCCGCACGCGCCGAACACGTCGGGGTGGTGGCTCACGAGATAGTAGGAGAGCAACCCGCCCATCGAGGAGCCCATCACCGCCGTGTTCGCGGGGCCGGTCAGGGTCCGGAACTCGCGGTTCACCCTGGGCATCAGCTCCTCGATCAGGAACCGGGCATACTTGGGCGCGTCGTGCCAGGGAGAATACTCCGCTCCTCGCGCGGACGTGCTCCACGCTCCCACGACGATGATCGGCGGAATGAGCCCCTGGCGCACCAGCCGGACCACCGCTTCGTCCACGCCCCAGTCGACGCCGGTGAAGGCGATTCGCGGGTCGAACAGATTCTGGCCGTCAGACATGTAGAGCACCGGATAGCGCGCCGTCCCCGTCGAGTCGTAGCCGGGTGGCAGCCAGACTTCGACGTTGCGTGTTGGGCCGAGGAACCTGGAAGGGACGTCGGTCCAGTAGACCAGGCGCCCCAGCACCCCGGACCCCCGCCAATCGGCCATATAGGCCCGCACCCCCGGCTTGAACCCCGGGATGACATGCGCCACCGTCGTGTCGCGGTCGAGCACCAGCCGATAGTTAGGCGGCGTGGCTCCGGAGGCCAGGACCGCCTCCCGGTCCCACGATCCGAGCGTGAACTTGTACTCCAGCGACGTCCCCGCGGGCGCGGCGATCGTCGTCGAGCGCTCGACCCCATCGCCGGTCAGAAGTCGGCCATCGGGGTGCCACGGGCCTAGTTCGGGCAGGCTCCCCGTCAGGTAGACCGGCCCCGTGCCGGGAGGCACCTGAACCCGGATCGTGGCGGTGCAGCAGTCCCGAGCCTGGCCGGTCCGGGCCCCGGCGGACGCGGTAAGGGCCAGGCCAAGAAGCGCGCGGCGCGCGAGGCGGTTCACGTGATCTCGTGGGTTGGGACGCGGGCCTGAATGGTGGACGAGGTCTAAGGTGCCCGTCGCAGGAAAGGAGGGCAAGGGAGTTCCAACGGCTGATAGTATTGTTGGAGCGGCCTCCGGCCGGTTTCCCGCCGCCGCTGGATGCTGCCCCCTGAACGCCGGAATCAGCCGAGACGGCCTCGTGACCGCTATCCGCCCCGCCAGCGACCCAGCCGACATCGAGAAGGCCCGGATGCTCTTCACGGAGTATGCGGGAACCCTGGAGTTCGATCTGGGATTCCAGGGATTCGAGGACGAGCTCCGGGGTCTCCCGGGCCCGTATGCGGCGCCACGAGGCATCATCCTGCTCGGGGAGCGAGACGGCTCCCCCATCGGCTGTGTCGCCGTGCGTCCCCTATCGGCCGATGTCGCCGAATTGAAGCGCCTCTTCGTGAGACCCGAAGCCAGAGGCCTCGGGCTCGGCCGCCAGCTGACGCTGGCCGCCATTCAGCATGCTCGCGACGCCGGCTACCGGGCCATCCGTCTGGACACTGTCCCCACCATGGCGCCGGCTCGCGCCTTGTACGCCGCCCTCGGCTTCCGCACCATCCCGCCCTATCGTCACAACCCGGTTCCCGGCGCCGAATAC
>Ga0335081_10014621_pt1 | contig 12698 bp, 11 predicted proteins | sample Lox_Sample_35_FD_206713 | JGI IMG/M metagenome (GOLD analysis project Ga0335081, IMG submission 206713) | Soil microbial communities from Loxahatchee National Wildlife Refuge, Florida, United States - Lox_Sample_3.5 | ecosystem: Environmental > Terrestrial > Soil > Wetlands | place: USA...
GAATCCGCCAGCTCACGCGCGGCGAAGAGCAGCGGTTCGCCCGCAGTCCCGGGATGAAATACGGTTAGCCCCAAGGCCCCACTCTTGTTGGAGTATTTTGCCGATCGCGCCACGCTCGCCTCACCCCGCGCACGTTTTGCCGAAGCGATCGGGATGATAACATCATTCCCCGACGTTTCGTTATCAGTTGGGCCGTAGGGACCGCGCCGGCCTCGCCGAGCGGTTCAGCGTAGTTTGTCGCTGCGCACAACAGGGAAACCATGCCGAGTCCGCAGGAAATTCTCGCCGAGCTTAGAAAAGTCAGATATCCCGGCTTCACGCGAGACATCGTCTCATTCGGGATGATCAAGGATGTCGAGGTTGCAAGCGACGGTGTTACCGTGATTCTGAGCACGGCGTCGGCGAAGCCGGAGGCGATGGCGCAGGTTTCCATCGAGGTGCAGCGAACGGTGGCGGCGATGGCGGGAGTTGCGACGGTCAAGGTCGAAATCGAGCAGGCGCCGGCGCCGCGGATGGCCGCGCCGGCGTTGCAAAAGCGGGCGATCCCGGGCGTCCGGCACGTCCTCGCGGTGGCCAGCGGTAAGGGCGGCGTGGGCAAATCCACGGTCGCAGTGAATCTCGCGCTTGCGCTGGCGGCGATGGGATGGCGGGTCGGGCTGATGGACGCCGACGTATACGGGCCGAGCATCGCGATGATGGTCGGCGCCGGTGAGCAAGTGCGGGTAAGCAGGGACCGCCGGATCGTTCCGCTGGAACGCTTCGGTGTGCGCTACGTGTCGATGGCGCTGTTTATCAGCGACGAGACTGCGGTGATCTGGCGCGGGCCGATGGTGACGAAGCTCGAAAGTGAGTTCCTGTTCAATGTCGAATGGGGCGAACTGGACTGCCTCGTGATCGACATGCCCCCAGGGACGGGCGACGCACAGCTCACGATTACGCAACGGGTTACGCTGGACGGCGGGGTGATCGTCACCACGCCGCAGGAAATCGCGCTGCTCGACGTCAAGCGCGGAGTTGCGATGTTTCAGGAGGTCAGCGTGCCGGTGCTCGGGGTGATCGAGAACATGAGCTACCATCTGTGCCGCAAGTGCAACCGCCGCCACGAGATTTTCGCGCACGGCGGAGGCGAACGGCTCGCGCAGGCGCTCGAAGTGCCGTTTCTCGGGGCGCTGCCGATCGTGCGCGAATTGCGCGAGGGCGGGGACAGCGCGAGCCCGCTCGTGGCGGCGCATCCGGACGATCCGGTAAGCGCGATCTTTAAGTCGATGGCGTCGAAAATAATCGCGCGGCTTGACGCATCCGGCGGGGACAGGCCGGCCTGACGCATAGATGACGTTTGCGATTTTCGATATCGAGACGCGCGTCGACAAGCATCTGCTGAACCAGGTTTTCTTTGCAAACGAAGGGCTTGGCGACGAGGAAGCGTACCAGCGATTCCGCGAGCAGTTGCGCCAGCGCGGGGGCGACTTCTTCCCGCTGACGCTGCACGTGCCGATTTCGATCGCGGTGGGGAGCGCGGGCGAAGATCGCGTTCTGCGATCGGTCGAGAGCCTGGCGCTGGCCGACTACTCCGAGGAGCAGCTCGTGCGCGAATTCTGGAAGCGCGCGGGGCATTTCCGCGGATGCCTGGTAAGCTTCAACGGGCGGCGCTTCGATCTGCCGGTGCTCGAATTGGGCGCGCTGCGCTATGGGCTCCCGGCGCCGGCCTATTTCAATGATGCCGACTCGGCGCGATCGCGCCATGCCCCCGAGCGCCATCTCGACCTGTTCGACTTCCTGACGAATTACGGCGCGATCGGGATACGCGGCGGGATGGATCTGCTGCTCAAGATGATCGGGCTGCCGGGCAAGACGGAACTCGACGGCGCGATGGTGCAGGAATATTACGAGGCCGGGCGGCTTGACGAAATCCATCGCTATTGCCGCTCCGACGTGATCCAGACCTACTTCCTTTTCCTGCGGGTCGAGCTCTTGCGCGGAAAGATCGAACAGGCCGCCTATCAAGCCGCCTGCGACGCGTCGGCTCACTTCCTAAGGGAGCTCGCACCCGCGCCCTTCTCCGCAAGCGCGGCGCAGCAGCGATGACGGCACGACCAACAGTCTCGCTGATCGTAATCGCGCGCGACGAGGAGCGGCTGATCGGACAGTGTCTCCGAAGCGCCGCTTCCTTCTGCAACGAGATGATCGTGGTCGATTCGCTTTCAACCGACCGCACGGTTCAGATCGCCAAGGAGCTCGGGGCGCGCGTGTTCGAGCAGGAATTCACCGACTATGTCCGGCAGAAGCAGATCGCGCTCGACCACGCGACCTCGCAATGGGTGCTGCTGCTGGACGCGGACGAGCAGGCGACCTATGCGCTCGGGCGCGAGATCGAAGACGTAGTCAGCGCGCCGGACGCCGCCGACGGGTATCGCGTCCAGCGCGTGCTCTATCATCTCGGCCATTACTACACGCGGCCGATTTACCGGGACCGCCCGGTGCGGCTGTTCCGGCGCGAACGCGGGCACATCGGCGGGGTCGACCCCCACGACAAGGTGATCGTCGGCGGACGTGTCGGCTGGCTCAATTCGCCGATCCTGCATTTCAGCTACCGCGATATCTCCGACCATGTGGCCACGATCAACCGCTTCAGCACGCGCGCGGCGGCGGAAATCAAACCATCCGCACTGTCGGCGATCCGGATGTTCACCCATCCGCTGTGGCGCTTCATCAACTTCTACATCGTGCGGGGCGGCTTTCGTGACGGCGGCCGCGGACTCTATGCGGCAATGACCGCCGCGTTTTATGTGTTTCTCAAATACGCCAAGGTTTACGAGCGCCGGCTCAAGACGCTGCATCCACGTTAATCCGCGCCACTTTTCTTATCGGCGATAACTGATAACGTAGGCATGGCTACATGAAACGCCTGTTCGCCTACATCCGCCGCTACCGCAAGTGGTACGCCGTCAGCATCTCATGCACGATCGCTTTCGCAATCCTGCAGATGGTGCCGCCCCTGCTCTATCGCGACGCGCTGAACGCGCTGCAGCCGCCGCAGCCGCGGCGCCTGTTCCATCTGACCGAGGTGATGTGCCTGCTGGCGATCGGCATGGGGATCGCGCGATGCTTTTCGCGATCCGTCACCTTCAACACCGGGCGCGATATCGAGTACGACCTGCGCAACGATCTGTTCGCCCATTTGGCGAAGCTTGGCCCTGATTTCTACGAGCGGCTCAAGACCGGCGACCTGATGTCGCGAATGATCAACGATCTTACGGCGGTGCGGATGATGGTCGGGATGGGAGTGCTGAGCTTCACCGAGACTCCGGTCAAATACCTGCTCGCGCTCGGGTTCATGTTCTCGCTCAACGTCAAGTTGAGCCTGGCGACGCTCGCGCCTTACGCGATCCTGTTCGTGGCCATCCGCTTCCTCACGCGCACGCTGATGGAGCGCAACCTCAAGGTGCAGCAGGGTCTTGGAACGATCGGGGCCAAGGTCCAGGAGAGCCTTTCGGGAATCCACGTGGTCAAAGCCTACACGCTCGAACAGCGCGAGGCCGAGCGCTTTCGCGGGCTCAACGACGACTACAACGAACTTGGGCTCGCGCTCGCGCGGGTGCGCGGGATGCTGATGCCGCTGATCCGCGGGACGGTCGCGGTCTCGAACCTGATTCTCCTGACATACGGGGGCATGCTGATCGAGGGACACCAGCTTTCGCTCGGCGACCTGGTCGCTTTCATGGCCTATCTCGCGCTGCTCGCATGGCCCACTGTTTCGATCGGCTGGATTCTCTCGATCTATCAACGGGCCAAGGCCTCGATGAAGCGGATCGAGGAGATTTTCAGCGCCGTACCAGTCGCGACCGTCGGGGACGAAGGCACGCGGCTCGAAGTGGCCGGCGCGATCGAGTGGGATCACGTTTCGTTCAGCTACTTCGGGCGCGATGCGGGCGAGCCCGATGGGAAGGCGCGTACGCTGGCGCTGCGCGACGTGAGCGTCAAGGTGCCGGCTGGCGGCAAGCTCGCGATAGTCGGGCGCACCGGCTCGGGCAAATCCACGATGGTCAAGTTGCTGGCGCGCCTGATCGAACCCACCACCGGCCAGGTGCGGCTGGACGGCCGCGATATTCGCGAGATCCCGCTGGGGTCGCTGCGCAAGACCGTCGGCCTGGTGCCGCAGGAGCCGATACTGTTTTCGGACACGCTGGCCCGCAATATCGCTTTCGGCCGCACCGACGCGCCGCTCGAAGAAATCCGCAACGCCGCTCGCATCGCCGGGCTCGAGGGCGATATCGCGGTGATGCCCCACGGACTCGACTCGATCGTCGGTGAGCGTGGGATGTCACTCTCCGGCGGACAGAAGCAGCGCGTCACGATCGCGCGGCTGCTCACGTACGATCCCGTTGTGGTCGCGCTCGACGATGCGCTCTCCAGCGTCGACACCGAGACCGAGAAGGCGGTGCTGACCAGCCTGCGCGAAAACGTCAAGGGCCGCACGCAGATTGTCGTCGCCCATCGCGCATCGACCGTTCGCGATGCCGACGAAATCGTCGTGCTCGAAGAAGGCGCGGTTGCCGAGCGCGGCACCCATGAAGAGTTGATGGCCCGCCGCGGAGTCTACGCCGAACTGTTCCGCCGCCAGCTGCTCGAGGAAGAACTGGCCCGCTACTAAGCCAATGCAAGTCGCCGCGGAAGAACAGCTCGGACGCGTTTACGACATCAAGCTGCTCAAATGGGTGTGGAGCTACGTCCACCCCTACCGGAATCTGTTCTGGATCTCGGTGCTGCTGATGCCGCTCAATACGCTCTTCGCGCTGGCCCAGCCGTATATCTTCAAGCTGGCGATCGATACTTTCCTCGCCGCGCATCGGAGCGCACCGCCGCTGTGGCTCAAGTCGATGCTGGCGCTCTGGCCCGGACATGGCCTTCTGCTGATGGGAGGGTTTTACCTGGTATTGCTGCTGGGCGAAGTCCTCAGTTTCTATGGCCAGTTCTATCTGACCATGATGGTGGCTCAGTATAGCCTTTCAGACCTGCGGATGGCGCTTTTCAGTCATGTCGAGCGGTTGCCGATGGCGTTTTTCGATCGCACGCCCGCCGGCCGGCTGGTCAGCCGGATGACCACCGATATCGACGCCATCAACGAGATGTTCAGTGCTGGTTCGCTGACGCTCTTCATCGACGTGCTGACGTTGGGCGGGATTATCGTAATCATGTTCCTGGCCAACGCGCGGCTGGCCGTTTGGGCGTTGTGCGCTGTACCGCCTCTGATGTTCATCATCAACTTCTTCCGGGTGCGGATGCGCGCGGTCTATCGCGAGATTCGCGAACGGCTGGCCGCGCTCAACGCCTACCTTTCCGAGGCGCTTAGCGGCATGGCGGTGATCCAGCTTTTCACGCGCGAACGAGAGAGCCGGCGCGAGTTCGACCAGCTCAACGAGCAAAGCCGCCAGGTCCAGTCCATCTCGAATATCTACGACGGGATTCTGTACTCGAGCGTCGAAACGCTGAGTGCCGTCACCGTCGCGCTCATTCTGTGGGCGGGCGGCGGCGAAGTCATCCATCGGATGTTGACGCTCGGCACGCTGGTCGCTTTCTTCGACTATGCCCAGCGCTTCTTTAACCCGTTGCGTGACGTTTCGTCCAAGTACACCACGATGCAGTCGGCGCTGGCCTCCGCCGAACGAATCGAGGCGTTGATGGAGACGCCGGAATCGATCGCGAGCCCGCCTCAGCCGCGGCGAGCCGAGGGCGGGGCCGGCGCGATCGTCTTCGAACATGTCACTTTCGAGTACCGGCGCGGAGAGCCGGTCCTGCGTGATCTGAGTTTTCGCGTCGAGCCGGGCGAGAAGGTTGCGATTGTCGGGGCCACTGGCTCGGGCAAGACCACCATCATCAAGCTGCTCAACCGCTTTTACGACGTGACTTCAGGCCGCATCCTGGTCGACGGCATTGACGTGCGCGAATGGGACCTGCGCGGCTTGCGGCGCGCGATCGGCCTGGTCCAGCAGGACGTTTTCCTCTTCGCCGAGGATATCATGGACAACGTTCGCCTCGCCCGCGACGACCTCGGCGAGGACGCCGTGCGCCAGGCCCTGGCTCGTGCGCAGGCACTAGGCTTCGTCGATCGCTTGCCGACGGGACTGCACGAGGAAATCCACGAGCGCGGCGCCAACCTCTCGGCTGGCCAGCGTCAGTTGCTCTCCTTCGCCCGCGCCCTCGCCTACGATCCGCGGATCCTCGTAATGGACGAGGCGACCTCCAGCGTCGACAGCGAGACCGAACGGCTGATCCAGCTTGCGCTCAACGAACTCCTCACCGACCGCACCGCCCTGATCATCGCGCATCGCCTCTCCACCATCGAGCGCGCCGACCGGATTCTCGTCCTTAGCAACGGCCTGCTGCGCCAGAGCGGGACCCACGAGGAATTGCTCAAGCGCCCGGGAATCTACCGCCGGCTCTTCGAGCTTCAGTACGCCGCGGCGACCGAATCGGCCGACAACAGCAGCCGTCGCCAGTTTTCTTCCCGATGAATTACCAAGCGGCGCCGCGCAACTCGCGCGCGGCGCTGGCCCTGATTCTTGTCGCCGCGATGATCCTGCTCGCGGGATGCGACGTGCGGTACGTCGCGCGGGCGGCCTGGGAAGAAAGCCGCCTGCTGTGGAATCGCAAGCCAATCGACCGCGAATTGACGCGGGAGGATTTGCCCGCAGGCGAACACGCCAAACTCGAAACCGTGCTCGCGGTGCGCAAGTTTGCCGCCGAACGCCTCGGCCTCAATGTCGGCGGTGCCTATGAGACCGTCACTCAGGTCGACCAGGGCGCGATCGTATGGATCGTGATGGCGGCGCCGCGCGACTCGCTGACGCCGTACACCTGGTGGTTCCCGATCGTCGGCAACGTCCCCTATCGCGGGTACTTCCATGAGGCGTCCGCACGCGCCGAGTCGGCCGCGATGGAGGCCAGGGGCTTCGACACCTACGTGCGCCCCGCCATCGCCTTCTCCAGTCTGGGCTTCTTCAACGATCCGCTGTTGTCAAACCTGCTCGAACTCGACCGCGTCGAACTGGCGGGCGTGATTATCCACGAACTCTTCCATCGCACGTTTTTTCTCGCCAGCGACGTAATGTTCGACGAGTCGGCGGCGACCTGGGTCGGCAGCCGCGCCACCATCGACTTCTTCAGCGAAACCGACGGACCCAACTCCGCGAGCGCGGTTGCGGCACGCGGGGTTTACGAGAGCGATATGAAATTCGCGGCCTTCCTCCTGCAGGAGCAAGCGCGGTTGCTGGCGCTTTACGGGAGCGGCCTCCCGCACGAGGAAATCCTCAAGCGCCGCGTGAATCTTTTCGCCGAAATCAGCTCGGACTACGCCAAACTTAAACCAACGCTTTCGGGTCTGGAGCGCTTCGACCTCGACCAGCAGACGCTCAACAACGCCGTGCTGATCAATTACCTGATCTATTTTCATGATCTGCCCAATTTTGCCGCGATCGAGCGCCTGCATCATGGCGACGCGCCCGCAACGATTCGGGCGATAATCGAAGCGGCGAAGGGCGAGCCCGGCGATCCCTTCCATGCGATCTGGCATGCCGCACGGAGACCGCCGATAGCCAGTGAAAAGAGCGGCCAGAGGGTGGCGGTACCCTGAGCTACACCCAACTCGCGTGCTCACACGATTTTCAGCATCGCACCGAGCGCCTGCGCCAACTCCTCCTCGTAGCCCCCGAAGAAATGGTCGGCACCCTGGATGATTTTGATCTGCGACTGCGTTCCCAGATCCTCATGTAGCGCCTGAAGTTGCCCAGCCGGGCAATAGGTATCGCTGTCGCCGGCGATCAGTACGATTGGCTTCACCAAGGTCTTTAGCTTCGCAGAGTCGGCCATCCGGATTGGCAACGCCACGAGCACGAGAGCCCCTAGATTTGCGATCCGGGGCGCGGCCGCAGCCGCCGCCATCGCACCGAACGAATATCCGGCCAGCACCGGCCCGCCTGACTGCACGCCCGCCTGAGCGGTGAGAAATTCCATCGCCGCAACCGCGTCGTCGGCTTCGCCGGAACCGCCGCCGTGCTCACCCTCGCTCTGCCCCACGCTGCGAAAATTGAACCGCAGCGTCGCCCATCCCCGGCTCCACATCGCTTCGAGCACCGCGTCCACCACGTTGTTGTACATCGAACCGCCGTAGAGCGGATGCGGATGGCAGACGACGCCACCGCGCACCTGCTTTAGCCCTTCGGGCTTCGCCAGCAAACCCTCGAGCGTGAGTTCGCCGGACCGGAAGGTAACTGGATGCTCTTTCATCGATGCCTCATCGACGCTCAAAGCGCCACTTTCGATTTCGACGTTTCTCCGCTCCCTTGGAGGCGCCGCCACCCCTTATCAGGCCGCAGGCCTGCTATACTATACGAGCCGCAATGGAAGAAGCGCTCGAAGTTCCCAGATTTGCCGCCGACCGCACCCTGGTGCGGCTCGCGAAATGGCTGCGTCTGATGGGCGCCGACGTGCTCTGCGAAGATCGGCTCTCTGCCGCCGAGACCCTGCGCCTTGCACGCGAGCAGGGGCGCCATATGCTGACCCGCGACAAGCGCCTGCGCACCGCGCCCGACGTGCTCTATATCGAGCGCCATCTCTTTCGCGACCAGATTCGCGAGGTGATGGCGTACTTTCCGTTCGACGCGCGCCGCCATGCCTTCACGCGATGCTCCACGTGCAACAACCCGCTGCATGAAGTGCCTCGCGACGTCGTGGCCCGGCGCGTCCCGCCGTTCGTCTACGCCGCCCACGAAAAATTTGCGCTGTGCGATCGTTGCGGGCGCGTCTACTGGGGCGCGACCCATCTCGAACGCGCGCTGCGCGAACTGGAATCGATCGGCCTGTAGCGGCCGCCCCGCTCGCTTAGACGCGCTTCGCGCGTTACCTTAGGCGCATGACCGCTGACGGCAAATTCATCGCACTCGACGGACCGCTCTACGACTACGTCGTCAAACACGGCCACAACGGCGATCCGATTCTGAGGGAACTCGCGGCTGAGACGTCGAGCAAACTCGGCCGTGTCAGCATGATGCAGATATCGCCCGAGCAGGGCACGCTGATGACGATTCTCGCCCGCGCGATCGGCACCCGATCGGCGATCGAGGTCGGCACCTTCACCGGTTACAGCGCGATTTGCGTGGCGGGCGCCCTGCCGCCCGAGGGCCATCTGCTCTGCTGCGACGTCAACGAAGAATGGACCGCGATTGCGCGGCGCTACTGGCAGAAGGCCGGGCTTGCAGACCGAATCACCCTGAAGATTGCTCCGGCGCTCGATACCCTGCGCGCTCTGCCGGCCGCGCCGCCCATTGACTTTGCTTTTATTGACGCCGACAAAGCGAACTATCGAAGCTATTACGAGGAGATCCTTGAACGCATGCGCTCGGGCGGACTAATCCTGATCGACAATGTCCTGTGGAACGGTGAAGTGCTCAACCGGCGCAACCAGACCGCCGACACCCGCGCCATCCGCGAACTCAACGATTTCCTTGTCACCGACGGCCGGGTCGACGTCGTGATGCTGCCGGTGTCGGACGGCCTCACTATCTGCCGCAAGAAGTAATGCCAACGCCCCGGCCGGCGGCCGCGGAGGAGGAACGGGAGGAGACGATGGAAAAGCTCATTGTCGAAGTCCGCATCAACGAATACGCGTCGCGCAAGCACAACGCCAACGTTCCCTTCAGTCCCGAGGAGATTTGCGAAGAGGCGGTCAAATGCTGGCGCGAGGGCGCCTCGATAATTCACTACCATGCGCGCGATCCCAAGACCGGCGGCCCCTCGGCACAAGCCGAGATGTACGCCGACACTGCGCGCCGCATCAAGGATAAAACCGACCTGCTGATGATGCCGACGCTCGGCGCCTGGACTTTGCCCTCGCCCGACGCCCGCATGAGCCACATTATCGAAATGGCGAAGGACCCCGCGGCCAAGCCAGATTTCGCTCCGATCGACATGGGAACGAGCAACGTTGACGTGTGGGACTCCCGGCGCAAGACCTTCCTCACCGACGACACCGTCTACATGAACCCGACCAAGACCCTGCGCTATTTCGCCGAGACGATTCGAGCGTCAGGCGTGCGTCCCTACATGGCGCTGTGGAACGTTAGCGCCATCCGCACGACCGAAGCCTTCGTGCATGCCGGCGTCTTCGAGACGCCGCTCTACGCCGGGATCGTGCTGAGCGAAGGGGGACTGTTCGCCGGAAATCCGGGCACCGTGCGCGGACTCCAGGCGATGGCCGATTTCATCCCGTCCCATCTTAAATGCCAGTGGTCGGTGATGTGCGTGGGCGGCAATCTTTTCCCGCTGGTCGGCGTCACGATCGAGCGCGGCGGCCATCTCGCCATCGGTCTGGGCGACTATCCGTATACGGAAATCGGCACGCCCCGCAACGCCGAACTAGTCGAACGCGTCGTTGAGATGGCGCATCAGATCGGCCGCGAAGTCGCAACCCCGTCGGAAGCCCGCAAGCTGCTGGGCCTTGCCTAGCCGGGCCACGGGCTAAACCTGACCTCCAGACTGTCGAAAGTGAGCTGAATTATGAAGGGATTCATCATCGGACTGATTCTGGGACTACTGGCGATTCCGATCGCAGTCTACCTCTACTTCTCCCTCGGATGGGCCCCAGTAGCGACTGACTCGCCGCCGATGCCCTTCGAGCAATATCTCGCCGATATAGCGCTCGGCGCCAGGGTCGAACACGAAATGCCAAAAGGACCGTCACCCGTGCGTCCGACCGACGACAATCTTACCGCGGGCGCAAAGGTTTACAGTCAGCATTGCGGGGGATGTCACGGCAAGATCGACCAGAAGCCCGGGCCATTCGCCGAAGCCCTGTTCCCCAAGCCGCCCTACCTGCTCGACCCCGACCGGACAATCGAGGACCCGCCGGAAGCATACTACTGGGTAATCACCAACGGCATCCGCCTGAGCGCGATGCCGTCGTTCAAGAACATGCTCGGCGACGACCAGCGATGGCAGTTGAGCGAGATGCTGGTCAACGCTCATAAGCTGCCGGCGACCGCCCAGGAACTATTGAAATAGTTTTGTCCGTTCCGGACGGCTGAGTGCGCCGCTCGCGCCTCTTTCCGGCTGTTCACTAGCACCGGTTCGGCGCGCTAGACTCGTCTATCCGAAAGTCATGCAATAGACGCGATGGACGAACGTTACGAGCCGATCAAGATCGAACCCAAGTGGCGTGACGACTGGGAACGCACGGATCTTTACCTGACCCGCGGGGATCCCGGCCGGCCGAAATTCTATGTCCTGGAGATGTTCCCTTACCCCTCCGGCGACGGCCTCTCCGTCGGCCATCTCCACAATTACGTCCCTTGCGACGTGATCGGCCGCTACAAGCGCATGGCCGGCTTCAACGTCTTGCACGCGATGGGCTGGGACGCCTTCGGCCTCCCGGCCGAGAACGACGCTCTGCTCAAGAGCCTCCATCCGAAGGAGACCGTTCCGCGCTACGCCGCAAACTTCAAGCGTCAGTTGAAGCTGGCCGGATGCGCTTACGACTGGACGCGCGAGATCAATTCCTCCACTCCCGAATACTACAAGTGGACCCAATGGTTCTTCCTGTTGCTCTATAAGCGCGGACTCGCCTATCGCGCGATGGGCTCGCAATGGTGGTGCGAGAAGTGCCGCACAATCCTGGCCAACGAGCAGGTGGTCAACGGGTGCTGTTGGCGGCATAGCGACACTCAGGTCTCACGCAAAGACCTCGAGCAGTGGTTTTTCAAAATCACCGATTACGCCGACCGCCTGCTCGAGGACCTCGACCGGATCGACTGGCCCGAGCCGATCAAGCTGATGCAGCGCAACTGGATCGGCCGCTCGGAGGGCGCCGAACTTGCTTTTCCCGTAAGCGGCCATCCGGATATGGAAGTCCGCTTTTTCACCACGCGGCCCGACACCGTCTTTGGCGTTTCGTTCATGGTGCTCGCCCCCGAACATCCGCTCGTTACTGAAATTACCACGCCCGCACAGCGCGCCGAGGTGGACGCCTACGTCGCCGCGGCTCGCCGCCAAAGCGAGATCGAGCGCCTGTCGACGGTCAAGGAAAAGATCGGCGTGTTCACCGGCGCGTACGCCCGCAACGTCTTCAACAACAAAGAAATCCCCATATGGATCGCCGACTACGTTCTGATGGGCTACGGCACCGGCGCGATTATGGCCGCCCCAGGCGAGGACCAGCGCGACTTCGAGTTCGCGACCAGGTACGGTCTCGAGATTCCAATCGTCACCGCGCCCGCCGACGGCAGTGTCGCCCCCGGGGATCGCGTCTTCAGCGATCACGGCGTCGCCGTCAATTCCGGCTTCCTCAACGGGATGAAGACCGCCGACGCGATCAGAGCGGTGTGCAAATATGCCGCGGATCACGAGATCGGCCGTCCGACCGTCAGTTACCGGATGCGCGACTGGCTCATCTCGCGCCAGCGCTACTGGGGATGCCCAATCCCTATTGTTTACTGCAGCAAGGACGGAATCGTTCCCGTGCCCGACGATCAATTGCCCGTCGTCCTGCCCGACATGAAGGATTACCAGCCCTCCGGCACCGGCCGCTCGCCACTCGCCAACGTTCCTGAGTTCGTCAACACGATCTGTCCGAAGTGCGGCGGACCGGCCGAGCGCGAGACCGATACCCTCGACGGCTTTGCCTGTTCGTCGTGGTATTTCCTGCGCTT
>Ga0335081_10014622_pt1 | contig 12697 bp, 12 predicted proteins | sample Lox_Sample_35_FD_206713 | JGI IMG/M metagenome (GOLD analysis project Ga0335081, IMG submission 206713) | Soil microbial communities from Loxahatchee National Wildlife Refuge, Florida, United States - Lox_Sample_3.5 | ecosystem: Environmental > Terrestrial > Soil > Wetlands | place: USA...
CTTACCCCCCAAGATAAGCCAAAGCCGCCGCGTCCTCGGGCCGTCGAGGGCGCGAGGACGCGGCGGCGCAGCCGTCAGTGCGTGAAGGGTGAACGATCAGGACGCCTTGCGGTCCTTGTCGTGCACCTCTTCGAACTCCGCATCCACGACATCGTCCTTGCCACCACCGGGCTTGGCGCTTCCCGCGCCACCCGTCGCACCGGCACCGCTTGCACCGCCGGCCGCCTGCCCATCGCCGTAGGCGCGCTGGGCGATGCCGGCCGAGGCCTGGGCCAGGGCTTCCGCCTTCTTGTTGATCACATCCTTGTCATCGCTCTTGAGCGCGGTACGCAGGTCGGACATCGCGCCCTCGACCTTGACGCGCTCCTCGCCGGAGACCTTCTCGCCGAGGTCCTTGAGCGACTTCTCGACGGCGTGGATCAGCCCATCGGCCTTGTTGCGCGCGTCGACCAGCTCGCGGAAGCGGCGATCCTCCTCCGCGTGCACCTCGGCATCGCGCACCATGCGCTTGATCTCCTCCTCGTTGAGACCGCTCGAGGCCTTGATGACGATCTTCTGCTCCTTGCCCGTGGCCTTGTCCTTGGCCGACACGTTGAGGATGCCATTCGCGTCGATGTCGAAAGACACCTCGATCTGCGGCATGCCGCGCGGTGCCGGCGGGATGTCCGACAGATCGAACTTGCCGAGGGACTTGTTGTCCCCGGCGCGGTCGCGCTCGCCCTGCAGCACGTGGATCGTCACCGCGGTCTGACTGTCATCCGCCGTCGAGAAGGTCTGCGACGCCCGCGTCGGGATCGTCGTGTTCTTCTCGATGAGCTTGGTCATGATCCCGCCCAGGGTCTCGATGCCGAGCGACAGCGGCGTCACATCAAGGAGCAGCACGTCCTTGACCTCGCCGGCGAGCACTCCCGCCTGAATGGCAGCCCCGACCGCCACGGCCTCGTCCGGGTTCACATCCTTGCGCGGCTCCTTGCCAAAGAAATCCCGCACGTACTTCTGCACCAGCGGCATGCGCGTCTGCCCGCCGACGAGAATCACCTCGGCGACATCCTTGGCTGCAAGCCCCGCATCCTTGAGGGCGATGCGGCAAGGCTCCACGGTCTTCTTGACCAGGTCCTCGACGAGGGACTCGAGCTTGGCACGCGTCAGCTTGATGTTGAGATGCTTGGGCCCCGAGGCATCCGCGGTGATGTACGGCAGGTTCACATCCGTCTGCTGCGTCGAGGACAGCTCGATCTTCGCCTTCTCCGCCGCCTCCTTCAGGCGCTGCATGGCGAGCGGGTCCTTGCGCACATCGACGCCGGACTCCTTGAGGAACTCCTCGCCCAGGAAATTGATGACGCGCAGATCGAAGTCCTCACCGCCGAGGAAGGTGTCCCCGTTGGTCGAGAGCACCTCGAACTGCCGCTCGCCATCGACCTCCGCGATCTCGATGATGGAGATGTCGAAGGTACCCCCGCCCAGGTCGTACACCGCGATCTTGCGGTCGCCGCCCTGCTTGTCGAGCCCGTAGGCGAGCGCGGCCGCGGTCGGCTCGTTGATGATGCGCTTCACCTCGAGGCCGGCGATGCGCCCGGCATCCTTGGTCGCCTGGCGCTGCGAATCGTTGAAGTACGCGGGCACGGTGATCACGGCCTCGGTGACCGTCTCGCCGAGGTAGTCCTCCGCGGTCTTCTTCATCTTCATCAGCACGCGGGCCGACACCTCCGGGGGTGCCATGCGCTTGCCCTGCACCTCGACCCAGGCATCGCCGTTGTCGGCCTTGCCGATCTTGTAGGGGACCATCTTGATGTCGCGCTGCACGACGTCATCGTCGAACTTGCGGCCGATCAGGCGCTTGACGGCGAACAGCGTGTTCTGCGGGTTGGTGACCGCCTGGCGCTTCGCGGGCTGGCCGACCAGCACCTCGTTGTCCTTCGTGAACGCGACCACCGAGGGTGTGGTGCGGTCGCCTTCGCTGTTCTCGATCACGCGGGGCTTGCCGCCCTCCATGATGGCGACGCACGAGTTGGTCGTGCCGAGGTCGATGCCGATCATCTTTGCCATGGGACTACTCCGAGATTTCGCGATAGGTCTTCAGTTGCTGCACTTCTTGGGTGCACTGGGGGTCCGATTCAAGATCGCAAGCCTCACGAGGATCCCGCGGGAGCTCGGGAGACGATCACGCGCGCCGGTCGCAGCAGCCGTCCGTTGAGCTCATAGCCCCGCTGCACCACCTGCAGCACGGAGTTGGGCTCGGCCGTGGCCGATTCCTGAGCCATGACCGCCTCGTGCAGCGCCGGGTCGAAGGGCTCGCCTACCGGGTCGACAGTGCGGATGTTGAGCTTGTCGAAGGCACGGTTGAGCAGCTGCTGGGTCGCCTGCTGACCTGCGGCGAGGCTCTTCGCATCGGCGCGGGCGGCGTTGTCGACTGCAAGATCCAAGCTGTCCTTCACCGGCAGCAGCTCGGCGGCGAAGCGCTCGAGGCCGTAGCGACTCGCGTTCTCCACCTCACGCTGGGCGCGCTTGCGCACGTTGTCGAGCTCGGCGATCGAGCGCAGGTACTGATCCTTGAAGGTCGAGGCCTGCTGCTGTGCCTCAGCCAGAGCGCGCCTGAGCTCCTCGAGCCCTGCCGAGCCCACCTGTGGCTCGTGAGCTTGGGCATCCGGGTCGCTTACCACCCGCTCGGCGTCTCCAGCAGCCATCAACCCCTCCTGAAACAATGACTTAGCGGCGCAGGCATAACCCTGACGCAGCTCGAATGATAATACGTCGGAAGGTGTGTTGGGCTCAGCGCCGTGAATTCAAGGCCGCGCCCAGCAATTTTGCGGTCACGTCCACGATCGGAATGACCCGCTCGTAAGCCATGCGCGTCGGGCCGATGACCCCGAGGACTCCCACCGCCATGTCGCCCAGGGAATACGGGGCAGTCACGATGCTCACCTCATCGAGGATCTGGTACCCGGACTCGTGGCCGATGAAGATCTGCACACCCTGAGCCTTCAGGCTCTGATCGAGCAGGTGCAGGAAGTCGCGCTTCTCGTTGAAGGCATCGAACAGGCGCTTGAGCTTCTCGACGCTCGAGAGCTCCGCAACGCCCATGAGATTGGTCTCACCGGCGATGACGTATTCCAGGGGTTGCTCCGAGGGCGCCTCGAACACCTGCTGCGCGAACGTGATCGCATCGAGCATCACCTGGTTCATGTGCTCGCGCGTCTCCTTGAGCTCGCGCAGGATCTCCGCCCGCACCTGTGGGAGGGTGCGCCCGCGGAACTGCTCGTTCAGGAAGCTCGCCGCGCGCCTGAGCTCCTCGGCGCTGTAGCGCCGCTCGAGCTGGATGATGCGGTTTTGCACCTCGCGATCGTCGAGCACCAGCACCGCGAGCACGCGATTCTCGGACAGGCCGACGAACTCGATGTGAGTGATCGAGGCCTGCTGCGGACTGGGCAGCGTCACGACGCCCGCGAGCTGCGTGACGCTCGAGAGCAGCTGGGATGCGGCCTCGACCAGTGCCTTGGAGCTGTCGTGGGTGCTGTCGAGCTGGCGGCGCATCTCGGTGACGGCGCTCGACTCGAGCGGCTGCACGCGCAGCAGCGTGTCGACGAAGAAGCGGTAGCCCTTGTCGGTCGGCACACGACCGGCGGAGGTGTGCGGGGATGCGACGAAGCCGAGCTCCTCCAGATCCGCCATCACGTTGCGGATCGTCGCCGAGGAGAGATTGAGGCCGCTGTCGCGGGAGAGCAGTCGCGAGCCGACGGGCTGGCCCTCGCGGATGTAGCTCTCCACCAGCACCCGCAAGAGCCGCTGTGCCCGCTCGTTCAGGGCCTCGTCTCGCGCATCGTGCGTCATAGCTGGCTTCAGAAACTAACGACGCCCGCCCGGGCCGTCAAGCAACGCGAGACGTGCTGCTCATTCTGTCCTTTTCCGCGAGCGAAGCCGCTTGGGCAACCCTCTGCGCACGTGTTACAAAGAGCCCCGCCCCACAGCTGTCCTACGGCGGTCCGATGGCGTTTCCCGTACGTGTGTGCGCCCTGGTTGGCAAGCTGACCGATCCGCGCGTGCAGGAGTCCGCAGCTCTGCTGCTGCCGCACCTCAGGGCCCGCGGCGTGGAGGTACTCGCCATCGAGAACCTTCTCGCTCCCGACGGCACCACCATGCTGCAGGGGTGCGATCCGGCGGCGATCGCCGCGCGCGCCGACCTGGTCATCGCCATCGGCGGCGACGGCACGCTGCTCTACGCGACCCGTCTCGTCGCCGGGCGCGACGTGCCGCTGCTCGGCATCAATCGCGGGCGGCTGGGATTTCTGACCGACGTGCTGCCGCAGGAGATCATCGAATGCGTGGATGCCGCCTTGCGCGGCAGCTGCGAGCTCGACCGGCGACCGCTGCTCGAGGCGAGCATGCATGCCGGTGAGTCCCCGGGCGGCAAGGCGCTCGCGCTCAACGACATCGTGCTGCAGCGCCTGGCGACCGGCCGCATGATCGACTTCGAGACCTGGATCGACGGCCGCTACGTCAACACCCACGCGGGCGATGGCATCGTGGTGGCGAGCGCGACCGGCTCGACGGCCTACGCGCTCTCCTGCGGCGGGCCGATCGTCGCCCCGCACCTCGATGTGGTCGTGGTCGCGCCGATCTCGCCGCATACACTGTCGGACCGGCCGATCGTCGTCTCGGCACGCTCGCAGATCGAGATCCGCCTGATCGATCGCTCCGAGGCACGGGGCCAGGTGGTGTGCGACGGGGCCGTGCTCGGGGATCTCTCCCCGGGGGAGCGCCTGCAGGTGCAGCAGTCGAAGGAGGCCGTGACGCTGCTGCATCCGCCCGGCTACGACTACTTCCGGCTGCTGCGCTCCAAGCTGCACTGGGGCCGCGGCAGCGTCGATCACTCGCGCTGACTCACGGCGAAGCCGCATGCTCACCTACCTGCAGATCCGCGACCTCGCCATCATCGATGCGATCGAGGTGGAGTTTCGCCCGGGCCTCACCGTGCTCACCGGCGAGACCGGCGCGGGCAAGTCGATCGTAGTCGATGCGCTGCAGCTCATCGCCGGCGGCCGCGCGGGCGCCGAGGTCGTGCGCCACGGCGCCGAGCGTGCCGAGATCTCCGCGACCTTCGACCTGACGAACGCCGCCCGCGAGCTCACGCGCTGGCTCGAGGAGCAAAGCATCGCGACGCCCGAGCGCGAGCTCGCGATCCGCCGCGTGGTGGCGAGCGACGGGCGCTCACGGGCGTATCTGAACGGGCGCGCGGTGCCGATACAGCAGCTGCGCGAGGTCGGCAACTGGCTCATCGACATTCATGGCCAGCACGAGTTCCAGTCGCTGACACGCGCAGCCCCGCAGCGCGAGCTGCTCGATCGTTTCGGCCGGCTCGATTCCCTCACCGAGCAGGTCGGCATCGCGCACCGCGTGTGGTTCACGCTCCTGAATCGCACCCTGGAGCTCGAGACCAAGGCAAGCGACCGCGATGCGCGCCTCGCGCTGCTGCGCTACCAGGTGCAGGAGCTCGAGGCGCTTGCGCTCACCGAGGGGGAGCTCGCAAGTCTCGGCGAGGAGCGCGCGCGCCTGGCCAATCACGGCAGGCTCGCCGAGAGCGCACAGCGCGCGCTCCAGCAACTCTACGAGAACGAGGAAGGCAGCGCGCACGCCAGCGCAAGCGCCGCGCTCGGTGCGCTCAGAGGGCTCGCCGATGTCGATCCGAAGCTCGCTGCGGTCATTCCGCTCATCGACAGCGCGGTGATCCAGATCGGCGAGGCCGCGCGCGAGCTGACCCGCTACCTCGAGTCGCTCGAGATCGACAGCACGCGCCAGGATCAGGTGGAGCGGCGCCTCGCGGCCATCGAGGAGCTCGCCCGCAAGCACCGCATCGCCCCCGGGCAGCTCCCGCAGCGCACGCGCGAGCTGACCGCGGAGCTCGCCTCCATCGAGAGCGCCGAGACCGACCTGGCGGCGTTGCGCAAGGATCTCGCCGGCGCGCTCGAGAGCTATCGCACGCTCGCCGGGCAGCTGTCCGCGCGCCGCCAGACCGCCGCGCGGGCGCTGGCGAAGGAAATCACCACGCGCATGCAGCAGCTCGGCATGAGCGGCGGGCGCTTTCAGGTGGAGGTGACGCCGCTCGAGACCAGCGAGCCGGCCGAGCACGGCATCGATCAAGTGGAGTTTCGGGTGACCGCCAATCCCGGCCAGCCGCTGCGACCGCTCGCCAAGGTGGCCTCCGGGGGCGAGTTGTCGCGCCTATCGCTCGCGGTCCAGGTGACCTGCGCAGCGCGCGAGATGCGCTGCATGGTCTTCGATGAGGTGGATGCCGGCATCGGTGGCGCCGTCGCCGAGATCGTGGGCCGCGAGCTGCGGGTGCTCGGCGCCGACGAGCAGGTGCTGTGCGTGACTCATCTGCCCCAGGTTGCCTCCCAGGGACACCAGCACCTGAGAGTCAGCAAGCTCACCGACGGGCGCACCACGCGCACGACGGTCGCGGCGCTGCAGACCGACGAGCGCGTCGAGGAGCTCGCCCGCATGCTCGGGGGCGTGGAGATCACCGGCAAGGCGCGCGAGCACGCGCGCGAGATGCTGAAGCGCGCCGCGACGACGGAGCCTAAGTCTTCTTCCGGAAGCCGCAGTTCTGGCGCTCGCAGTGCCCGTAGAGAATGAGTGAGTGATCGCGGATGTCGAAGCCGAGGCGCCGCGCCACGGCGGTCTGCCGGTCCTCGATCCCGCTGTCCACGAACTCCTCCACGCGCCCGCAGTCCAAGCACACGATATGGTCGTGGTGCGTGCCCTGATTGAGCTCGAACACCGCCATGCCGTCCTCGAAATGATGGCGCGTCACGAGGCCCGCGGCCTCGAACTGGGTGAGGACGCGGTACACGGTGGCGAGCCCGATGTCCTCGTGCGAGTCGAGCAGCGAGCGATAGATGTCCTCGGCGGACAGGTGCCGCGTGGCGCTGTGCTCGAGGATCTCGAGGATCTTCAGGCGCGGCAGAGTGACCTTCAGACCGGCCTTGCGCAGGTCCTTGCCTTCGATGCGCGACTCGCCGGCGACGGGGCGGGCGCGCCCGGTACGATGCGGTATCATGGGATGCATTATCGCCCATCCGGATGATATTTCACGCATGCGCGCGCCCCTGACTTCGCTCCACCGCCCCGCCGCTCGTCTCGCCGCGGTGCTGCTGGCCGCCCTCGCAGGCGGCTGCGTCTATCACCTCGGCGTTCAACAGGGGAACTTCCTCGAGAAGCGCTCGATCGACCAGCTCAAGTTGGGCATGACCCGCAGCCAGGTGCGCTACCTGATGGGCACGCCGATGGTGCCGACGGTATTCGACAGCGACCGCTGGGATTACCTGTACTACCTGAAGTTCGGCACCTGGAAGCAGCCGCACACCGAGATGCTGACGATCTACTTTGAGAACGACAAAGTCGTCCGTCTCGACAGCCACGGCTTCAAGCTCTTCAACTCCGAATCCGCGCCCGCTGAGGCGCCCGCCCGGCCGCAGACCTAAAGCGGGCAGGACCCGGCCCGCGCTACCTGACTCGCCGAGTCGCCGCGCGGGTGCGCACGGTGCGCTCGCGGCGGCTCGCGCGCGGATCCTGCGCGAGCGGTCGATAGATCTCGATGCGGTCACCCTCGCGCGGTACGGCCGTGCGTGCACAGGCCTCGCCGAAGATCCCGACGGGGGCCGCATCCCAGGGGATGCCAGCGCCCTCCGCCCCGGCCAGTTGCCGCGCTGCCGCGAGCGCCTGCGCGACATCCGCACCGGGGGCGAGCTCCACGCTCAACAGATGCTGCCGCCCGGGCGCCGCGTAGGCGACCACACAGCGCTTGCGCTCGGCGGCCTGGCTCATGCCGGCGCGCGCGCCCGCGCCACGAAGGCATCGAGCAGTGCAACCGCCGTGTCCGCGAACAGCGGCTCGAACAGCAGCCCGGACATGCGGCTCTTGAAGGCGAACTTCAGTGACAGCTCGATCCGGGTCGAGGCCGCATCGATGGGTGTCAGACGCCACTCGCCCTCGAGGACACGAAACGGCCCCTCGACGAGCCGCATGTACACGCGGCCCTCGGGCTCGAGCTCGTTGCGCGTGGTGAACTCCCCCTGCAGGGCGCCGCGCCTGACGCCGAGCGTCGCCACGATCTCCCGCTCGGTCCGCGACTCAACGCGCGCGTGCACGCACCAGGGCACGAACTGCGGGTAGCTCTCGATATCGTTGATCAGCGCGTACAGGCGGCTCTGCGGCTGGGCAACGAGCGCGGAGCGCTTAACTTCTCGCATGCCGGTAGAATCGCGCATGGCCAAAGCAGAAGCCACCCCCAGCCTCATCGCCGAGAACCGCAAGGCGCGCTTCGATTACTTCATCGAGGATCGCTACGAGGCGGGTCTCGCGCTCGAGGGCTGGGAAGTGAAGGCGATGCGCGCCGGCCGCGCGCAGCTCAAGGAGGCTTATGTCTACTTGCGCGGCGGCGAGGCGTTCCTGATCGGCTCGCACATCGCACCGCTGCCTGCCGCCTCGACCCACGTCGCGGCCGACCCGGTGCGCACGCGCAAGCTCCTCATGCATCGGCACGAGCTGCAGCACCTGATCGGCCTGGTGGAGCGGCGCGGCTACACGCTGGTGCCGCTCGAGCTGTACTGGCAGAAGGGTCGCGCGAAGATCCGCGTGGGACTCGCCAAGGGCAAGAAGCAGCACGACAAGCGCGCCACGGAGAAGGATCGGGACTGGCAGCGCGACAAGGCGCGGCTGCTGCGGCGCGGTTAGACCGCATCGACCTCTCGCGTGCGCGCCATCGCCCTGCTCCTCGCTGCGCTCTCCTCGGCCGCGTTCGCCGCTGCTCCGCCCGAGCGGCTCACGGTCGCCGCGGCGGGTCATGCGCTCGCCGTCTGGTCACGCCGGGCCGAGCATCCCCAAGGCACCGTGTTACTGGTGCATGGGCGCACCTGGAGCGCGCGTCCGGATTTCGACTTCGAGCCACACTCGGGAAGCCGCTCGCTGCTCAAGGTACTCGCCGCGGCCGGGTTTGCGGCCTATGCCGTCGACCTCCCGGGATACGGGGCCTCGGCGCGCGAGCCCTCCGGGTGGCTCGCGCCCGAAACGGCAGTGGCCGACGTGGAGGCGGTGCTCGGCGTCGTTGCGCACCGGCATGCCGATCTGCCGGCGCCCATCCTCCTCGGCTGGTCGCGCGGCTCGAAGATCTCGGCGCTGACGGCGACCAGGGCCCGGCAGCCCCTGAGTGCGCTCATTCTGTACGCCTACAACCTGGATCCCGCGGCACCACCGGACAACGGCCCCGCGAGCGGCAGCGCTCCTGCCGCACCGAACACGGCCGCCGCGGCGCGCGCGGATTTCATCTCACCGACCGTGGCGAGCCCCGCGCTGATTCAGGATTTCGTGGCTGCGGCGCTCGCGGCCGATCCGATCCGCGTCGATGTATGCTGCGATGCGCAGTTCCTCGCCATCCAGCCGGAATCGATCCGCGTCCCGACGCTCATGATTCATGGCGCCCGCGACCCCGCCTTCAAGCCGGCGGTCGCCGCGGCGTTCTTCGGGCGGCTCGCGACGCCCGAGCGCCGCTGGGTCGTGGTGGGAGCTGCGGATCATGCCGCGCACCTCGAGGACACGGCCCCCGAGGTGGACGCCGCGATCGTCGACTTCATCCGCGCCAGCCTGGCGCGAGCCGGCCAATCAGCCCATGGAGGGTGAGACCGCGCAGCTGATCCGCGATGTGGGATTCGAGCCGAGCGATGCCGGACCGCTTCGAGCACCTGACGGCGGATGCGACGGGCTGATCTGCCAACTGCAGCTCAAGCTTGAAGCGAAGGCCGGACGCCCCGATGCTGGTTGCGTTAGACTGTTGCGGCATCTGAATGGGGGCGACCGGTTTCGACGTGGGTTGCGAACCTTCAGGGGCGTACCGAGGTGCAGTGCCCTCGTAAATCACGCTGCAAATCATAGTTGCCAACGACGACAACTACGCTCTAGCTGCCTAATCGCAGCTGACCTCTGACCAGCTCGTGCCTATGCGACTGGACCAGGGGACGCGTTCATAGGATCGCGCGCCGGTGTGCGACGGGCCGGCGCGTTAAGAGTCACCGTCCGCTGGCCGGGCGTCTTCCCTGCTCCTCGGGTAGCGTCAGGTGAGAAACAAAGAGCGGGCTACGTACGTAGATCCTGATGTCTAGCGCTTGCGGACGGGGGTTCGATCATTGCAGGTCGCACCGGCTCGCGAGGGCCGGTTGTACAACGGAGCTCACATCGGCGAACCCTGACGGCGCCGTAGCACGCTACGGTGGCATGGCAACGCCGAGGGGTAGGAAGAGGGCCAACCTCAGGCCTGCCCTGTAGAGACTCATAGACTCGCCGCAAGAGCCACAAGCTCCCCGGGCGGGCACTAGGATCGGATGATTGCGAATCGCCCGATAACACGCTCCGCGTCCCAAGCGGCGCCTCGCGGCGCCACCTGGGACGAAGGCATAGTCCAGCCCGCAACGAAAGCTGCGGATGTGCTGTCCCCCCGCCTCCACCAACCGCGAGTCTCCCGGCTGCAAGGCCGGGAGACTTGCTCCTGCGCATAATTCGACACTTGCAGGCAATTCACCTCTGGCTGATGGCACGAACAGCGGCCACAGTCGCTAGCGGCCCCAGCCCACGAGCGCCAGGCGTGAGCCCTCCGAGGGAAATGACACGGTGTCAGGCCGCATACGTTGCAGGCATCATTGATGGCGAAGGTACCGTCACGCTGACGAGAACGCATCGGCGCAAGGGGCGCAGTCCAGTCGTCAGCATCAGTAGCACCGAGCTATCACTGCTGCAGTACGTGCAGAGCGTCGTCGGGTCGGGGCGGATCACGAACAAGGCATGCGCGCGACCGCACCACTCGAGAAGTTACGCCCACGTGATCTCCGGTCGGCGGGCGTTAGCCCTTCTGACGCAGGTCGTCGATCACCTACGCACCTACAAGTCTCTGCGCGCAAGACTTCTACTCCACAGCTACTTGCAGCTCACACCTCGCAACGGCCGTTACACCCCTGCGCAACGCGTGGCGCGCGCGGCTTTCGAAGCGGAATTCTTCGGCATTCGCACAAGGAATGGGGCTGCGCCGATCACGCGCCTAGGCGGCTGAAATCACTGTTGCAGATTGGCCGTAGGGCCTAAGCGCGCCCGCGCCCGTCGAGCGTGAGCAGCGCACCGTAGAGGTCCGGCCGGCGATCGCGGAACACGAACCAGTTATCGCGCAGCGCCGCAAGCTCGGCGAGGTCGAAGCTCGCCGCGATGACGGCATCGCCCTCCTGCGGCGCCTCGGCGATCTTGGCGCCCAGGGAGTCGGCGATGAACGATGAGCCGTAAAAGCGCAGATACAGGTGCTCCGGATCCTGCAGCGAGCGCTCGAGCCCGTAGCGGTTGGCTGCGATCAGCGGCATCAGATTGGCGGCCGCGTGGCCCTGCTGGGTGCGCTGCCAGTGCTCGCGCGAGTTGAGCTCGACCGCGGGCGGTGGCTCGCTGCCGATCGCCGTCGGATAGAGGAGCAGCTCCGCGCCCATGAGCGCCATCGCCCGCGCGCTCTCCGGAAACCACTGATCCCAGCAGATCCCGACGCCGATGCGGCCGTAGCGCGTGCTCCAGACCTTGAAGCCGGTATCGCCCGGAGAGAAGTAATTCTTCTCCTGATACCCGGGGCCGTTCGGAATGTGTGACTTGCGGTACACGCCGAGGACCGAGCCGTCGGCGTCGATCACCGCCACCGAGTTGAAATAGGCGCGGTTCGCGCGCTCGAAGAAGCTGATCGGCAGCACCGCGTTGAGCTCGCGCGCGATCGGGCGGAAGTGCTGCACGGGCCGGCTCTCCTCGAGCGGCCGCGCGAGCTCGAGATGGCGCGTGTCCTGCTCGATGCAGAAATACGGCGTCTCGAAGAGCTCGGGGAGCAGAATGATCTGGGCGCCTGCGGCCGCGGCTGCGCGCACGTGGCGCTCGGCCCGCTCGATGTTGGCCGCGGCGTTCCACTCGCACGCCATCTGCACCGCTGCGACGCGAACCGTGCGGGCGCGGCGGAGGAGGTGCGCGGGTTGCTCGCTTGCGGTGCTCATGCGCGGATCACCTCAGATGACTTTGCCGGGATTGAGGATTCCGAGCGGATCGAGCGCGCGCTTGATCGCACGCATGGCGGCGATCTCCGCGGCGGTGCGCGAGATTTCCAGGTGCGAGCGCTTCTCGAGTCCGATGCCGTGCTCCGCGGAGATTGCCCCGCCGATACCGCGGAGCGGCTCATACACGGCCTCCTCGACGGCGTGACGGATGGCCGCGCCGCCGGGGCCGGGAGCGACGATGACGTGCAGATTGCCGTCGGCGATGTGCCCGAAGGCGTACACGCTCGCGCCCGTGAAGCGACGCGCCACGTCCTGGCGCAGCCCGGCAAGGTAGGCCGCCATGTTCCCGATCGGCAGGCTGACATCGAAATTGAAGGTGACGCCGTACTGCTTCTGCACCTGCCAGGGATCATCGCGGGGCGCCCAGATGGCGCGCCGCTCGTTCTCGGATTTCGCGATCACCGCATCGAGGATGATCTCCTCTTCCATGGCCGTCTCGAGCACCTGCTCGAGACGGGCCTGATCGGACTGCGGATCCGAGCCCAGCGCCTCGATCAGCCCGTAGATGCCATAGTCGCGCGACAGCACGGCGGCGTGCCCCGCTGCCGGCGAGGTCGTGACTGCGTAGAACTCCGGCCACATCG
>Ga0335081_10014625_pt1 | contig 12696 bp, 12 predicted proteins | sample Lox_Sample_35_FD_206713 | JGI IMG/M metagenome (GOLD analysis project Ga0335081, IMG submission 206713) | Soil microbial communities from Loxahatchee National Wildlife Refuge, Florida, United States - Lox_Sample_3.5 | ecosystem: Environmental > Terrestrial > Soil > Wetlands | place: USA...
GTACCGCGCCTACCGGTCCGCCACCTCGGAGATAGGCGCCAACGTGTGGAACACCCCGCTGCTGATCGGGTGGGACGAGCCGGGCGGCACCTACGACCACGTCCCTCCCGGGCCGGTCCCGCCGCCCGACCGGGCGGCGCCGCCCGGCGAGCTGGGCTTCGCGTTCGACCGCTCCGGGTACCGGGTACCCGCTGTCATCGTGTCGCCGTGGGTCGAACCGGGGTCGGTCTACAACCAGGAGTACCGCCACACCTCCCTGATCGCCACGTTGCGCAAGACCTGGGGCCTGGGTGAGCCGTTCACCCAGCGCGACGCCTCGGCCCGCACCTTCGATCATGTCTTCGCGCTCGCCACGCCCCGCGACCCGCAAACCTGGGCCATGGTCAACGCGCGCCCGGTGCCCAGGTGGACGATGGACCCCGAGCAGGTGGGCCAGGCCCTGAGCAGCCTGGGCAAGGGCATCGCACCCGCCGTCATCACCAGGGCCCAGCAGATGGGAGTGCAACTCCCGGCCGAACTCAACGGCCCGGGAGCCGACCTCCCGCCCCGGCTCATCGTCAGCGCCCTTAGGGGAGTCGCCGGTCATTTCTTCCCGCTCCTAGCGGGAGACGCCAAAGACCGTGCCTGACATCGCAGCTCGATGCAGCGCACTGTCGCTGGTGGTAGCTCCTGCCCCCGTCTTCCCTGCAGGCGCCGGAACCCGGGTGAGGGACCGCCGGGTCTAAAGTCGGCGAAGCCGATCGCATGCGACGCGACCGCAGGGAGCGCCCTAAACGCGGTGGCCACGAGCCGGACAATGAACCGCCGGGGAAGACAGCTACGTGCAGCTCCGGCCTGCGTCGCGAGTGAGCCTGGCTGATCAGTGGAGTAGACCGGCGCGGCCCGGCGTGCGCCGGGCGGGCCTCCCAAGGCTGAGCCCGGCGCGGAAGGCAGAAGAGGAAGGTCCCTGTCATTGCATCTTGATCCAACCGCACTTTTGGTCCCCATCTGGTCGCAGGCTCGCGGCTCCATTGATGTGTCACATGATGCGGCTCGGGTGGCTCATCTGATACATGGTTGTTCTCGTCAGGGCCGTGCTGGGAACTACGCGCTTACCCTGGGAATACCTCCGGACGGAGATCATCCTGATGCCCGTACTACTGATTATTCTCATCCCGCTCGGCGCTCTGGTTATCTATGCGGTCGTGTTTGACCTAAAGCAGCGCCGGCGCGGCGGCATCCGCGGGAGTCACGACATCAGCTCGGCGGCGCGGATGGCTCATGCGAACGCGGACGCCCTCGTCTTCCGCTCCAAGATCACCGGCGGCGACGGTGGCGGCGAGGGTGGCCCCGTCGGCTGATGCTGCTTCGGCACATTCCGGGAAAGGGCGTTGTCATTCCGGTCCGTCTTCCTCGACAGGCGCCGGATCCTAGGGAGCGGTCGTCGGGTCAAGGGTCGCGAAGCGATCGCGTGTGCCGCCGTAGACACCCTTCACGCGGACGGCTTGGCGCTCGTTCGGGACTTCCGGCCTGGTTACCGGGACCACAGTCACCAGATGACCCAGGCCGACAAAGTCGCCGGGGTTCGTCGGGCGGCCTGAACGGGAACCACGTTCACTTATCCGTCAGCAAACCTCATGCAGAAGGCCCTATCTCTGTTCTAGAAAGGGCCGCTGGCCTTGGTAGCGGGGGCGAAATTTGAATCCGCAGCCTCTGAGTTATGAGCACTGTCGACGTACCTCTCCCTCGTCTCCGGCGTTCCGACGCGTCTCGCTGACCTCGGGGTCGGGCTCGGTGAGCGTCGTCGGCGTCTCGCTCAGTCCCCCGTCCCGATGAGTCTCGTTAGCACACGGGGATCCCCGCGTCGCGTATCAGCGCCCGTGAGCTTGTGCACTGTGTAAGTGAGGAGCATCAGCTCCTGGTCAGATTCGGGCGCGACCCGGCTGAGTGAGGCGGGGGAGCTGGGAGATGGGCGAACTCGAAGCGAACGCCTAATCACCAAAGGACCCAGGCCGTGCCTGATCAATGACCCGGGGGAGGTCAGTGATGAATCGTGTCCGCATCGGACGACAGGGGGCCCGGAGCGAACGCCCGCGGCCTGTGGCACTGTCGCCGGACCCGCCAGACCCGGACATCGGCCGGGCCAACGGCGCTCGCGCCGACCGCACGTTCGGGAAGGGTGCCCGGGACCTGATGGCCTGGGTCGGCAGGCGCCTATGGCTGGCTGTCCGGATGGTGATCCGCGCGGTCAGGATGGCCCACCACGAGCAGGTGGGCATGTGGGAATGCATCCTGCTCACCAGCGGGGCAGCACCGCTAACCGTAGCCGGTCCGCTGCGCTGGGTTCGGTCGCTGGACGGGTACCGGCTCGAAGGCAGCCATCTGCCGGCCTGGGATCCGGGCGGAACGGGGCGGTAACTCGGGATGGCGGCCGTCCTTGAGGAAGCGCCTCCCCTCACCCGCACCACCTGCAGAGCTGCCCGTCAGACGGCTGCGTACAGATGACCGGACCAATGCACACCCCAGCCGACAATTGCGTCAGGTGCGCATCCAGGCGAGGTACGGCTTATCGCTCACTGTCTTCGGTGGCGCGAGACTGGGCAGGTGGATGTCACAGACTTGGACGCCGATCCGCTGCGTCAGCTCGCCACGTGGCTGAACGCGGCTCGCGCGGCCGGCCAGCCGATGCCAGAAGCGATGACCATCGCCAGCGCCACCAGCGACGCCGTCCCCTCGGCCCGCCTGGTAGTGCTGCGCGGCCTCCGGCGAGGGCTGGTCTTCTTCACCGACTGCGAGAGCGACAAGGGCGCTGAGCTGGCAGCCAATCCACGGGCGGCTGCTGTGCTGCACTGGCTTGTTCCGGAACACCGCCAGGTACGCGTGGCGGGGCCGGTTGAGCGGGTAAGCGAGGATGAAGCCGACGAGTACTGGAGCACGCGCGCACCCTCCGTCCGCCTCAGCGCGGCCGCTTCGCACCAAAGCCGCGTTGTGGCCAGCCGGAGGGTCCTGGAAATGCAGGTCCAGGACATGCAGTGGCGTCACCCTGACGGAGACGATGTTCCCCGTCCGCGACGCTGGGGCGGCTTCCGGGTGCTGCCCTCCCGCGTCGAGTTCTGGCAGGAATCGCCAGACGGCCTGCACGATCGGATCCGCTACCGCCGCGGAAGCGGCGGCTGGATCATCGAGCGGCTGTCGCCGTAACGATCCGGAGGCTGGAGATTCCTAACGATCGAGGGTGGCGAAGAACGCCGCGATGTCGCGGGCTTCGGAGAAACACGACGTTTGGCGCGCAGGCCGGGCTTTCGCCGCTTCTTCCAAGGAACGGAATGAACATACCGAACGGGTCGGCTGATACGCCTTCCCGGGACCTTTGCCCCTGCCGGGCCAGGTGCCGCGGCGCGTAGCGTCTTTGCGTGGATTTCACCCCGAGCGACCGGTCGCGCGAGATGCAGGAATGCCTGGCGGCGTTCATGGATGAGTGCGTCTACCCGGCCGAGGCCGCCTACGCGCGCAGCCGCGCGACCTCGCTCGACCCGCACCACGTTCCGCCGGTCGTCGAGGACCTCAAGGTTGAGGCGCGCTCACGCGGACTATGGAATCTGTTCCTGCCCGCGGTTTCCGGCCTCAGTAACGCGGACTATGCGCCGCTCGCCGAGCTCATGGGCCGCTCGCCGGTCCTCGCCGCCGAAGCATGCAACTGCTCCGCGCCGGACACTGGCAACATGGAGCTGCTGCACCTGTTCGGCTCTGCCGAGCAGCAGCGCCGGTGGCTCGACCCGTTGCTTGAGGGCGAGATCCGCTCGTGTTTCGCGATGACCGAGCCCGACGTGGCGTCCTCCGACGCCACCAACGTCGCGACCAGGATCTGCCGCGATGGCGATGAGCTGGTCATCACCGGGCGCAAGTGGTGGATCACCGGTGCCGCCGACCCGCGGTGCCGGGTCGCGCTCGTGCTCGGGGTGACCGACCCGGGCGCCCCGGTCCACCAGCGGCACTCGCTCGCGCTGGTGCCGCTCGACACCCCTGGCGTGATCTTGGTCCGCGACCTCACCGTGTTCGGCTACCACGACCACCAGGGGCACTGCGAGCTGCGCTTCGAGGGGGTCCGCGTGCCGGCCGCGAACCTGCTCGGCGAGGCCGGCGCGGGCTTCGTCATCGCGCAGAGCCGCCTCGGCCCCGGGCGCGTGCACCACTGCATGCGCGCGATCGGCATGAGCGAGCGGGCGCTCGAGCTGATGGCGCGCCGGGCGTTGTCGCGGGCCGCGTTCGGCCGGACGCTGGCGGAGCACGGCACGGTACGACGCGATATCGCCGAGGCGCGCATCACGATCGAGCAGCTCCGGCTGCTCGTCCACAAGACCGCCTGGCTGCTCGACACCGTGGGGCACAAGGGCGCGCGGATCGAGGTCGCCGCCATCAAGGCCGCGGTGCCGCGGGCCGCCGCAGAGATCATCGACCGCGCGATCCAGGTGCATGGCGGGCTCGGGCTGTCCGGTGACGTGCCACTCGCGCAGCTGTACGCCGCTAGCCGCGCGCTCCGGATCGCCGATGGCCCCGACGACGTACATCTTGAATCGGTGGCGCGGCGAGAACTAGCCCGGCATCAAAAGGCCTGAACGCACGTGGCGTCATCAGAGCAACCGACCGCCTCGGACGCCGGTGCGCGGACAGTACTTCTGGCCAGGCCCCCAGAGATCGCAGGCGATGTCGTCTACCGGGTTCCGCGCTGTCTCGCTGCGTGCCAGCCCGTCTCAACCTCTCAGGCCGCGGCGTACCGCACCGGCGCCCCCTTTGGTCACATTCCCGGTCAGGCAAAGGCCCGAGCCAGCTTGTCTGCCTTACGCTGACGCCGCCGGTCAGCGCGTGTCTCCGCGCGTGTCTCCGCGACGGCTCGCAGCTTGGCACCGGCCTGGATCGCGTCTGGGTCGATGCGGTATCCGACCCAGACGGCAACCAGGGGTTCCAGCGCGGGGTCGCGGCTCGCCACGCGGGGCAGGTCGACACCGCGGCATCGGCACCGAAGCGGCGCCGCCGTGCCCGCGTCGCCGGGCTGGATCAGTTCAAGGCAGTCACCGATATGCAAGGTCCCCTGCTCGATGACTCCCATGATGGCGGTATCCCCGCCGGGGTGATCCGGAAGACGTCTTCAACACTGAGTACGAACGGCAGATCGTCATCCTGCGCGGGTACGATCTGATCTTGCCTTTCCTGGCCCCTAACCGGCAAATGACCACGTGCCTGCAAGGACGTGGGCGACCATGCCTCTGGCCTGTCCGTGATTGCTCGGCTGCACGCCGTCCTGCCAGTCGCCGGATCAGCAGGACTGATGGACCGGTCGGGAATGACTCGCCAGCCAAGACCATCCCGCGTATATCCCGCACCTCCCTTCTCGGGGAGACTGGCCGGGATCGCCCCCCAGGGCCTGGCCTGGCCACCTCATAACTGCGGGCACAGCCTCTGCAGAGGTGCCCAGATGCTGCCGGTCGGGCAGATCAGCGGTCTAGCAGGCTGCGGCTGGGGGTTTTGAGGCTGACCTAATCCCCGCCCATAGTCCGATGATGAGCAGGACGAGGACGATTCCTCCAATCCCAAGCCACCGGTTCACTGGCTTCCTGGGCGGCTCTGGCGATCGCTTCGGCAGGCGCTGCGCGAGCAGGTAAACGAAGCCCCCGACCACGAGCAGGACGCCGAGCAAGATCGCAATCAGCAGGACCGAGGCCGCAAGCCCTTCCATGTCCCGAACGTTACACCGTCCACAGCGGACTGGATCATGCCAATATTGCTGGCCCCTTGGTGTTAAGCACCACGAGCCCAACTTTACGCTGCACATCATCGTCCTGAGCTGCCATAATACGTTCAAGTGCTCACTGCGTCCGGCCCCACCATGCGTCTCGCCGGTCAGGAAAGCGCCTCTGGGCATCCGTAACGCCAGTTCCTTGGAGTGCGATCCCGGCCACGATGAGCCCAACCTCCGCAGACGTGAGCATGGCTAGACCTCAATGCCCGGAGTATGCCGCAGGCGCGCTTGTTCCTGTCGAGAACGCTTCCTTTATAAGGTCTCCTCGGTGCCCAGCCCGCCTGCGTCAAGCCAGGCCGCGGTGCCTGCGACGTTGTCCGGGAATGGCCATGGCAGCTCTCGGGCGACTGCCTCATCGGGCACGCGGCGGGCAGGCCTTCTGATCCGTAGATTCCTGTGCGGGCATCGGTACCCGTTCAGGACAGTCCGTGACCTCGGGCGCGTTCCCTCCCGCTGCTCACGCTCGTCCGGATTCCCGGAAGGTTGTCCGCCCCGGTGGCTCCCAGGGTGGCTCCCGGCCGCCGTTGACACCTAGAAAGCTATGCCTAGTCTTCTAGGTATGAACCTGCGCGGGCACCTGGACCTGCTGCTGCTGGCGGCGTTGCGTGACGGCGGGCCAGCCCATGGGTATGCGATCATCGCCAGCCTCCGAGAGCGGTCGCTGGGCGCCTTTGACCTCCCGGAGGGAACCGTCTATCCGGCCTTGCAACGGCTGGAGCGCGACGGTCTCGTGGGCAGCGAGTGGGATGCCAGCGCTGCCCGGCGCCGCCGTGTCTACTGGCTTACGGCGGCCGGTGCCAGTGTTCTGGCTGCCAAGCGGCGGGACTGGCGTGACTTCGCACGCGGTATGCGTGCGGTGCTCGGGCCCGGCGTGGCGGAGGAGTTCGGGTGAGCGAGATCGAGTGGTATCTGGACGCGTTGTTCGACCAGCTGGCTGGCACCGGCGCCGCGGGCAGGCGTGCCCTGATCGAGGCGGAGGGTCACCTGCGCGCCACGGCCGTCGACGCCATAGCCCGACGGCTGCCGGAAGACCAGGCCGAGCATGAGGCGGTCAGCCGGTTCGGTCCGCCTGTCCTGGTGGCCAGGAAGCTGCGCTCAGCCCAGGGCACCGGGCGCTTCAACCGGGCAGCGTCGGCAGCCTGGCTGTTGGCAGGCGCGGCGGGCTGCGGGCTCGGTGTCGCTTACCTGGTTGAGGTCTGGTGGCACAACTGGCAGACACCAGCCTGCACCGTGGCCTTGTCCTATGGCTGCTACACCACAGGCATGCTTGTGAGAAGAGGGCCGATGATGAATTCGTAGGCGGCTGTCGCGACGGCTTCCGGCAGAGTCTCTCCCAGCGCGCAGTGGACGGCAAAGGACACCCCGGAGCTCATACGCTTCTTCCGCGTCCCTGTGCTCGTTGGCCTGGGGGCAGATTGGCCCTTGATACCGGACCGGAGGCGTATCACAATCCGGTGGCAGTCTGGTGGGGAGCCCTTGCACCTTCCGTACGCATTGCGCCGGTGAAGCGGGCGAAGATCCTCCGCTCGGGGACCGTCACCACCGTGAACATGTTCGGCAGCGCCGAGATCGTGGCCCTGATGGTTGTCGAACCGGTGTCCGGCGAGAGGAGTGAGACCGTCAGGTCTGCCCACACCGGTGGCACCCGGTATCTGGCCTTGACTTCGAAGTCACGGTCGGACACCTCCACGATGGAGAAATGCCGGGCGGCGTCGAGCGCGTCGCAGGATCTCTGCAGCAATTCTTCCCTCGTCCCAGGAACGACAAGGGTGTAGTTGCGCGGCCCGAAGGTTACGATGCCTTTCTTCTGCAGCCACGGGAACAGGAACGCCGAGCCGATCAAGACCGCCGCGGCGAGAATGCCCATTATCGTCGAGGTCATCGCTACTCCCAGCGGAACAGCTTGACGGCGGCCAGGCCGAATACCACCGCCCATGCGGCCATGACCAACAAGGGCTGCGCGGGGGGAAACGAGCCCTGTATCGAGCTGAGCATGGCGTGGACTCCCGCCCCGAGCGGGGTGAAGTCGCTGATGTGACGCGTTGTCACCGACATCGACTGGCGCGGGACATAGAGCCCGGCGAAGAACATCAGCGCGTAGAACAAGAGCGTGCCCAAGACGGCCGAGACCGCGGGGTTCGCCGCAACGGCGGCGATGAACAGGCCGATCGCGAACAGGGCCGCCGTGGCCAGCAGCGCCGACAGGACGAAGCCGCCCAGCTGCGCGGGTGCCGACACGTGGTAGAACAGCGTGGCGCCCGCGACGATCAGGATCATCGCCACGACGGCCAGGACGAAGTTCACCACGACCTGCGCGGCCAGCAGCCAGCGCGGGGCAACCGGGGTGGTCGACAGGCGCCGCAAGAAGGCGTGCTCACGCTGGTTGACCAGCACGGTCGGCAGGCTGATCAGGGCGATCATCACCAGCACCATCCCGATCAGCACCGGAACGATGTTGGTCATGTATGTCACCGGCGGATTGCTACCGGGGATGGTCTTCTGCAGGCCGCCCGCTGACCCGAGGATCACCAGGATGATGACGGGGACGAGCACGCCTAGGGCCAGGGCCACCGGAATACGCCAGGCGCACTTGGCCTCGGTGATGATCAGCTCCTTCAGAGCCCGGCGCGGTGGCCGGTGCGAAAGCGTCGCGGCTGGGGCGCTCATGGCGTGGTCACCTCCTCGCGGCCTTTCGAGGACGGCTGGACCAGCCGCAGGAACGCGTCTTCGAGCGTGGCGCTGTCCAGTTGGACCTCCAGTGCTTCCACTCCGACCGCGTTCAGGGCGTGGACGACCGCATTGACCAGCTCTCCGGTGCCGCTGACGGCCATGCGGGGTCCCTCGTGCTCTACCCGGTCCACCCCGGCCAGCCCGGTCAGCACCCGGTCGTCGAACGGCCTGCTCGGCCGGAAGCACATGTGGTTGCCTCCGCCCTCCCGCTCGGCGAGCCCGACCGGGGTGCCCAGGGCCACGACCCGGCCGGAGTCGATCACCGCTACCCGGTTGCACAGCCTCTCCGCCTCGTCCATGAAATGGGTCACCAGCAAGATCGTGATCCCCCGGTCCCGGACGCTCTCAATCAGCCGCCACGTTTCCCGCCGGGCCTGCGGGTCCAGCCCGGTGGTCAGCTCATCGAGGATCGCGATCTGTGGATTGCCGACCAGCGCGAGAGCGATCGAGAGACGTTGCTTTTGCCCGCCGGAAAGCCGCCGGTAGTACGTATTCCGCTTGGGGCCCAGGCCCAGCACTTCGATCAGTTCTTCGGTGTATGCGGGCTGCGGGTAGAACGAGGCAAACAGGTGGACTGTCTCGGCGACGGTCAGCTGCCATCGCAGTGTGCCCTCCTGCAGCTGCACGCCGACGCGCTCTCGCAAGGCGGCGCGGTCTCGTTGCGGGTCCAGGCCCAGGACGCTGATGGTCCCGCCGTCTGGTTTCCGCAACCCGGAGATGCACTCGACGGTGGTAGTCTTCCCGGCGCCGTTCGGGCCGAGGATGCCGAAGATCTCACCGTCCTCGACCTCGAAAGACACGTCCTTAACCGCCAGCGTCGAGCCGTATGACTTGCGCAGGCCCGAGACTCCTATGGCCGGGTGTGCCAGCGATCGCGAGGTGACTTCTCTGCTCTCAGGGGTATGAACTGCAGGGGCCATGGCGTCCCCTTTCAACTGCCAGTCCTCATTAATGTCGAGCTCGCGCACCCCCGGTCAGCAGAGGTAAAAGTCATCTTGCGCAAGGACGCCCGTCCTCCCTCATGCGCAGCAGCGGCCTTGGTCCATGAACGGCGGCGCCGACCGCGCAGCCAGGGACTCGTCAAAGTCATTGTGACGTTATGTAACCGGCGGGGTTGCTGGTTCGTCTCTCCGGACGCAGAGCGATCCGGGCCAGGGCGGCCGGTCGACCAGCACCACTTCGATGGCGGGCACGTCGCCGAACCTGGGTACCCGGTAGTCGGCCAGCAGGGGGCTGGCCAGCTTGCCATGGTCGAGCCTGACGTGCTCGAATAGGGCGCCGCCGAGTGCCATGATCGTCCCGCCCTCGACCTGGCTGGTGACGGTGTCGGGGTTGACGACGGCGCCGCACTCGTAGGCCGTCACGATCCTGGCCACGGTGACCTCGCCGCCGGGACCGGCGCTGACCTCCGCGCAGCTGGCGACGCGGCCATCTTTTTCCAGCCCGACCGCGCAGCCCCAGCCGACCCGGCCCGGCGTCGCGTTGCCCGGTCCGGTGTCCCGGCCCGACCGCGCCGCGGCCACGCGCAGCACATCGGCCAGCCGCTCATCGGCCAGCTGGCTCAGCCGGAAGGCAAGCGGGTCGGCACCCGCCGCGTGCGCAAGCTCATCGATGCACGACTCGCGGGCAAAGGTGTTCGCAGTCGCCGCCAGCGCCCGGTACGGGCCCTGAGGCAGCGGCGAGGCCACGGGCTGATACCTGACCCGCCAGCTCCCGCAGCGATAGGGGAACGAGGTTCCCTGAGCGCCGGCGTTGATATCGGTGAGATCCCAGCCGGTTATGGAGCCGTCCGGGTCCGCTCCGGCGCGGACGTCGATGACGGCCATCGGCCGCAGGTAACCCCAGGTGAACTCCTCGGCCCGGCTCCAGTGCACCCGGACCGGTCGGCCGGCCGCGCGGGCCAGCCGGGCTGCCTCGATCGCGTTGCTGCCGTGCTTGCCGCCGAATCCGCCTCCGGTCGGCGGCACGATCACCCGGATGTCCTCCTCACCGATGCCGAGCGCACTGGCCAGCTGCGACCGAACCGCGAACGGGACGTTGCACCCGGCCCATACGGTCAGCCGGCCGCGGTCATCCCAGTCGGCCAGCGCCGCCGATGTCTCCAGCGGCACGTGCGCCAGGTAGGCGGTGGTGTAGGTGGCTTGCACGGTGACCGCGGCGGCGGCCAGGGCCGCGTCGGTGTCCCCGGCCGACCGGTCGACCCGCCGTTCCCAGCCCGGCCCGGCCGAAGGATGCTCGCGCAGGTAGCCAGCCATCTCCGCCGGACCCGCTGGCGGCCGGTACCAGTCAGCCTCGATCGCCGCCACCGCCCGGCGGGCAGTCGCCGGGTCAGGCGCTGTTACCCCGATGAATTCATCCTCCCGGACCACGGTCACCCCAGGCAGCCCGGCGGCCCGGCCGGTATCGGCAGACCGCAGCCTGCACCCCGGTGACGGCGGCCGCAGCACGGCACCGTGCAGCATCCCCGGCAGCTGCAGGTCCGATCCGTAATGCCGGTCGCCGGTGACTACATCCAGGCGGGACGCGGCATGCCCGTCACGGCCCGCCACCCGCCAGGCCACCGGGTCGGTCAGCGGCGGTTCGCCCGACAGCACCTCCAGTCCGCGCAGCCCGGCCACCAGCGCGCCGTAGGCCAGGCGCACCCCGCCAGGGCCGCCGGTTACCCTGCCGACGTCCGCGCCGAGCTTAGCTGTCGCCGTGCCCCAGCGCCGCGCGGCGAGGCCCAGCAGTACCTGACGGGCACCCGCGGCGGCGAGCCGCAGCGGGTGCCCGCCATCCGGCATGGACCGGCTGCCGAAGGTCCCGACATCGAACGGGCACAGGTCGGTGTCGCCCTGCACGAGCGTGACCCGGCCGGGCTGGACGGCGAGTTCCTCGGCTACCAGCAGGCGCAGCGCGGTCTGGTTGTCCTGGCCGATGTCCACCTTGCCAGTGAACGCCGTCACCGCACCGGACGGGGCACAGTGAACCCAGGCGCCGCCGCGAGCCGCCCAACTCCCGGCGGTCGGCTCTGCTGGCGGCCATACCACCACCAGCCCGTCGCCGAGGATGCCGAACCAGTCCCGGTCGGCTGGCTCGCACAGGTCCCAGGGACGGCGCGGACGGGTCAGCGCCGGCGCGGCAGGCGCCGCCCCCAGCGCTGCGAACCCCGGTTCCGGCCCTGGCCGAACAGGGCCGTCAGGCAGCTCAGCGGCCCGGTGCACGGCCCGCGATACCCGCAGGTAGCAGCCGCACCGGCAGATAGTCGGCTGCAGCGCCGCGATGATCTGCTCTTCGCCCGGATCCGGCTCGGCGGCCAGCAACGCCGCGGCTCGTAGCGCTATGCCCGGCGTGCAGTAACCGCACTGGCTGCCCCGCTCTTCCGCAAGCGCCCGCTGGACCCGATGCAACCGCCCGTTCACAGCTAGGCCCTCGATCGTGGTGACTGACATGCCCGCGATCTCGCCCACCGTGGTCTGGCAGGCCAGCACGGGGGCCCCGTCGATCAGCACGGTACACGCGCCGCACTCGCCCTCGCCGCACCCTGGCTTCGCCCCCGTAAGGCCCAGATCCGCCCGCAAGAACCCGAGCAAGCTGCGGGTCGGCGGCCCGCCCAGCTGGCAGGTCTTGCCGTTCACGATCGCACTGGACGTCGCCGCGCCGGTCGGTCCTCCGGAGTCGGTACTCATGCTGAAGTCCCCTCGCCGCCGGAAGCTGACTGCCCTGTCCGTCGCGCCAGCTTGCATCAGCGACCGGCACGCCATTGCCACCGGTACGGGTTTCTGTCCGCGATCGGTAGAGCCGAAAGTCCCGCCGACCACCCGGTGTGGTCCACGCCGCCGCGACAGTGCGGTACACGCGCCTGGCCACCTCGGCTACCGGGCAGCCAGCGCGCACCAACCTGCACGAAGCGGTCACCGCCGCCGAGTTGCGCGGAAGTCCCGTTATGCATGCCAGAGCGACCAGGATCCGATAGTGAACGGTCGCACGTATACGGCAGTTGTAGATCGTTATCGTGGCGTCTCGTCGGCGTAGGCGTGCCATCGCTGATGGGCTTGCTGGGCGCCGTACTGGTGGCGGCGTCGCCATAGCGCCCAGGAGTCGCGGTGAGGCCTGTCGCGGCGAGGGTCGGGGATGACGGTTCCGCGGAGCTGTCTTAGGGCTTGCGGGTTATTAACACGCTGGTTTGACCTGTGTCGCCGATTCGGCGT
>Ga0335081_10014626_pt1 | contig 12696 bp, 13 predicted proteins | sample Lox_Sample_35_FD_206713 | JGI IMG/M metagenome (GOLD analysis project Ga0335081, IMG submission 206713) | Soil microbial communities from Loxahatchee National Wildlife Refuge, Florida, United States - Lox_Sample_3.5 | ecosystem: Environmental > Terrestrial > Soil > Wetlands | place: USA...
GCTCGCGCAAGCCGAGGCCCGCGGTGCGACCCTCGTCTGCCGCAGCGCCGTGACGGGACTCACTCCCGCGGACGGCGCCTTTCGCATCGCCGTGAACGGTGCGCCGCCCGCGCTCGAGGCGCGCACGCTCGTCAACAGCGCGGGGCTCGACGCACCGGCGGTTGCGCGGCTGCTGCAGGGCGCGGCTGCCCGGGGAGCTCCGGTTGCCTGGCCCTGCAAAGGGAGCTACTTCGCCCTGTCGGGACCTGCGCCCTTCACGCGCCTCATCTATCCCCTGCCCGGGCGCGATGCGCTCGGCGTGCACCTGACGCTCGACCTCGCCGGCCGCGCGCGCTTCGGGCCCGACGTGGAGTGGGTGAAGGAACGCAACTACGCGGTCGATGCGGCACGCGCCGCGGGGTTCTACGCCGCGATCCGCGAGTGGTGGCCGGGGCTCGCCGACGGCGCGCTGCACCCGGCCTACGCCGGCATACGCCCGCGGATCTACGGGCCGGGTGAGCCGGTGCCGGACTTTCGCATCGAGGGAGAGGCGGCGCACGGCGTGCGCTCGCTGGTCAACCTCTTCGGCATCGAGTCGCCGGGGCTCACGGCATCGCTCGCGATCGCCGCGCACGTCGCGGCGCTCCTCGATTGAGCTCGCCGCGTTGCGGATCAGCCGGCGGGAGTGGCCTCGACCTGGATGGCGAGCTTCACCTCCATGTTGAAGCCGTACTTCTCGCCGTAGTTGACGCCGAAGTCGGCGCGGCTGAAGGTGGCCGAGGCATCGGCGCCGCAGCGCTCCTTGGGTGACATCGGCGTCACCTTGCAGGTCAGGCGGTTGATGGTGAGCGTGAGCGGCCTGGTGACGCCGTGCAGCGTCAGCGCGCCATGCACCTCGGTGGGCACGCCGTCCTTCACGTGGCTGAAGGACCCCTTGTAGACCGCGGTCGGGTACTTCTGCACATCGAGCATCTCGGCGGACTTCACGTGCTCGTTGAGCTTGGCGTGACCGAAGTTGATGGAGCTCGTGTCGACGGTGATGTCCACGGTGCCCGTGCCCGTGTCCTTGTCGTAGACGATCGTGCCGGAGGAGGCGTCGAACTTGCCGCGCCAGGTCGACAGACCGCCGAAGTGATCCGCCTCGAAGCTCGGGTAGGTGTGGGCCGGATCGACCTGGTAAGTGACCGGTGCGGCGAGCGCGACACCCGCGGTGAGACCCAGCACGGCAACCGGCAGCGCAATCTTCATCTGAAGACCTCCGTTGGATTTCGGGCCGCTAGCCTACGCCCTGACCGGGATGACCAGCCACCCTCCTTTATAGGGAGAACGGCCGGGCCTTCATGCCGAGCGCCCGGGCGACGACCTCGTGGGTGATCTCGCCCGCGTGCACGTTGAGACCCGCGGCGAGTCCCGGGTCGCGCTTGAAGGCCGCCTGCCAGCCGAGGTCGGCGAGCGAGCGCACGTAGGGGAGCGTCGCGTTGGTCAGCGCCAGGGTCGAAGTGCGCGGCACCGCGCCCGGCATGTTGGCGACGCAGTAGTGAATTACCCCGTCCACCACGAAGGTGGGATCGGCGTGGGTCGTGGCGCGGCTGGTCTCGAAGCAGCCTCCCTGGTCGATGGAGATGTCGACCAGCACCGCACCCGGCTTCATGGTCTTGACCATCGCGCGCGTCACGAGCTTCGGCGCCGCGCCACCCGCCACCAGCACCGCGCCGATCACCAGATCCGCATCCTTCACCAGCCGCTCGATGGTCTCGGTGGTCGAGTACGCGGTCTGGATCGCCGGGCCGAAATGCGCCGACAGCTCCCGCAGCCGATCCACCGACCGATCCACCACCGTCACATCGGCCCGCAGCCCCACGGCCATCTCCACCGCGTGCGTTCCCGAGACACCGCCGCCGAGGATCACCACGCGCGCCGGCGGCACGCCCGGCACGCCGCCGAGCAGCACGCCGAAGCCCCCGGCTGCCTTCTGCAGACTGGCAGCCCCGACCTGGATCGACATGCGCCCCGCCACCTCGCTCATCGGCGTCAGCAGCGGCAACGTGCCGTTGCGCCCGGTGACGGTCTCGTAGGCGATCGCCGTGGCGCCGGACTTCACCAGCCCGCGCGCCTGCTCCGGATCGGCGGCGAGGTGCAGATAGGTGAACAGCACCTGCCCCGCGCGCAGCATGGCGCACTCGGCGGGCTGCGGCTCCTTCACCTTGACGACCATGTCGGCGCGCTGGAATACCTCGGCGGCGCCGGCTGCGATGCCGGCACCCACGGCGCGGAACTGCGCGTCATCGACGCCGATGCCGTTGCCGGCGCCGGTCTCGACGAGCACTTCGTGCCCGGCGGCCGTGAGCTCGCGTACTCCCGCCGGCACCATGCCGACCCGATACTCGTGAACCTTGATCTCGCGTGGAACCCCGATGCGCATGGCGAGCCTCCCCCGTCTCTCTGAGCGTTTCTTTGCCTCGCGGCTGGCAAAAATTAGAGCGCAGTGCCACCGGTGTCCGTTTGCGTAATCCCGGCATTAAACCCGGCTGATATGGCAGAATCCGCCGCTAATGGCTTTTCTATCGAAGGATTCTTGCGCCATGCAACTGGACCGCTACGATCGCGCCATCCTGCGGCTGCTGCAGGAGGACGCGCGCATGACCAACGCCTCGCTCGCCTCGCGGGTGAGCCTCTCCGAGTCCGCGTGCCTGCGGCGCGTGCGGGCGCTGGAGGAGTCAGGTCTGATCGAGGGCTACACTGCGCTCGTCGACCAGCAGCGCGCCGGGTTCCCGGTCAACGTGTTCGTCAATATCACGCTCGACCGTCAGAGTCAGACGGGGCTCGAGGCCTTCGAGAGCGCCGTGCGGCGCGTGCCGGAAGTGATGGAGTGCTACCTGATGACCGGCGAGCACGACTATCTGCTGCGGCTGGTGGTCACCGATCTCGCCGACTTCGAGCGCATCCACAACCAGCATCTCACCCGCCTGCCGAGCGTCGCACGCGTGCAGTCGAGCTTCGCGATGCGCACGGTGACGCGCTCGCGATCGCTGCCGCAGAAACAGGGCGGCGGCTAGGACCGCGCCGGCGCGTACGCGCGCAGCGCCTGCGCGAACTCGCGCAGCGCGCCGATGCCGCTGCCTTCCGCGCGCCGGCACCAGTCGCTCAGGCGCGCCAGCGCCTGGCTCGATGAGGCGTCGTCCCACAGCTGCTGCAGGCCGTCGCGGTATTCGACTACCCGCCGCAGCACCTCGTGACGCTCGAGGAGCTCGCGCAGGCGCCGCCGCGCCTCCTCGGCGAGCAGCGCCGGATGGCGGATCAGCAGCTGCGGTGCGATCGCCGGCACGGCGCCGTGCGGCTCGCGGCGCCTGAGCTCACGGCATACCGGCAGCACCACGCCGCGCGCATAGGCGCGCAGCACGTGCATGCGGTTGACGAACAGCGCCTGCACGGTATCGGCGTCCAGCTCGCCGCGGCGGCGCTCGAGGTGCGGCCGCGGCGCCACCCAGCGCACCCGCGCGAGCCCGAGCGCGCTGAACAGGCGGATCCACAGCCAGCCGATGTCGAGCTCCCAGCGCTGCACGGAGAAGCGCGCCGAGCGCGGGAAGGCGTGATGATTGTTGTGCAGCTCCTCGCCCCCGAGCAGCAGCGCCCACGGCACCAGGTTGGTGGCGGTCGAGGGCATCTCGAAGCTGCGGTAGCCGACGGCGTGCCCGAGGCCGTTGATCACACCGCCGGCGAAAAAGGGTTGCGCCGCGAGGTGCACGGCGATCATGACGATGCCCGGCACGCCGAACAGCACCAGGTGCGTCACCACGAACAGCGCGATGCCGCTGTAGGCGTGACGGCTGTAGACGTGGCGCTCCAGCCAGTCGTCGGGAGTACCGCGGCCGTAATTGCGCAGCGTCTCAGGGTCGCGGCCGGCGGCGCGATACAGCTCGAAGCCCTCAAACAACACGCGGCTCAAGCCGAAGATCACCGGACTGTGCGGGTCGCCCTGCTTGTCCGCATAGGCATGGTGCTTGCGATGCACCGCCACCCACTCCCGCGTGACGGCGCCGGAGCTGAACCACAGCCAGAAGCGGAACAGGTGCCGCAGCGCCGGATGCAGGATCAGCCCGCCATGCGACTGGTCGCGGTGCAGGTAGAGCGTGACCCCGAGGAACATCGTCTGGATGGTGACGAAGGTCACCGCCACGTAACCCCACAGAGGCAGCTCGATGAGACCGTACGGGGAGAGACTCATGGGTTCTCCATCGCGTTCTTATGTGAGCCCGAAGCGCGGGCCTAGCTTACGGCAATCGAACCCGGCGCGCCCCTCCTCAGGCCTCGAGCACGATCTTGCCGATGTGCGTATCCGCCTCCATGAGCTTGTGCGCCGAGGCGGCATCGGCGAGCGCGAAGCGCGCGTGAATCAGCGGCTTCAGGCGCCGCGAGCCGAACAGCGGCCACACCCGCTCCCGCAGCGCCGCCGCGAGGCGCCCCTTGTTCTCCACCGACTGCGGGCGCAGCGTCGAGCCCGTGAGCTGCAGCCGCTTCACCATCAGCAGGCGCAGATCGATCTCCGCCTTGGCGCCACCCATGTGTGCGATCACGGCGATGCGCCCGTCGACCGCCGCCACCGCGACGTTGCGCGGCAGGTAGTCGCCGCCGACCATGTCGAGGATCACATCGGCGCCGCGACCGTCGGTGGCGCGCAGCGTCGCCTCGACGAAATCACTCTCGTGATAGTTGATGGCGTGATCCGCGCCGAGCTCGCGGCAGGCGGCACACTTGGCGGCGCTGCCCGCGGTCACGATCAGCTGCGCATCGAAGGCCTTGCCGAGGAGGATCGCGGTGGTGCCGATGCCGCTGCCGCCGCCGTGCACCAGCAGCGTCTCACCGGGTGCGAGCCGCGAGCGCTCGAATACGTTGAACCATACGGTGAAGAAGGTCTCCGGTACGGCCGCCGCCTCGTCCAGCGTCAGCTCCGCCGGCACGGGCAGGCACTGCACCGCGGGCGCGGCCGCATACTGCGCGTAGCCGCCGCCGGCGAGCAACGCGCACACGCGTGCGCCGATCGCCGGCTCGCGCACGCCCGCGCCGGCCGCCACCACGGTTCCCGCGACTTCCAGGCCGGGGATGTCGCTCGCGCCCGCGGGCGGCGCATAGGCGCCCTTGCGCTGCAGGACGTCCGGCCGGTTGACGCCGGCAGCCGCCACCTTGATCAGTACCTCGCCGGCGCGCGGTTGCGGCACCGGGCGCTCGACCGGCTTGAGCACCTGCGGCGGGCCGGGCTCGCGAATCTCGATCGCGGTCATGGTCGGCGGAAGCACGCGCGGATGGTGCGGCGGCGGCGGTTCGCGCGTCAACCGCCGCGCCGCGGTCTCAGGCCTGGGGAGGCTCCTGCGCCGGACCTGCCCCGCCGCGGCGATGACCGCAGTGCTCAGAGAACCGCTGCCGCAGTCGCTCCCGCTCCTCGGGACTCAGGCTCTCCCAGCGCTCGCGCCACATGTGGCGCCGCCAGTGGCCGTGCCCCCCGCGGTGTCCGCGCAATCCACCGAACAGGATGCGGCTCAGTACCAGCAGGCCGAACGCCTGCCAATAGCCGATCACCGGCCCGTGGAACAGCGGCGGTACCAGATGATTCCACAGCAGCATCACCGCCCAGCTGAACACGGCGATGAACAGTACGATCGCCGCCGCGATCGCCGCTCCCTTTGCAACCCACCTCACGGGACTTCTCACGACGCTCTCCTCATATCCAGATACCTATTCCGACAGCCACTCGTCGTAGACCGACTGCAGCCGCTCGCGCAGTGCCTGCACCGCGTAGCGCTTGCGTGACAGCAGCGTGTTGATGTTGACGCCCGACGCTTCAGCGAGCTCGCGAAAGCTCACCCCGTCGAGCTCCTGGGAGATGAACACCTCGCGCTGCTCGCGCGGCAGCTCATCCAGCGCCGCCTCGATCTCCTCGGCGAGCAGCGCGCGCATCGCCTCGGTCTCGGGCGTGCCGTCCGCTGCCGGCAGCAGCTCATCGAGCACGCCCTGCTCGTCCTCGCTGTCGCCGCGGTCGGCGAGCAGCCCGGGACGCCTGCGGCGGAAGCGGTCGATGATGCGGTTGCGCGCCACGCGCACCAGCCACGCGCCGACCTGCTCCACCGGCTGCGCCAGACGCGTGGCGGCCACCAGCTCCGTGAGCGCTTCCTGCAGGATGTCCTCGGCCTCGGCGGCGTCATCGATGCGCCGCCGGATGAAGGCGAGCAGCCGGCCGCGCTCGCGCAGCACGGCCGCGGCGATCTGCCGATCCTGACTCATGGGGTCACTGACCGCGGCGTCCATCTCCTCGGGTAGAGACGCACGGGGCGGGTGAGATATTGTGGGCCGGCGCCGGGACGCGCCGCATCCTCAACTCTGCAGCGCCAGGGTTCCGGAGCGGCCCGGCACTTCGCCCGCGACGATGTTGCAGCGCGGCAGCCGCGCGCGATCGAGCGATGCTGCGTAGGTGGCGAGATCGACGAGCCGCGTGCCGCGCGCCTTCCACGTCTCGAGCAGCCGCTCGAAGCCCGCGCCGTAAGCGCCGCCCTCGAGCTCGGCGTGCAGCGTGAACACGTGATCGCGGCCGGGCTGCTGTGCCGTGAGGGCGAGCAGGTGATCGACCGGGTCGGCGCCACCTAAGTCCTCCCGGCCGATGAGCTCATCGAGCGTCGGCAAGGTGGTCGGCAGCTGCGGTACGGCGGCGGGGCGCCCGTCGGTGAGCGGCACGAAGGGCCCCGAGCCGCGCGTGTCGGAGGCGTACTCGAAGCCGAGCTCCGCCTCCAGCGCCGGCACGTGCGGGTTCATCTGCCAGCCGGCAGCGCCGTGCACCCGCGGCGGCCGGCCGAATACTTCGGCGAACTGCTCGCAGGCGAGCACCAGCTCGCGCCGCGTCCACGGCTCGCTAGCTCGCGCGACGCCGTCCTGCCAGCGGATGTGATCCCAGGTGTGCACACCCACCTCGAAGCCACGCCGCGCGATGTCCTGCATGAAGCTCGCGCAGCGCCGGCCGATGTGCGGGCCGGGGAGCAGCACGCCGTAGAGCAGCGTCCTCAGACCATAGTGCTCGAGCACCGAGGTGCGCTTCACCTTGCCGATGAAGCCGCGACGGAACACCCGCTTGATCGCCCGGCCGGTGTGATCGGGCCCCAGGCTGAAGAGAAAGGTCGCGCCCGCCCCCACCCGCTCGAGAATTGCAGCGAGCCTCGGTACACCCTCGCGTGTACCGCGGAAAGTGTCGACGTCGATCTTGAGGGCGATCACCGCCATCGGTCGCGCCTCTTCAGGCGAGCGGCACCGGCCGCTGCGCCAGCGCGCGCGCGAGCTGCGCCCGCTCGAGCGGACCCTGCGCGTTGGCGACCTCGAGGAGCTCGAGCACGCCCCCGCCGCCGCAGGCGGCCAACACGGCGCCGCCGGCCCCGAACAGCCACGCACCGGGGCGCGGGGGCGCAGCGTCGCTGGCGCGCGTGCGATGGATCTCCCAGCGCTCGCCGCCGATCTGCGCGAAGGCGCCCGGAAATGGCGGCGCCACCGCGCGCACCAGGTCGTGGATCTCACGCGCCGGCCGGCCCCAGTCGATGCGCCCGTCCTCGGGCGTGCGCCGGCCGAAGTACTCACCCGGCAGGACGGTCTGCGGCCGGCGCGGCGCGCTGCCCGCGACGAGTGCGGGGAGCGAGCGCACGAGGATGATCTCGGCGGCGACGGTCACCTTGGCGAACACAGCGCGCGCGTCGTCATCCACCAGGATAGGAACACTCATCTGGTCGACGATGTCGCCGGCGTCCGCGCGCTCGACCATGTAGTGGAGCGTCGCCCCGGTCTCGTGCTCGCCCCGCACGATCGCCCAGTTCACCGGCGCCCGGCCGCGGTACTTCGGCAGCAGCGAGCCGTGCATGTTGAGCGCGCCGCGCCGCGCGCTCCCCAGGAGCGCCGGCGAGAGCAGCGAGCGGTAATAGAAAGAGAAGATGAAGTCCGGCCGCAGGGCGCCCACCCGGCTCGCGAGCTCGGGGGTCGCGGCGCTCGCCGGGGCGATGCATTCGAGGCGATAGTCGGCGGCGATCGCGGCGACGCTCGCGTACCAGCGGTTCTCGCGCGGATCGTCCGGCACGGTCACGACCAGCGGGATGCGTACCCCGCCCGAGAGCAGCGCCTCGAGACAGCGCACTCCGACGTCGTGATAGGCGAAGACTACGGCCGTCGGGCCCCTCACTCCCGCGCCCCCTGCACGCGCAGCTGCGACGGCGCCGACGGCGGCGCCGTTCCCGCGGACTCGGGTCCCGCAATGAGCACCGGCGCCTCGGTCTCTTCGGCGCCGAGCACGGCGGCGACGGTATAGCGCGGCCGCTGCCGCACCTGCTCGTAGATGCGCCCGACGTACTCGCCCACCACGCCGAGCCCGAGCAGCGCCATTCCAATCAGGAAGAATGCGATCCCGAACAGCGTGAACACGCCCTCGGCCTCCGGTCCCATCACCAGGCGGCGGATCGCGAGGTAGGCGACGAAGCCGAGCGACAGCAGCGCGATGACGATGCCCGCCATCGAGAAGAACTGCAGCGGCGCCACCGAGAAGCCGGTCATCAGGTCGAAGTTGAGGCGGATCAGCCGTAGCAAGGAATACTTCGACTCGCCCACGGTGCGCTCGGCGTGCGCCACCTCGATCTCGACCGGATTACGGGCGAACACGTAGGCGAGCGCCGGCACGTAGGTGCTGACCTCGGTGCAATGATTGACCGCGTCGACGACGCTGCGCGCGTAGCCGCGCAGCATGCAGCCCTGGTCGGTGATGCGGATCGAGGTGGTGCCCTCGCGCAGCCGGTTCATGAGGCGCGAGGCGGCCTTGCGCCACATCACGTCCTTGCGGCGCACGCGGATCGTGCCGACGTAGTCGGCGCCCGCGTCCATGGCAGCGACCAGCTTGGCGATCTCCTCGGGCGGGTTCTGCAGGTCGGCATCGAGGGTGATCACGTAGTCGCCGCGCGTGTAGGTGAAGGCCGCGAGGATCGCCTTGTGCTGACCGGCGTTGCGCGCCAGCACCACCACCCGGGTGACTTGCGGACGCCGCTGGTACTGCGCGCGCAGCTCCGCGACCGAGCCATCGCTGCTGCCGTCGTCGACGAACACCACCTCGTAGGGGCGTCCGAGGGCATCGAGGGCGGGGTACAGCCGCGCGAACAGCTGCGGCAGGCCCTGCTGCTCGTTGTAGATCGGAATGACGACGGAGAGCGATGCGCTCACTTGCGCGCTCCGCCCACGATCTCGTTCACCGCGCGCACGACCCGCTCGACGTCCGCCGGCTCCATTGCCGGGAACAGCGGCAGCGTCACCGTCTCGCGGCCGATGCGCTCGGCGTTCGGAAACTGCCCTTCGCGGTAGCCGAGCGCGCGGTAGGCGCTGAACAGGTGAATCGCCGGATAGTGCACGCCGACGCCGATGCCGCGCGCCTTCATCGCCTCGATGAAGGCGAGGCGCGTCAGCGAGATGCTGCCGAGCGGCAAGAGCGGGGTGAACACGTGCCAGCTGTGCCCGGAGTCGCCGCGCTCCGGAAGGCGCAGCGGCGGGTCCTCGCTCCACAGCTCGAAGTAGCGCGCCACCAGCGCGCGCCGCTTGGCATTGAACTCCTCGAGGTGCCGCAGCTGTCCGAGACCCACCGCCGCGGCCACGTCCGACAGGTTGCACTTACCGCCAGCGATCAGCGTGTCGAAGGAGTCCGGCCCGGTCTTCAGCTGGCCGTGCCAGCGGTGCAGCTCGATGCTGCGCAGCTCCGCGGCCGAGCCGCCGGAGATCGCCCCACCCTCGATGGTGGTGATGTTCTTGTTGGGGTGGAAGCTGAAGCACACCAGGTCGCCGAAGCTGCCGATGCGCTTGCCGTAGTAGGCCGAGCCGATGGCGTGCGCGGCGTCCTCGATCACCCGCAGGCCGCGCCGCGCCGCGATCGCGTACAGCCGCTCCATGTCGACCGGAAGACCTGCGAAGTGCACCGGCATGATGGCGCGGGTGCGCGTCGTGATCGCCGCCTCCACCTGGTCGAGATCGAGGTTGCGCGAGTCGAGGCCGACGTCGACGAACACCGGCCGCGCGCCAACCCGCACGATGACGTTGGCGGTGGCGACGAAGCTCAGCGCCGGGGTGATCACCTCGTGTCCCTCGCCGATGCCGCAGGCGAGCAGCGCCATCTCCAGCCCCGCGGTCGCGGACGTCTGGCTGCGCACCGGGCGTCCGCCGAGGTAATCCGACAGCGCGGCCTCGAAGGCCGCCACCTTCGGTCCGCTGGCGAGCCAGCCGGAGCGCAGCACCTCGGTCACCGAGGCGATGGTCTCCTCGTCGATGCTCGGACGGGTGAAGGGCAGGAATCTTTCGACAGCTTTTGCTGAATCATTCATGAGCGCGACACCAGCACGACTCCCAGGACGATGACGGCAATGCCGACCACGCGCTGGGCATTGGGGGCCTCGCCGAGCAACCACCAGGCGAGGCCGATATTGAGCACATAACCCATCGACAGGAGCGGGTAGGCCTGGCTCACCGGCACGCGCGACAGGCCGACGATCCACACCACGAGGCTCAGCGCGTAGGCACATACGGCGCCCCACAGCGACGGTACCACCAGCAGCTCCAGCCCGCGCCTCCAGACGCCGGCCTCGCCGGCGAGCAGCGGGCCCGTCACCTGGGTCGCGGACTTCAGTCCCAGCTGCGCGAGCGCATTCAGCAGCACCCCGGTCGACAACACGGCAAAGTCGGTCAGCTTCACAGGCGACTCACGGCGACGGTGTAGTTATCGGCGGCGATCACCCGTCCGGGAAACCCCCTGCGCCGCCAGGTATCCCAGATCCCGGGGTCGAAGAATGCCACGGCGTCGCCCGCCGCGCTCCAGCGGGTGGTGAAAGCCTCCACGGTGAGGTCTCCCCGCCCCGGCTCGGCGCTCAGGCCGAAGGCCAGCTCCCCCCGGTAGTCGACCAGGGTCAGGGTGCGGCCGAGGTAGGGCGAGATCGTCTCCCGGTACTGGCCGACGCTGTAGAGGCTGGTGCCCGCATGCACCAGCGGCCGCACCGCCGCCACCAGGTCGCGCGCCGAGCGCGCCGGCGGAATGATCGCGTACGCCGCGAGCAGCCCCTGCCAGGCGAGGATCGCCGCCAGCGCGCTGGCCGTCGTCAGCGCCGCCGCCGGCAGCCGCACCGCCCGCAGCGTCGCGACGACGGCTGCGAGCGCGATCAGGCTCGCCGCGCCCAGCCATGCGAGCGCCTCGTGCGGCACGAAGGCGTTGCGCCGTGCGCTGTAGCCGATGCCGGCGAGGGCGATGAGCAGCACCAGCCCGAGCGCAACGCGCGCGGCGGTCGCGGCCAGGCGCCCGGGATCGCGCACCCCGGCGCCCACGACCGCGGCGAGCGGCGGAAACATCGGCAGGATGTAGGGCGCGAGCTTCGAGCCCGAGGCCGAGAAGAACACCAGCGTCACCGCCGCAAAGATCAGCAGAAAGCGCCGCGGCTTGAAGGCCGGCGCCGCGGCAACGTCCGCGGCCTCCACCTCGTGCCCGCTCTCGCGCCATGCCGACAGCACCGCGCGCGGCAGCGGCGCGATCCACGGCAGCACGCCGAGCAGCAGCAGCGGCAGGAAATACCACCAGGGCTCGACGCGCTGGTGGACGGTCGTCAGAAAGCGCGCGAAGTGCTCGTGCACGAAGAAGAAGCTGGCGAAGCCCGGGTTACGCAGCGACACCACGATGAACCACGGCGCGGCGAGCGCGACGAACAGGGCCACGCCCGCGAGCGCATGCAGCCGGCGCCAGGGACGCACGTCCCGCTCCATGAGCGAGTAGACAATGAGTGAGCTCCCGGCCAGCACTCCGACGACGATGCCCTTGGAGAGCACCGCGAGCGCCGCCAGAGCCCAGGCGGCGAGCATCCAGCGGCGCTCGACCCCCGAGGCCTCGGGGGCGGTCTGGGCGCGCGTGAAGGCGAACACTGCCGCGACCAGCCAGAAGGTGAAGCCCGCATCGAGCAGATTGAGGTGGCTGACGACGAGGAAATACGGGCTCACCGCGAGCGCCAGCAGCGCGGCACGCCCGGCGCCTGAGCCGTAGAGAGTGCGCGTCCAGCCGAAGGTCAGCGCGAGACACAGGAAGCCGAGGCTCGCCGACCACAGCCGCGAGCTCCACTCGCTCACCCCCGCCACCGAGTACACCGCCGCGGTCGCCCAGTACTGCAGCGGCGGCTTCTCGAAGTACTTCAGTCCGTCGAAGCGCGGCGTGACCCAGTCGCCGCTCGCGAGCATCTCGCGGGGGACCTCCGCGTAGCGGCCCTCGTCGGGGTCGAGCAACGGGCGCAGCGGTGCGGTCATGAACCACCCCAGCGCGAGCACCGCCCACGCCAGCCACCCGAGGCCGCGCGCGGTACGCGGCTTAAGCGCCTCCCTCGCCATGTCGTGCGCGCGGGGGCGGCCGGCCTAGATGCCGGCGGCGAGCGCCGCCGCGCGCGAGCCGAAGCCTTCCTGCTTCACGTAGTAGTCGATGGTGCGGCGCATGGCGGTGTCCATGTCGGTCTTCGGCTGCCAGCCGAGATCGCGCTTCGCCGCCTCGATGTTGGGCACACGCACCTGGATGTCCTGGTAGAACTTGCCGTAGTACTCGCCCGCCGACACCTCGACGATCTGCGTGGCGCGCGCGTTGTCGCGCAGCACCGGGAACTCCTGCGCGATGCGGATGGTGCGCTCGGCCAGATCGCGGATCGA
>Ga0335081_10014627_pt1 | contig 12696 bp, 9 predicted proteins | sample Lox_Sample_35_FD_206713 | JGI IMG/M metagenome (GOLD analysis project Ga0335081, IMG submission 206713) | Soil microbial communities from Loxahatchee National Wildlife Refuge, Florida, United States - Lox_Sample_3.5 | ecosystem: Environmental > Terrestrial > Soil > Wetlands | place: USA: Florida...
CGCCGGGATGCCGGCCGGCACCGTGCTCAGCGTGATGACATGAAGGCGGGCCATGGCGGCGGTTGCCCTGCGCAGCCAGGTCACACCACGCGGCACCTCGCCCAGGACGGTGCCGGGGAGCGCGCCCATCACGACGGCGGGATCACCAAAGCGGGCGCCGTCGTGGTCGAGGAACAGGGGCGGCGGGCTGGGGACCGGGAAGTGCTCGACTGCGGTGAGCGCTCGCCACTCCGCGGCGGCTCCGGCCCGGTCAGCGGGGAAGCGCTTGAGGACGACCGGCTGGGTGCCGCTTCGGGTGGTCACCAGGATGCGCTGGACCGTCCGGGAACTCCGGCCGCCGGCCAGGCGCTTAACCTCACCGATTGACGTCGCGTCATCGATGACCGACAGGATCACCTCCCGCCCGCCGTTACCGAGCGCGGGTTGCCCGGCTTCCTGGTTCACCGGCTCATCATCTAAGGTGGCGTCCCGCCCGGCAAACATCCGGCTTCCGTTGCCGGGCGCGGATTGAACGCGGCGCTGGACTGGCTGGTGGTGTCGGTTTGATCGCTGAGCGAAACAGTATGGGGCTGCTGTGATGGAGTAGCGGTGTGGCTGACAGGCCGGATGCGCCTGATGTGGTTGCCGCGCTGCAGGAGGCGAACGCGCGGCTGCGGGCACAGAACGCGGAGCTGAAGGCGCAAGTCGCGGAACAGGCGGAGAAGATCGCGCGGCTGGAGCGGCTGATCTCCCGCAATTCGGGGAATTCGTCGATGCCGCCGAGCACCGATGACCTGCCAGGGAAGACGCCGCCACAGCGCAGGGCCCGCCAGGGCGGGGTGAAGCGGAAGCCGGGCAAGCAGCCCGGCGCGCCGGGTGCGTTCCTGGCCTGGAACGAGCACCCGGACAAGACCCAGGAAGTGTTCCCGGAGGGCACCTGCCCGTGCGGCGCTGACCTGGCCGAGGCCCGCGACCTGGGGGTGAAGTACTCCCATCAGGTCACCGACCTGCCCGAGGCGCGGGCAGTGACCATCCAGCGCGACCGGCACGAAGTGCGGTGCGCGTGCGGCCGGACCCATGTCGCGGACACCCCGCCACAGGCGGGCGCGCCCGGCACGGTGGCCTACGGGCTGAACTTCCAGGCCTGGTGCGTGTTCCTGCTGGTGATGCACCACGTCCCCGTAGAACTCGAGCGCGCCGCAGCGTGACGCTGTCCTTTCCGACTCTCGGAGAGGACAGCGAGCATGGATGTTCTGTACGGGGTCCGCATGACGGGCCCGCTGGCGCCGCACGCAGCAGGGCTGGCCGGTGAGCTGGCCCGGCTGGGCTTCACCGAGATGTCAGCGCGGGGGCAGCTGGGGCTGGCCGCCCACCTGAGCCGGTGGCTTGCTGCTGTCGGGCTGGGCACGATGGCGCTGACCGCGCCAATGGCGGAGGAGTATCTGGCGGCACGCCGGGCGGCCGGGTATACCGCCTGCCTCACGCCGAAGGCGCTGGCGCCGCTGCTTGGCTACCTGCGGGAACTGGGCGCGGCGCCGGAGGCGGAGATCGCTGTGCCGGCGACGCGGGCAGAGGCTTTGCTCGAGCAGTACCGGCGCTATCTGCTGGCCGAGCGCGGCCTGCGGGAGAAGGTTGCCCGCGGCTATGTGGACTCGGTCCGGCCGTTCGTCGCCGGCTGCGCCGCGGCCGACGGCGCAGATCTGAGGTGGCTGACGGCGGGCGATGTCACGGCGTTCCTGACCGGCCAGTCGCGGCGGCTGGCCCCGAAGACCGCCCAGCGGCTGGCGACGGCGCTGCGCTCGCTGCTGCGGTTCTGGCACGTGGAGGGCCTGATCAGCGGGCCGCTGGACCGGGCGGTTCCCAAGGTGGCCAACCGGCGGCCGGGGCTTCCGCGGCCGCTGGATCCGGCGCAGGTGCGGGCCCTGCTGGCCTCATGTGACCGCCGGACCGCAGGCGGGCGCCGTGATCTGGCGATGATGACGCTGCTGGCGCGGATGGGGCTGCGGGCGGGCGAGGTCGCCGGGCTGCGCCTGGACGACATCGACTGGCGGCGCGGCGAGAGATCACCGTCGCCGGCAAGGGAAACCGCCGCGACCGCCTGGTACTCCTGCGTTCCCTGGATTTTCCCGTGACCGCTGATCCTGGCCACCGCACGGGTCCGCTCGGCGGATACGACAGGGAGGATGCGGCATCCACGCCTTACGGCCTGGTACGGGCGACCGCGACAACAAGGCTGACCGGCATCATGACCTGTCAGGCAGCATCGCGGCATCGCGCGGCATCGAAGCCAGCCAATGGTGGTGCCGGTCAGGTCGGCGGAGAGACGGGCCTACGGCGCCGGGCAGCCCGGGGCCGCGCTGCCGCTACGTGTCATCTCCCGCAGGCTTATCCGCTTCGCTGGCGACGGCCCGGCCCTCGGTGACGCCCCGCTGGAATCCGGCCAGCCGGTCGCGGACGTCGGCTGCCGAACGGCTCGGCGCGACGGCGGGTTGCGAGTGCGAGCCCGGAACGGTGCCGGGAACCAGGTTCGCGTTCGGTAGCCGCCGCGGAAGCCCGGCCTCCGTCGGGGATCCCGCGGCCGGCGCTTCGACCGTCTGCGCCGCACGCCAGCCTTCGTCGGCCGGCGAGGACCACTGGGCCCCGGCCCTGACGGCGGTGCGCGCCGAACCGGACGTCCGGCGAGCGCCGCTGAACCAGCTCGACTCGACCGCCTCGAAGATCGGCAGCCTGCGCTCTTCCGCCGGGTTCACGGCCGTCGGCACGACCACGACGCTGTCACCGGAACCCGTCTCCTGATGCAGCCCGGCGGTGGCGGGGTTGGCCTGGGACACTGGCTCTGGGGTCGCGGACGGCCCGGCGGGGCCAGGCAGCGTGCCCTCTTCGGGTATCAGCCGCCGGCCGGGCAGCGTGCTCCTCACCTCTTCCCGCGACGCGGTCGGCTCTGCGACCCGCGTCGCAACCATGCTCCGCTGCGCGCCGAGACCGCGCAGGTCCATGGCTGGCTCGTGCGCCCCGCGCCGGGGCCCGGCGGGAACAGGCCGGGCGAACTCCGGGCGCACGACCGTCTCTGGGCGGACGATGAGCTCATCGGGGATCCAGACAAGCGCCGTGAGGCCGCCGAGCTCGGCATGCTGAAGCCGGACCCTGGCACCGCGCCGGGCGGCGAGCCTGGAGACGACCAGCAGGCCGATCCACTTCGGTACGTCGATGTCCACCGGGGGCGGGTTTTCCAGGCGCCAGTTCGCGTGCGATATGTCTTGCACGCTCATCCCGACGCCCCGGTCGGTGATGCTGATCAGGGCACCGCCCGTGTTCGGCACCTGGCCGACAATCTCGACGGGCATGTCCACCGCGGAGAACGACGTGGCGTTCTGGATCAACTCGGCGAGCAGGTGCACGATGTCATTGACGGCAGGCCCGGACAGAGCGATATCAGGTTTCGCCTGCACCGAGACGCGTTCGTATTCCTCGACCTCGGATACCGCGGCCCTGATGACGTTCGCCAGCATCATCGGCTGGTTCCAGCTGCTGGATAGCTCATGACCAGCCAGAACCAGCAAGTTCTGGGAGTCGCGGTGCATGCGGGCCGCGATGCGGTTCATCCTGAACAGGATGGCCCGCCGCTCCTGGTCGTGTTCCGACTGCTCCAGGATCTCTATCAGCCGCATCTGGCGCTCGACCAGGGACTGGCCCCGGTGCGAGAGGTTCACGAACATGGCGTCGAGCTTGCTGCGAAGGCCTGCCTCGTTGCCCCCCAGCCGCGAAATCGTGCTGCGCGTCTGCTCGAGGGCGCGCGCGATGTCACCTATCTCGTCCGGGGAGGCCGTATCGGCGGGCGCCGCGTCGGACGGCCGGCCGTCGGCCAAGGTCATGGCCCGGCTCCGGAGCCGGTAGAGCGGCTGGAGCACAGATCTGGCGGTGCCCATCGTGGCCCACGCCGCCAGCACCAAGACGGTGATCATCACGATGACGATCGCGACCGCCCACAGAACGGACCCGACCCGGACGGAGCCATCAGGTGCATAGATCCGCGCGTCACCCAGGAAGTAGGCCAGGCCGACAATGCACAACGCGATGACGGTGACGCCAGCCACCGGAATGACGACCATCAGTCGCAGCCGGGATCGGACATGCCGGCTACCGTGCCCATGGGACACCCCGTCCCGCTCGGTGGACGAGCCTTGCCCCATGAGCGAGCCGATGCCTGCGGGCTGGAGGCCCGCGACGGCTGGATCCATGCGCCCGGGATGCTGCTGACCTAGGCCGACATCATGTCCGGCAGCGGGTACGCCTGTCCCGAAGGGCTCCTGGAAGGACGCTCCTGTGCGGTCACCGCGAGTGCCGCCGACGGTCCTCGGCCGTATCTCATTCCCCCACCCATCGTGTTGTCCCGTCGGGTCCTCGTTCCCGGTCCTGACAACGTCCACGCCCACCATGACGGCGACGGCGACGGTCATGAGTGCCACGAGAATTTGCAACAACATGCCGCTCACATCCGGTCGGTAGCCGTGATCATGCGCGCGATGCCGCGCATGGGATGATTCCGATACTGCCCGGCGACTCCGGGACTTACGCATACGGGCTCGACATAGGCCGGGAACCGTCCCGGCGGTGGAACGGACATGGCACCCTCCCCGGCAACCAGCCTGCGCGCACGACATCGCATGACCGACCTAACTCTAATGTGTAACCGGCTTGCGCATGCGGATTACGACATAGAGGAAAATCAGCACACGTTACGTTAAGTGGGCGCAACTTCACGATACGCCAAGGCCTAACCGGCCTACAGGACTTATGTCGGGTAAAATCCGGTTTACCGCCTTCGGCCGTATCCAGCGAAGGCGATGCGCGGAACAATCAGCCTGCCCGGGAATGTCTTTGACGTGCCGGGCGCACTCACCGTCATCGCCCATTTACTGGCGTTGGTTTGGCCGCGGGATCGGAAAATGCCGCTTTCCGGGCGCGTCGGGGGCAGCGCCTCCCCGGCTTTCGTGAGGCTATCCCCGCGGAGCGTTTCCGTGAACGCATCCAGCGGGTTCGCGCACACCGAGATCAGCTGTCTCCGAGGTTGACCAGGCTCTGCTGTACCACCTGGGTTAGTGGATCGCCGGCGGGCAGCACACGCTCGCAGCGTATGGCGGTGTCGCGGAGCAGGGCTATCGCGTCGCCGATCCGGCCTGCGTCGTAGTAAAGATGAGCCAGGTTAGCCAGGCGCACGAGCGTTTCTGCATGGTCAGGGCCGAGCAATCGCTCCGAATCCGCGCAGCACTGCTCGGAGAGCTGCATCGCAGCCGGCATCCGCCCGGCCGCCCGGTAGGCGGCGGCTAGGTTCGCTGTGGTCGCGAGCGTGTCCGGATGGTCGCGCCCGAGCACTCCCTCACGGTCGGACAGTGCCCGTTTGTAGTGTGAGATGGCGTCCTTGTTCTTGCCTTCTGCCAGGAAGGCCGCGGCGAGCCGGTCCCGGGTGGCCATGGTTTCCGCGTGGCGGGGACCTTGCAGCCGCTCGCGGTCGGACAGGTTCTTGCTCAGCAGCCTGGTGGCCGTCTTGGCATTGCCAGCGGCCTGGTAGGCCTCGGCGAGTTCGTCGCGCGCGCTGAGGGTGTCCGGGTGCTGGGGACCCCGGAACTGTTCGCACTCGGTGACGGCCCGCTGCAGAATCGTCACGGCGTCTCCAGGTTCGTCGGCCATGATGAGGGCCTTCGCCAGGCTGACCCGGGCCGTGATGATGGCCGGGTGGCCCGGCGCGAGGTCGCGGCCGCGTTCGGCGAGCACCCGCTGGTACCAGTGCACGGCCTCGGCCGCGTATCCGGCAGCCAAGTATGCGGCGGCCAGGTGGCCTGCGACGACGAGGGCGTCCGGGTGACCGGGGATCAGTTTGGTGTCACAGCGGGCGGACAGGTCCCGCCAGTACTCCACGGCCGGCCCGACCAGGCGGGCACCGTCAAGGCTCCGTCCGGCGCGCAGCAGCAGCGGATGGCACCCATCGGCCCACAGCACGTCCGGGGCCGCGTTATGCAGGGAGGCCGTGTTCAGCCGCAGGCTGGCCGCGGTCCACGGCTCGGTCTCGTCGGCGGGCCAGATCTCCAGCAGGGCACTGGCGGCTGCACGCGCGGCAGGCTCCTGGACGTTCGGCGGTGCCGCCAGCCTGATCGCCGCCTGGAGCACCGAATTCACCAGGATGGCCGGCGGTGAGACGGCCCGGTTGATGCTGACCAGCCCGGCCCGCTCGATAGCGAGCAGCGCATCCCAGGCTGGCTTCGGGTCGACCGCCGCGGAAAACGGGGTTACCCCGCCGCCCAGGTACGCGGACATGGCCGACGTGCTGAAGACGGCACCGGGTATGCCGTGCCCGTCGAGCAGCGCGACCAGCACCAGCATCAGCCGGACCGACGCGCCGGGAAGCAGCGATTCGGCTTGCCCGAGAGAAAGCGTCCAGGTGACGGCGGCCGCGGAGGGCACTTCGCCCGCCGCCGCGCCGATCTGCTGCCGTCTGCGGGCGAAGTAGTCTCGGTAGTCCCGGCAGGCCAGGGTGGAGTTCGCGACCACCGAGGCGGCTTGGGCGAGGGCCAGCGGCTCACGGCCGAGCGCCTCGATCAGGTCGATGGCACCGTGTCGCTGGGCGGGGTTCACGCTGATCCGCTCGGTCAGGCAGTTGAGGGCCTCGCGGACACTGTAGAAACCCACGGGTATGACCTGAGTTCCGCGCCGACCCGAGACCAGCGAGGCCTGCATGCTGGTTACCAGCACCCGCCCGGATGGCCCCTCCGGCCAGAGCCCGTCAAGGTCAGTCTGGTCCTGCAGGTCGTCCAGGACGACCAGCCACCGATGGTCAGTGGTGGCAAGCCAGCTGACCAGGCGGGCCGCAACCGACTCGGCCGTCCCGGTGGGCGCGATGCCGAAGGCTGCCGCGGAGGCTTCTACGTAGGCGGAGAGCACCGCCGCCCGGCTGGTGGCCGAGATCCAGATCAGCGCGTCGATAGCGTGTGATCGCCACAGCGACTCGGCGAGAATCACCGCGATCTGAGTCTTGCCGCAGGCGCCGAGCCAGTTGGAGGGTCCCTCGGCGAGGGCCGAGCCCGGCACCAGCGCGAGGGTGGCACCGGGAACGAGAGCCTCCTGGATGCCACGGGCGGTGTCGGGCCGGTCGGTGTATCCCTCGGCAAGCGGAGGTACCTCACCCACGCGGAATCGCTGAACTCCGCGCTCAGCCGATATTCCGCCTGTGGGCGCCACTACGCGTTACCCCCAATAGTTCATCCTGTGCCCAAGGCCTCCTCGGATAACTCCATCACTAACACCGAGAGGTTCAGGCACGGGAAGCTTTGTCCGTATCGGGATCCTCGCTAACACCCCATTATGCATGTGCACCGGTGTTTCCATACCCACTAAGCAAGCTCCGGGGCAGGCGCTACGCGGCCGAGTTGCAGCGCTACTGAGGGTAGGAAACATGCGTTACTCAAGTTGCCTTAAGGTGCCCTTGGAAATCTAGGTCACTGAGGGTCGGCCACCGACGCCAGCAGGGCCGCCCGGGCCTGGGACACGGCCGCCAGCATCGCGCCGCGCAGCACGGGCTCGCCCGGGACGCCGGTCGGCACCACGCGCGGGCGGGAGGGCCAGATGCTCGCGACCGCCGCGGCCACCCGGTCCGCCAGGGCGGTGCCCCCGGCCCGGCCCACCTCACCGCCCAGCACCACCAGGCCCGGGTCCAGTACCACGCAGACCGACGCGACCCCGACCGCGACCCGGTGCGCGAGTTCGCCAAGGAACGCCTCGGCGCTGTCCCTGCCACCCTCGCCGCTTCCGCGGTCGTCGCCGCCACCGCTGCTGTCGCGGTCCGCGGCGGAGACGGCGGCACGGACCGCCTCGGCCGGCGTCCGGGCCGTAAACCCGTGCTTGGCCGCGAGTTCGCGCACGGCGCTGGCTCCGGCCAGGGACTGGAAGCCGCCGCTGGCGGGATGCCTGATGTCGGTGTGCAGCGGGGCGCCGTGCACCGGCAGGTAGCCGATCTCGCCCGCCGCCCCGGCCGTGCCGCGGTGCAGGTGGCCGCCCAGGATGGTGGCCAGGCCGAGGCCGACGCCCAGCCAGACGAGGACGAAATCGTCGGCGCCGGCCGCCGCGCCGTCGGCGCGTTCAGCCATCGCGGCCAGGTTCACGTCGTTCTCGATCACGACCGGTTTGTGCCAGGCGTTCTTGAGCGCGTCGAGCGCGCCCTCGTGCCAGGCGGGAAGGTTCACCGCGAGCCTCGGGTCGCCGGTCCGCGGGTCGACGACACCAGGACTGCCGATGACCAGCGCGCTCAGCCTGGTGACCTCGATGCCGACGCTCGCGCAGGCCCGCTCGACGGTGCCGCGGACCAGCTCGACCGGGTCGTCGACGCCGTTCGGGTTACCGCTCACCTCGGCCACCCGACGGCCCGTGACATCCGCCACCGCGGCGCTGACCAGGTCGGACTCAACGTAGAGGCCAGCCACATAGGCGCTGGTCGGGACGACCGAGTACAGCGCGGCGTTGGGACCGCGGCCCCCCGCCTGCTCCCCCGCGATCGCCACCAGGCCGCGTTCCTCCAGCCTGGTTAGCATCTGCGACGCCGTAACCTTGGACACGCCGGTGTAGTCGCTGATCTGGGACCTGGTGAGCATCTCACCGCCGAGCAGCAGGTCGAGCGCGGCCCGGTCGTTCAGCTCACGCAGCAGGCTCGGCGTGCCTGGTCGGCGATCCATCGCGGTCCCTTCGTGTACTCGTTGGCTAGTGTGCCGTGCCCGTTCGGCCTCCGATTTGTGACTTAGGTCACACGCGGAGATGACTTCCATATCTATCCGGCAACGGCACCTATCGTATAAGAAAGTTTCTTGTTAATTTCTCTTCTGGGGCTTCCCTACGTTGCAACGCCCGAGTTCACCCCCCGGAAGGAGAACCAGCGATGGGACTCAGAAGAACACCGGCCGCGATCGCCGCGCTCGGCGCGGCGGCGGCCCTCGCCATAGCGGGCTGCAGCTCAAGCAGCTCGCCATCCGCCTCGTCCACGTCCTCATCGTCAGCGCCGGCGTCGCTCACGGTGTGGCGGATGGGCGGCTCCGTACCATCCCAGATCACCTGGATGAACAGCGTGACCGCCCAGTTCCACGAGCAGTACCCAGCCTATGCCCACACCAAGGTCAACGTGGTGTGGGTCCCCTGGACGTCCCGTACCACTGACTGGAACGACGCGCTGACCAGCGGCAAGAACGCGCCGGACCCTGCACGATCCGGAGTTCTGGCTGTCGCTGCGGGTGAGCGTGATCTTCGCCGTTGTCGTGGTCCCGCTCACGCTCACGGTCGGCACCCTGGTCGGCCTGCTGCTCAGCCGCCTGGGCCGCAAGATGGCGGCGTTCGTGTCCTCGGTGGCGATCCTGGCCTGGGCCACGCCCGCCGTCTCGGCCAGCGTCATCTTCGTATGGCTCGCCGACCCCGACGGCGGCGTGGTCGACTGGTTCCTGTCCAAGCTGCCGACCTGGCTGGGCGGCGGCGCGCACTGGGCCGGCTTCAGCTGGACCAACTCCGCGCTGCCGGCGTACGCGCTGCTGACCGTGCTCCTGGTCTGGACCGGTTTCCCGTTCATCGCCGTGGCGGTGCTCGCCGGACTGCGGACCATACCAGCCGAGCTGCATGAATCCGCCCAGGTGGACGGCGGAGGACCATGGCAGGTCTTCTGGATGGTCACCTATCCCATACTCAAGCCCATCTTCATGGTGCTGCTGCTGCTCTCCATCATCTGGGACTTCGGCGTGTTCACGCAGGTGTACATCGTCATCGGGGGCCTCGCCAACCGAGACGAATACAACCTCGGCATCTACGAGTACTCCCGGGCGTTCACGATGCCGCCGGCCTACGGTATAGCGTCGGCGCTCGCCTTCGTCCTCACGATCGTGCTGCTCATCGTCACGGTCGGCTACGTCCGCGCATCAGTCAGGCAGGGGGCGGTCCGATGACCACGACACAGCTGACCGCTGGCACAGTACGACGCTCGCCACCGCGGCGGAGGCTTACCCGGTCCCGCCGGGTCCGCCGGGCCGTCCTGAACCTGCTCGCACTGCTCGTCGCGCTGCTCACGCTGTTCCCGATCTTCTACATGGTGTCGACCGCGTTCAAGCCGCCCACCGAGGTGTACTCGCTGACCCCGCATCTGCTTCCCGCGCACCCGACGCTAGGGAACTTCCGCACGGTGCTGAACGGCAACGTGATCGGGTATCCGTACTGGACCTTCCTGCGGAACAGCCTGGTCGTCACGCTGTCGGCCGTCGCGGCGTCCTCGCTGATCGCCTTGCTCGCCGCCACCGCGCTGGCCAGGTTCCGGTTCAGGTTCCGCACCACCTACCTGATCATGCTGCTGATCGTGCAGATGCTGCCGCAGCAGGCGCTGGTGATCTCGCTGTACCTCGACTTCCGGTCGCTGAACCTGCTGGACAGCCTGGTCGGGCTGATCGTGGTGTACACGGCGTTCGCGCTGCCGGTCACGATCTGGATGCTGCGCAACTTCGTCGCCGCCGTGCCGCGCGAGCTGGAAGAGGCCGCCGCGATCGACGGCGCCGGGCCGGTACGGATCTTCTGGCGGATCCTGCTCCCGCTCGTGGCGCCGGGCCTGGTCGCGACCAGCGTCTTCGCGTTCGTCTTCGCCTACAACGAGTTCATCTTCGCGCTGACGTTCCTGAGCGTCGACGCGGCGAAGTTCACGCTGCCGCTGTACGTGCAGTACTTCTACGGCAGGAACGGGGCCAACTGGGGCGCCATCATGGCCGCCTCCACCTTGTTCACGATTCCGGTGATGGCCTTCTTCCTGCTGCTCCAACGCCGCCTGGCCGCAGGCTTGGTCGCCGGAGCGCTGAAGGGGTGACCGCGCTGGAGACGGGAGCGGACCCGGCCCTGGTCCGGCTGGCCGACGCGATCCTCATCCCGCCGTTTCCCGGGCACTCGGCTCCGGTCTGGATCCTCAAGGCGCTCGAGCGCGGCCTAGCCGGCGTCACCCTATTCGGCCCGAACATCTCCACCCCACGCCAGGTGAGCGCGCTGACGGCCGCACTGCGCTCGGCCGCGGCCGACATTGACCCGGTGATCGCGATCGACGAGGAGGGCGGCGACGTCACCCGGGTCGCGTACGCCGACGGCAGCCCCTACCCGGGGAACGCCGCGCTCGGCGCCGTCGACGACACCGCCCTGACCAGGTCGGTGTACCGGGCCATCGGGGCCGACCTGGCCGGGCTCGGGATCAACTTCGACCTCGCACCGTGTGCCGACGTGCTCGGCTCGGCGGACAGCCCGGCTGTCGGCACCCGGTCCTTCGGCGCGGATACCGGCCTGGTGGCCCGGCATACCGCCGTGGCCGTGGCTGGCCTGCAGGGCGCGGGCGTGGCCGCCTGCACCAAGCATTTCCCCGGGCACGGGCGCACCGTCACCGACACCCACGAGGCCATCGCCACCATCGAGGGCGGCCTGGACGACCTGCGGCTCCGCGACCTGCCGCCGTTCGAGGCCGCGATCAGGGCGGGCACGCTCGCCATCATGCCCAGTCACCTGCGGGTGCCCGAACTCACCGGCGACCTGCCGGCGACGGTGTCCGGCGCCGCGCTGACCGGGCTGCTGCGTGGCGAACTCGGCTTCACCGGGGTGATCGTCTCCGACGCGCTGGAGATGCGGGCGACCAGGGACATGTTCGGCATCCCCGGGGCCGCCGTGCTGGCCGTGGCGGCGGGCACCGACCTGCTGTGCCTGGGCCGGGACGGCAGCGAGGACGATTACCTCGCGGTCCGCGAGGCGCTGGTCACCGCCGTCCGCGACGGCACGCTGGATGGAGAGCGGCTGGAAGAGGCCGCTGACCGGGTCGTGCGCCTGCGCGGGGGCCTGGCGCGCACCCGGTTGCCGGGTCTGGTGGCGGGCGGCGTGGCTCCGGTCGCGGACGGCGTGGTCCCGGGGATCGGCCTGATCGCGGCCCGGCGCGCGATGCGGGCCTCGGGGCCGCAGCGGACGCTGAGCGACCCGGTGATCATCGAGATCGAACCGCGGGAGAACATCGCCGCCGGGCGGTTCGGGTGGGGGCTGGGCCCGTGGGCGCCGACCGGAAGCGTAAGCCGGATCAGCCCCCGGACCCGGACGCTGGACGGCGCCGGGCGTGACGGTGCGGCGGGGATCCTGGCCGCGGCAGCCGGGCGATCGCTGGTGGCGGTGGTACGCGACGCGCACCGGGATCAGAACACGCGGTCCCTGGTCACCGCGCTGCTCGCGGCGCGGCCCGATCTGGTGCTGGTGGAGATGGGGTTGCCGCTGTGGCGCCCGCCTGAAGGCACCTCTTACCTGGCCACCTATGGCGCGTCCCGGGCCAGTGCACATGCCGCCGCCGAATGGCTCGGCCTGGCCTGACGCCGCGGCTCGTTTGGTGATGGCGAAGACCTCTGAGTCTGAGCGAGGCTGTCGCCACCCCTGGAGCGCTCGGGCATAACAGCATCGATGGGACATCGATGCTGCTCAGGCGACATCGATGGACCATCGATGCTGTTTCCCAGCGGGCGGCAGCAGGAAGCCGGGCCGACGCCCGGGGATGGAGGGGCGCATGAGGCTGACGGGGCATTTGGGGCTGGTCTAAGGCCGCGCAGGGTCAGGTCGGGCCGGGCTGGGCTGGGCAAGGCCGGGCTGGGCTGGGCAAGGCCGGGCTGGGCAAGGCCGGGCTGGGCAAGGCCGGGCTGGGCA
>Ga0335081_10014628_pt1 | contig 12696 bp, 12 predicted proteins | sample Lox_Sample_35_FD_206713 | JGI IMG/M metagenome (GOLD analysis project Ga0335081, IMG submission 206713) | Soil microbial communities from Loxahatchee National Wildlife Refuge, Florida, United States - Lox_Sample_3.5 | ecosystem: Environmental > Terrestrial > Soil > Wetlands | place: USA...
AGCGCCGGCCGTGGCGGCCTCGGACCGCGGGTCGGCGGGCGGTCGGTCGGTGTGGGCATAGGTTCTCATTCTGCCGTCTCGCGCGGCGTGCTGAGGATGACACCGGCGTTCCCCGCCGGGCCGGCGTGCCCGGCGCGCCGCCGGGGAGGGCGCCCCGTCGGGGCCGGCGCCACGCGCGGCCACCAGGTCGGCCCAGGGGCAGCCGGGCGCGGCTAAGGTAGGCCGCATGCGGGCACGCCTGGTCGTCCTGGTCTCGGGCGAGGGAACCAATCTTCAGGCCCTGATCGACGCGTGCGCCGACGAGCGCTACGGCGCGGACGTGGTGGCCGTGGGCGCCGACCGGGACGGGATCACCGGCCTGGCCCGCGCCGAACGGGCCGGCATCCCCACCTTCGTGCACTACGTCAAGGACTACTGCTCCCGGGCGGACTGGGACGCGGTACTCGCCAAATCGTGCGCGGAATACGGGGCCGACCTGGTCATCCTGGCCGGATTCATGAAGCTTGTCGGGCCGCGGTTCCTCGATCGCTACGGCGGCCGGTGCCTCAATACCCACCCCGCGCTGCTACCGTCATTTCCCGGTATGCACGGAGTGCGGGACGCTCTCAGCTACGGGGTGAAGGTGACGGGGTGCACCGTGTTCATCGTGGATCCCGGCATCGATGCGGGCCCGGTGGTCGCCCAGCGTGCCGTTCTGGTCCAGGACGAAGACGATGAGGCCGCGCTGCACGAGCGGATCAAGGTCGCGGAGCGGGCACTGCTCGTGGAGACCGTGGGCCGGATGGTCCGCGAGGGGTGGTCCGTGCACGGCAGGAAGGTGAGGGTCGGCAGTTGAGCACCATCGAGATCAGGCGCGCGCTGGTCAGCGTCTACGACAAGACCGGCCTGGATGAGCTGGCCCGGGGACTGCACGAGGCGGGTGCCGAGATCGTCTCCACCGGCAGCACGGCGGCGGTCATCGCCGGGGCGGGCGTGCCAGTGGTGAAGGTGGAGGAGCTGACCGGCTTCCCCGAGTGCCTGGATGGCCGGGTCAAGACGCTGCACCCCCGGGTGCACGCCGGGCTGCTCGCCGACACGCGGCGGCCCGAGCACCGGGCCCAGCTGGATGACCTCGGCATCGCGCCGTTCGAGCTGCTGGTATCCAACCTGTACCCGTTCGAGGCCACCGTGGCGAGCGGCGCGCCCGCCGGGCAGTGCGTGGAGGAGATCGACATCGGCGGCCCGGCGATGGTCCGCGCCGCGGCCAAGAACCACGCCAGCGTCGCGGTGGTGACCGACCCGTCCCAGTACGGCGACGTGCTGGCGGCGGTCCGCGCCGGCGGCTTCACGGTTGGGCAGCGGCAGCGGCTGGCGGCCCGCGCGTTCGCGCTCACCGCCCGTTACGACGTGGCCGTGGCGTCCTGGTTCGCGTCCGCGTACGCGCCTGATGAGACGGCCCGGGAGGCGGGCTGGCCGGACGTGGTCGGCGCGTTCTGGTCCCGGGCGGACGTCCTGCGGTACGGCGAGAACCCGCACCAGCGCGCCGCGCTGTACGTGCGGGCCGGGACCGCCGGTCACGATGACGCCGAACGGGCCCGCGCAGGAGCCCCCCGGGCCGGGACGGGTACCGCGGGGGACGGCGGGATCGCCGCCGCGCGCCAGCTGCACGGCAAGGCCATGTCCTACAACAACTACGTGGACGCCGACGCGGCGCGCCGGGCCGCCTACGATTTCGCCCAGCCCTGCGTGGCGGTCATCAAGCACTCCAACCCCTGCGGTATCGCGGTTGGCGCGGACCTGGCCGAGGCGCACCGGAAGGCGCACGCGTGCGACCCGGTATCCGCCTTCGGCGGCGTGATCGCGGCCAACGGCATGGTGACCCCGGCGCTGGCCACCCAGATCGCCGACGTGTTCACCGAGGTGGTCGTCGCGCCCGCGTTCGACGCCGAAGCGCTGGACATCCTGGCCAAGGCGAAAAACATCCGCCTGCTTTCGTGCCCGCCGCCGTACCGCGGTCCCGGTACCGAGTGGCGGCCGGTCACCGGCGGCCTGCTGATGCAGTCCGCCGACCGGGTAGACGCGCCCGGTGACACCCCGGCGAACTGGGAGCTGAAGGCGGGCGCCGCGCTGGACGAGGGGGGGCTCGGTGACCTGGCCTTCGCCTGGCGGGCGTGCCGTTCGGTGAAATCGAACGCGATCCTGCTGGCCTCCGGCGGCGCGTCGGTGGGTATCGGCATGGGCCAGGTCAACCGGGTCGACTCGTGCCGGCTCGCCGTGGCCCGGGCCGGGGACCGCGCGGCCGGCTCGGTGGCCGCGAGCGACGCGTACTTCCCGTTCCCTGACAACATCGACGTCCTCGCGGAGGCCGGTGTCGCCGCGATCGCCGAACCGGGCGGCTCGATCCGTGACCACCTGGTCATCGAGGCCTGCGAGCGGGCCGGCCTCACCCTCTACTTCACCGGGGTCCGCCATTTCTACCACTGACGTGCTGGGCGCCCATTCCGGTGCCCCGGCCCTGGCCAGCTCCCGCCCGGGCCCGTTTCGGCAACGCGGGCAAAGGCGCAATCGCGCACGCCCACCGGCCCTATTGCGCCAACGGGCGGCCGCAACTCGATGAACGGGAAGGCTGAGACACCATGACCGCGCACATCCTGGACGGAAAGGCCGCGGCGGCCGAGATCCGCAGCGCGATCGCGGAGCGGGTCGCGGTCCTGGCCGAGCGCGGGATCGTCCCCGGGCTGGGCACCGTCCTGGTCGGGGACGACCCGGGCAGCCGGGCCTACGTGAACGGCAAGCACCGGGACTGCGCCGAGGTCGGGATCGCGAGCATCCGGCGTGACCTGCCCGCCGACGCGACCCAGGAGCAGGTGGAGGCGATCGTCGACGAGCTGAACGCCGATCCGGCCTGTACCGGCTACATCGTCCAGCTCCCGCTCCCGGCGGGCCTGGACGCGCGCCGGGTACTGCGGCGGATGGACCCGGCCAAGGACGCGGACGGGCTGCACCCGTGCAACCTCGGCAACCTGGTCCTCGGCGAGCGGGGCCCGCTGCCGTGCACCCCGCGCGGGATCGTGGAACTGCTGGGCGTCTACGGGGTCGAGATCGCGGGCGCGGACGTCACGGTGATCGGCCGGGGGATCACGGTCGGCCGGTCACTGGGCCTGCTGCTGACCCGCCGCAGCGAGAACGCGACCGTCACGCTGTGCCACACCGGTACCAAGGACCTGGCCGCGCACACCCGGGAGGCGGACATCGTGGTCGTGGCCGCGGGCGTGCCGGGGCTGCTCACCCCGGACATGGTCAAGCCCGGCGCGGCCGTGCTCGACGTGGGGATCACCCGGACGGACGCGGGCCTGGTCGGCGACGTGGCCCCGTCGGTGGTGGAGGTCGCGGGCTGGCTGGCGCCCATGCCCGGCGGCGTGGGCCCGATGACCCGCGCGATGCTGCTCGCCAACGTCGTGGAAGCCGCCGAGCGGGCCGCCTAGGGCCTGCTGAACAAGGCCCAAATTTGCGCGGTCGCGTTCGTGAAACTGCAGGTCAGCAGCCTGCACCTTGATCACGAACAGGGTTATTCGGCAGGCTCCTGGCAGGGCCTAGCTCCGCCCCGGGGCCGCCGTGTTCCGCGCGCCCGAGCCCCCGCCCCGGTTCCTGGTAAGTTACTATTCGGTAATTCGATGTGATGAAGCAGGCAGGGCCCCCCGTGGCGCTTTCTCCGCGCTTTTTGGCAGGCTGTAGGTGTATGTGAACCCAACGCAGGGAGGTAGGCGTCGCCAATGAACATCGTCGTCTGCGTGAAGCAGGTGCCGGACACGGCGAGCGAACGCAAGCTGAAGCAAGGTGACGCCACGCTGGATCGTGAGTCTGTCGACGGGCTGATCAACGAACTGGACGAGTACGCCATCGAGGAGGCCCTGCTGATCAAGGAGGCCCACGACAGTGAGGTCACCGTGCTGACCATGGGCCCGGAGAAGGCTTCCGAATCGGTCCGCAAGGCGCTGTCGATGGGCGCCGACAAGGCCGTACACTTGGTTGACGACGCGCTGGCCGGGTCGGACGCATTGGCGACCTCCTACGCGCTGGCCCAGGTGCTGCGCACCATCGGCTTCGACCTGGTGGTGCTGGGCGCGGAGTCGACCGACGCCCGGATGGGCGTGATGGCGGCGATGCTGGCCGAGCGGCTCGGTGTCCCGCAGCTTTCGCTGGCCAGCAAGGTGGAGATCGACGGCTCGCAGATCCGGATCAACCGCCAGTCCGAGGACGGCTACTGGCAGGTGGAGGGCAGCCTGCCCGCCGTGATCAGCGTCGTGGAGAAGATCAACGAGCCGCGATACCCGTCGTTCAAGGGCATCATGGCCGCGAAGAAGAAGCCGGTGCAGGCCATGACCCTCGCCGACGTGGGCATCGACCCGTCCCTGGTCGGCCTCGCGAACGCGGCGACTGAAGTCGTCGACTTCGCCGAGCGGCCGGCGCGGCAGTCCGGCACCATCATCGAGGACGAAGGAGACGGCGGCAGCAAGGCCGCCGAGTTCCTCGCCGCGAGCAAGTTCATCTGAGAGGGCGGCTGGAAATGGCTGAGGTTCTGGTACTCGCCGAGCACACCGGCGGCGACGTCAAGAAGGTCACCCTCGAACTGCTGACGCTAGCGCGCCAGTTCGGCGAGCCCGCCGCCGTCTGGGCAGGTCCCGGCGCCGCCGACGGCCAGTCCCGGCTGGCCGAGTACGGCGCGGCGACCGTGTACGTGGCCGACGGCAGCGATCTCACGGACTACGTGGCCGCCCCGGAGGCCGAGCTGCTGGCGTTGCTGGTGGCGGAGAAGTCTCCCGCGGCGGTGCTGCTGGCCAGCACCGGGCAAAACAAGGAAGTGGCGGGCCGGCTGGCGGTCAAGACGAACTCGGGACTGCTCACCGACGCGGTCGGGCTGGCCGCCGGGGACGGCGGGAAGATCGTCGCCGAGCAGTCGGTCTTCGGCGGAGCCACGGTCGTGCATTCGGTGGCCAAGAGCGGTACTCCGGTGATCACCGTGCGGCCGAACTCGGTCGCCCCGGAGTCGGCGCCCGCGGCCGCCGTCCTGCAGAATGTCGAGCTTTCGGTCAGTGACGCCGCGAAGGGCGCGAAGGTCACCGAGCGGGTGGTGCAGGAGCGTGGCGAGCGCCCCGAGCTCGCCGAGGCGTCGATCGTGGTCTCCGGTGGCCGCGGGGTCGGCAGCGCGGATGGCTTCGAGCTGATCGAGAAGCTCGCGGACTCCCTCGGCGCCGCGGTGGGTGCCTCCCGGGCGGTGACCGACGCCGGCTGGTACCCGCACAAGTTCCAGGTCGGACAGACGGGTTCTACGGTCTCCCCGCAGCTGTATATGGCGATCGGCATCTCCGGCGCGATTCAGCACCGGGCCGGCATGCAGACCTCCAAGACGATCATCGCCGTCAACAAGGACCCCGAGGCGCCCATCTTCGAACTGGCCGACTTCGGCGTCGTCGGTGACCTGTTCACCGTCGTCCCGCAACTGCTGGAGGACATCGCGAAGCGATCAGGGTCCTGACCGCCCTCGTCCCCGGGCCGGGGAGACTCCACCCCCCGCCCGCCGGGCCCGGCGGGCGGGGGCGGCGGCCCGGCCCTGCCCATCGGACCCGGCTTCTGCGCGGCCGGGCTAGGCTGTCTGCGTGATTTACCTCGATCATGCGGCCACGACGCCGATGCTGCCCGAGGCCATCGAGGTGATGACCGAGGAGCTGGCCCAGCTCGGCAACCCGTCCTCACTGCACAACGCGGGCCGCCGCGCGCGCCGCGTCGTCGAGGAGTCCCGCGAGCAGATCGCCGAGGTGCTGCACGCCCGCCCCAGCGAGGTGGTCTTCACCAGCGGCGGCACGGAGGCCGACAACCTCGCGGTCAAGGGACTGTACTGGGCGCGCCGCGGCGCGGACCCGGCGCGCCGCCGGGTCCTGGTCACCTCCGTCGAGCACCACGCGGTGCTGGACTCGGTGCGCTGGCTGCACACCCATGAGGGTGCCGAGGCGTCCTGGCTGGATGTCGACGACGAGGGCATCCTGCGGCCCGGAGCGCTCCGCGCCGCCATCGTTCGGGCCCCGGAAAGCGTCGCCCTGGTCAGCGTCATGTGGGCCAACAACGAGGTCGGCTCGATCCAGCCGGTCGCTGAGCTGGCCGAGGTCGCGCACTCCCGCGGGATCGTCTTCCACAGTGACGCCGTGCAGGCCGCAGCCCAACTCCCCGTCGACTTCACCGACAGCGGCGCCGATGCGCTGACCGTCACGGGTCACAAGCTCGGCGGCCCGGTCGGGGTGGGCGCGCTGCTGCTGCGCCGGGGGGTCGAGCCGGTCCCCGTCCTGCACGGCGGCGGCCAGGAGCGCGACGTGCGTTCCGGGACCCTCGACGCGCCGGCCATCCGTGCGTTCGCGACCGCCGTCATCATCTCGGCGGAGCGCCGCGAAGCCGAGGCCAAGCGGCTGGCCGTGCTGCGGGACGACCTGATCAGGCAGGTCACCGAGGCGGTGCCGGACGCCGTGCTGAACGGCCCGCCGTCCGGGCCGGACCGGCTGCCCGGCAACGCGCACTTCTCCTTCCCCGGATGCGAGGGCGACGCGCTGCTCATGCTGCTGGACGCGAAGGACATCGCGTGCTCGACCGGGTCGGCGTGCACCGCGGGCGTCGCGCAGCCCAGCCACGTCCTGCTCGCGATGGGTGCGGATGAGGACCGGGCCCGCGGCTCGCTGCGCTTCTCGCTGGGCCACACCTCCACCCAGGAGGACGTCGACGTGCTCGGCGCCTCGATCGGCGAGGCCGTCGAGCGCGCCCGCCGCGCCGCCTCCCGTTGACGAGGCCGCCTCTCCTCCCGCCAGTCCTCCGCCCGCCTCTCCGTGACGAGCCCGCCTCCCGCGAGCTCGACCGCGGCGGACGGGACAAGGCGGGGATGCGCGTACCCTCGGTAAGCGATGACTTCTCTACGGGTGCTGGCCGCCCTGTCCGGCGGCGTTGATTCGGCGACGGCCGCCGCGCGGGCCGTGGACGCGGGGCACGACGTGACGGCGGTCCACCTCGCGCTGTCCGCCAATCCCAGCTCCTACCGCACCGGCGCGCGGGGCTGCTGCACGCTGGAGGACGCCCGGGACGCGCGCCGCGCCGCCGACGTGATCGGCATCCCGTTCTACGTCTGGGACATGGCCGGACGGTTCCACCACGACGTCGTCGAGGACTTCGTGTCCGAGTACGCGGCCGGCCGCACCCCGAACCCGTGCGTCCGCTGCAACGAGAAGATCAAGTTCGCCGCGGTCCTGGACCGGGCCATGGCGCTCGGCTTCGACGCGGTGTGCACCGGCCACCACGCCCGGCTGGACAAGGGCCTGCTCCGCCGCAGCGTCGACAACGCCAAGGACCAGTCCTACGTGCTGGCGGTGCTCACCCGCGACCAGCTCGCGCATGCGATCTTCCCGCTCGGGGACACCACCAAGGACCAGGTGCGCATCGAGGCCGCCCGGCGTGGCCTCGGCGTCGCGGATAAGCCCGACAGCCATGACGTCTGCTTCATCGCCGACGGGGACACCCGCGGCTTCCTGGCCCGCCAGCTCGGCGAGGCCCCGGGCCCCATCGTCGACACTTCCGGCGCGACCATCGGCACCCACGAGGGCGCCTACGCCTTCACCGTCGGCCAGCGGCGCGGCCTCCACCTTGATCACCCCGCCGCCGACGGCCGCCCCCGCTATGTCCTCGGCATCGAGCCGGTCAGCCGGACGGTGACCGTGGGCCCGGCCGAGGAGCTGGACATCCGCGACATCACCGCTCAGCGCCCGGTCTGGACCGGCTGCGACCCGCTCACCGAGCCGCGCGACTGCGAGGTCCAGCTCCGCGCCCACGGCGAGGTCTACCCCGGCGAGGCGCGCCTCGACGGCGGTGCCCTCCAGATCACCCTGCACGAGCCCGCCCGCGGCGTAGCCACCGGCCAGACCGCCGTCCTCTACGACGGCGACACGGTGCTGGCCAGCGCCACCATCACCGCCACCCGGGTCGTCGCTGCGGCCTGAGCCAGGCTAGGGCTCGATCGGCTCGGCGAGTCGGCTGCCTTCTTCGCCCACGTTGATGGCGAATTCGTTCCGGGCCCGCGGGAAACACCGTGACGGTGAGCCTGAACGGCCTCGGCCCGGTTTTCCCCTGGCGATAGAGCGATACAAGGGTCCACGCATCATCCCCCCAGGACAAACCGGCCGCAAGCGCATGGTGCCATGATAATACCGATACTGGCCTTGCCAATCTTCTCTATCGGCTTGAAGCTGTTTGTGTCACTTAGGGCGCCGGAAGGACTGCATATGCTCCCCACGTTCCAATGGACCAGCTTCGACGTCGGTGGCGTACTGCCAGTATATTGGGGGCAGAAGGTCACGGCGGTGGCCGTGGACGCGGAGTTCCGCGATTTCCCCCGCACCCCGGTACTGTCGCGAGAGGCCGGTGGCGTGCAGGTCATTCCTCGCGGCCGGGTGCACGCGGATGCGGTCAGGAATGGGCTGACCTGGCTTAATGATCTTTACCATACCGGCTTCCGGGAATTGGCTGAGCGGGTTGCCGGGGAACCTGTCGCCGCAGCGGGGGACGGCAGATACGGCGTCGTGCTCAATGTGCAGCAGGGAACGACGATGCGATTCGAATGCCACGTTGATTCAAATCCGCTCACCGGGCTGCTCTTCTGTTCCGATCATTTGCATGGCGGAGGCGGGGAGCTGGTTTTCGCGCACGATCCGTCGGCTCGAAGCGTCGTGCAGATTGATCGTTCCTGCTCAGTGCTCCGACCGCAATCCGGACATCTCATCTTCTTCGATGGCCGTGATCATCCGCATTACGCGCGCCCGCTGACCTCACCTGGCGATATGCGTGTTGTCGCGGTCATGAACTACTACACGAGGTCGTGCCCGGAATCGACTCGCCCGGTTGGGCTTAATCGTCACCTGTACGGCGACGAATAGAGCCGAGCCGGCCCAGTCAATCGAATCGGTGCGTCAGCTCGTCATCCATCCCGTCGTGGAGGTCGGTGACGGAGCGGTACTCCCGGCGCGGCTCGGACGCGTGAGCCAGCAGACGCCCCATGAGCTCCGCGTCGCCCATTAGAATCCCGCCGCCCAGGTAGCTGACCTCAGACAGTTCGGTCCGGACTCCCGGCTGGCCACTCTCGAATCGGCCGTGCCGCCATCCGGTCATCTCGTCCCAGACCAGGGCGCGCTGGTGGGCTTGCCCGGGGCCGGAGTACAAGATCGTGGCGTCTCGCGGGTCACGCGGATCCAGCCAGCTGCGTTCCACGTTCAGGCCACTCGTCCGAAGTGCCTGGACGGCTTTGGCGACATAGCGCCACGTGAGTTCGATCCAGGGATCGGGGTGGTGGGGCAATGGGATGTTGTCCTGGTACACGGCGCGGTCCCTCCTCGCAGTCTGGCCTCATTATGACCCGGAGTCCGTGATCATGACCGTTGCAGAGGATTGACCCGAATGGGCCCGCTGGTTAGACGAACGTTACAGCATGTTATGTAGTCTCGCTGACCAGCCCGATTGCACGTTCCGGCCGACACCCTGACTGTCTGGGACGGTGCCAAATTTCACTTAACTAACTACTTGACAGGTTTCCCGCCCAGGCCTTTGCATCAATTCTGCCGCCCGGTTACGTTCGGCCGGACCAGACGTGGCCTCGGCACCTGGTCCGACGAGCCGTCGGGTCAGAGCAGGACAGAAGATGAGCATGAGAATAGGGATAACAGTGGGAAAAGCGAGGATAACGCCGGTGATTCGTACGCTGGTGAGACTGGGCAGGGTTCCATCGATGATGGACGCGATTGGCTTGCTTCCGGCCCACGCCATTGTCCACAGCCCCATGATCCTCAAGGCCCGCTGAGAACCAGCCAGCCCGACCAGTATGGCCTGAGCCGCCGATCCCGCCACGAGACCGCTCACCCCCGCGGCGAATGCGGCCCCAATGCTGACCCAGAGCCATGGGGCCAGCGCGAAGACCATGATCGAAACGCCGAGAAGGGCAAGCGCCGCCGCGGCCCGCCGTGCAGATGGTGATTTTCTTCTCGGTAGCAGGGCGCCCAGCACGCTTCCGGCGCCAAGGGCGGACAGGAAATACCCCGAATAGTCGTCAGACATGCCAACGTGGCGCGCGAGGGCAGGACCAAGAACCAGAATCGGGTCATCGGCGAACGTAATCATGGCCACCATGACCAGCAAGAGCATGATCTTGCGTTCTTTCCACGCGATGTGGAAACCGTCCCTGACTCGCGAGCGGATCGGGATGGGCAGATCGCGGCATGGACGGAGCCTCAGCAGGACGGCGGTGAAGATGGCGAACGAGACCGCGTTAGCCGTGAATGCCCAGCCGAAGCCGATGGTAGTGACGATGAGAACACCGAGGGCAGGAGCGAGGGCGCGGCCCGCGTTGTAGGACACCGAGTTCATGGCCATTGCCGCTTTCGTTCCTTCAGCCAAAGGCAGCAACGACGGGATGATGACCGACTGCGCAGGCAGTGCGAACGTGAACATGAGCCCGGTCGTAAAGGCGCCCACGAGCAGTGGTCCCTCGCCGAGGGAATGAGCGAACGCCATGACCGCGAGGATGGCCGTAATTACGGTCGAGGCTATCTGGGTAGCGAGAAGGGTGCGTCTGCTGCCGATGCGGTCCGCCACCACCCCGGCCCAGGGCCCGAGCAGCAGCGGGCTGGAGAACTGAGCGCAGGTCACCAGGCCTACCGTGAAGACTGAGTGCCTGATCTGGTAGGCCATAAGCATCTGGGCCAGATTTTGCGACCACGTGCCGGCGTTCGAAACCAGGCTGGCGGCGAAGTACCGGCGGAACTGCCGGTGGCTGAGAACCTGCCAGGAAGCTTCTTTTGCGTCGGCGATGCCGGTGAATCCGGCCTGTTCCGCAGCCTGCGAGATGGCCGTGACCGCGGAATCGGCGGCCACCAGGGCCAAGCGAGCGGCTAGTTCCAGGGAGTCGGCGGTGAGGGCCACGGCGCTTTCCACGCGCTCTTTTGGCCAGCTGCCGAGGCGGCGTGCCCTCGGCGCCATGTCTGCCGCTGGAATAGTCAGCCAGGTGGCGCCCCGGCGGGTTTCCGGCAGGACAACAGCAGGGTCGGCGCCTTGCGCGGCAGCTGCCGGAGACTCAATGGTTGTCAACAAATTGGCCCTACTGACCAGTTATGCGGGACAGGTAGAAGGCCCCTGTTCCGCATACTCGATGGACATAAACGGAGCGGTAATACTCAAGTGGTACCAAGCTGCGGCGCAGGCACGGTGCCTACATCCACGATGAATTGGTTCCGGTCGGAAGGAAACACCGAAACCGTCACGCGCATCGGGTCGCCCGACTCGGCGAATGCGGTGCGGAAGATTTCGAACACGGCCACCCGGCCGTCTCCTGGGATGCGGAAGAACGCCGTCTCGTTCGCGTCCGGCGCCCGCACCGTGATCCAGTCCCGGTACCCGGTCTGCTTGAGCCCGAGTATCTCCTGGATGTACTGCACGGCTCCCTGCGGGATGTTGACGGCCTCGAGGAGACGGGTCGCGCCATCGAGGACAAATTGCATGGGATAGAACGACGTCTGCAGCGACCACGGCGTGTTGTCAATATGCCGCTGCTGATGACGGCTAACGAGCTGGGTGCCTTCCTCGACGCGAAGGCGGTCGGCGATCTCGCCGGTCGCCAGCAGGACCTCGACCCGGGGCTCGCTCATGAACGGCTGCCGGTGAGCCCGGCTGACCTCGGACAGGTAGGTGGCCCCCTCGCCGCCGCCGAAGCCGGTGTCCGCGTCGGCCGACAGAGTCGTGACGAACGGGTCGATGCGTTCGGTCACAAACGTGCCCTGACCTGGCCGGGTAACGACCAGGCCGAGGCTGACGAGGGTCTTGACCGCATCACGGATCGTATTGCGGGACGCGTTGAACCGGTCCCGCAGCTCCAATTCCGTAGGTAGCTGGCTACCCGGCGCGAGCTGCCCGGACTCGATCTTCTGGCGCAGCTCGTCCGAGATAACCCGGTACATGGGGTCGGCCACGGCCATTCCTCCCGTCATGACAACCGGCCTGACCTTGCTGTCCGCGTTGCAAACGGATCAGCGTCACAGCATGATCGGCGGAAGCTCGGCACCCTGCCCGTTTCGTCAGGTCATGACGCAACATGTACTATACATACCAAAGGTTGGGATGGCTAGGATGGCAGGGTGAATCAGAATGAGGCTACCAGTACCGCCAGGCTCCGTCAGCGGAACCCCGACTTGCCTGGTGTGTCGCCCCTGCGCCAGCCAGCGGCAAACGTCCGGGCGCTCGCTCGGCGCGTTAAGTTGTGCGGCCAGGAGCGACACGTCGGCTGCGCCGCCAACCAGCCTGGCCTCACGTCAGCGGGCAGCTAGGCGCGACGTCGTGAAGGGGGGTGACCCGTAAAGAATGGCGATCATGTTGCTGGCCTGGCCGCTCAGCTTGGTCACGTATTCGCGGCGCTTTTCTCCGCAAGCAAGGCCCAGGATCCACAGCACACCGATAAAACTGATGATCAGCACGACCGGAATGGCGGCTGCGGCCGGCCTAATTACTTCAAGGGCCGAATGGGGAAACATGATCGGATCTCCGGGTCATGCCTGTCAAGAGTGAGCCCCATGGGTCGGATAGCGCTGAATTGTTAGACAAAACGTAACTATTCGGAAGTCCTGTGGTCCGGTTCGCGTTTGCCTTGGT
>Ga0335081_10014629_pt1 | contig 12694 bp, 12 predicted proteins | sample Lox_Sample_35_FD_206713 | JGI IMG/M metagenome (GOLD analysis project Ga0335081, IMG submission 206713) | Soil microbial communities from Loxahatchee National Wildlife Refuge, Florida, United States - Lox_Sample_3.5 | ecosystem: Environmental > Terrestrial > Soil > Wetlands | place: USA...
CGCGGCATAGCTGTCGCGGCCATCAAACAGCTAAAGTGCCTCCAACCATCGAATGCGGCGCCACACCGACCGTCACGGCAGAGCCCACACGATGGCTCAGTTTCTCGATTTTTCCGCAAACTGCTAGTGCATGATCCCGAAAAGTGGAAACCGGTTTTCGGATAAGATCATGCGCAAACAAGACCTCAGCTCAGCACTTGCCGGGCGATGACGACTTTCTGCACTTCGGACGCGCCTTCGTAGATGCGCAGCGCCCGGATCTCGCGATAGAGCCGCTCGACGATGTGGCCGTGGCGCACGCCGTCGCCGCCGTGCAGCTGCACGGCCTTGTCGATGACGCGCTGCGCGCGCTCGGTTGCGTACAGCTTCGCCATCGCGGCCTCGCGGGTGACGCGCGCGGCGCCGTTGTCCTTGGCCCAGGCGGCGCGATAGACGAGCAGCGCCGCGGCATCGACGTCGAGCGCCATCTCGGCGATCGACGCCTGCACCAGCTGCAGGTCGGCGAGGGGGCCGCCGAACAGTTCGCGGGTTTTTGCGCGCGCGACCGTTTCATCGAGCGCACGGCGGGCGAAGCCGAGCGCCGCGGCGCCGACGGTCGCGCGGAAAATGTCGAGCGTCGCCATGGCGATTTTAAAGCCTTCGCCGGGCGCGCCGATCATCGCCGAGGCCGGCACGGTGACGCGCTCGAATTTCAGCCGCGCCAGCGGATGCGGAGCGATGGTTTCGAGACGCTCCGCGACGGAGAAGCCCGCGAGCTTCTTGCCGGGCAGCAGAAACGCCGAGAGGCCCTTGGCGCCGGGCGCTTCGCCGGTGCGGGCAAACACGACGTACATGTCGGCGATGCCGCCGTTGGAGATCCAGGTCTTCTCGCCGTCGAGCACATAGCCGTCGCCGTAGCGTTGCGCGGTGAGCGCGATATTGGCAACGTCGGAGCCGGATGCCGGCTCGGTTAGCGCGAAGGCGGCGATCGCGTCGCCGCCTCGCGTACGCTTGAGCCAGTCGCGCTGCTTGGCATTGCCGAACAGGCTGATCGGTCCGGCGCCGAGGCCCTGCATGGCGAAGGCGAAGTCGGCCAAGCCGTCGTGGCGCGCCAGGGTTTCGCGGATGAGGCAGAGCGTTCGGACATCGAGCGGCGCCGGCGCGTCGGGATCGGGCGCGGTGTGGGCGAGCCAACCGTCGCGGCCGAGCTTTTGCACCAGATCACGGCAGGCGCCATCGACGTCGCCGTGATCGGCGGGCAGGTTCGCCGCGCACCAGCGCTCCAGTTCCTCCGCCAGCGCGCGATGGTGGTCGGTGAAGAACGGCCAGCCGAGGAAGCTCTTGTCCGCCATGTTAGCTCCGCTCATTCCCGCCCAAGCGGGAATCCGGAAGTCGCTTGCTAAGACGTTGCACTGGGTCCCCGCTTTCGCGGCGACGAGCGGATGGGGCATAGCTCATCAGTTGCCTTCGAACACCGGTTTTTGCTTGGCGACAAAGGCGCGGTAGGCGCGCTCGAAGTCGCCCGTCTGCATGCAGATGGCCTGCGCCTGCGCCTCGGCCTCGATGGCCTGATCGAGGCTCATCGACCATTCCTGATTGAGCTGCGTCTTGGTGATGCCGTTGGCGAAGGTCGGGCCGGCCGCGATTTTTTGCGCCAGCGCCAGCGCTTCACGCTCCAGCGCGTCGGCGGCGACCAGCTTGTTGAAGAAACCCCAGGCCTCGCCTTCCTGCGCGGTCATGGCGCGGCCGGTATAGAGCAGCTCCGCGGCGCGGCCCTGACCGATGATTCGCGGCAGGATCGCACACGCCCCCATGTCGCAGCCGGCGAGGCCGACGCGGTTGAACAGGAACGCGGTCTGCGCCTGCGGCGTGGCGAGGCGCAGATCGGACGCCATGGCGATGATGGCGCCGGCGCCGGCGCAGACGCCGTCGACCGCAGCGATGATAGGCTTGCCGCAATGGAGCATGGCCTTGACCAGGTCGCCGGTCATGCGCGTGAAAGTCAGCAGCTGCTTCATGTCCATGGCGACCAGCGGCCCGATGATCTCGTGCACGTCGCCGCCGGAGCAGAAATTGCCGCCGTTGGGCAGGAACACCACCGCATGGACGTCGTCCGCATCGGCGAGCGCGCGAAAGGTGTCGCGCAGCTCGGCGTAGGAGTCGAACGTCAGCGGGTTCTTGCGCTCCGGCCGGTTGAGCTGGATGGCGGCGACGGCACCGTCCATGCGCCAGAGAAAGTGCCGGGGCTTGAGCGCCGCCATCTGCGTCATGCTTCGCCCTCCCAATCGCTGCGGAATGCTTTCAGCTTGGCCGACATCTGCTCGGCGTCGCGCACGGTGACGCCGCCAAGGAGCTCGTCGACCCAGCGCTCATGAGCCGCCGCCATATCGGCGAACAGCGCGCGGCCTTTGCGGGTCAGGCTGATGAACGAGGTGCGGCGGTCGCCCTTGCGCTGGGCGCGCACCACCAGGCCGTCGGACACCAGGCGGTCGACGATGCCGGTGACGTTGCCGTTCGACACCATGAGGAAGCGCGAGATTTCGCTCATCAGCATGCCGTCGGGCTTGCGGTAGAGCGCCGCCATGACGTCGAAGCGCGGCAGCGTGGCGTTGAACTGCGCCTTCAGCCGCTCGCGCGCCACGCTCTCGATCAGCCGGCTGGCGCGAAGGAGCCTGATCCAGAGGCGCAAGCGCGCCTTGCTGTCGCTTTCCTTCAGCGCCGTGGTCGGGAGCGGCGCGCTCACCATGTCTCGCCTCCCGACACTGAAATGGCCTGGCCGGTGATGCCGGCCGAGCCTTCGGCGCACAGCCATAAGACCGCGTCGGCGACCTCCTGCGGCTGGATGAGGCGGCCTTGCGGATTATTGGCCGCGAGTTTCTTGCGCGCCTCATCTTCATTGACCTTTGTCGTCGCCACGATGCGGTCGACGGCGCGGTCGAGCAGCGAGGTTTCGGTGAAGCCCGGACAGACGGCGTTGACGGTGATGCCGGCCTTGGCGGTTTCGACGGCGAGCGCGCGCGTCAGCCCGATGACGCCGTGCTTGGCGGCCACATAGGGCGCCACATAGGGATAGCCCTTCAGGCCCGCGGTCGAAGCGGTGAAGACGATGCGGCCCCATTTCTGCTCGCGCATGCCGGCGAGCGCCGGCTGCACCGAGAGAAACGCGCCGGTGAGATTGACGGCGAGCGTCTTGTTCCACAGCTCGAGCGAAGTCTCCTCGGCGGGCGCGCTTTCCGCCGTGCCGGCATTGGCGATGACGATGTCGAAATTTCCGCGCGCCTTCTGCGCCCGCTTGTAGAGCCGGTCCACCGCCTTCTGGTCGGTAACGTCGGCGGCCTCGACATGCAGGTTGGGGTGGCCCTCGGCGGTGAATTCGAGCTCCTCCAGGCGGCGCCCGCAGATGGTGACGCTGGCGCCGGCGGAAGCCAGCGCAAAAGCGATCGCGGCGCCGATGCCGCTGCCGCCGCCGGTCACCAGCGCATGTCTGTTGTCGAGGCTTGTCATTTACACCGCCGTTGTCGTGGGCTCGCCGCCGCCGCTGAGCCGATAGAGTTGATCGCGGCCGGCGTAATAGGGCGGCGGCCAGGTTTCGCCGCGGTCGCCGAGCTTGGCGGCGGCATGCAAGGTCCAATACGGATCGGCGAGATGCGGCCGCGCCAGGCAGACGAGGTCGGCGCGCCCGGCCATCAGGATCGAGTTGACGTGATCCGGCTCGAAAATGTTGCCGACCGCCATGGTGGCCATGCCGGTCTCGTTGCGGATGCGGTCGGAGAATGGCGTCTGGAACATGCGGCCGTAGACCGGCTTGGCGTCGACCGAGGTTTGGCCCGCGGACACGTCGCAGATGTCGACGCCGGCGTCTTGCAGCAGCCGGCTGATGCCGACCGCGTCGCGCGGCTCGATGCCGTCGGCGCCGACCCAGTCGTTGGCGGAAATGCGCACGGAGATCGGCTTTTCCGCCGGCCACACCGCGCGCACAGCGCGGAAGATTTCCAGCGGATAGCGCATGCGGTTTTCCAGGGAGCCGCCGTATGCGTCGGTGCGCTTGTTGGTCAGCGGCGTGATGAAGGAGGAGAGGAGATAACCGTGGGCGCAGTGCAGCTCGAGCATGTCGAAGCCGCAGCGCGCCGCCATTTCGGCCGCGGCGACAAACTGGTCGCGCACCTTGTCCATGTCGGCGCGCGTCATGGCGCGGGCGATTTGGTTGCGCGGCGACCAGGCAACGGCGGAAGCGGCCATCACCGGCCAGTTATCGGCGGGCAGCGGCGCGTCCATTTCCTCCCAGCCGAGCCGGGTCGAGCCCTTGGCGCCGGAATGGCCGAGCTGGCAGCAGATCTTGGCGTCGGTCTCGCCATGGACGAAATCGACGATGCGCTTCCAGGCCTGCTCGTGCGCGGGCGCATACATCCCGGTGCAGCCCGGCGTGATGCGGCCTTCCGGGCTGACGCAGGTCATCTCGATGCAGACGAGGCCGGCGCCGCCCTTGGCGCGCTCGCCGTAATGCACCAGGTGCCAATCGGTCGGGCAGCCGTCGATCGCTTTATATTGCGCCATCGGCGACACCACCACGCGGTTCTTCAGCCGCATATCGCGCAGGCGGAACGGCGCGAACATCGGCCGGCGAATGAGGTTGTCGCCGGCGCCGGCGAGCTTTTGGAACCAGGCTTCGGCGCCCTCCAGCCATTTGCGGTCGCGCAGCCGCAAGTTCTCGTGGCTGATGCGTTGCGAGCGCGTCAGCAGCGAATAATTGAACTGCACCGGGTCGAGATGCAGATAGCGCTCGACGTCCTCGAACCATTCCAGCGAGTTGCGCGCGGCCGACTGCAGCCGTAGCACCTCGGTGCGCCGCGCATCCTCATATTTGGCGAACGCCGCCGGCATCGACGGCTCGGTGCGCAGGCAATTCGCCAGGAAGATCGCACTCTCCATGGCGAGCTTGGTGCCGGAGCCGACCGAGAAATGCGCGGTGGCAGCGGCATCGCCCATCAGCACGATATTTTCATGTGACCATTTCTCACAGAGAACACGCGGGAAATTTAGCCAGGCCGAGCCGCGCAGATGCGCGGCGTTCGACATCAGCTTGTGGCCGCCGAGATACTTTTCGAAGATCCGCTCGCAGGCGCGACAGTTCTCGTCCTGGCTCATGGCCTCGAAGCCGAACTTGTGCCAGGTGGCGTCGGAGCATTCGACGATGAAGGTCGCGGTGTCGGCGTCGAACTGGTAGGCGTGCGCCCAGATCCAGCCGTGCGCGGTCTCCTCGAAGATGAAGGTGAAGGCGTCGTCGAATTTCTGGTGGGTGCCGAGCCAGACGAACTTGTTCTTGCGGGTCTCGACCGCCGGCCTGAAGAACGCGGCGAACTCGTTGCGGGTCTTCGAGTTCAGGCCGTCGGCGGCAACGACGAGATCGTAAGCTCCCGAAAGCTCCGCGGCGCTGGCGATCTCGGTCTCGAAGCGCAGCTCGATACCGAGGCCGCGGGCGCGCTGCTGCAGGAGCTGCAGCAATTTCTTGCGGGCGATGCCGGAAAAGCCGTGGCCGGTGGAGACGATCTTCTCGCCGCGGTAATGCACGGCGATGTCGTCCCAATAGGCGAAGTGGCGGCGGATCTCGCCGGCGCTGAGCGGATCGTTGTTGGCGAGATTCTCGAAGGTCTCGTTCGACAGCACCACGCCCCAGCCGAAGGTGTCGTCCGGGCGGTTTCTCTCGAACACGACGATGTCGTGCCGCGCGTCGCGCAGCTTCATGCTGATCGCGAAATAAAGGCCGGCCGGGCCGCCGCCGAGGCAAGCGATCTTCATGGCATGCCGCCTCTTTGCTCGAAGCGGTGGTGATCATGGCACCCTTGGCGAGATATTTCAAGCTTAAATATTTAAGTTTGAAATATTATCCCAGGCTGCCATGAGGACGGGTCGGAAGCCCCGCCTCGCACAAGGGGGTGACGCAGTCAGGCGCTAAATATTGCCGCCGACGCTGCGCGCCGGCAGGTAGTGCAGCACGCGGCGCTCAAGGAGAATCACTCCCAGATAGGCGATGCCGCCGACGATGGTCAGCATGACAATGGCGACGAACACCAGCGGAGTATTGGCCTGGCCTTCGCCGAAGGTGAGGAGATAGCCGAGGCCGACATTGCCGCCGACCAGCTCGCCGACCACGACGCCAACCACGGCGAGCGTGGCGCCGATGCGCAGCCCCGCGAACATCGGCGGCATCGAGGTCGGGAACTCGATCTTCCAGAAAATCTGCGCCCGCGTCGCCGTAAACGCGCGGGCGAGATTGATGAGGTCGGGATCGACGGTGCGCACCGCGGTCAGCACGTTGACCATGACCGGAAAGAACACGATCAGGATCGCGACCAGGATTTTCGGATAGACGGTGAAGCCCATCCACAGGATGAACAGCGGCGCGAACGCCACCTTGGGCGCGATCTGCAGCGCCAGGATATAGGGCGACAGCGCGAGCTCCGCGGTCGGCGACATGCCGAGCAGATAGCCGACGAAAGCGCCGAGCAGGCTGCCGAGGATGAAGCCGGCCAAGACTTCGGCGACGGTGACGCCGGTGTGCAGCAGCAGATGATCGAAGCGCCAGGCGTGGACGAATTCGGCCGCGACCGCCGACAACGGCGGCACGATGAAGGAGGGGATGCCGAGCAAGCCCGGACCCCATTCCCAGGCGTAGAGAAAGACGATGAGCAACGCCACGCTGGCGACGGCGCCCTTGCGCGTCGGCGACCCGCGCGTGCCGCCGTTCATGGCGCGCCTCCCGAAGCTTGCTCCATCGCCGCATGGCCGATGTCGAGGCGATCCATCAGGCGGGCGACATAATCGCCGAGCTTTGGATCGTGGCGCCGCGCGAGCGGATTGTCGCGGTCCGGCATAGCGATAGCGATCTCATCGACGATGGTGCCCGGCCGCCGGCTCATCACCAGCACGCGGTCGGACAGCGTCACCGCCTCGGCGAGATCGTGGGTGATGAGCAGCGCGGTCTTGCCGGCAAGCTTCAGCGTCCGGGCGAGGTCGCCCTGCAGCACCATGCGGGTCTGCGCGTCGACGGCGGAGAACGGCTCGTCGAGCAGCAGCACGTGCGGATCGACGGCGAGCGTGCGGGCCAGCGCCACGCGCTGGCGCATGCCGCCCGACAGTTGATGCGGATAATGATCGGAAAATTCCGCCAGATGAAAATTCGCGAGCAGCGCCTTTGCGCGCTTTTGCCGCTCGGCCACCGGCACGCCCTGGACCTCGACGCCGAACATGACGTTCTCGGCAACGGTGCGCCACGGCAGCAACAAATCCTTCTGCAGCATGAAGGCGACGTGGGCATTCGGCCCGGCGACGCGCTCGCCGTCGACGAAGGCCAAGCCCTCGCTCGGCGCGGTCAGGCCGGAGCCGATGTTCAACAGCGTCGACTTGCCGCAGCCGCTCGGCCCGATCAGGGCGACGACTTCGCCGTCGCGCACCGCAAAGCTGACGCCTTGCACCGCGGTGAGCACGCCGCGGTTGCCGGCTTCGGAAAATCGCATCGTCACGTTGCGGTATTCGAGGCGGACGACGTCGGACATGAGGAAGATTCGAAGTCTCGTTGGGCCGATTGCGCGCGTATCGCCACCCGGGAAGCTCAAGTATAGTGGCAAAACGCCGGACCGCCGATAGGAGCTGACGTATGTTCGACCGCGTGAACGGATTATCGCGACGCCATCTGCTGCAAGGCGCAGCCGGCCTCGCGCTTGGCACTTTGGGCGTCGCGCCGCAGGCGCGCGCCGACGAGGAGATCACCTATCTGTTTCCGGCGCCGCCGATCCTGCCGGCGTTCGGGCCGATCCGCCTCGCCCAGGGCAAGGGTTACTTCAAGCAGGCCGGGCTCACCGTCAATTTCGCCACCGGCCGCGGCGGCGTCGACGTCGCCAAGCAGGTCGGCGCCGGCAACGCGCCGCTCGGCGGCATCGTCGCCGATGCGCCGATCGTGGTGCGGCAGAACGGCGTGCCGGTGAAGATCGTCTGCCTGTTCGGCGGCAAGGGTTTCATGCAGCTCGTGGTGCGCGCCGATTCCGGCATCGCCAAGCCGGCCGACCTCAAGGGCAAGACGATTACGGTGATGTCCTATCAGGACACCACGTTCTATGCGCTGCTCGGCCTGCTCGCCAGCGTCGGCCTGACCAAGGACGACGTCGATATCCAGTCGGCCGGCCCGGTCGGCGTCTGGCAGATGGTCGCCACCGGAAAATCGGTCGGCATGGCCGGCGTGCCCGACTGGATCCCGCCGGTCGAGGCCGCCGGCGTCAAGGTCAACGTGCTGCCGACCGACGAGTTCTTCCCGCACATGGCGCAGGCCGTCGCCGCGTCCGATCAGATCATCAAGGACAAGCCCGACATGGTGCGCGCCTTCGTCAAGGCGGCGCTGCACGGCATGAAGGACATCATGGACGACGCCAACGCCGCGGCCGCCGACTTCGTGAAATTCGTGCCGGAGTGGAACGGCAAGGAAGACCAGGTCAAGGAGGCGTTCGCCTATTACGACAAGCTGATCTATCCGGGGCAGAAGGAGCTCGGCGCCGTCGATCCCGAGCGCGTTGCCAAGCTGCAGGATTTTTATCTCGCCAAGGGCATCATCGAGAAGAAGTCGCCGGTCGAGGACCTCTATACGAACCAGTTTATAAAATGATCGTAGGGTGGGTTAGCCGCGCAGCGGCGTAACCCACCAGCGGCCCATCGGTGGGTTACGCGCCTGCGGCGCTAACCCACCCTACATTTTATGAATGCCGATGACCAAGCGCCACGCCGAGATCGCCGGCGCCGGATTTGCCGGCCTCACCGCGGCCTGCGCGCTGGCGCAGCGCGGCTGGAGCGTGCGCGTGCACGAGCGCGGCGAAGAGCTGCGCACGGCCGGCGCCGGTATCTACATTTATGAAAATGGTTTGCGGGTGCTCGAAGCGGTCGGCGCCTATGAGGCCGCGGTCAAGGGCGCGCCGTTCGCTCATACCCGCGAAGTGCGCGACGGCGACGACCGGTTGATCTCGGTGCACCGCTGGCAAGGCAGCCGCGTATTTTCGATCGTGCGCCAGAACGTCATCAACGCGCTGGCCGCGGTGGCGGCGCGCGCCGGCGTCGAAATCGTCACCAACTCCGTGGCCGCGGCGGCGTCGCCCGACGGCGAACTGATCCTCGCCGGCGGCCGGCGGCTGAAGGCCGATCTGATCGTCGGCGCCGACGGCAGCAATTCGCGCTTGCGCGATTCGCTAAACCTTCTCGCCAAGCGCAAATATCTCGTCGACGGCTGCACCCGGCTGTTGATGGACAAGACCGCCGAGGAACGCGCCGTCACCGACGGCGCCCGAACAATCGAATATTGGTCGGGAACGCGGCGGCTGCTCTACACGCCGTGCAGCGAGACCGACATCTATATCGCGCTGACCATGCTCGACACCGACGAAGCGGCCAAAGCGGTGCCGGTGCGCAAGGACGAATGGACGCGCGCCTTCCCGCATCTCGAAGCGCTGATCGACCGCATCGGCGAGCAGGGCCGCTACGACCGCTTCGATCTGATCAGGCTCAAGCGCTGGTCGGCCGGCAAGGTCGCCATGATCGGCGACGCCGCGCATGCGCTGCCGCCGAATATCGGCCAGGGCGGCGGCTGCGCCATGATGAATGCGCTGTCGCTTGCGGTCTATCTGCAGCGCGAGCACGACGTCGCCGCCGCCCTCGACACCTGGGAGCGCAACGAGCGGCCGCTGACCGAGCACACCCAGCGCATTTCCTATTATCTCGGCCTGCCGACCACCTGGCCGCCGGCATTGCGCGCCTTCGCGCTCGGGCTGGTGGGTCGCTCGAAGTGGCTCACGGCGCAAAGGACGCGCACCGCGTTGCACCGGCCGACAGGCACTTAAAAGCGATTGTTTCCCGGGCGCAGCGCAGCACGGAGCGCAGCGGAGTGATGCGCTGCAGACCCAGGATCGTCATGAACTTGGAGTTTGCGAAGGTCCCGGATCAGCGGTGCACCGCTGTACGCTGCACCGCATCCGGGACACAAGCTTCAAAACGGAATCGTAATGCCATCCAGTGGCGCGTCGCAATTGACGAGGTCGACGCGCTTCCAGGCGATCATGATGCGGCCGTCGATGTGCACCAGGCGGTGCAGCGCGGTGCCGCCGAACAGCCGCTGCTGCTCGCGGCGGTATTCGATCATCATGAATTTGGAGCGCACCGTGCAGGCGTCCTTGCCGGCTTCGTCGAGGCTGACATTGCCGATCATGCGGCTGGTGCGCGAGCGCGGCTCCTGCGAATACATGCGCGGGCTCGAAAGCCGCCGCACCCGCGTCTCCAGCAAGCGGCGGTCGTCGTAGATCAGCGACACCGTCTCGAGCGGATCGGTCTGGCCGGGCTCGCTCGGCACCCAGTACCAGGCGTCGGGCGTGAACAGCGCCAGCCAGTCGTCGAACTTGCCGTCGTCGAGGAGCCGCGCCTCGTGCAGCAGGAACTGCTCGCAATGGTGCAGGTCGAGCGTCGGCTGCGCCGAAAGTCCCGCCGAGCGGCCGCGCGCGGCGATCGGCCGGCGAGCGCGAACGGAAGTTTTCGGAGCGCGTCTGGGCTTTCTTCGGGCCATCGGCCGCCGTTATGCCACGGCGTGAACGGCGGCGCTGCCATTCGTCATATAGCCGGCCCAGGCATCGAGCATATTGCGGATATAGACTTCGCTGGTCGAGTTGGCGCCGCGCCGGCCGCCGTGGGCGTCGGGCACGTCGCTTGCAAAGCCGCGGCCGATCTCGATCCATTCGGCGCCGGCGCTCGATAGTCCCATGCGGATGCGATTATAGATTTCCAGATCGTCGGTCAGCACCAGCGAGCCGGTGCCGTTGACGGTGTTGGCGAAGGCGATGGTGTTGCGGAACATCTGCTCCGGCGCGCCTTTGAGCCGGAAGTTGTAGGTGTGGACAATGGTGCGGTTGACAGCGACCGGATGCACCACGCGCAACTGCTGGAACTGACTCATGAACGACAGGTTCGGATAGACGTTCGAGTTCCAGCGCCGCACTTCCAGGATGCGCCGTGTCTCTGCCTTGCCCTTCTTCTTCTCCAGCGCCGCGATGTAGTCGCGGAACACCGGGTCCTTCAGCGCCGCGACCAGCTTGGCGTCGTCGTGATAGTCGCCGAGATAGCTGTGGCCGTTGGGATAGGTCCAGATGCCGACCTGGGATTCCCAGAACGAATACGGCGCGCCGTTCTGGCGCATCTGCCGGATCGCGATCTCGCCGGAGCCGTCGGTATGGGCGGCGTCGGACTGCGCCTGCGCGGCGTCGATCGAGGAGCGGTGTGTGAACAAGGGATGCGCGGCGTCGCATAGGTTTTCCAGGTAGAGCTTCCAGTTGCCGTCATAGGCGTGCCGGAACACGCCGCCCGCCACCTCGATCTCGCCGTCGGGCGCGCGGTCGATCATGTCGTCGAGCGAGGTGGTCATGTAGCCGAGAAAGTCTTCCAGGCTCGGCCCGTCCTCGGCTTCGCTGGCGAAGACAAAGCCGCGGTAGCTCGTCACGCGCGGCACCTGCATCATCGCGGTCTTCGGATTGTTCGGATCGAAGTCCTTCGGATAGCCGTGCTGCAGCGGCACCGCCTTGAGCCGGCCGTCGAGATGATAGGTCCAGCCGTGATAGCAGCACACAAACTCGTCGGTATTGCCCTTGTCGCCTGCGACGACGAGCGACCCGCGATGGGCGCACTGATTATGGATGACGCGGATCTCTCCCTCGGCGTCGCGCACCAGCACCACCGGCTTCCTTCCGATGAAGCTGCGCACATAGTCGCCGGGCTTTTTCACCTGGCTCTCGTGGCCGACATAGATCCAGGCGGTGCCGAAGATGCGCTCCATCTCCAATTCGAAGATGGCCGGATCGGTGTAGATCCGCCGGTGCACGCGGCCGGGCTGCAGGTAGGCCGAAAGATTTTGCCCCGACGGATCGTTAATCATCGCGGTTCCTAATTGCCGAAATTCGCCGCGAGATAATTGCTGATGGCCTTGGCCTCGTCGGGCGTCGCGGTGGCGCCGCGCTCGACCATGTTGGCGACGATCGCCGGCCATTGCGCGCGGCTGCGCTTGACCGCGGCGACCCGTTCGAGATCGTGGCACAGGGCGCAGCGGGTTTCGACCAGGTTTTTGCCGGCGCCGTCCGGCAAGGTTACCGGCTTCTGCGGCGGCAGATTGGCGCCGGGGCCGAGATTGAGCGTGAGGTAGCTCACCACGGTCTCAATCTCGGGCGGCGTCAACTGGGCGCCGCGCAGCACCATGTTGTCGACATACATGCGCCAGCCGGCGGCGCCGTCGCGGATCTTGGCGATGGTGCCGAGATAGTGGCATTGCGAGCAGGCGACCGCGACGAGATCGCGGCCGTCCCCGGCCGGCAGCGGATTGGGTGCCTGCGCCGAGGCCGGCGCCGCGGCACCAGCAACGACAAGCGCGAACAGGCCCGACAGAAACGCAACGCGCATGGTCACACCTTCCGGGTGCGCAAGCTGGCGACCGAGTAGGGCGGATGCCATTCCGACACCGCGCCGAGCCCTTCGCGCTTGATATGAATGTCGAGCAGATAAGGGCGGCCCTCGACGGTCGCGGTCTTGGCGCGCCCGAGCGCGGCCTTGATCTCGGCAGGCTCCTTGACGATTTCGCCTTCGACGCCGAAGGCGCCGGCGGCCTTGGCGTAGTCGATATCGGGATCGCCGTTGTAGCAGGTCATGT
>Ga0335081_10014630_pt1 | contig 12693 bp, 9 predicted proteins | sample Lox_Sample_35_FD_206713 | JGI IMG/M metagenome (GOLD analysis project Ga0335081, IMG submission 206713) | Soil microbial communities from Loxahatchee National Wildlife Refuge, Florida, United States - Lox_Sample_3.5 | ecosystem: Environmental > Terrestrial > Soil > Wetlands | place: USA: Florida...
CGTTGAGGTTCAACGCGCTGACGACGTTGCTCAAAACGGCCTGCGATTGGATCAATTCATAAGTCGTCTGCAGGAAATAAGGATCGTAGGGCGCTTGACCCGCCGTCCGTTCGTCACCGAAGCTCAGGTTGCTGACATCCGGCTCGACGATAATGCGGGTCGTGCTGGCATAGGATTCCGGCAAGATGAAGGTCACCGCCGTGGCGATTATGGCGGTGATTAAAAACACGGTGATGATGATGGCCTTGCGAATGCGGATAATGCGCCAATAATCGAGGAAATGCAGCTTGGTTTCCTGCGGCGGAGAAGTTTTAAATGCATCCATACGTCAAAAAAGAGTGAGTGCGTTCCTTAATCAGACCGGGCCGCCAGCGGAGTGTTCAAAGCATTTATAAAGACTCGGGCTCTAATAAGCCGCGGTGACGCCGATGTAAACGCGATTGCGGGTATAACCGCGCTGAACAAGATCGGACTGGAGGTCATCAAAATTGTAGCCGATTTCCGCCGAAATGTGCGGATTAAACGTATAAGCAAGGTTCAAACCCAGGCTGTAAAAGGAGTCCGACACGCCGTTGAAAGCGCCTTCCTGAAACGTCGAGTTTTGCCAGCTCCCGATAAGTGTTGCCAGCAACTTTGAGGTGATCTGGTGGTTGATGGAGCCGTAAACATACGTGCTGTCCTGGTCCTGGGTAATCTTGCCGCTGTTTAGACTGGGCGAGACCACGTCCGTCGCGTTTCGCGATTGATTCACACCGAGTTGGACGTAACTGCCGGGGAGGTAGGTATAAATGATTGACAGAATCGCATAGGGCGCAATGGACGTTGAACTCAGCGGATCGTTATAGGGATCGGCGTAGGTGACCCCTACTTTTCCCACGGCGCTCAGGTTGGGAAGAAAATTGTGCTGAAAGCCGACATACCCGGTGTACTGACGCTCGTCACGGTTGTCGCTGAAATAATATGGGTTGCCGGTCTGAACCCCCAGCGGAATTGAGTACGCAATTGGCTCGTTGCCAGTGTAATTGATCACTTCGAATTGACCGCCAATAAGAACGATCGTCTGCGGAGTGACGTGCCACTGGAGATCCAACCATACCGTTTGTTCGATACGGTCAAGAAGTCCAGCAAGACTGGCCCCCGCCGCCCCGGGCACGCCCAGGAAATTATTAAATATGTCCGTTTCGGTCGCCCCGCTGTTCCGATAATCATAAAACGAATTCTGATAATTCAAGGAAGTGCTGAATAATCTCGTCCAGTCGGTGTTCAGGGCAATAGTCCCGGTATTGACAATGTTATCACCGCTGACCCGGAAAGGCAGCGAAGCCGACGCCCCACTCGGGTTCAGCAACTGCGGTTCCTGACCCACGACAAAGGTGTCCATCACTTTCGCATGCCAGCGCTCCGTGAACGCGTGATCCACCCACAAATCCAACTGGTCGCTCTGGTCAACCGGGCTTTGGCTCTCTTGTTCGCGATCCTGGTAATAGGACATCGAGTACGTATTGCGCAACCCCAGTTCGGTCTGTTGCAACGGCACGGCCAGCATGAGTTGGGGCGAAACTTCAAACCCGTAACTGCTGCGCGCAGTGTTCGCCGTAAGGTAGTTGTCGTCGTAAAAGCCGCGCAAGGTGGCCGAGATGTTCCAAATTTTGCTGGCTGACAGGGGGCCTAAATCAGGCGCGTAGGCGGCTTGTAAACTGGCGGTTCCGGCTGCTGCCAGCCCCATAGAAACAAAGAATTTTTTCATAACTCTTCTGGACGTTCTAATTAGACCGCAGGCTTTTGTCATCATTCAAAAAAAGTGCTTACAACCAACGACGTGCAAGATATTGCCAACGGCGCCATCGTGGTGTCAAAAACAATTTTTAACATTTTTTGGCCCCTGAATTAACCCGCCAACCGGCACAACGCACGTCCAAACTTCCCGATTCAAACCCGTTTCTGCCTCAACTTCTTCAAAAGCGATTCCAGGGTGAGAGTGTTGATCACGTCCGCTTGTTCCAGCCAGCCCTTTCGGGCAATCCCCGCGCCCAGCCGGAGGAAGCCGGCGTGCTCGTTGCGGTGCGCGTCGGGGTTGATGACGCACTTCACCCCCTTGCTCTTCGCGTAAGGCCAGAGCCGCCAGTCGAGGTCGAACCGATGCGGGTTGCAGTTCAACTCCAGCCACGTGCCGGTCGCGGCGCAGGCATCAATCACCGCCTGCACATTGACCGGATACGGCTCACGCTCCAGGAGCAAACGCCCGGTCAAGTGGGCAATCATGTGAACGAATTTGTTTTCCGCCGCGCGAATCAGGCGCTTCGTGTTCTCCGCCTCGTTGTTGGCCGGAACGTGCAGGCTGGCAACCACCACGTCCAGTTCCGCAAGCAGGTCGTCGTCAAAGTCCAGCCGGTCGCGCAAAATATCCACCTCACAACCGGTCAGCAGCCGGAAATCGCCGCCGCCCCCGGCCAACTTTCCATTAAGTCTTTTGATCTCCTTGATTTGCCCGCGAACGCGCTTCGCGTCCAGCCCGTTAGCCTGGTAGGACGACTTCGAATGGTCGGTAATCGCCCAATATTCCAGCCCGAGTTCGTCCATGGACCGGGCGATTTCCTCGAGGGTGTTGTGGCCGTCACTCCAGGTGGAATGATTATGCAGGGCGCCTCGCAACGCCGTCCATTCGAGGAGCCGAGGCAAACGTTTCTTTTCGGCGGCGGCAAATTCGCCGTGGTCTTCACGCAATTCCGGCGGGATCCCAGGCAAGTCCAGTTTCGCGAAAATTTCCGCCTCGTCACGGCAAGGCACGAGCAATTTAGGGTCGCGCGTTTCCTCCTTGGATTTAAACAGGCCGTATTCATTCAGCCGCAGGCCGCGCGCAATCGCCCGCTGGCGCATAACGATGTTATGCTCCTTGCTGCCGGTGAAATACGCGAGGGCAAAGGGAAATTCCTTGTCGCTCACCACCCGCAAGTCGCACTGGATGCCCCCGTCCAGGATCACACTCGCCTTGGTATCGCCCTGGGCGGTGACCTTGATGACACCCGGCTGCGCAACAAAAAACTCAATGACCTCGGCGGGTTTCTTCGAAGACGCCAGCAGGTCAATGTCGCCGATGACTTCTTTGAATCGCCGCAAGCTGCCCGCCGCACTGCAACGGATCACGGCCGGATGATCGCGCAGGTTTTCGAGCAGCGGTTCGGCGGCGCGCAGCGCGTCGCACAGCAGGTGTTTCGACGCGTAGGTCCGCCTGCGTTCGATGCCTTCGAGAATGTTCACCTGCGTTTTTTCACCAAAGCCATCGAGTTTGGCAACTTCGCCGGACTTGCACGCGGCTTCGAGTTTCCCGACCGAATCAATGCCCAGCTTCTGATGCAGCGCCTGGATTTTCTTCGGGCCCAGACCGGGAATCTCCAGCATCTCAATCAAACCTGGCGGAATGGACGCTTTCAATTCGTCGTAGTAAGCCAGTTTGCCGGTTTGCACCAACTCGGTGATTTTCTTTTCGAGCGCTTCACCGATACCTTTGATTTCACCCAGCCGGTTTTCGGCAACCATTTTCACCAGCGGCTCGCTCAGGCTGTCAATGGTGCGCGCGGCATTCGCATAGGCGCGCGTCTTGAACGGATTTTCACCTTTCAATTCAAGCAGTGTCCCGATCTCCAGCAGAATTTCCGCCACCCGACCTTTGTCCATAGCCACGAGGATGATAATCCCTCCGTAGCCGGTGGGAAAAGAGAAAGTGAACTGAAATCAGGCCAGAAGTGATTGGGGAACATCGCCGGCCCCAAAAACGGGGGAATCCGCCTGATTTGTTACAAATAAATGGAAATCTGCAAAGAAAATGGCCTGCCGCTTGCTGCATTTACGACAACCGGCGGGTTCAGGTGCGCTGGAACCAGGAACTGAAAAGGTGAAATTTATAAATTTGAGTCTGGATTTTTCGCAGCAATACCTGCAGGCGACTCTGTTTGTCTCGCTGCTGAGCGTCTGGGTGTTGGTGGGACTTTTCTACTATTTGAACCGCTACACTCGACGGGAATACTTCACCATCTGGACTGTGGCGTGGCTTTTTTACGCGTTGTGGCTGACGCTGGGATTGACCATGCAAGGCACGATTTCCAATAATGCCGTTTTCATCCTCAGGCAATGTTGCGTGGCCGTCTCGGCCGTGTTTCTCTTGTGGGGCAGCGCGCGCTTCCTGAGCCTGCCAGTGCGGCAGACGTTGCTCACCCTGTTCATGGGATTCCTGCTCGTCTGGACGATCGTCAGCCCGGAAGTGCTTTCGAGTCGGCTGCAAATCGAGCTGCCCGTTTTCATCCTGATCGGTCTCGGCAGCGTGTTCGCCGGTGTTTGCTTTTACCGGGTGCGAAAGAAAATGCCGTTCGTCGGGGCGGGTATGTTGTCGCTGGGCTTTTTCCTGTGGGGAATTTATCTCTCCAGTTACCCTTTCTCCCAGCAGTACCAAAACCTCTACAATGCGGGCTTCCTGATCGCCGCCGTACTGCAATTGTTCATTGCGGTCAGCATGATCGTTTTGGTCATGGAAGAGGTCCGTTACAATGCCGAACAAATGCGCGCCGAGATGGAAGCGGTTCGCTCGGAAAAAGAAGCCTTGCAGGCAAAAGTCCTCACCACGGAGGAACAATGCCGCACCCTTTATGATCAGATGCGTCTGAGCCAGGGCGTGCAAAAAGCCTACGACGAGTTGCGCCGGACCCAGCAGGTGGTGGTGCAACAGGAACGACTCCGCGCGTTGGGCCAGATGGCCAGCGGAGTAGCCCATGATATCAACAACGCGCTGTCGCCCATCGTCGCCTATTCCGAACTGTTGCTCAGCGCGGTGCCGGACCTTCCCGACAATGCACGACAATATCTCAAAACCATCAACAAATCCGGCGACGACATCGCCCATATCGTCGCCCGGATGCGCGAGTTTTACCGTCGTCGCTCGGATCACGAACAATTGACCCGGGTGAACGTGAATCAAATCATCGAGGAAGTCATCGAACTGACGCGTCCCCGCTGGCGGGACGTTCCCCAACGCGAAGGCATCTCCATCCATATCGAACATGCGTTCGAATCCGACCTGCCGCCACTGTTGAGCGATCCCACTGAACTTCGGGAAGCCCTGTTTAATCTGATTTTCAATGCCGTGGATGCCCTGCCCCAGGGCGGCACGATTAATCTCATTACTCGTTCCGCGTTCCGTCCCGCCCAAAACGAAAATTCACCCCCGGAACGGCTGATTCAGATCGAGGTGCGCGATAACGGCGTGGGCATGGATGAAAAAACCCGTCAACATTGCCTGGAACCCTTTTTCTCCACGAAGGCCACGCGCGGCGGCACCGGCCTGGGATTGGCCATGGTCTATGGCATGATGCAGCGCCACGAGGGGACCATCGAACTTGAAAGCGCGCCTGGACGTGGAACGTGTGTCCGGCTGATCTTCCCCGTTCGGGAACAAACCGTGCCAGCCGCCGTTTCCCCAACATCACACGCCAATCAGAAACGTTCATTGCGCATCCTCTGCATAGACGACGAATCACAGATTCAGGAATTGCTGAAAAATTGCCTTACCACCCTGGACCATCAGGTGACGACCGCCGCGAGCGGAAAGCAGGGGGTGGAAATGTTTCGCGCGGCTATGCGTAAAAAGAAGCCTTACGAGACGGTGATTACTGATCTGGGCATGCCGGATCTTGACGGACAACAGGTGGCCCGGACCATCAAGGCGGAATCGCCCGGCACCCCGGTCATCATGATGACCGGCTGGGGCACAATTATGAAGGACGACGGGGAGCTGGTTTCGGGAGTGGACGCTGTGGTCGGCAAACCACCGCGGATCCGGGAGTTGAACGATCTCCTGCTGCGACTGAACACCTAGGACCGGCGCGGGTTTCGACCTTCTTCTCTGTCCAGCGTCATCGCTGTTTTATTGCAGCACCATTCCGCGGTTTTCTCCGGCGCATCTCGTTTTTCCGTGCCGACGCTTGCCAATGCCGGTAGGCTCACGCGCATGTCGGGAATCACCCATCGCCCGGTGGCGCTTACCATCGCCGGCTCGGATAGCGGCGGCGGCGCGGGTATCCAAGCGGACTTGAAAACCTTTGCCGCAATTGGCATTCATGGCGCCAGTGCCATTGCGTGCCTCACGGCGCAAAATCCCCGACGCGTGCTCGCCGTTGAAACCTGTTCGCCAGGGATTATGCGGCGACAAATCGAAGCTGTGTTTGAGGAAATGCCGCCCGCCGCGACAAAGACCGGCATGCTGTTCTCGACGGAAAACATCCGTGTTGTCGCGGATTTTTTCAGAGCGCGAACGGCGCGCCCGCGCATCCCGCTCGTTGTTGACCCGGTCTTGATTTCCACGAGCGGCGCGCGATTACTCAAAGCGAAGGCGGTAGCGGCGCTGAAGGATGAGCTTCTGCCGCTGGCAACGCTCACCACACCCAACTTGCACGAGGCCGAAATCCTGACCGGACGCAGACTGGCGTCGGTAGAAGACCTGCGCGCAGCCGCCCGCCGGATTTACGCGAGTTTCGGCTGCGCGGCCCTGGTCAAAGGTGGCCATTTGCGCGGCGGACGCGAGGCCGTGGACATTTTCTTTGATGGCCGGACGGAATTCCTGTTGAGCGCGCCGTTTATCAGAGGCGTCCGCACGCACGGCACCGGTTGCACGTATTCAGCAGCCATCACCGGGCATCTGGCGCGCGGACTGAATTTGCCGCAGGCGGTGAAACGTGCAAAACAATTCATCACGCAAGCCATCGCCGGCAGCTATCGCATCGGAAAACATTACGCGCTGAACCAATCGTCGCGTTAAGGTCCTTGCCATTCGATGACCAGCAAGGACACCGCTTCCCGCGGCAGATTGAATTTTAAAACCATCCTTCCGTTTCGGAAGCGGATCGTTTCCGGCCGACCGAGTTCTGCCAACTGTCCGGCTTTTTCCAGTTCCGCATATTGTTTCACCGTTGGCGTCAAAGGCGAACCCATGCGTTGCCATACGGTGAAGGCGTCGCTGTGTTCGGCGTCAATGCGGAAATGCCGGGCCTTGGCCTTCTTGATCTCGGCCGGAAGGCCCGCGAGCGTCAGGTTCACGTCCGCCGCCGGACCGGCCATGTCATCGTCGTGATAATGCCAGACCAGCACGCACAATCGGTTGGAGGCCAGATTGGCAAGGGCCGAAACATCGGGCTGCGCGCGGACGCCACTCCGTAAAATCGAATCGAGCGAAACGGCGTTGTCACTTTCGACCGCGAGCCGCTGGCCGCCCATCCGGCTCAACATTCGGAAGGCGTTCAGCACGGGCAAATCAATGCCATCGCTGGCCAGTGTGCGAAACCCGGCAAACGGCGGTTGGTCCTCAAACTCAAACGCCCACGTCAGCGCGCCTTCGTGGTTGACGCCGTACCGGTTTGCCAGTTCAAATTCACGCGCCAGACATTCGACGGTGTAGCAGGCGTAAACCGGTTCGTTGCGATAGCCAAGTTGCGGCGCCTGACACGCCGCGCAACCGTCCGGGTCGGATTCGCCAATGACAATCGGCGTGTCTTTCAATTCCCGAAATGACGAAACAATCCGGAAACCTGAATTGATGTCGCGCAACTGATTGGCAATGCCCATCCGCACGTGGTCATTCGTGAAAACCGGCGCGCCTTTGGCGTGAAAAGAAACAAAGTCAATCGGCGTGCCGATCTGGCCGGTGACGAAGTTGGTTCCCTGCAGGCAGTGTTCAATAAACCTTCGGAGAAATACGCCCGCACCTGCCGAGTCCGGCCCGCCAACCTTCGCTGCAGGCAGCGCGCGCCGCACGGCGTCCACGGCGCAGTCGTGCAGCCGGAAAAATTCGTCGGGTTTGCCCTGCCAGTAGCCAATGTTCGCTTCATTCCATGTTTCCCAATACCAGTTCGCCACCTCGTCGCGCCCGTAGCGTTCCACGTCATGCGTTGCCCATTGAAAGACCAGCTCTGACCATTTCGCGTAGTCCTTCGGCGGGTAAGCCCAGCCGGTGAAGATCTCGCCGTATCGGGCCTTCGGCGTCCAATGATGCTGATACGGTTCCGGCTTGATGGACAGCGCCTCCGGCATGAACCCGATTTCCACATACGGCCGCACGCCGCACGCGCGGTAGGTGTCGAAAATCCGGTCCAAAATCGTCCAGCTATAAACCGGCTGACCCTGCGCGTCCTCGGCATAAACGCCGGTCGAACCCCATTTCAACGCCGGCGTGCCATCGCCGCTGTTGAGCAGGTTATGCGTGCGGAAATACACGTTGTTTGGCGCCAATTGACCGAGTTCGCCGAGCAATTTTCGCCCATCCGGGAGCGTGGCGCAATTCGGTTCGTCCGCGCCAAAAAACCGCCAGATCGGCTTCCATTCGCCGATTGGTCTATTCGCATAGACTTGAATCCCGACCGGGAAAAAATTGGTGTCCGCGGCGGTAAGAAGACCTTTCTGCGCCGCAAAGAACAGCACGAGGAGCACGAGCCGGTGGCATTTCATGGCGGGAGGTTAGCTTCGCGCCGTGACCGGTTCAACCCGCGTTTGGAAAATTCTGTTTAATTCCGTAAATTCTGTCTAATTTCGGACTGATGTCCGAGACGCTGGTTATCAACGAAATCTACTTGAGCCTGCAAGGCGAAAGCACCTTTGCCGGGCTGCCGTGCGTTTTTGTCCGGCTTACCGCATGCGATTTGCGCTGCTCCTATTGCGACACCGCCTATGCCTTCACCGAAGGCAAAAAAATGTCGCCGATGGAAACCCTGATGAAAGTCCGCGGCCTGGCCGCGCATTTCAAGAATTCCGCACCCGGGGCCAGGCCCTTGTCACTGCCGCTGGTCGAATTGACCGGCGGCGAGCCGTTGCTCCAGAAAAATTCGCTGCCGCTGATGAAATTGCTCTGCGACGACGGTTTCACCGTGCTGCTCGAAACCAGCGGCGCGCACGATATCGCGGCCGTGGACCCGCGCGTCCATCGCATCATGGATTTAAAATGCCCGTCCAGCGGCGAAGCGGAACGTAATTGCTGGGAAAACCTCAAACATCTGAAGGCCACCGACGAAATCAAATTCGTCATCGGCACAGTCCAGGATTACGAGTGGGCCAGAAAAAAAATCACCGAGCACAAATTGGACACCGTCTGTCCCCTGCTTTTCTCGTGGGTTCACCCGCTGGCGCCGGCGCAGCGGGATAAATCGCTGAAACAGGTCCCGCCGGACCAAACGCCGATTTCGCGGCGCGAACTGGCTGAAAAAATCATCGCCGACGCTTTACCGGTGCGGTTTCAGCTCCAGTTGCACAAAGTCATCTGGCCGCCGGAACAAAGAGGTGTTTGAATTACCGAAATCCGAATGCCGAAGCCCGGAAGAAATCTGAAAACCGAAATCCGAATTGCGGGAAACGAAGCGGCGTACTTCGAACTTCGGATTTCGCCGTTCGGCATTCGGATTATTCAACCGTGAGCACAACCTCTGAAATTCTGCGCCTGCTCCGCGCTTACGAATCACGCAACGTTGTCTTCGCCGAGCCCGACGGTTCATGGCCCATCGTCTGGGAACGCGCCCGGGGCGTTCACGTCTGGGACGCTGACGGGAAAAAGTACCTGGATTTGACCGCTGCGTTTGGCGTCGCCGCCGCCGGTCATGCCAATCCGCGGGTGGTGAAAGCCGGGCAAAAGCAACTGGCCCGATTGCCGCACGCGATGGGCGACGTGCATCCGCACGCGCTAAAAGCAGGATTGGCGCGAAAACTGAGTGAAATAACATTCGAACGCTGGTCAAAACTCAAAACTCAAAACTCAAAATTCAAAACTGGAAAAACCATCTTCTGCAATTCCGGCTTTGAGGCTGTGGAAGCCGCGCTCAAGACGGCCATGCTCGCCACGGGCAAACGCGGCGTCATTGCGTTCGAAGGCGCGTACCACGGACTTGGCTATGGCGCGCTCAATGCCACGCACCGCGATTTCTTTCGCGGCCCGTTCCGCTCGCAGCTACGCGAATTCGGCCATTTCGTCCCTTTTCCAAAAGGTAGGGCGCGTTCTCCGAACGCGCCGCGGCGCGCTGAGGACAACGCGCCCTACCTCAATTCGGTCGAAGCTCGCATCCGCAGTTTTTTCCGTCGTGAAAAAATCGGCGCCATTCTGGTCGAACCGATTCAAGCGCGCGGAGGCATCAATATTCCGCCGCCGGAATTTCTGCCGTTGCTCCGAAAGCTCTGCGACGAATTCAACGCGCTTTTGATTCTGGACGAAATTTACACCGGCTTCGGTCGCACCGGGAAATGGTTTGCCTGCGAACACAGTGGCACGGGCGTCTCGCCCGTCAGTTCCGGAAGCAGAAAAGACACGGACGGGCAAGATGCCCGTCCCACTATTCCTGATCTCATCTGCCTCGGCAAAGCGTTGACCGGCGGTTTTCCATCGTCTGCGTGCGTTGGGCGCGCGGACTTGATGGATGCCGCGTGGCCGGCTTCGCGCGGCGAGGCGATTCATACCAGCACTTTCCTCGGCAATCCGGTCGGTTGCGCCATGGCCCTGGCCCAAATCAAAGAGATTGAGCGGCTGAAGTTGCCGCAGCGCAGCGCAGAACTGGGGAGATTTGTTTTAACGGAATTGTCCGGAGTCCACAGTCCAAAGTTCACGGTTCAGGTTCGCGGACTCGGACTGCTCGCGGGAATAGAATTACGGCGTCACGATGGCTCACCTGCGACGACGGAAACTTTTTCAATCATCAAAAAAATGCTGACGCAGGGGTTTATTTTATTGCCGGAAGGCGAACATGGAAACGTCATCAGCTTCACCCCGCCACTGATGATTACCAAAGCGCAATTGGCCAAAGCCGTCAGCGTGCTCGCCGAGGTTTTGAGCCAAGAATGAAAGTCTATTTTTTACACGGATTGCACGGAGTTTCACGGATACATTTTGTTATCTGTGTTAATTCGTGAAATCCGTGTCTATTTTTTCGATGAAACTTTCCGAAATGCGGGAGTTGCTGGCGGCGCGCGGGATTCAACTCACAAAATCCCTCGGCCAGAATTTTCTCCACGACGCCAACCAACTTCGACGCATCGTCCAGGCTGCGGAATTATCTAAAGCCGACAAAGTCCTCGAAATCGGCCCGGGCCTTGGACCACTGACGGAACTGCTTTCGGTAAATGCCGGCGAAGTCCTGGCAATTGAGAAGGACGCACGGTTGGTGGATTTTTTGCGCGAGCGATTTGGTTCGGAGTTCCGGCTTCAGCCGGCTGGGCGAGTGTCAACCGGACCGCCTAAAGGCGGAACTCCAAACTTGAATTTGCTCCACGCTGACGCACTGGAATTTCTGAAATTGGAGCATCGGGATTGGAGCAATTGGAAACTTGTGGCCAATCTCCCCTACTCCGTCGCCTCGCCCATCCTGATCGAACTGGCCTGCGGCTCGCGCGCGCCAACAAAAATCGTCGTGACGCTGCAACTCGAAGTCGCCAAACGGCTCATGGCCAAACCCGGTGATAAAGATTACGGAATTCTGACGCTGCTGGTGCAACTTGATTACGAACCACGCGAATGGTTCAAGATTCCAAATAGCTGCTTTTTCCCTGAACCGGATGTGGACTCAGCCTGCGTGATTCTGGACCGCCGCGCCGCGCCACTCTTGCCGGAAAACCAGCGCGAAACGTTTGTGAAAATCGTCAAACGCGCCTTTTCGCAACGGCGGAAAATGATGCTGAAATTATTGCGAGAAGATTGGCCGGAGGAAAAACTGGAGCAGGTGTTCGCCGAATTGAAAATTCCATTGCAGGAACGTGCTGAGAAATTGAGTTTGGAACAGTTTGCGGCCATGGCAAAATCGCTTTGCAAACAGGATTATAATTTATGGCCAAGCTGAATCCCTTGCCGGAGCAGTTGGAGTATTTGCAGCCGTTCCGGAAAAAATTTGCGTCGCGTCCCGGCGACCTCAACGAGGACACTGGCTGCGCGCCCTTGCTTGAATTGCTGCAAAAGCGGATAGCGGGACTTTCCAACGAGGCGGCAGAAAAATTACTGGCGGAAGACATTGCGGAACTGGACAAATGGCTCGCCGAGCCGGAGCAGGTGAACGATTGCCTGCATTTTGCCGAAGGGGTTTTCCTCATCGCTTCGCCCGCCGATTTGTTGAAGCAGTTGAAGGAGGAGGCGGCCAAGCAGAGCAAACCGCTGCCGTGGGTGGAGATGGAGTTGCCGCCGAAAGCCAGAGTGCGCCGCTTTGAAAAGGATGGCGACGGCGGCATGTTGGTGAAGTGGAACGAACTAATGTTCTCGGTCAGCATCGCCAACGAAGAATGGGTCGCCAAAAAGGAAAAGCCGACGGAGTTTTGGGATCCGAAGGAAACGGTAACTTGCACGCCGGTGCAATTCGGCGATGTGACCGGCCTCAAATACGTCGGCGTCAGTCAACAGGCATACATGCTGCCGGAAAAGCCGGTCATTCAGGCGCGGCGCATCATTTATATCCTTGCCGTGCCGGGAGGAGGCCACTTGAACATCTCATTGAGTTGCCTCGGCAAAAAGTCGAACAAGAAATGGGACGAGGCGCAATGGATGGAATGGCGCCGGGAAATGCTCCAACTTGAAACCCGTTGGGACGAAAAACCGCTTGAGGTTTTTTTCCACACGCTGCGGATTGTGATGAGGCAGCCGTCAAACAATTAATGCCCGAAGAAATCTTTGATGTCGTCAACGAGCGCGACGAG
>Ga0335081_10014631_pt1 | contig 12692 bp, 12 predicted proteins | sample Lox_Sample_35_FD_206713 | JGI IMG/M metagenome (GOLD analysis project Ga0335081, IMG submission 206713) | Soil microbial communities from Loxahatchee National Wildlife Refuge, Florida, United States - Lox_Sample_3.5 | ecosystem: Environmental > Terrestrial > Soil > Wetlands | place: USA...
CCAGCCCTATTCGCATCGCGTTGTATGACTCCAGGCCGCCCTGGGCCTGGGAGAGCATCATGTTGAACAAGTCGCCCAGCTCGCCCAACGACCCGGTTTGGGCGGTCAGCGTGCTGGTTGCAGGCACCACCTCGATGGTCAGGTCGCCGCTGGCGGCTGCCCTGAGGCCATCGGCGAGTCCGGCGAGGCACAGGTCTGAGAGGCTGTGCAGACGATCGGTCAGCGGTCCGAGGCAGGAGTGATCGCCAAGCGCCGCTCGCAGCTGCTCGCGCAGGGTGTTATAGCCGTCCATCGCCTCCTGAGCCCTGGCGAGCATCGAGTTGAACACCCCGCCGAGCTCGGCCAGCTCCGCGTTGTCGGTCTTCGCGTCGAGCGGCTTGGTGACCGGCACCGCGGCTACCGTGAAGTCGCCCTTGTCCGCGGCCCTCAGGCCCTTGACCAACGAGTCCAGGCAGTGGCTGTCCATGCTGCGAAGCCGGTCGGTCAGCTGGCGTCGAAAGTCATCCTGGCGTGCGTCGTTCACCGTGGCGGCCGGCGAAGCCGCTGACCTGCGTCGAATCGAGATGGACACGGTGCCTCCCTGGTCGATCAAAAGTGTCTGGGCCGGTGATCGACCGCGGCGACAGAGTCTGCTCCGTACAACACACGGAACCTGACCGGGAAAGCTACGAGCCCGGTCCAGTTAGCGCGCGCTCGAACACGCCGCGCTATCGGCCCAGCCGGTCCCGGCACAGAAGATCAGAGCGCCGGCGGGAACGTATAGGCGCTGTGGGGCACGACGTATGGTCCGACCTCGAGCACGAGCGCGGCGACGATCAGCGCCAGTGCGGCTGGCCGCCCGGTCGATCTGCGACCGCCCTTTGTTGGCGACGCCTCCCGCGTGAGGGCCTGCACCATGACGTCTTCGAGCCGGCTCGCCATACTGCCGCGGCTGCCTGCCAGTCGTCGCTCCTCAGTCGCTCCGCTCGATCATCACCGACGTCGCCTTGACGATCGCGGTCGCGTTGACGCCGGCTGCGAGCCCGAGCTCCTCGACCGAGTCGCGCGTGATCGCGGCGGTGATCAAGAACGGACCGGCCTCGAGCTCGACCAGCGCCATCACGCCGTCAGCCTCCACGGAGCGCACGGTTCCCGAAAACCTATTGCGCGCCGACCCCTCCGCGCCCGTACGATGACGCACCGGCCGCGCGCTCAGGCGCCTGACCTCGGACGCAGGCACGAGCCGGTGGTTGCGCGCGTCCCGCTTGATCTTGATCCGGCCGCTGCGGTCCCAGCGCCGCAGGGTGTCGACGCTCACTCCGAGCGCCGCGGCCGCTTCGCCGAGGGACAGATCCTTGGTCATCGCATCTATGCCCCGAAACGCTACACCGCCAGAGCCCGCAGCTGCCGCGGGCTCGGCCGGCGTCGCGATCGCAAGGGGGAAGTCGCTCTTGCGTGAGGCGCCCGCGGTGTAGCAGCCGCATCGGCCAACCAGTACCGGCAGTGTCGGAGCGCCGCGAGCACGCGTACACAGCGCCTATATGCTGGCCGAGTGTTGGACATTCTGTCCCTCGCTCGTCAACGAGTCCGGCGGGGACGCGGTCGGCTCATGGCCGCGCCGGCGGCGCTGCCGGCGGTTGTGGCCGGCGCGCTGCTGGCGGCGCCGGCGCTCGCTAGCGCTGACACGTCATCGACGTTGACGCTGGCCGGGACCAGCGACATCAGCGACTCCGGCCTGGTGGCGAACCTGATCCAACCAGACCTCACAGCGCAATACCCGCAGTTCACGTTCAAGTACGTCGGCTCGGCCACCGGCGCCGCGATCGGCAGCGCCGAGAGCGCCACCGGCGGGCCGAGCGCTCTGATTGTCGACGCGGCCTCGTTGGAGAACCAGTTCGTCGCTGGCGGCTACTCGTACGAGAACCAGTACGGCAGCGCGATCTTCACCAACGACTTCGTGCTCGCGGGACCGGAGCGTGACCCTGCGGGCGTCAGCTCAAACGGAGCGCACAATGTCGCGCAGGCGTTCGCAGACATTGCAGCGGCAGGCAACGAGGGGAAGGCGACGTTCTACACGCGTGGCGGTGCTACGAACGCCTCAAGCGCGACTGTCGAGGAGCATCGGATCTGGGAGCTGGTGCACGTCTCAGGCTTGCAGCCCGCGAGTTTGTCGCTGTGCGACGTGAGCAGCGCCGACGGCGGCGGCATGTCACCCGCCATAGGTGCATTCAACGGTCGCCTGTGCCCCGACAGCGGGACGGTGCTTGGGACGCACGTCCCATCCTGGTATTTCGTTGAATCCAACGCCGACGTCACGGAGGCTCAGAGCTTGATCGCCGCGGACGCCTGCACGACCGCTTCGTCCGGCGGCGCGAACAGCTGCTACGCGCTCACCGACCGCGGCACGTTCGATTACCTGACAGCCGGCCAGTCCGCCGCCGCGACAGGGCCCAGCGCAATCGCAGGCCTGCGGATCCTGACCCACGACGACAGCTTCTTCGCGCCGGGCGGCGCAGACGAGCTGATCGACTACCTGCACGTCTACATCATCAACCCGGACAAGCCGGGCGAGACGGTCAACCTGCCCGCCGCCCAAGATCTGGTGAGCCTCCTCACCTCGCCGGCGTTCCAGGCGCAAGTGAAGACGTACCTGCCGACCGCGGACGCGTTCGGCCCGCCGTTCACCGGCGATGCGTCGCCGACCATCACCCACTCCTCGATCCCCAGCCCGTACCGCGCGGGCAAGCCGGTGACGGTGACCGGAACCGTGACCAACGGCGAGCCAGGTTACCCGCCACCCGCCCGGACCACGGTCACGATCGACGAGCTCGTCGCCGGCGAGCGGATCCCGGTGGCCAGCGGCGCGACGGGCCCCACGGGCGCATACGGCATCAAGTTTGCGCCGACCGCGAACGGGTCCTTTGCCATCTTTACCGGTTCGATCCCGCAGATCGAGAATGGGGCCCTCGATCCGCTGTTCGGCGATCTGCTGTCGCCCGCCTCGACGGCGCCGATTCCGGTCGCAGTGCAGAGCGCGGTCACGAGCGTGGCCGCGAGGCCGTTCGGTGGCAGGGCGCTGGTGACCGGCTCGGTCGCTCCCGCCAGCGGACACCTCAGCGCGCTGGTGGCGGTGCTCGCGCGCCCGAAGAGATCGAAGAAGCATTTCAAGGCGGTCGCGACGGAGCGGTTGGCCGCCGGCGAGGGCAACTTCGCGGTGCTTGTCCCGCTCGCTGCGCGCAGCTGGCAGCTCGAGGCGAAGTTCAGCGATCCCAAGCGGGTCCTGGGTTCGACCTCGCCGACGCTGAGCATCAGCGTCGGCGCCGCCCCCGCAGCCCGCGTCAAGCTGCTTTCGTTGAAGATCATCGACGGTTCGCTGCTGGTTGGGGGTACCGTCAAGCCGGCTGCGCCGCGCGGCGGAGCGGCCGTCGAGTTGCTGGCGCTCGACACGACCGCGGGCGCCCCCGCAAGCTTGCGCGACCTCGCCATGGCAAAGGTCGCCACGGGCAAGGCGCATTTCACCCTGGACGCCGAGCTCGGGCGCCCAGCTCGTTGGGCGCTGGCGCTCGAGTACCTCTGCCCGGGTCGCCTGCCCGCCGTCTCGAGACTGCGCGTGATCGCCGCGTAGGCGCTGCTGGTGCGCGGTGATCGGTAAGCTGCGCAGCCATGAACCGCGCGCCCGACATCGACCGGGTTGCCGTCGTCGGCGGCGGCCTGATGGGGACGGGGATCGCGGAGTCGGCTGCTGTTGCCGGGTTGCCCGTGATCGTGCGCGACGTCGATGAGCCGAGCATCGAGCACGCGCGTGCTCGGATCGAGTCCTCGCTCGCGCGGGCCGTTCGCGCCGGCAAGCTCGACGGTGCCGCCGCGGACGACGTCAGGGCTCGGATCGAGCTGACGACCGAGCTCCACACGATTGCGCAGGCTGACCTCGTGATCGAGGCGGTGCCCGAGCAGCGGGATCTGAAGCTCGCTGTGATGAGCGCGATCGACTCGGTCATCCCCGACCGTGCGATCGTTGCCTCCAACACTTCATCGATCCCGATCACCGAGCTCGCTCATGCGCTGCGCTTGCCCGACCGAGTTGTAGGGATGCACTTCTTCTCGCCGGTGCCGATGATGGCACTCGTCGAGATAGTCGTCGGCCTCGACACGACGCCGGAGACCGTTCACGCCGCGCGGTCTTTCGCCGAGCGGATCGGGAAGAACGTGATCGAGACCAAGGACCGCTCGGGCTTCATCGTCAACCGCCTGCTCGTCCCGTATCTGATGTCGGCGGTGCGCATGTACGAGGATGGGTTCGCCACCAGAGAGGACATCGATACCGGCATGCGGCTCGGCTGCGGGCATCCAGTTGGCCCGTTGACCCTCTGCGACCTGGTCGGGCTCGACGTGCTCTATGCGGTCTGCGACTCGCTCTACGACGAGTTCAAGCGCGACGAGTTCGCTCCACCGCCGCTGCTCAGGAGAATGGTCGCAAGCGGGCGCCTGGGCCGTAAGTCCGGGCGAGGCTTCTACCGTTACGACTGAGATGAGACCCCGTATATTCGGCGTCTGGACGCGCCTGACGCCTGACGCAGCCGCCTCGCGCTCTGGTCACGGCGCCCCGGCGGCTTCGTTCGTCGTCCTGCGCAGAGCCCGACCTCCGTCGTCGCGCGGCGGCGAAGCGGTCAGCCCGCTGCTTCGCCGGTCGCGGCGCGTACTGGGAGGCGGGCGCTGGACGACCGGTCCCGGCATCGCCGGGTCGCCGCGAACGAAGCGGGTGGAGTTGACGACCACGTGCAGCGCCGCGCATGTGGCCGAGCTCAGGCACCAGTAGCAGAGCGCATGGATCACCTCGACCTCGAGATAGGTGAGGCACAGGCTCGTCGCGATTGCGCAGACGGTCAGCACCATGCCGATCGCTCGGGCGCGCGCGCCCGGCAGACATGCAGTCACGAACAGCGCCAGGTACCCGATGACGCCTAACAGCGGCATCGGTATCCCGGCCGGTCGCGCATAGCTCGACTGCTCGACCTTTTGGCAGCCGTGCAGCCCGGCCAGGCAGACCGGAGCCTGATCGTTCAGGTACGTGTAAGCGAGGTAGCACGAGATGCCGAGTCCGATCAGGCTCAGCAGCCGCGACAGCCACGTGAGCTTGTCGGCAGCGAGGAGTGACAGACGCAAGCTGGACATCGGGGGACACTCGGATGATCGGCGGGCGGCGCAGGCCCTTGAGTGCGGGCCGAATGAATCCAGCTCGGTCCAGCCAATGATTCACGTCGACGGGGACAATTAGTGGGGACGGACGCGGAGCGCGGTATCATCGAACGTACGTCTAGGAACGGGGGCGGCGCCTAAAGAGACAGGAAGTCTGCTTTGGCGCACGCAGACTGGACTCGGGCCCGGGCGTGCGGAACGGCAACCAATCAATGGAGTGATCATGAGCCTTGCTGTGCTGGATGCGCGCGAGACGGCCAATGGACTGGCAGTCACGTTCATAACCGACGACGGACTCGAGCTGCTGGAGGGGACCTACGACGAGGTGGCCAGGCTCGCGCAGGTCATGAAGGAAGTCAGCGCTCTCGCGCTGCTCAACGATGACGACAGCGTCTGGGTTGAAGACGTCGTCGTCGGTAAGGCGACCGTCAAGCTCGGGTTGAACCCCGGCAAGCAGGCTCGTGTGCGCATCGTCCGCGACTAAGGGCCCGTTCAAGGATTACCGCTCGTTCTGACGGCGCCTGTTCGGGCTTGCGGCCCGCTCGGCATCCGGCCTCGCCGGAACGGGCCGCGCCCGAGTCGTCCGGCTGCCTGGCACCGCCGGCGGGCGTCATCAGAAAGACTGTGCCGATGGCGCGCGTTCGAGAGATCCTCGGGGGACGATACGAGCTGATCGAAGTTGTTGGAAGGGGCGGCATGGGCGTGGTCTACCGGGCTCGGGACCGCCTTCTGGAGCGGACCGTGGCGGTGAAGGTGCTCCCAACCGAGCTTGCCGCCAACCCGACGCTTGTGGCGCGCTTCGAGCGCGAGGCGCGTGCCGCGGCGAAGCTGAGCGATCCGAGCATCGTGACCGTCTTCGACACGGGTCTCGATCCGTCCGCACGGTACATAGTGATGGAGTTCGTGCCCGGGGTGAGCCTCGCGGACCTCTTGCACGAGCGGGGCGCCTTGCCGGTATCACGGGCAGTCGAGATCGCCGCCCAAATCGCGGGCGCGCTCGCCGCCGCTCACGCTGCTGGGATCGTGCACCGCGATGTCAAGCCCGGAAACGTCATGATCGATCGAACGGGCGTCGTCAAGGTCCTCGATTTCGGCATCGCCCGCGCGCGGACCGACGATGCCCTGACGCGTGCGACGATCGTCCTCGGCTCGGCGCCTTACATGTCGCCCGAGGCGGCGCTCGGCGGCTCGGCGGACGAGCGATCCGACATCTACTCGCTCGGTTGCGTGCTCTACGAGATGCTCACCGGCCGCCCTCCGTTCGTCGGCGAGCTGCCGGCGGCGGTGATGAACCAGCACGCGAGCGCCGCGCCAGTACCCCCGCGGGAGATCACGGGGGCGACGCCCCCGGCGCTCGACGCGCTGGTCGTGGAGATGCTCGCCAAGCGGCCGGAGGACCGCCCCCAGCACGCCGCGCCGCTCGTTGAGCGGCTTCGCGACACGCTGCCAGGGTCGGCGCCGCCGCCTCGATCGGCAGATCCGGCAGCCGAGGCGACCAACTCGGCCTGCGCCGGCCAACGCAGCGCGTCCGCCCCAGCAACCCAAGAGATAACGTCGCCTCCCGGCCCTGCAGCCGACCAGGCCTCGCGACGACCTGCGTCGGAGGCCGGCGCGACCACGCCCCCCGCCGCCTCGATCCCTCCGTCGCCGGCGCGCCACTATGCTCGCATCGGACTGATCGTCACGCTGCTGGTCGCCGTGGCCGGGCTGGCCGCGGTCGCAGTGGCCCTGGTTGGCTCCTCAGGCTCTGGATCTCCGACCGGCGGCAGCGTCGCGAAGTCGCAGACCTCCAGCTCGCCGGCCGCCACGATCACGGGTCGACGCAGCAGCTCGACCGCCGCGACCCACCCGGCGACGAGCACGACCACCACGACGACCACGACCACGACCACGACGGCACAGTCGGCGCACTCGACCAAGCCGTCGACGACCGCTCCGGCGCAGTCGAGGACGAGCTCAACCGGCAAGGGGTCTGCGACCGCGCCTGCCTCAGCCGCTCCACCGCCAACGACTCCGTCGTCGCCGGCGACGTCAGGCTCGAGCACGGCGCCGGCGAGCAGCACGTCCACGGGCCCGTAACGTGCTCGCCGACCGGCCAATCCGCATGCGCATCGAGCCGGTTCTCACTCGGAGTCAGATCCCCCGGTCGCGAGCGATCAGTGCAATCTTCTGGTTTAGGCTGGTTGCAGGCGGGTAGACCAAATCCAATGCAAACCAACGTCTCCACCAAACGATTCGATTCGCTGATGAGGTCGGCGCTTGGTCAGCTCGGCTCGCAGGATCTGTTCGCCCGCTGGCAGGTCGATCGCGAGACGGCAGCTCGCGACGAGCTGGTCGAGCGCTTTCTCCCACTTGCACGCAAGCTGGCTCGCCGGTACGCGGGGGCACGTGAGCCGTTCGAAGACCTGATGCAGGTTGCGAGCTTCGGCCTGCTCAAGGCGATCGACCGCTTTGACTTGGACCGTGGCGTCGCGTTCTCCTCGTTTGCGGTGCCAACGATTCTGGGCGAGCTCAAGCGCTACTTTCGTGATTTGGGCTGGTCGGCCCACGTGCCGCGAGGCGCGCAGGAGCTCGCTCTGAAGGTTCAGGAGGCGTCGGAGCGCCTCACGAGCCGCTGCGGCCGGCCGCCGAGCGTCAACGAGCTCGCGGAGTACATGGAGCTGAGCATCGAGGACGTCATCGACGCGCTCGAGGCGGCGGCGGCTCACCATTCGACCTCGCTCGACACTCCGCGCGAGGACGGCGACGGGCAGGCTGGGACGCTCGCCGACGCCGTCGGCGGTGAGGACGCGCGCTTCGAGATGATCGAGGCGAGCGTGACGATCTCGGCAGCTGCCAGGCGGTTGTCCGAGCGTGAGCGGCGCGTGTTGCTGCTGAGGTTCTTCGAGGACCGCACTCAGACCGAGATCGCGCAGGACATCGGCGTTTCCCAGATGCAGGTCTCACGCATCTTGCGTCGAGCCGTGGCGCGGCTTGGCGAGCTGACCGAGCTCAACTCCGATCAGGGTCCGCTAACGTCTAATGTCTAAGAACTACTGACGTTTTGACGGACTGACGGTTTTGACGGCGACGGTTTTGACGGCGTCTGCTCGGGCTTGCGGCCATGCCGGAGAGACTCAGCCCAGGCGGGGCGCTGCCGCGCTTAAGTCGCGTGTCTTTCCGCCGATCATGGGCGTAAGTTCAATCGGAGGATGTTTGTCATGTCTTGGCCAATGCTTCTTCGCGCCGTCGGCAAGGCCCGGCGCATACCGACTGCATCCGACCCGGGTGTGCGAAACGAGGCGCGCTCACGCCTTCACCCCGCGATGAGCGGGCTCAACGTCTCGCCCGTCCATGGTCGGCATTGCATCTGCAGCCGGTGCGCTCCTGAGACTCGCCGCGCTGCGTGATCGCCCGCTGCTGCATCTCGCGTCCGTCGTGCGCCACCGCTCGGCTCTCCTATCCGGCGGTCGTGTTCCGGAGCTGGGGCTCTTCGCAAACGGACGTACGCGGGCTCCCGCCGACCAATGGTCGACGCGTTTGTGCTGACGCCGCATTAGACAACGCACCAAATTGCGTTTAGAGGAACGCTCGCCCGAGCATTCACCTGACAGCAACACCCATCGTCCTCGCCCCGCTGGGGCGGACCGTAGGAAGGGAGCCGATGTCCCCCGTCACGTATCAAACGATCAAGCTGAGCAAGGGCAAGCACAGCTCGCCCGAGACCGGTGCTTGCGTAATGGAGCTCGCCTCGATGCTCGCTGGCGAGGTGTTCAGCGATCACCCCCAGTCAGTCTGTCCCGTGATCGGATCGTTCTTGCGGGCGTACAACGACGCGATCGACGATCGCTGCCGCCAAGACCTCTACGCGTATGCGGCCAAGGTCGTCGGCAGTCGTGGCAGCGCCGCCGTCTGTCGTGCTCGCGGCCAGCGCCTCGCAGCGTGGGCCGAAGACGTCCGGCCCCGTCGCCTGCGCCAGCGGCTGCTCCCGCGCCGGCTGCGGTCGTCATCGCAGCGACGTCAGCCGCCGACTGAGGCGGTTGGGGCGCGTGCAGTGCACGCGATCCGCAAGCACACGAATGAGAGCCACGCCGCGGTGCTGGCGCTGATCGACGAGCTGCTTGCGATTGGGAGTCCGCCGAGGGCGACTCAGCCGTCGTTCAGGCGTAGGCCCACCGCCCCGACGCTCACGCGGGCGTTCTGAGAATCAAAGCGAGGGCAGAGCAGGCGCGCCGGCGGCCTGCGAGGCGCGCCTGTGACGTCGACCCGATCAACAAGCGCATGTCAGCGACATGCGCCCGGTTGGCGCGCGGCTGGAGCTCGGGTACGGCGAGGACGTCGTGGAGTTACGGGCCCTTAGGGTCGGTGATGCCCGTGCCGGGACTTGCCTAAAGCTCGTCATCAACGGCTGGGTGCTCACGGCCACGGAAGGCTGTACCGAGACGATCGCGCTCGCTCAGGGGGCGGATCAGATCTGGTCATCGTCGCCTGCTCTCCCTCCAACTCGCTCACCGCTGCCCGCGCGGTCGGTTCGTCGCATCAGTTCGAGTGCCGGATCGAGCGCGGCAAAGACATTTCCGTCACGGCGGACTCCCGCCAGCCGCAGCGCGTCATTGACCGGGGAGGTGCTCGGGATGACGAGTGCGAGCCGCTGGCCACGGACGCGCAGACCATCCCCCAGACGGTAGATCAGATGAATGCCTGCGCTGTCGAGGTATTCGACGTCGGTCAAATCGAGCACGACGCCGAGAGCGTGGTTGCCGGTCGCGCCGAACACCGCCTCGGTGAGCTCCTGGGCGTTGGACATGTCTATCTCGCCGGTGAGATGTGCAACCACTGCACCCGCCTGCCTGCTGAACCGCACGTCGGCGAGCTTCATCGGCGTGCCAGCCGCCGGCGCATGACGATCTCCGTCCCCATTTCGCCATGCTTGATCTCAACGTGTTGCATCGCCGACTCGATGATCCTCAGGCCGCGGCCGCGATCGCGGCCACGTGGCTGACGCCAGCGTCCGGTGTCGCGGACGAGCATTGTCACCTCGTCCTCGCACGCGTGCGCCTCGAGCTCGAAGATCGCCAGCCCCGGCGCATATGCGTGTTCGATTGCGTTCGCACAGGCTTCGTTGACCGCGAGCGTCACCTCGCAGAGCTCGTCTGTGCCGGCCCCCCGTTCCAGCAGCCAGCGTCGGACGATTTGGCGCACGCGCGTCAGCACCTTGGGATCAGCAGGCAGGCAGATGCGCAGGTCGGCCGGCACGCCGACATTCTGCAGCGCGACGATCGCGCCATCGTCCCGCAGCCCGGCGTCGGGTACAAGGCCCTCGACCGCGAGCAGGCAGGCCTCTTCCGCGGTCGTCGCCCAGCGTGCGACTTCAAGCAGCTCCGCAATCCCCCGAGACAGCGGCAGCCCGCGACGCTCAACGAGCCCGTCGGTGTAGAGCACAAGCGTATCGCCGTCGCCGAGCGACAACTCGCGCTCTGCGAACCGCTTGAATCCGCCGGCTCCGAGCGGGGAATCAGCGCGGATCTCGATCTGGTGCGCCTCGCCGCCGGAGATGACGATCGGCGGAAGATGGCCGGCGCTTGCGAACCGCAAGACGTTGCACTCGGCGTCGAAGACGGCGTATGCTGCGGTCGCCATCGTTGGCTCCCGGAGCGTCTCCACGAACCGGTCGACGCGCTCGAGCGTCTCGCCGGGCGTGTGGCCCTCGATCGCATAGGAGTGAAGTGCGGTGCGCAACTGGCCCATCAGCGCTGCTGCCCTGACGCCGTGCCCGACCACATCGCCGATCGCGATTCCCACCTGTCCGCGCGGGAGCTCGATGACGTCGAACCAGTCGCCGCCGACTTCGTCGCGGGCGGGAAAATAGCGCGCCGCGACTGCGACGCCAAAGTGCTCGCCGAGCTGGCGGGGCAGCAGACTTCGCTGCAGAACCATCGCCACGCGATGCTCACGCTCCAGCGCTGAGGTCAAGCGTGCCCGCTCGATCCCAGGTCCGACGCGAGCGGCCGCGAGGTAGAGCACGGCAAGCTCATCCTGCCCGAATGTCCGAGGTCGCAACGAGCCGACGTGCATCACGCCGATCAGGCTGCCCTCAACGATCAGCGGTACGCCCAGGAGCGACCGAATTCGCTTCTGGCGCAGGATCGGGTTGAGGATGTCCGCGTGATCGACGTCCGAGACGAAGATCGCGACGCGCTCGGCGGCGATCCGGCCCGCGAAGCCTCGGCCGATCGGGATGCGCACCCCACGCTCGACCTCCTCCTCGATGCCCTTCGCGGCTCGCGCCACGAGCTGGTTCGATTCGTGGTCGACGAGCAGGATCGCCACGGTGTCGACCGACACCGCAGCCTGGACCCTGACCAGCAGCTCGTCGAGCAGCTCGTCGAGCCCGAGCTCGGACAGCGCGGGGTCGCTGAGCCGTCGCAGATCCCGAACCTGCTCGGCCGGGAGCATGAATGATGTCGTCGCCTGGAGGACGGTCTGGCCGCTCCGCGGGCCAATGCGGGTCAGGCCGGGTTCCTGGTCGGCCGCCAAATCTTTCATCGGTCTATCAATGATTGTTCCCGCGGGGACGGCGAACGTATCGCTTCGGTCGTTTGCGACGCCGGGGCTCGACAGTGTCGGATACGCGAGCTGGGAGCTGCTCTGAGGGTGAGGGTCGTTGTGTTGGTCGGTGCCACCGGCCGACGGCGATCAGGGCGCCCGGGCCGTCGCGCACCGCTCGCGCAGACTCATATCGTGAGCGCTTCGCACGATCCTGCCCGAACTCGCGAACGCTCGCTGCGCTCATCAGTGCGCCCAGCGCCCAGCCGGCCCGCGAACGCGGGCATTGATCGGCCGCAACCCTGATCGCGGCTAGAGTAGCACCGATGCCGGAGCTACTGTCACAGCTCAGCGGGATCGATGAGCGATCGCTCGTTCTGCGCTATGTCCAGCCCGGCCTGGTCGGCCTGATCGACGGAACGCTCTCGACGTTGGCCCCGATCTTCGCCGCGGCGCTGATCTCCGGCTCGCATACCGCGCTGTTCGTCGGCCTCGCGACCGCTGTCGGTGCGGGGATCAGCATGGCCTTCTCCGAGGGGTTGTCGGACACGGGTGAGGAGACGGGTCGCGGCTCGGCGCTGGTCCGGGGAGCCGTGACCGGCGTCATGACGACGTTTGGCGGCTCATTTCACTCATTGCCGTTCCTGATCCGCGAGGTCAACACTGCGCTTGTCGTCGCCGGCGTGGTGGTGGCGATCGAACTCATCACGATCTCGTTGGTTCGCAAGCGCTACATGAACGTGCCGCTGCGCATCAGCTTGCTGCAGGTAGCGTTTGGCGGCGCGCTGATCGTCGCGGCCGGCGTCCTGCTCGGCAGCGCCTGAGCTGCGTCGCGATTGCGCCTTCTCCCAGGATAAGGGCGGCCCCAATCGGGTAGCTGCACCGAGCGGGCGGCAAACGACTCGCAAGGCGCTCGATCGCATGTGACTGACCTACGACGTATCGTTTATGCGCAACGGTGCCTGAGATCGGGCGCCGATGTCCAGCTTCGC
>Ga0335081_10014632_pt1 | contig 12691 bp, 11 predicted proteins | sample Lox_Sample_35_FD_206713 | JGI IMG/M metagenome (GOLD analysis project Ga0335081, IMG submission 206713) | Soil microbial communities from Loxahatchee National Wildlife Refuge, Florida, United States - Lox_Sample_3.5 | ecosystem: Environmental > Terrestrial > Soil > Wetlands | place: USA...
ACTATCTTGGGTGTCTGGCGCACGCGTCCTATCTGATCGGGGACGAGCAGACGCAAACGGCGGCCGTCGTCGATCCCCAGCGCGACGTGGAGCAGTACGTCCGAGACGCCGACCAACTGGGGCTCAGGATCCGTCACGTCTTCCTGACTCATTTTCATGCCGACTTCATCGCCGGTCACCTGGAGCTTCGCGACCGCCTGGGCTGTGACATTCGGCTGGGCAGCCGCGCCCAAGCCGAATACGCCATCGTGCCGATGAAAGACGGCGACACTCTTGATTTCGGGGCGGTGCGCCTCCAGGTGATGGAAACGCCCGGTCACACGCCGGAATCGATCTCCATTCTGGTTTTCGACCGCCAGAAGGACGAGCAACATCCGGAGTCCGTGCTCACGGGCGACACGCTGTTCGTGGGCGACGTCGGACGCCCCGATCTCCGCGCCGCGCTCGGCTGGTCGGCGGCCGAACTGGGCAGCCTGCTCTACGATTCGCTCCATCATAAGCTCCTGGCGCTTCCCGACGAGACCCGCATTTACCCCGCGCATGGGGCGGGTTCGCTGTGCGGCAAGCAACTGGGGAGTGAGAGTTCCTCCACCATCGGTGTCCAGCGCCGGCTCAACTACGCGCTGCAGCCGATGGCCAAGCAGGAGTTCATCGACTTGGTGCTGGCCGACCAGCCGGACGCGCCGCCCTACTTCACCTACGACGCGGTGCTCAATACCAAGGAGCGGCCGACGCTGGAGAAGAGCCTGGAGCGCGCGCTCCAACCCCTGGGTCTGGACGAAGTGCTGCGGCTGGAAAAGGAAGGTGCGCAGATCTTGGACGTGCGCGATCCGGCGTACTTCGAGGCGGCCCACTTGGCCGGAAGCCTCAACATAGGGCTGGGGGGGCAGTACGCCAGTTGGGCCGGAACGCTGCTTCGCCGCGACCGGCCGATCGTGATCATCGGCGAGCCCGGGCGCGAGCAGGAGGCCGAAACGCGGCTGGGACGAATCGGCTTCGATAACGTGATCGGCTATCTTGCTAGTGGACTGGAAGCCCTCGAAGAACGCCCTGACCTCCTGCGCCAGACGGAGCGGCTGGACGCGCGGCGGCTGGCCGACGAGCTGGCCGCCGCCCCGCCGCCGCTGGTGCTCGACGTGCGCGCGCCGCGCGAGAGGCAGCTAGCCTGGATCGACGGCAGCCTTCACATTCCCCTCAATCACCTTAGCGAGCGCCTGGCGGAGGTGCCGCAGGGCCGCAAGATCGTGGTGCAGTGCGCCAGCGGCTATCGCTCCGCCATGGGGGCTAGCATCCTGCGGCAGCACGGCCTCGAGAACGTCGCCGACCTGGCGGGTGGCATCAACGCCTGGCAGACTGCGAAACTCCCGGTGCGGTCCGAAATGAATCATTGATTCAATGGTCTTTGAGAGTCGAAAGTCAAGAATCGAAAGCCCGCTTCTACTTGAACTTCCGACTTTAGACTATCGACTATCTTGGTGGCCCAACCACTCAAGCACGCTATGGCTGTGTTAGACTGATTGATTCAAGCTTGGCATAGAGTGGCGCCTGGGGTTGATGGCCCTGCCGCCGGCCCTGGCGGAGAGGATGGTATGCCGGAAGAAAAAGACGAGCCGACGTTTAAAGTAGTCGACCGCCGCAGCTTTGCGGCCGACGGCACGCCGGTGGCGCAGACCTCGGAGAGCGCGAAACGGCCGGAGGCGCCCGCCCCCCCGCCGCCGCGCCGTCAGCCCCAGCCGGAGCCGGAACCGTCGCCGGAAGACTTCCTCGAGGGCGCGGATGAGGGCTTCGCAGGCCTGCTGTCGGAGTTGTACACTGGCGCTCTGGTGCAAATGGGACTGGTGACCGGGCCCAACGGCGAGGCGCTACCGCCCGATCTGGTCGGAGCGCATCGGACCATCGACCTCGTGGAGACCTTGCAAAAGAAGACTCGGGGCAACCTGACCGCCAAGGAGTCGAGGCTCCTGGATCAAATCCTGTACGAGTTGCGGCTCAGCTTCGTCGAGATCAACAAGCGCTTCGCAGCAAAGAAGAAATGAGATTGACTTTCCTTGGGACCGGGACTTCCACGGGCGTGCCGAGCCTTGCCTGCCATTGCCGCGTCTGCACGTCTCCCGACCCCCGCGACAAGCGTACCCGTCCTTCCTTGCTGATCGAGTTCGACGGCCGCGTGGTGGTGATCGATACGTCGCCCGATTTCCGGCAGCAAGCCTTGCGCGAGGGGCTGCAACGTCTGGACGCCGTTCTTTTCACGCACACGCACGCCGATCATATCTTCGGACTTGACGACGTCCGGCCCTTCAACTTTCGTCAGGGCGCGCCCATTCCCATTTACGCGGACTGCCGGTCGATGGATAGCTTGCGCCGCATTTTCGCCTACATCTTCGAGGGGAATTATGTCGGCGGCGGAATTCCACGGCTCGACCCCCACCTGATCGAGGGGCCCTTCGAATTGTGGGGCGAGCGTGTGATCCCGTTAAAGGTCCTGCACGGCGATCTGCCGGTGCTCGGCTTCCGCTTTCGCGACGCCGCTTACGTCACCGACTTCAGCGCCATCCCGGAAGAGGTGGTCCCGCTGCTGGAAGGCCTGGACCTGCTCATCCTGGCGGCGCTGAGGCACAAGCCGCATCCCACGCACTCCACGCTGCAACAGTCGCTGGCGTGGGTGGAAAGGCTTAAGCCGCGGCGAGCGTATTTTACCCACATGGCCCACGAACTGGGGCATGAGGAGACCAACGCCACGCTCCCCTCTCACGTGCGGCTAGCCTACGACGGCCTAAAGGTGGAGCTGGACGGCCAGAAATGAAGAATGATGAATTATGAATGATGAACAGAAGAGAAGACGTCCGTTGTCCGTGACGCGTTGTCCGTGGCTAAAACCGTGTTCAGCGCACCATACAACCGAACGCAGACAATCGGCTTCCTGTCTCCTGTTTATCATCTCATAATTCATCTTTTCCTGAAAGAACTATGCTTGTGATCCGCAATCTTCAGGAGCTTGGCGAACCCTTGGCGCCCAGTTCGGTCACCATCGGCAACTTTGATGGCGTCCACCTCGCCCATCAAGCGCTGCTCCGCCGGGTGGTGGAGTCGGCGCGCGAGTTGGGCGCGGTGCCGACCGCGGTGACCTTTGATCCGCATCCCGTCCGGGTCCTGGCGCCCGATCGGGCCCATGCCCTTCTGACGTCGGTGGAACGAAGGGCCAAGCTGATCGAGCAACTGGGCATCGAGCGTCTCGTGGTTCTCGCCTTCGACCGTGACCTGGCCGGCCTCTCACCCGCCCAATTTGTTCGCACCATCCTCGTTGAGCGCTTGCGAGCGGCGTCGGTCTCGGTGGGCCCGAACTTCCGCTTTGGGCGCGACCAAGCTGGCGATGTCGAACTGCTGGGCACGCTCGCGCAGGCCCAGGGATTCCGGCTCGAGGTACTCCCGATCCTGCACCTGCGTCACGAACGCGTTTCCAGCAGCCGCATCCGCGGACTGGTGGCCGAGGGACATGTCCCGATGGCGGGCCGGCTTTTGGGCCGTCCCTTTTCGGTTGAAGGTCCCATTGTCCATGGCATGGGTGTCGGCCGCGCCCAGACAGTGCCGACCCTGAACCTGGCCCCTATCCCCGAGCAGCTTCCCAAGGTGGGCGTTTACGTTACGCGCACGCGCCTCGGCGAGCAGTTCCACGATTCCGTAACCAACGTCGGGTACAAGCCGACTTTTGGCGAGCATCGGCTATCCGTCGAGTCGTATTTGCTGAATTTTTCCGACGAAATCACCGAGGCCGAAATGGAAGTGGCGTTTCTCTATCGGTTGCGCGACGAGATGAAGTTTCCCAGTCCCGCCGCGCTCAAGGCGCAGATCCAAAGAGACGCTGCCCGTTCCCTCAAATTCTTTCGGCTGCTTCAACAGCTATCCGTGGGGGGTTGTCAGAGTTGACCTTGCTTTGCGGGCCCTGCGGGGCTATTCGTTGATGGACGCCTCAAGCCGGGCAGCACGCAGTGAGGACGCTCCCAATCGGCAATGAAAGTCCGTTGCCACCCCGCGTCTTCATGCCGAGACTGGCGGTCGACGGCTCGCCCACGGGCGTGCCGTCTCGAGCTGCGCGGCAAGGCGAAAGAGCGTTGCCTCATCACCAAAGCGCCCGGCGAAGTGTACCCCGACTGGCAAGCCTTGTACGTTCCAGTAGAGGGGCACCGACATCGCCGGCTGACCCGTCAGGTTGAACAGCGGTGTCACCGGAACAAACGCAATCGCGCGGTCCCACGCCTGCATCGGATTCTCCGGCGTGAAGTCAAAGGTACCCAGCGGCACGGGAGGCTCGGCCAGCGTGGGCGCAAGCCAAGCGTCGTACTTTTCCATGAAGCGGCCCACGCTGCGCGCGATCTGCTGAAGGATGAGCTGAGAAAGCAGATACTCGGAGCCGGTTACCGTTCGCCCCTTTTGATAGAGGGTCCAGGTCAACGGCTCGAACTGATCTCGCGCCGGGACCCGCCCCGTGACAAAAGAAAGGGCGTCGATGCCGGCGGCAACTCCCGACCACCACACGGTGCTGAAGGCCCGGAGCAGAAGGAAGGTGTTGATCTCCGGCGCCGCCTCTTCCACCTCGTGGCCCAAGTCGGCGCACAGTTTCGCCGCATCCTCCACCGCCTTGACGCAGTCCGCGTGGATCGGGACCCCTATCGGCGACTTGGTGGAGAACGCAATCTGCAGCCGGCCCGGATCGGCGCGTACTTCCTCGAGGAAGGGCCGCGCCTGGGGCGGCGGCCAGTAGGGATCGCCGACGTCAGGTCCCGCCGTGGCATCGAGCAGCGCAGCACTGTCGCGAACACTGCGGGTGACCGCGTGCTCGCACACGAATCCGCCCATCATGTCGCCGATGTCGGGTCCCAGGGGGTTGCGTGCCCGCGTCGGCTTCAGCCCAAAGAGCCCACAGCAGGACGCAGGGGTGCGAATCGACCCGCCACCATCGCCGCCATGGGCCATCGGCACGATGCCTGCTGCTACTGCCGCAGCAGATCCGCCACTCGATCCGCTCGTCGTGCGGTTGGTGTCCCAGGGATTGCGAGTGGGCCCGAACAAGTGCGGCTCCGTCGTGCACAGGATGCCAAACTCCGGGGTGTTCGTCTTGCCCAGAATAATCAGGCCGGCACGCTTCTGGCGGCGCACCAATTCGCTGTCGTGATCGGGAACAAAGTCGTGCAAAAAAGCCGAACCCGACGTCATGCGCACGCCGGCATAGGCGGCAATCAAGTCCTTGAGCAAAAACGGAACGCCGCGAAATGGCCCATCGGGTATGTCGCCCTGCGCCGCCGCGCGCGCCTGATCGTACATCGGCGTCACCACCGCATTCAGCGTGGAATTCACGCGCTCGATGCGCCCGATCGTCGCGTCCACCAGTTCAATGGGCTTCACTTCTTTGCGGCGTACGAGGTCGGCGAGGGCGGTGGCATCGAGAAGAGCGAGTTCGTCCAAAGTTCCCATGAGCCTTCTCACTTGCAGCCTGAATCCGCGAGCGTCACTTGGCGAACATCAGTAGGAGGCTTTGTTGCTAGACTGACTTACTGCAGCACGACCAGCGGATTGTTGTCGTGCACCCGGACTTCTTCGAGCGTCGGCGCCGTGGAAGATACGCCGGCCGTCTTGTCGGCGACGAAGCGCTCGATCTCTTCCAGCAGCGCCGGAACGATCTCCGCTTCGGTCACGCGGCGGATCGCCTTACCTTCCCGGTAGATCATCCCGTTGCCGCGCCCCGCCGCAACCCCGAGGTCGGCCTCGCGCGCTTCGCCGGGACCGTTCACCGCGCAGCCCATCACCGCGATGCTCACGGGCATCTTGACGCTCCCAGTGGCGTCTTCGATTTCCTTGGCGATCTTGAAAAGGTCCACTTCCAGGCGCCCGCACGTGGGGCACGCGATCACCACCGGACCGCGGCTGCGCAGCTCTAGCGACTTCAGCACTTCGTACGCGACCCGTACTTCCTCTATCGGATCGGTGGCCAGCGACACGCGGATGGTATCACCGATGCCCTCGGCCAGCAGCATGCCCATTCCCACGCAGGACTTGATGGTGCCGGAAAACTGCGTACCTGCCTCGGTGATGCCCAGGTGGAAGGGGTAGTCCACTTGTTTTGCGAGCAGACGATAGGCGGCCACGGTCATCTTCACGTTGGAGGCTTTAAGCGACACAATGGTGTCCGTGAACCCGAGGTCTTCCAGGATCTGGATGTGGTACAGGGCGCTTTCCACCATGCCCTGCGGCGTCGGGTAGCCGTATTTCTCGATCAATCGCCGCTCTAGCGATCCGGCGTTGACACCGATGCGGATCGGCACCTTCTGTTCCTGGGCCCGCCGCACCACCATGCGCACCTTTTCGGCGTCGCCGATGTTGCCGGGATTGATGCGCAGCTTGTCGATGCCCGCGTCAAGCGCCATCAGCGCGAACTTGTACTGGAAATGAATGTCGGAGACGAGAATGGAATCCGGACAGAGCTTACGGATTTCCACCAACGCCTGAGCGGCCTCGATATCGGGTACCGCTAAGCGCACGATCTCGCAGCCCGCCGCTTCCATCTGACGGATCTGCTCGACGGTTCTCTCGACGTCGCGCGTATCCGTTTTGGTCATCGACTGGACCACGATCGGCGCATCGCCGCCGATAGTGTAAGGCCCAACCTTTACCGGACGCGTTTTGCGCCGGGGAGGAAAGTATTCCGTGTCGCTGAAGTTCATAATCTGTGATTGGTCGTCAGTTATCGGTAGTCGGTTGCCGGTTTTCAGTTCTCAGTTGTCAGTCCTGGAAAGCTCTCAGCTCTCAACTGAAAACTGAAAACTGAAAACTGAAAACTGAAAACTGAAAACTGAAAACTGAAAACTGATACAACCCTACCCCGGCCTCACCATCTTCAAGATGTCGTTATACACCGTGAACGCGACCAGCAGCAGCAGAAACGCGATACCGAATTGCAGGATGCGTTCCTTCAGAGCTGTGCTAAGGTCCCGGCGGATGACGGCTTCGATTATCAGCAGCAGGATATGGCCTCCGTCCAGCACCGGTATCGGCAACAGGTTGAAGATTCCCAACTGGAGGCTAATGAAAGCCACCACCAGCAGCAGGTCCGGGATCCCGGCGCGATAAGCCTCACCCGCGATCTGGCCAATGCCGATCGGACTGGAAAGCGAGCGCGCGGACATCTTCCGAGTCAAAATCTTGCCGATGGTATCGAAAGTGACGACGCAGTTGCGAACGTTATCGTCCACCGAAGCTTCAATCGCTCTACCCCAAGGAAGCTGTCTCACCACGATCAGATTGCGCTGGAGAATCCCGACGTACCACTTTTCCACCCCCTGGACCTCGCCATAGACCGCCGTCAGGCGAAGGTGGACTGTCGCGCGGTTGCGCTGAACGGCCATGTCGGCGGGCCGGCCCGAATCGCCGTCATGGGGGTTGAGCCCTGCGTTAGCGGCCTTCAGGGCTGGAAGCAGGTCCTGCCAACACGCGATGGGCTGGCCGTTTAAGGTGACGATCAGGTCACCCGGCATCACCCCGGCCTTCGCCGCCGGCAGGCCGCGATCGACCTCTCCCACCACCGCGGGGATGCATGCGGCCCAACCCGCATCTCCCAGCCGGTCGGGTCCCTCCGCCTTCGGCTTCACTTCTAAGCGTAGCGGTTGTCCATCGCGCACGATCTCTAGGGGAAGCACTTCCCCCGCCGACATCAGGGTCTTGACCTCCACATCCTCCCACTTGGGCTTCTGCAACCCATCCAGCTTCGCAATCAAATCGCCGGGGCGGACGCCGGCCGCCTCGGCCGCGGACCCGGGCTCGATCTCTCCCACGACCGCGGGCTGTTCCTCGAAGGCCGGCTTTTGGAAGTGGAATCGATACAAGCACGCCAGGACCACCAAGGCCAGCAGGATGTTCATCACCGGTCCCATGACGATCACAATGAATCGCTGCCACCGGGGACGGGGGAGGAACTCGCCGGGATCGTCGCCGTGGACGTCGCTGGGATCGTCACCCGCCATCTTCACATAACCGCCCAGGGGTAGTGCGCTCACCCGGTAGTCCGTGTCGCCCCGCTTGATGCCAAAAAGCCGCTTGCCGAAGCCGAACGAGAAGGTGAGGACCCGGACCCCAAACGCTTTGGCCGCCAGGAAGTGACCCGCTTCGTGGAAGAAGATCATCATGCCCAAGACCACGACCACCACCACGACGTCGGTGACAAAAGTATTCATGAATCGCCTTTCAACAAACCCGTTCCGAGGGCCGCCACAGGAATACCACACTCCCGCTGGCGCCCGTCCCGGCTGCCATCATTTTCCCTGGTGCGGGCCTTCTCGGGTCAATCGCTACCAGCCCCTCGTTCTTAGATGCTACCAATCAACTCTTCAGCTCGCCGGCGCGCCTCCTGATCGCACGCCAGCACTTCCGCCATAGAAGCTAAATCGGCGGACGGCGTCTCGCCCATGACCTTTTCGATGATGCGCGGAATGTCTCCAAAACGGAGCCTGCCGCCGAGAAATGCCTCTACGGCTACCTCGTCCGCCGCATTTAAAGCGCACGGTACGGCCCCGCCCTGTTCCAGGGCCGCGCGGCCAAGCGCCAGGCACGCGAAACGGCTGGTATCCGGCTCTTCAAAACTCAGGCACCCGGCACGAACCAAGTCTAGCCGAGGGCAGTCGCCGTCCGTCACCACGCGCTCGGGATAGGTGAGGGCATACTGAATCGGGATCCGCATATCCGCTACCGAGAGCTGGCCCATCACCGAACCGTCACTGAATTCTATCATGGAATGCACGATCGATTCAGGGTGAATCAGCACGCTGATGCGGGCGGAAGGAACGCCGAAAAGCCAGCGAGCCTCGATGATCTCCAGACCCTTGTTCATCAGCGTGGCCGAGTCGATGGTGACGCGCCCGCCCATCTTCCACACGGGATGCTTCAAGGCCTGCTCCGGCGTAATGGAATCGAAGCTCTCTTGCAGGGTTCGAAGGAAGGGCCCGCCGGAGGCGGTCAGGATCACGCGTCGCACCTCGGCCGGGCTGCCCGCTCGCAGGCACTGGTGGAGGGCGCTGTGCTCGCTGTCGATGGGCAGCAGGTCCACACCCCGCTCGCGCGCCGCGCGGGTCACCAACTCCCCGGCCACCACCAGCACTTCCTTGTTGGCCAACCCCACGGACTTGCCGGCCCGTACCGCCTCATAGGTGGCTACCAGACCTGTGGTCCCATGCGACGCGGAGACCACAAAGTCCACTTCCGGGAGGGTCGCCGTCTCCACCCGTCCTTCGGTGCCCGCCACGATTCTCACCGGCTCTCGGTAGCCTCCGGCCTTGATCCGTTGGCGCAGCGGTTCGATCAAGTCGCTCGCCGCCACGCCCACCAAGCGCGGCCGAAACTCCATGATCTGTTCGGCGAGGAACTCCAGATTCCTGCCGGCGGAAAGCGACTCCACCCGGAAGCGACCGGGCAGGCTCCTCACCACCCGCAACGTGTTGGTACCGATGGAGCCAGTTGAGCCGAGAATGCAAAGACCCTTGGTCATGACGCGAATTAAGTTAGGATAAAATCAGAAATCAGAAAGCAGAAATCAGAACCAGGACCGTCTTCTTTCTCTGATTTCTACTTTCTAAATTCAATTTCTGATGTCCCTTCTACCGACTGCCGACCGCCGTCAGCACTAACCACAGCGTCGGAGCGGCAAACAACAGGCTGTCCAGCCGATCCAGCATACCACCGTGCCCGGGCAAGAGGGTGCCTGAGTCTTTGACTTCTGACCCGCGCTTGAGCGCCGATTCGGCCAGGTCGCCGATCTGGCCCGCCAGCGCCACCACGATTACCACGACCATAAACGCGCCGAGGTCGAGGTCGGGGACATTGCCCGGAAAAGCGAACCTTGCACCCAACCCAGCCAGCGCACTGCCCAGCAACCCTCCGATCGCTCCTTCCACCGTTTTTTTGGGCGAGATCTTTGCGGCAAGCGGCCGGCGGCCGATCGCGCGGCCAACAAAGTAGGCCAGAGTATCGCCACCCCAGATCACCGCGAACAGCAGCGCGATTGCCCATCGCGGGTCTTTTGGATGCAAAGCCGGATCACGGTCAACAAGCTCTGTAAAAGACATGAAACGAATTGGCGTCAACGCCGAGAGCGCGAGGGGGATATAGAGAAGGCCGAGCAAGGTACAGGCGACCTTGCCTAAGTAATTCTTGAGGTCCGGGGCTCCGGGCATGGCGAGAGACAGCACCACCAGCGGTAGCAGCGGCAACACCGGAACAATCACCAGCGGCAACACCGGAACCCTCAGTGTCAGCCGTTGCGCCGGGCTGGCTGAGGCAAGACAAATCAGCGCCCCTGCCACGTAGCCCACCCACGCCATCGGCTGAAAACCAGCGTGCCGGCAGAGGGCAAAGTACTCGTAGAGGCACAGCTCCGCTACCGCAGTGACCACCAGGAGGAACAGCCACTCCGGCGCCCACCCCAGAACGTAGACCACGGGCGGAATCAGAGCCAAAGCGGTGAGAATCCGGGATTTCATGCGGTTGTCGGTTGTCGGTAGCCGGTCATCGGTTACCATTAGTTCCTCGTTGCCGGGCTGGGCATCGGCCATCCTTGGTGACCAATAACGAACAACCGGTAACCGAAAAGGGATAACCAGCTACCGATAACCGATTACTGGCGCAGGAATCTCAGCATCCCGTTAAGCAACCGGCCGACCTCGCCGGTTCGATCGAGAAGCTTCTGAACAGCAACAGCATCGCGATATAACCTAATCTGGCGGCGATCTGAATGTGGGTCTCCAATTCAGTCCGTCCTCTAGCAATGGTCAAATACCGTATAAATTTCGCCTTGTGCTGTCGTCCGTGCCCTTCGGCGATATTTGCCGGGACCGATACCGCCGCGTGCTGCAACTGACTCGTGAGATCGTAGGCTTCATTTCCGGGAAAGCGTCTCGTCACCTCGTAGCACTCAACCACTAGCAGGCTGCTGAAAACCCCGTTTTGGCACTCGTAGAGGCCGGCTTTAGCCGGGCATCTTGTTGAATTCAAAGTGCCGTCCTAAAGGGCGCCGCTACGAAGACCGCTCGAAACAGGGTTTTTCAGCACCCTGCTAGGTCGATTGCCTTTTGCCACAACTCAAGATCGCGATAGCTTGTCCCAGCCATAGTCGGTTATCGGTCAGCGGTTGTCGGTCATCGGCCGGTTGCTCGTTGTCCAGGCTCCGGTAACCTACTAACGGAAAACCGACAACCGATAACCAGTAACCAGCTACAATCCTCCGTACCTCCGCTCCCGCTTCTGGTAGTCGATAATCGCCTGAAACACGTCCTGCTGCGTGAGGTCAGGCCAGAGCGTGTTGGTGACCCAGATTTCAGAGTAGGCCACTTGCCAGAGCAGGAAGTTGCTGAGCCTCAACTCGCCGCTGGTCCGGATCAGCAGGTCCGGATCGGGCAGGTCACGCGTATAGAGGAACCGGCTGAAGGAGGCCTCGTCGATCTCGAAAGCGCCGTTGCTCCTCACCGCTTCCGCCAGCGCCCGCGCCGCGTCCACCAGTTCAGCGCGCGCGCCGTAGTTGAGCGCCAGTGTCAGGCGCAGCCCGGTGTTGCCGCTCGTCTTCTGGATAGCCTGGGCGAGGTCCTTCTGCACCGGCTTCGACAACTCGTGAATGCGGCCAATCACGCCCAACCGGATATTCTGCCGGTTCAGTTCGGCGATTTCCTTCTGCAGGTACTCGCGCAGCAAGCTCATCAGTAGCTTTACTTCTGTGTCGGGCCGCTTCCAGTTCTCCACCGAGAAGGCATAAAGGGTGAGGCACGGAACGCCGAGGCGGGCGCAAGCCTCCACTGCTTGACGGACGGCACGAATGCCGGCCCGATGCCCCGCTATCCGGGGCAGGTGGCGACGCTTGGCCCAGCGGCCGTTCCCGTCCATGATAACCGCAATGTGCCGCGGCAGGCGGTCGAGGTCAATCTGCGCCAGCAGTTGCGCTTCGGTAAGGCTTGCTCTCGCGATGGGTGAATTCAAGAGTAAACAGCCGCCGTTCCAGCATTTCAAGGTAGCATAGCGTCCCGCCCGCCGCAAGCGCCGGGAGCAGGGAATGGGGAATAGGAAATGGGAGAGGGGGGCCTACTCCCTACTCGCTTCTTCGGCACGTGCTTACAATTTCGAAGGAAGAGCGTCTACCCTGAAGTAGGATTTATGGTAGAATGTCTACCGTTATGACCAGAGACACTGACCGCACGGAGTTGCTGCAAGGAACGCTGGATATGCTCATCCTGCGAACGCTGGTCTTCGGCCCCGCGCATGGACACCAGATCGCCCGTCACATTCAGAGCACGACGGACGAGGTATTGCGTGTCGAGCACGGTTCGCTTTATCCGGCCCTGCATCGCCTGGAGCGAAAAGGCCTGGTGGCGGCGAAGTGGGAGACGGCCAAGGACCGGAACCGGCAATTCAAGTACTACCGGTTGACGGCGGCGGGAAGGAAACAGTTGGCCGCGGAAGCGTCGAAATGGAACCAATTGGTGGGCGCTATCGCGCGCGTGATGCGGCCAGCGTAAGGCAGTAGGCGGTAGGTGGTAGGCAGTGGGCGGTAGGCAGTAGAAAGTAGCCGGAAGAGAGCAGACAGCAGAAGGCAAGAAGTAGAGAAAGAGCACTGACGAACTGCCGACTGCCTTCCGCCGACTGCCTACTGCCTTACCGAGGAGGC
>Ga0335081_10014633_pt1 | contig 12691 bp, 11 predicted proteins | sample Lox_Sample_35_FD_206713 | JGI IMG/M metagenome (GOLD analysis project Ga0335081, IMG submission 206713) | Soil microbial communities from Loxahatchee National Wildlife Refuge, Florida, United States - Lox_Sample_3.5 | ecosystem: Environmental > Terrestrial > Soil > Wetlands | place: USA...
GGTTCCCAGACCCAATTGCGTTCAAATCCTCGAGTGATTCCAAGCTGATTGATTTTCTAAAGGGTGCGCCCCAATTGCATACCCATCTAGAGCCGATTGCTTGGTCTGACAGGTCTGCGGGCCGCTCTTCCACACCCATCGTTGACTCTGGAAGTCTTGGAGATTTTGCATTCGTTTGTTGACATTATCGTGAACCAAATCATACTCCCCACCAAATAGAGAGTCTTGACGGCGTGATATTCGAAGCTATCAATGTCCACATTCGCAGGAAAATGGCAGAAAGAGGATACCCAAGCTTTCAGCAGCCAGGTCAAGGACTCCATAAGGGGTCCCGAACCTATGAAGCCAAAACTCGATCTAGCGGTACGCCAAATCCAAGTCCAAGTCGCCAAACTCGATTCAACCACAAACAGGTTACGCGAGCGAGATAACGCAATGTTCGCCAAAGTTGTGGCCTCCCTCCAGAAACACGATACGCAGCACGCATCAGTATATGCCAACGAGCTTTCCGAAATTAGAAAGATGAACAAGATGGTCACTCAGGCCAAGCTCGCGCTGGAGCAGATAGTGCTCAGACTCAACACAGTAACCGAACTAGGCGAAATCGTGGTCACACTTGCTCCGGCAATGGCGGTCATACGCAGTGTCAGGCAGGGCATGGCGGGCGTATTGCCAGAAGCCGAGAGCGAAATCGGCGAGATCGGTGGATTGCTGAGCAGCATCCTGGTCGATGCGGGCACTGTAGGCGGCTATTCGATGAACTTCGAAGCTGCGAACGAAGACGCCGAGAAGATCCTAGGTGAGGCTTCTGCGGTCGCCGAGAGTCGCATGAAAGAGAAGTTCCCGGAGATACCAACTACATTGCCTTCTGCAGAAACCGGGACGGAGATCAGTTCGTACTAAGAGCCGGGAGCCAAGTGTTCCCGACTCCCTTCTTTTGTTCTTTCTACACATGGGCACCCACCTACTTCTGTAAACTCCCAATCTGCAGTAAGCAGATGTTATCCCTTTCTAGGTTTCATAAAGCCAGACGAGCCCAATGAGCGTGAAGGACGCTTGTCAGGGCCGACGGTGAATGATGAAGGAGGCTAGGTACGGTCGACGGGGAGTATCACTTTAGGTTCAAATCGCCCCCAGACCTGACTGGAGACTTGCGAGAACAACCAGTTGAACAACGAAGAGAGCAGCGTCCCGTCCGAGAAAATACCAACTTTCAGGTCGCACGCGGGAGAACTCGAATACCTTGCCGCCTACGATGCCACCCTAAAGCAGTGGCCGGTTCCCTACGAGGAAATTTGGGTGCCGACTCGATTCGGCGGCACTCACTTGATTGTCAGTGGATACGAAGGCGCCGTTCCGATTATTCTCCTTCACCCGTCGGGGAGCGCCGCCACCATCTGGTGCCGGAATGTTGGCCCGCTCAGCAAGCGCTTCCGGACAATTGCCGTTGACACAATTAGCGAACCGAATAAGAGCATTCTCATTCGTGCAATTGACAAAAGTCACCAGCGCCTGGACTTCGCGAATTGGATGGCTGATCTGCTCGACGGCTTGAAGATTGAAAGTGCGCATGTAATTGGTAATTCCTTCGGTGGCTTCCTTGCCCTGAACACTGCTTTCTATCTGCCAGGGCGGGTGAAGAAATGCGTTCTGATCAGCCCGGCGGCCACCTTCCTTCAGATCTGGCCCTGGTTCTGGCACTTCCTCCCGGCAGGAATTGTCGGATCGCTAACCGGTTCAAGGAAGATGTTTCTTCGGGCGTACAATTGGATATGGCAAGACTTCCCGATTGAAGAACACGTATCTCGGTTACGGAAAATTAATGCCGTCGAGGGTCACCCTCGTCACTCTTTTCCCACCGTATTCAGTGAAGAAGAGCTTCACAAGATTCGAACTCCCATTCTGCTTCTCGTTGGCGATCACGAGGTGATTTACAAGCCGGAGCGAGTAATTCAGGAGGCGTCTCGTGCCATTGCAGGTCTGAGGGCCAAAGTCATCCCAAACGCAAATCACAATGCCGAATACACGGCCGCTGATGAGGTCAATAGAGAGATAGAAGCATTCCTTCTTGAACAACAGAACTGACTCGCTCTTTCCCAGCGAATCGAAGACTGCTAAGACAGTTGGTTTGAGCAACCTTAGGTTCAGATCCCGATGAGATCGAGGAAAGTTGAGCCGTTTCATGCGGTCAAGGTGCGGTCGCCAGTCCGCACCCTCACCTAGGTTCAAATTCAACACATGGTCGTTCAATCCTCACACTTATGCCCAGAATATAGGTGAGCCGCAGGTGTCGTTTGCTTGATGTTGTAACCAGTAGCGAACCTACTGTGATTTCGTTCCCTGATAACCGGATTGCTATGCGGAATCGTTCCGGCTCGCCAGTGGCAACTTTTTAGGTTCAATCCTTCACGGACGCGCCGGGGACAGTCCAATCATGAGCCGCCTGATGTACGTAGGCGGTGAGTGGGTGAAATCGGGCGCCGAGGCACTGAGTCCTGTGTATGACCCGTCTCGGGGCGAAGTTATCGACCAGGTTCCCCACGCGACTGAAGAAGACGTTGACACGGCTGTGGATGCGGCGAAGGCAGCTTTTCCCGGATGGAGCAGACTCCCGCCCGGCGACCGGGCCAACATGCTCTTGCGAGTCGCGGATATCCTGGCGCAGAAGTCAGCTGAGTTCGCCCATCTGGAAAGTCTGAATTCTGGGAAATCGATCAAACAGACGACCGATTACGACGTCCCCTACACTATCGACAACATCAGGTACCTCGCGGGGGCGTCGAGGACCCTCGAGGGAAAGGCCATGGCCGAGTATGTTTCCGATGGGACCAGTGCTGTTCGTAGGGAACCAATCGGCGTTGTCGGCGTCATAACCCCATGGAACTATCCTCTCATGATGGTTGCATGGAGGGCCTTCCCTGCCTTGGTTATGGGAAACACCGTCGTCGTGAAACCGGCGAGCTACACGCCCCTTACGACCTTGGAGCTCGCCAATCTTGTGGAGAAGGCAGGCCTTCCCAAGGGGGCATTCAACGTCATAACGGGGCCGGGGGGCGAGGTTGGAGAAGCCCTGGCCCGCCATCGCAGTGTAGACATGATTGCATTCACTGGAAGCACCGAGGTGGGAAGGAGACTTTCGGAACTCGGCGCCGGGAATGTAAAGAAAGTCTCCCTTGAGCTTGGCGGCAAAGCACCATTCATTGTGTTCGATGACGCCAACCTGGAAGCAGCCGCCGAGGGAGCGGTTGTGGGAGGTCTGATTAACAACGGACAGGATTGTGCGAATGCAACGAGGTTCTACGTCCACTCTTCGATTGCAGAGAAGTACCAGAAGATGCTGGTTGACAAACTCAGTAAGGTGCAGGTCGGAGACCCCCTAATCCCAAAGACCGACATGGGGCCTCTGGTGTCGGAAGCGCAGAGGGAAAAAGTCGAGGGGTACATCCAGAAAGGTCTTCGAGAAGAGGGCGAGCTAGTGTATGGCGGAGAGAGACCGAGAATTGCGGGGCACGAAGAAGGGTACTTCCTGAACCCCACGGTGATATACACCGAAAACCACGCCTCTTCCATCGTCCAAGAGGAGATATTCGGGCCAGTTTTCACAGTTCTGCCCTTCGATGACTACGACGAAGTAATCAGAAAGAGCAACGAGGTCGTCTACGGCCTGGGGGCTTCGGTCTGGACCCGAGATGTGACGCGAGCGATGAACTCGGTCAAGGACCTGAGGTTCGGCACTGTCTGGGTGAACGACCACGTGCCCGTCCCTTCAGAGATGCCCTGGGCTGGGTACAAACAGAGTGGGCACGGGGCTTCGCTTTCCCCCTATTCATTGGAGGAGTTCACGTACATCAAGCATGTCTACTTCGACCTGACGGGCAAGGCAAGGAAGAGCTGGTACTACCAGGTCTACGGACAGAAGGACTCTCAATGAGCGCGCATCAGTACTCCTTCAACCCCCCGCTTTCCCGGCTATCACTCGTCTTTGACCAGCCTCGTAGAATCATATTCGGTCCTAACACCGTGAGCCAGGCCGGGAGCGAGGCGTCAAGGCTCGGCGGCAAGCACGCCCTGCTGCTGACCGATGAGAACGTCGGGAAGGCCGGCCTTTCGGGGCGGGTCAAGGGAGAGATCGAGAAGGCGGCCGTCAGCGTGGACGTCTACGATAAGATCTCCTTCGAGCCCACCATGGACAGCGTTCGGAAGGCGGTCGAGGTTGCTAGGGACGCCAAGACTTACGACCTGATCGTGGGTGTAGGGGGCGGCAGCGTGCTCGACACCGCCAAGATGGTTGCCAACATGCTGACTAATCCCGGCGACCCTGCTCATTACCTGACCCCCACCGAAGACAGGTTCTCGAAGCCCGGGGCTCCAAAGATACTGATACCGACGACTGCTGGCACAGGAAGCGAGGTCTCCAACTACTCGGTAGTCATCGAAAAGGAGACGATGTACAAGACCTGGGCTGCAAGCAGCAACCTATTCGCCGACGTGGCGATAGTCGACCCCACCATGATGATCAGCTGCCCGCCAAGGGTCACCGCTGGCTGCTCCTTTGACGTGGCGGGCCACAACATCGAGGGGCTGATTAGTGTCGAGTCGACCCCCGTGTCGGACGGTCTGGCGATGGAGGCTGTCAAGCTCCTCTTCAGGCATGCGCGGAAGGCCTACAGCAAGCCCGACGACATCGAAGCACGTTCAGGCATGGCAATGGCGTCCATGCTAGGGGGTGCGGTCATCGCCTTCCCTTGGATCGGAGGGCCTGCGATTCTAGGGCACTGCCTTGCCGAGGCGTTCGGCCCGAAGTATGGCGTTCCACACGGCGTCGCAGTTGGGCTCGCACTCCCCTACATACTGGATTTCAACCTGTCAGCTTGCAGGGACAAGGTTGTCTCCTTCGCGCCCGCCCTTGGAATCGAAGGGAACGCGGGTTCAGCAAGAATCATCGCAGACAAGGTCCCCCAGGCCCTACTCGAGCTGATGAGGGACGTCGACCTGCCAACCACTCTGAAGCAAGTGAACTTCCCTGAGGGCGACTTGGACAGCTTCGCGGAGTACATCTTCAAACAGAGGCAACACATCTACGGCCTACCCAAGTACAATCCCCGAAGGCTGACTCTGGAGAACACAACAAAGCTGCTGCACGACATGTACCAAGGGGCCCTCGAGGCGTGACAGGATGAGGGCGCAAATCCGCTGCCATCGGAGTGGTTTCCTTTGAGCGACCCTGAGCCTCGCAATCCGTACAGATGGGTCGTGCTCTTCGCCTACACACTAGTTGCCTTTTCGACCCAGCTGATCTGGCTCAACTTTTCTGGGATTGCTGAGCCCCAGGTTACCGGCATCTTCAACGCGAGCATCGATCAGGTCGGCTACCTTGCCGCCTTTTGGCCTCTGGTGTTCATACCTCTGTCTCTCCCGACTGGCTTGAGCGTAGACAGGTGGGGCTTCAGACTCAACGTCGCTGTCGGGAGCCTGATTCTCACGGTGTTCTCCTGGCTGAGGCTGACGGCGGGGCTCAACTTCGGTCTTCTGCTCCTCTACCAGACACTTGCAGGCATCGGGCAGCCTTTCGTCTACAACGCGATTTCGAAGCTTGCCGGCTCTTGGTTCCCAAAGGGGGAACAGACGCTCGCCAACGGCATCGGGACCATGGGCCAGTTGGTGGGAATGATCACCGCCCTTGTTGTGGGGCCCCTCATGGTGCCAGATTCCTCCTTCCCCGAACTGCAACAGAACATGATTGTCTTCTCCGCCGTAGCCACAGTGTCGTTCGCACTCTTCGCCGTCATCGCCAAGGAAAGGGGAGGCGTTGCCGAAGAGCGGCCTCACTCGTGGGGTTCGTTGCTCAGCGAGATGAAGTCCGTGATGAAGATGAGAAACATCGTGGTGATGATGATGCTCTTCTTCGTGGGGGTGGGCATCTTCAGCGGGCTCATACAGTGGACCGAAAGCATCCTCTCAACCCGAGGGCTGGGATCCTTGGACGCCGGCCTGATTGGGGCCGTGCTCCTGGTAAGCGGGATCGTCGGTATGGTGGTCATCTCCTACATCGCCGACAAGTACTCCATGCTAAAGCGCTTCGTGACGATTAACACCCTGATATCCGCGGCGTTCCTCTTCGTGTTCGGCTTCCAGTCAGGGTTCGCATTCTACGCGCTCTCCGGAGTGCTGATTGGCTTCTTCCTTCTCTCGCTTGCTCCTGTGGGTCTTCAGATATCCCTGGAAACCGTCGGAGAAGCACGGTCGGGTAGCGCTGCCAGCGTGGTCTGGCTCGCCTCTCAGGTAGGGGCCCTGGTCATGATCGTGGCCATGAGCGGCCTTTCCACATTCTCGTTTACCATCGGCACCTTCGTCGCTCCACAGTGGTTCATCTCTGTCCTCCTGTGCTCACTCCTCGCATTGGTGGGCTTTGGTCTCAGCTTCCTTCTGGTAGATACACGCAAGAACCTCTCAAACCCTACCGCCTAGGGGAATGAGCAAGGTGAGACCCTGGCTGCTAGCCACGGACATCGACGGCACTCTGTGGGATACACTCGACATATCGCTGATTGCTCCGCCGTACTTCGCGGACGGCAAGGGGAGGCTGCGCAGCGCCGACGGAACAATTGTACGGCTCATCCCGGAGGCGATCGACTTCGTGAAGTGGTGCAGGAGGAACGGAGCAAAGGTCACTTCCCTTAGCTGGAACATACCTGAGCGCGTCTTTCCGGCCATCGAAGTGCTGGGAATAGCGGACCTGTTTGACTTCCACGCCACGGAGTACACTGATGCGAAGCACGAGAGGTTGTTCGACCTACTTGGCAAGCTCCGGCGAAGGGGGATTGCCATCCCGCCCCAGAGGGTGGTCTACGTGGACGACAGGGACATCCACATCGAGAGCATCCGGAAGAAGGTCGGTGACGTAGTGTGGATTCACATCTGGACGGAGGTCCCCAACTACAACGCAGCGAAGCAAGTCGTAAGGAAGAAGGTTCTCGCGGTGTCCTGAACTACTGCCTTCCGCGGTTGTATTCCCTCAGGCTCCTCTTGTTGTTCTTGTAGTACTGGAGGAACTGACGATATCCCTCCAGGTACGCTTCTACTCCGTCCTTCTGCGGCCTGAACACCTTTCCGGCCGGCTTCATTGCTCTGAGTTGCTCCAGGGTCAGGCTCTTCGTTCCCAGGGCAGCCAGCAAAGCGGCCCCTTTCGCGGTCGAATAGATTGGATCGTCGACGACAGTCAGTTCCCTCTCCAGCACGTCAGAGAAGATCTGCGGCCACACGGTCGAAATGGCGCCCCCGCCTGACATTACCATTCCCTCCCTCCCAGCCCTTCTGGGCCCCCCCATGAGTGCCTCCACGACGCCGAGAAGCCACTTCGTGTTGTACGCCACCCCTTCCATCACGGCCCTCACCACATCATTCCTGCCGTGTTCCAGTGAGAGATTGAAGAGACCGCCTCTCGCGTATGGGTCTTCGATGGGGGTGCGCTCTCCGTAGAGCCAGGGGAGAAAGATGAGCTTCCTGGCACAGCGAGGAGAAGACAAGGCCATCCGATCCATTTCTTTGTACTTGTCCTTTGGTGGGACGTTCAGAACGGTGCCCATGAAGTCGAATGCGTTTCCAGCGTTTTCCTGGGTCGCTATCACGAAGTACCTGCCAGGGATGGCGGAAGGGAGGGTGGCGGTGTTGTGGAAGATATCTGTCTTCTTGAAGGGCACATGCGCTGTTATCCACGACGAGGTGCCCACGTACAGGAGAAGGCGGTAGTCGTCCGCGCACCCCGCCCCTATCGGAGAGCATTGGTTGTCTCCGCAGCCCGAGATCACCTTTGTTCCCTCCGGCAGGCCCGTATCTCCCGCAGCGCGGCTCGTGACCGACCCCGCAACCTCTGTGGGGGCCACCAGCTCAGGAAGCTTCTCCCTGTCCAGACCAGCCAGTTTCAGGAGTCCGTCGTCGTATTTCACGTGGTATGGGTCCCTGTTGTCAGTAGCCCAGAGGGTGACGGTGTTGTCCCAGGAGCCCACGAAGGCTCCGGTCATCTTCATGACGATGTAGTCCTTGGGCTCCAAGAACTTGTGGGTCTTTTTGTAGAGGCCGGGAAGGTTCTGCTTGATGTACAGTATGTGGGCGAGGGAGTCCTTCCCCGAATGCGTCGGTGCTCCGCCTGTCTTCCTGAGCCACGAGTATAGTTTGTCCACCCTGTAGCCCGAAATCGAAGGGAAGCCTCCCGTCAGCCCGTGGATGATGTCCCTTCCCCTGGTGTCTAGCCAGATTATGGCCTTGTGCAGGGGGTTGCCCTCTGCGTCCACAGGAACCGTTCCTCCCCACTGGCCTGTGAAACCAATTCCCCTGACATTGAGCCCAAGTCCGGAAGACTCGGCATCGCGCAGGCCTTCACTGACGGCGCCCCACCACCTGTCCGGGTCCTGCTCCGCCATCCCAGACTCCCCCAGCTCGATGGGATAGCGCTTTGTGGAGGTTGCCCTGGTCTTGCCTTGCAGGTCGAAAACCGCAACCTTGACAGAGGATGTTCCCAGGTCCACCCCAACGAAGTCGGCGGAACTCTGCAAGATTCCCCCTCCTAGCTGTAAAGCCACTCCACTATGTTCTTCATGAACAGCTCAACGTCCGCCTTCGGCAGGGTCGAAGACAGACCGTATATCGGTGCCATCGGGGTGCTGTCAATCTTCCCTTCCGCGACCTCGCCAGCGGACAGCCTCAGATCCCGGACAAACGCCTCCTTGACCCCTTCCTTGGTGTGGCGAAGGGTGAGATGGATATGGAAGGCTGGAGGGTTCATCAGGCCGCTAAGCATCCACTTCTTCCTCGACATGCCCTCCAGAACGAGGTAGGGGTCGAACCTATCCGATGATATCGCTATCACCCACAGGGGATTCCCGAGGATTTTCAGGCCATCTATCTTCTCCACCTCCCTTCGGATGTAATCGCCAGTGTCGAGTATCTTCTTCGCCGATTCGAAGTACCCCTTGTCCCCCATCATCAGCATCACCGCCCATGCCGCCGCGATGGGGAACCCCGGCCTGCTCCCGGCCATGGTGGGGGTGAAGTAGATGCCTCCCTGCCAGTTCGTTGCCACGTAGAGGTGGTGCTGGAAGAGCTCGCTGCCCCGGTACAGTATGACCGAGGTGCCCTTGGGGCCGAAGCCGTACTTGTGAGTGTCCATCGAGATTGACGTTACTCCCTGGCTGAGGAAGTTCGCCTCCGGCACGTTGTACCCCGCTCTCTTCGCCCACGGGGTGATGAAGCCCCCCAGACACCCGTCAACGTGAAGACCGATCCCCTTCTCCTTCGCGATCTCCGAGAGCGCCTCTATTGGGTCGTAGGTGCCGAAGGGGTAGCAGGGGGCGGAACCGACCAGCGCGATGGTGTCAGGCGTTATCGCTCCCTTCACCTTCTCGACGTCGACTCGGAAGTCCTCGTCTAGGTCAACGTAGACGGGGTCCATTTCGAAGTAGTCGCAGGCCTTTGAAAAGGCGACGTGGGACGATTTCGGTAGTATAACCTGCGGGCGGGTTATTCCCTTCTTCTTCCTGTAGAGGTCCCTGTACGCCTTCATCGCAAGAAGGATGCTCTCCGTTCCTCCCGAGCTCACAGAGCCCCGCACGTGCTCGTCGCCATGCATGATTGACGAGCACATCGCAACGATTTCGGTGTCGAGCTTGACGACGCTTGGAAAAATGTCGACATGCAGCGGGTTGCACTGGGAGTAGATCGAGTGGACCTTCTCGAGGAAGGAAACAAGCTCATCTTCGCCGTGATATACCGCGCCGGAGACCCTTCCCTCTTCCCAGCCCTTGTTCTCAGCCGATGCCATTTTCGACAGGACTTCTAGGATCTTCTCCCTTGGTACCCCATTCTCTGGGAGAGTCCTGAATCCTTCGACAGATTTCTTGTAGGGCTTCAGGCTGGTCTCCAGAAAACCAGCGATAAAATCCATCTCGGACATACACGTCGTTACAACTGATTCTCTTACTTAAACCGCTTATCGATTAAATCGACCGACGCGTTCCCCTAACAGGTTAGACAGCCGACACACTCTTCCTTTAATTCAACCCAAGGAACAGGGAGGACGGGGTGCCGAGATTCCCCTCCGACGAATGGGTCCAGGAGTACGCGAAGAAGCTGAACGAAAACCAGGCGTACAAGGATGCGGGAAAGAGCTGGGAAGGAGACATCGTCTTTGTCGTCGAGAAGGACGAGTCCTTTCCCGGGGAGGCCTACATCTACCTCGACCTTTACCACGGGGCATGTAGGAGGGCCCTCTACGCCGACTCAGCAGACCGGGTTCCGAAGGCGGTCTACGCCTACAAGGGTTCCTTCACCAACTGGCGCAAGCTGATTGGCAACGAAATAGACCCGATACAGGGACTGCTTACGGGGAAGTTCAGACTTGATGGCTCGCTGATGGAGATAATGAAGTACATCCGGGCGGCGAAGGAAATGGTCAGCACGGCGACCACTGTGCCGACCGAGTTCTAATCGTGCATTGAGCCCCTGATATCGTGAACACGAAGGCCGATTGCCGTAGGCCGGTTCCTGAATTATCTTGCAAGGTCGGCAAGATACTTCGTAGCCGCGGATCTGTTTCTGTCCATGAATGGAAAGGTGCCCCTTCCGGCCTCTGAGGGCAGGTGCGATTCGGCTTCGGCTTCAGACAGAGAGGGAGGCGAAAGTGATACGTTCGGGACAGCGGCGGAAAGGCGTACTAGACGGCCGTCTCAAACGTAGTGGGGGGGTGAAAAGACATGGCGAAGATTGAAGCAAACGTGATTATTGACCGCCCCGTCGAGGATGTCTGGAGCTTCATGCTCGACGTATCAAGCCTGCCGAAGTGGATTCCAGGCAACCTTGAAGGGAAGGTGACATCTGAGGGGCCAATCGGCATGGGCACGCGCTTCAGGATCGACGACCCTCGCGGGCAACCACCCGGGCGAATTCGACTGCCTCGGAGAGGTTCGATGCCAGGCAGACGCTGGGGCTGGTTCCTCCTTTGATTGAGCGTATGGCCTCTCTGGCCTCCGCGTGCTCGAAAGCGGGCCCTCCCACCAAGATTTTCGCCGCCGCGAAATCTGGTGCCCTCATTATTGCCTGTACCGCCTGCACCACCCTCGGGACGTTCGAAGGCATTGTCGCAGAGAGGCAGAATAAATCCACCTTTTTGTTTGTCACCACCTCCCTAGAAACAGGCTGTAACGCGCCTGAGGTATTGATTGCCGTCTCCCACCCTTCGCTGCGGAGCAACTCCGACAGCATTCTGAGCCCGACTACGTGGAACTCCCCCTCGGCCGGCGAGAGGTACGCGAGGCCCCCCGGCTCCCGCCTGAACGTCCTGAGCCTGTCCGCGGCCATCGAGATACTGTCTAGGGTTACGCCCGTCGCGAAGTGCTCGTCGCTGACGGTGATTGTACCTCTCTCCCAGAGCGAGCCTATTTCGACCTGGGCCGCGCCCAATACCTGATATACGTCAGCCAGGGACGAACCCTCCCTGATCATGGCGAGGACGACCTCCTCTGCGGATGCCTTGTCTTTGTTAAGCACGGCTTGCAGGTAGTCGGACCTGTGTTTCTCCAGCGCCTGATGCGCCGCGTGCATAGGGGATCAGCGGGGGTGGTTCGATTTAAGCCGATGAGAGGGCCGCTTCACCTTGCCGATGCCCAGAGCGTTTCGAAGGTGGTCTCCATTTGGCCCACCTGCTTCCGCCCCTCCACGGCTATGCAGGAGCTGACGACGGTCCTGACAGTCATGGGAGAGAGCGGCTTCGGCCTGTACCTCTGCGTCTCGTAGAAAAGCATCAGGAACTGGTTTTCGTTTAGGACCATGGTCGGAAGGTCACCCCTGAACAGCCTGATCTTGTACCAGTAGCCGTCGATTTCGACCCTGCCCCCCTCGAAGGGTTCCCGAGTCTCGTCGGCGGTGGCGAAGACCACCCTGACGGACTTGGGCTTCCTCGCCAAGTAGCGCAGGGTGGTGAAGATGTGGCCTTCGGATTCGTCGTTGAGGACGACCAGCAACTGCCTGTCCTGCATGGTCCTTCTGAGGAGGCCATTGATCGTCGAAATACCGTGAAGGACCGCCACCTTCGATCCGGCCTCCTTCTCCGGGCGTTTCCGGGGCTCAAGTGGGGCTGCGTCCGCCAGGCCTTCCGCCAGAGCCTCCTCCCCTAGGCTCAGTTCGTTGAGCTTGGACTCCTGAATTGACACGAGCCGTCTTACTGCGGTCTGGGAGTACTCGGCGGAGTATCGCTTCGGCCTTCCCACCTCCACAATTACGATACCGAGGTCGACGAGCCTGTCAAGGATCTGGTAGGTCCTGATCCGGTTCATCCCGCTCAGCTCCGAGAGCTCGTTGCCTGTGACCCCGCCTTGGTCTGCGTTTCTGACCCTCGAAAGGAGAAGGAAGAGGTCTGCCTCCTGCTTTGTGAGGCCGAACTTGGTGAGCCCGGCGGCTACCTGGCTCTCCTTCATGGGCCGTCAGCGGGTCCCCCTTGCTAAAAGGGCTACTCGGAACTGTGCCCGTCGAGGAGCTTAATCATAGCGGGGAAGTAGAAGGTCCGGATGACGAAGGTGTCCAGGATCAGGGACACCACGAAGGCAATCCCTATCTGTTGCAGGAAGCCGAATGGGACCAAGCCCAGGGACCCAAGCGAGACCGCCAGAATCATCCCCAGTGCGGTCACTACTGCACCGGA
>Ga0335081_10014634_pt1 | contig 12691 bp, 11 predicted proteins | sample Lox_Sample_35_FD_206713 | JGI IMG/M metagenome (GOLD analysis project Ga0335081, IMG submission 206713) | Soil microbial communities from Loxahatchee National Wildlife Refuge, Florida, United States - Lox_Sample_3.5 | ecosystem: Environmental > Terrestrial > Soil > Wetlands | place: USA...
CACGAGGGCGAATACGGCAGCGTGCTGGTCGAGCGCAAGCAGTTCCAAGGGCCGATCTACGGCGGCACCGATTCGCTGGCCACCCTGCGCCGCCCCGGCGCGCCGCCGCGCGAGGACGATCCGGAGCAGGCGCGCCTCGAGCAGCTGGTCCGCGCCGACGGCATCGAGGTCTCGCCGATGAAGCCCTCGGGCGCGCAGTCGTCGCACTTCTTCTTCGCCTCGTCGAGCGGCGAGCAGCTGGTGCTGCGCGCCCCCAAGCCGCACACCCGCATCGACGTCGAGGCCTCGTACCGCTCGCATCGGCTGGTGCGCAGCCTGGCGCGGCGCATCGGGGCGGCGCACGTCGCGTTGCCGGTGGCGCTGTTCGACGTGCCGCAGCAGCAGCGGCAGCAGCTCCCCTGGGACCGGATCGTCGCCATGCCCTTCCTCGCCGACTGGGCCGCGGCCGACGCGGTGCCGCGCGAGCTGCGCGCGCGCATCTGCGAGCAGGATCGCGTCGCCGGCGCGCTCCTGTGCGTGCTCACCACCCAGCGCGACGCGGCGGCCAAGAACGTGCTGATGCGCAGGGACACCGGCGAGATCGTGCTGCTCGACCTCGACACCTGCCTGGGCCGGCCGGTGTGGTGGGGCGGCGGCACGTCGCGGCCCTGCTTCCTTCCCGGCGAGAAGCTGGCCTACCAGTCGGCGCAGGCGAAGGTGGACGACCTGCCCGCGCGCGCGAAGGAGCTGGTCTGCGAGGTGGCCGCGCTCGACCCGGCGGCGGCATGCGAGCGCTTCGGCCTGCTCCCCGGCGAGGCCGAGTCGCTGGTGGTGGCGGCGCGCGAGGTGCGCGACGAGGGGCTCTCGGCGGCGGGCGATCGCCGCTTCCCGCCGAAGCAGTAGCTCAGAATCGTCCCCACGACTTCGCCGGGACGTCGGTCTTCGGGTCGTCGGCGGTTCGATAGGTGAAGTGGGACCACGTCGAGTGCAGCTCGGCGTCGGTCGAGCCGTAGCCCGACTCGTGCCAGATCATCGCCGAGTTGATCGTGTCGGCCTGCGTGTACAGCACCGCCTGGTAGTCCGGGCCCTTCGCCGTGAGCGGGCGGATGGTCAGCTTCCATTCCCACATCTCGCGGGGGTGGCCGATGTCGTACTTCTTCGCGTGCTTCGGCGTGACGCCATATTCGCCGGGCGGGAAGGTGATGCGCCGGCCGCGCTCGACCACGTACTCGTAGGTGACGCCCGGGTGCCAGTCGTACGGCGCGTTGTCGGGGCACTGGATCAGGTCCAGGTCGTGCGCCGGATCGGCGTTCTTGTAGTCCTTCGAGCCACCGCCGCGGCTCACCAGGCCGCACCAGTTCACCTGGAAGTTGCGCGAGACGTGGTCCTCGGCGGTGTCGTCCTGCAGCCCGCCGTGCGCCCAGACGTTGCCGGGGAAGTTTGTCTGCAGGGCGAAGAAGTTGATGCCCTTGGGCGAGACCTTGTCCACCCGCACGCGCGCGCTCACCCGGACCATGCCTTTGGGCAGGCCCAGGCCCACGTGCGTGCGGTGATCGATCTCGGCGCCGATGCTGAGCTGCTGCATGCACGGCGAAGGCTGGTAGCACTTGAGCAGCGGAGCCTCGCCGGCCGTCGCCGCCGCCGCGAGGGCAACGGTTGCCAGGATGAACGCGCGTCGCATACGCTCATGGTCGCATTGTGTGCGCGGCGAAACCAGCGACGATCGGCCGGATGAGCGCCGGCGAATTCGGAATCGTGACGTTCTCCGACGGCAAGGAGAAGTGGCATCGGCTCGCGGGCGTGCTGATCGATTCCGCCCTCCGCTTCACTCCCTGGCGGGTGGCGCACTTCACCATCGGCTACGAGTACAGGCACGACGATCCGCGGGTGCTGATCCAGCCGCTGCCGGTGGCCGACACCTTCCGCCGCATCTGCTACTACAAGCTGCTCGCTGGCGTGCAGCATCCGTTCGGCTCGGCGCTGGTGCTCGACGCCGACAGCTTCGTGGGGCCGGAGGTGGTCGAGATGGTGCAGTCGACCCTGCCGGGCATTCCCGAAGGCCACCGCTTCCCGCTCTGCTCGCGGCACCCGTTCGCGCGCGACGTGGACTGGGAGGGGAACTTCCTCAAGGCGATGAACCACCTCGAGCCGCACCTGGGCCCGGCACCGAAGCCGCTGATGCCGTACGTGCACGCCAACTTCTTCGTTCCGCCCGCCGCGCGGCCCTTCCTCGAGCGCTGCTGGGAGCTGTGCGGCGAGCTGGACCGCAAGGGCGTCGAGCCGATCCGCGCCGACGAGACGGTGCTCAACTGGAAGCTCGCGGCCGAGGGCTGCGACCTGCAGCTCGACTACACCTTCACCAACTTCGCGCCGGAGAAAGTGCGCAACTGGCTCGACGGCGGGCCGATCAACGTCGGCGTGCACAACAAGACGCGCCTGTCGGGCGCCTCGGCCGGGGTGTTCCACGGCGAGAAGGACCCGGCGCGCGCGCGGGAAAAGCTCGAGCTGGTGAAGCGCAAGCAGGACGGGGTCGTGCCGCGGCGCTGGGTGGTGCGCACCGACGATCCGTCGAAGGTTGCGCCCGAACAGCTGGGCGTGGGCCGCGACGACGTGCTGGTGGTGTGGCGCAGGAACCCGTGGCAGATGCCGCGCCGCGACCTGGCCGACTCGCTGCGGAGCCTGGAGCCGCCTTTCGTCTGGCTGGACACCACCGCGCGGCCGGTCGAGAGCCTTTGCGCGCTGCCGCCCGCGCCCGATCCGCACGATCTCGCCTTCTACGGCGCCAGCAGCTACAACGCCTCGGTCGCCGCGAGCCCGCACGCCGGCTGGCTGCGCGTGCGCAACCTGCACACGTTCTTCGCGGTGTCGATCGGCTCGGCGCGCGCCCAGCAGGGGCTGGTTGCGGCGGTGCGCGAGCAGGACGACCCGGAGAAGTGGACGCGCGCCAACTTCGCCTCGCTCGATTGCTACGTGATGGAAAAGCCCGTCTACTATTCGGCGAAGAAGCGGGACGTACCCTGGACCCAGGGAATCACGCTCGCAGCGAAATAGCGACCACATCGACCCACTGCAAAATTCCGCCTCGAAATTCGCGAGGCCGGGCGCCGACCCTCGTGTTAGCTATCGGGCCCCATGCATCGGGCGGCACCGCTGGCCATGGCTGCGCTGGTCTCCTTCGGCGCGGTCGCGCAGGACCTCGAAGCGGCGCGCGCGCTGGCGAAGAAGGGCTCGGCCCTGTACGACCTCGGCAAGTACGGCGAGGCGCTCGATGCGTTCGAGAGCGCGTACGAGAAGAAGCCGGTGCCGGGCCTGCTCTTCAACATCGCGCAGTGCCACCGGCAGATGGGGCAGCTCGAGCAGGCGGCGCGCGTGTATCGATCGTATCTGCGCACCGATCCGCCCGAGGCCGCCGCGAGGCAGGCGCGCGAGCTCCTGGCCAAGGTGGAGGAGGCGCTGAAGCAGCAGTCGACCGCGGTGCAGTCGCCGCCGCACGAGCTCACCTCGGCGCCGCCGGTCGCGGTCTCGGCCTGGCAACCGCCGCCCGCGCCGCCGCCGCCGGCGCCGCCGGGCCGCGTGCGCTGGCCGGCGTACTCCGCGGGCGGCGTGGCTGCGGGCGCGGCCGCGCTCGGCGTGGTGTGGGCGCTCGGATCGCGATCGGCCACCAACCAGCTCACCCAGCTGCACCAGCAGGGCCCGGTCGACGCCGCCCGCGACGCGTCGCTGCGCAGCGACGCGTCCTCGCAGTACAGCCGTTCGAAGATCAGCTACGTCGTGGCCGGCGTCGCGCTGGCCGCGGGCGTGGCGCTCTGGTTCGCTTTCTAGGAGACCTATGCGTGCGGCCCTGGCAGCCCTGCTGCTCTCGGCGATCGGCTGCGGACTCTCGCCCGACTCCATCTGCGACGACGTCAACAACCCCTGCCCGGGCGCGCAGGCGTGCGTGCTCGGCAAGTGCCAGGAGCTGTCGAGCGCGAGCTGCACCGACGACGCGCAGAACGGCGACGAGACCGACGTCGACTGCGGCGGCAGCTGCTCGCCGTGCGGCGCCACCCTCAAGTGCGGCAAGGCCAGCGACTGCGCCTCGACGCTGTGCGTGAACAACGCCTGCGACTGCCCGCCCGGCCAGCACGTGCAGGCGACGAGCTGCGTGGACAACAGCGACACCGCCTGCGGCAAGCCGCCGGTCGACTGCACCACCGCGTTCTCCGGCGGCCAGGGCGTGTGCAACGCGCAGGCGGGCGCGTGCGTGCTCACTTCGTGCAATTCGGGCGCGCACCTGTGCGGCGGCGCGTGCGCCTCGGACACCAGCGCGCAGACCTGCGGTCTCTCCTGCTCGCCGTGCACCGCGCCGGCGAACGGCTCGGCCACCTGCGATTCCGGCGCCTGCGGCATCGAGTGCAACCCGGCCTTCCACGTGAACGGCGCTTCGTGCGACGCCGACAGCAACACCGCCTGCGGCTCGCCGACCAACGACTGCACCGCCGCGTTCGCGAACGGCACCGGCACCTGCACGCCGTCGACCGCGTCGACGCCGGCCGCCTGCTCGCTGTCGGGCTGCAACACCGGCTACCACGCGGTCGGGGAGGCCTGCGTGTCCGACGCGGTGAACGCGTGCGCGGGCGTCGACTGCACCGACGCGGCCCACCAGGACGCGCACGGAACCATGACCTGCGCCGGCGGCACCTGCGAGGTGGCGAGTTGCAACCAGGGTTACCACCCGAACTCGAGCAGCACCGCCTGCGACGTCAGCTCCGACACCTGCTGCGGTCCGGGCCCCGGCTGCAAGAACTGCCAGACCTCGTTCACCAACGGCGCCGGCGTCTGCGCCGTCAACGGCTCGACGCCGAACGGCGCCTGCACGGTGTCGACCTGCAGCGCCGGGTTCCACCCCGACGGCTCGACCAACTCGTGCGCGGCGAACTCGAACACCGCCTGCGGCTCGCCGACCAACGACTGCACGAAGATCGCCAACTCGACCTCGACCTGCAACGTGACCGCCGGCACCTGCACGGTGAGCTGCAACACCGGCTACCACCTGTTCCAGGGCGGCTGCGAGGCGAACTCCGACACCATCTGCGGCAGCGGGCGGACCAACTGCACGACGCAGTACTTGAACGGCAACGGCGCGTGCAACACCAGCACCGGCACGTGCTTCCTGGCCTCGTGCGTCGGCGGCTATCACGTCTGCGGCGGCAGCTGCGCCTCGAACAGCTCGCTCAACTCGTGCGGATCGAGCTGCTCGCCCTGCCCGACCGATCCACACGGCACCGCCACCTGCAACGGCACCTTCTGCGACATCAGCTGCAACAGCGGCTACAACGACTGCGACGGGAGCGGCTGCTCTCCGTATACCGTCACGTCCTGCGGCCCCCAATGCGCCGACTGCACCGAGGGTGGCCCCGGGTACGCGTGCAGCGGCAGCACCTGCAAGTGCACGCTTCCGCCGGGGCAGGTGTGCGGCCAGTAGAGTGGCGCTCATCGCCTGGCACCCGGCGCCGACGCAGGCGACGGGGCCCGACCGGCGTGCTCACTCACCTCGGCGGCCCGCGGCGACTTCGACGCGCGCCGGTGCGACCCGCCTGCTAGATAGCGAGCATGCTCGATCACCTGCTGCTCGGCTGCCCCGATCTCGACGCGGGCATGAAGCTTTTGGAGTCGCGCCTGGGCGTGCAACCGGCCTACGGCGGCGTGCACCCGGGAATGGGCTCGCGCAATGCGCTGCTTTCGCTGGGCGAATCGTACCTCGAGGTGATCGCGCCGGACCCCGCGCAAACCGCGGACGGGTACGGGCTGCGGGAGCTGAAGGAGCCGCGCTTCATCTGGTGGGCCGCGGGCACCGACGACGTCGAGAAGCTCGCCGCGCGCCTCGCCGCCGCGAAGGTCGCCTGCGAGCCGGTGGCACCGGGCTCGCGCGCGCGGCCCGGCGGGCAGCTGTTGCGCTGGAAGGCCCTCAGGCTCGGCGACGACCTCGACGGGCTCCTGCCTTTCTTCATCGAGTGGAGCCGCGATTCGCTGCACCCCTCGAAGGACGCGCCCCCGGGCTGCCGGCTGGGCAGGCTCGAGCTGGCCACGCCGGACCCGCGCAAGCTGCACGAGCTGCTCGCGCTGCTGCAGCTGGACGTCGACGTGGTGCCCGGCCCGGCGCCGGCCATCCACGCGCGCATCGAGGGGCCGGGCGGGATCCTCGAGCTGTAGGCCTTATCGCCGCGCGCGATCGCGCCGACGGTCCACAAAGGAGGACCGCCATGCGCGCGTTGATTGCCCTCTTGCTCGCCGGGTGCACGGGCAGCGCCACCGTTCACCTGCAATTCAGGAACTCCGCCGCCGCCAGCACGTCGAAGCCCCGCGCGCTGACCGTGTCGCCGGCCGTGCCCAGCGAACTGGCGATGCGGATGATCGCCGTCTACCTCGCCGAGGACGTCGACCCGGTCACGTTGAACAACATCGGCCAGAACACGATGATCTGGCTGAACGAGGAGTGCGGCGGCAGCATCGGCGACTGCGACATCGAGGGCCAGCCCGGCTACAGCAACTACGTCCAATCGTACTTCGACTTCGCGCAGGGCGTGGACGCGGTCAACGCGATCCTCAACGCGCAGGGCCGCGCCGCCGAGGCAGGCACCTACCGGTACGCGCGCATCGAGTTCTGCAAGATCGGCCCCGACGGCGGCGATCCGGTGGAGCCGAACGTGGAGTGGTCGGTGGCCGGCCTGTCCGCGCCGCGCCGCTTCGGCACGCGCATGTGCGGCGTCACCAGCCAGCCGTTCGCGGCGCCGCTCGAGCTGAAGGCAGGCGATACCGTCACCGTGACGCTCGCGTACGACCTGTCGCAGACGGCCGCCACCGTCGACGACGACCAGCCGTCGGGACCCGGCTGCATCGGCGGGTTCACGCCGGCCGACCAGACCTGCTACCAGGACTGCGTACAGACCGGCGACGCGGTCAGCGGCTGGTCGCGCACCTGCGTGAACGTGCCGGTGTTCACGCCCAGCGCCGCGGCGGCGGGCAGCTACTGAAGCGTGGCGTGCGCGACGAGCCGCTGGAAGTAGTACTGCGCGGTACCGTCGTGCGTCAGCGCGCTGCGCTTGAACAGCAGCGGCGCCTCGAACGCCGCGTCCGGCTGGGTGGCGAAGGTGCGGTCGTCGAGGATCGCGCCTGTCGGCACGCCAAAGGAGCGCGCGTCGGTGGCCAGCTTCTGCGCGTTGGCCTCGGTGCCGCCGCCGTCGGTGTAGACCACCGCCAGCCGGTGCTTGCCCGGCGCGGCCTTCGCCCACGCCTCGAACGTATCGCCGAAGCCGTAGAGCGAGTCGAGCAGGATGACCTGCTTCACGTGCTGCGTGAGCCCGCCGATCGACAGGCTGTGCGCCAACGCCTGGTAGCCGCCGCTGTGGCTCGAGAGCACGATGCCGTCGAGGTCCTCCTCGGTGTACGTGCGGCCGGCGAGCGCGCCGATGTGCGGCAAGAGCTCGTCGATCATCGCCTTGAAGAATCCCGCCTGCGCGAGCTTGCCGTCGTCGGAGGTGGCCTGGTCGAAGTGGATTTCGATCAGCACCAACGCGGCGTTGGCCCCGCTCGCATCCATCTGGGCGATCAAGTGGTGCGACGTGCGCACCGCCGCGCCCGCGCTGCAGCGCGAGTTCACCGACTCGCCGTCGTTGGAAATGCAATTGTCCCAGCCGTGGTAGTGCACGACCAGGTTGAGCGGGCCGTCCGGATCGAAGCCCTTCGGCAGGTAGACGAGCGCGGTCGGGTGCGAGGACGGAACCGGCGCGTTGGTCAGCGTGAAGAGGCTCCGCGGCGTCGTAACGTCTTGCGATGCTTCAGGATCTTGCTCGGCGCCGCCACAGGCGACCAGGGCGGCGGCGAGCAGCAACAAGGCGCGCATGCGGCGCAAGCTGCCAGAGGGTGCGACCTGCGGCCATCGGTCAGCGGGCGTCGAGCATGCGCACCGCGAACGTGGCCAGCCAGTGCTCGCCCTCGTAGCTGCCGCTCTCGACGTGCGGCAGCGTCGCCTCGGCGTGCGCGTCGGCCAGCTTGCGCAGCCGGTCGCGGCGCTGCGGCAGCGCCTCGCCGAGCGCGTACAGGCATCGCGCGCGCGACAAGTTGAGGCCGTCGAGGTGGACGATCTTCGGATCGCTCCGATCGGAGACCTTCGCCGGCTCGAGCTTCGCCTTCAAGAGCAGGTCGGGGATGAACCCGCGCACCCAGCGGGCGAACTGCTGGCGGTCGTAGACCTGCGCCATCAGCGCCGCCTCTTCCAGCGTGGGCGAGAGGAAGTCCTCGCCCGACGGCTCCCAGGTCATGGGCGCGTCGTGGTCGCGGCCGTAGTACGCGCGCGCCCGCTCCTTCGCCAGCTCGGCGAGCTTGTCGTCTCTGGTGACGCGCGCGTAGTCGAGCAGCATGCCGAGCGCGTACGCGGTGTTCGGATGAACGCCGGTGCGGATGGGGTAGTCCTGCCGCGGCAGGAAGTCTTCGAACGCCTTCACCACCGTGTCCGCCAGCGGCTGCACCGCGGCGGCCCAGCCTTTCGCTTCCGGCCAGCCCAGCAGCTCGGCCTGAAGCTCGAGCAGCCACGCCCAGCCGTAGGTGCGCTCGAAGCTCTTGCGGTTGGCCTGCCCGAAGTACTTCACCTCGGCGGCGATGTTCGCCGGCGACAGGTTCTGGTCGAGCACCGCGCGGATCTGCGCCGCCTCGGGCAGGTCGGGGAACTTGTGCAAGAGGCGCGCGAGCATCCAGTGGCCGTGGACTGCCGAGTGCCAGTCGAAGCACCCGTAGAACGACGGGTGCAGCTGGCGCGGCCCCAGCACTTCGCTCGCGTCGTTCATCACGTGGTCGAGCTTGTTGGGGTACTCCCGCTGCACGCACTTCAAGGCCAGCTGCGCGAAGCGGCTGGCTGCCGGCTGCTCGAGCGAAAGCGCTTGCGCTACCAGGAGGATGGCCATCATGGGCGCGCGAAATTATCACGCGTTTCGCCCGTTGAAACTGGCGCGCGCCCCGCGACACTACCGGCTGCCCCAGGAGGCCCCCATGCGTTCGTTCGCCTTTGCGCTCTTGATCTCGTCGGCCGCGATGGCCCGTTCGGAAGACCGTGAAGTCCCCCGCTTCGACGCGGTGCACATCTCCTCCGGGATGCACGCGCGCATCGTCATCGGGCCGCAGAAGGCGGTGCATCTCGAGGGCGACGACGAGTCGCTGGCGCGGCTCGAGCTCACCGTCGAGGACGGCGAGCTGAACGCGCACTTCAAGGAAGGCAGCTGGTTCCACAGCGAGCGGGCGGTGAAGCTGACCATCCAGGCGCCGGCGGTGCGCTCGGTGGGGGCGAGCGGCGGGTCCATCGTCGACGCCGACCTGACGCGCAGCGACAAGAGCAGCGTGCAGGCGAGCGGCGGCAGCGAGATGAACGTGCGCGGCGTCGACGCGGCGGAGCTGTCGCTGCAGGCGAGCGGCGGGTCGATCTTGACCGTGTCCGGCCGGGCGGACGAGATGGACCTGCAGCTGTCGGGCGGCTCGCAGCTGCACGGGCACGAGCTGGAAGTGCGCAACCTCGAGATCCAGGGGAGCGGCGGGTCGCAGGCCGAGCTGAGCGCGAGCGGCAAGATCCGCGGCGGCCTCTCCGGCGGCTCGCAGCTGCACGCGCGCGGCGGCGGCCGCGCCAGCGTGCACACGTCGGGCGGCTCGGAAGTCGACGTCGACGACTAGACGGACTAGCTGAAGATCATCTGCTCGGCCTTCTTCCACGCCGGCCGCGAGGTGAGCCGGTCGAGCCAGGCCGCCAGCTTCGGGTACGGCGAGAAGTCGAAATTGCCGCCCCTGACGCACCACAGGTGCGGCGTCATGGCGATGTCGGCGATGGAGAACCGGTCGGCCAGCCACTCGCGGCCCTGCAGCCGCTCCTCGATGACCGGCAGGTAGCGCGCCAGCTCCTTGCGCCCGCGCTCGGCGGACGCGGCGTGGGCCTCGCCCCAGAAAGCGATGACCTTCGGGTTGGTCGAGCGGAAGACCGGAACGCACGCCGGCGTCACATGGCCGATCTGGAAGAACAGCCAGCGGTGCACCTCGGCGCGGCCTTCGGGCGTGTCGGGGATCAGCTTCTTGGCGGGAAATTTCTCGGCCAGGTACCAGTTGATCGCGTTCGACTCCCACAGCTTCACGCCGCCGTCGGTGAGCGAGGGGATCTTGCCCATCGGGTTCACCGACTTGTACGCGTCGGTCTGGTTTTCGCCCGCCTTCGTGTCGAGCAGGTGCGGCGTGTAGGGAGCGCCGATCTCCTCGAGGCAGAAGAGCACGCGCGAGGAGTTGCCGGAGACCTTTCCGTAATAGAAGTCCATGGCCGCAGACTAACGCCGAAGCGGCGCGAGCGCTGCCCGGACCTCGTCGGGAATGCGCACCGGCCGACGCATCGCGCGATCGACGTAGACGTGTACGAACCAGCCTTCGGCCGACGCGTCGGGCTCGTCGTTGCGGAACAGCGCCAGCTCGTAGCGCACGCTCGAGTTGCCCAGCTTCGTCACGCGCATGCCCGCGTGGATCACGTCGGGAAACGCGATCGACTTCATGTACTTGCAGCCGGTCTCGACGACGACGCCGAACGCCGGGCTGCCTTCGAGATCGAGCACCTTCGCGTCCAGCAGGTGCTTGTTCACCGCCGTGTCGAAGAACGAGTAGTACGTGGCGTTGTTGACGTGGCCGTAGACGTCGTTGTCCATCCAGCGCGTCTCGATGCGCAGGAAGTGGGGGAAGTCGTCGCGCGTCATGCGCGCATTCTACGGCGCGAACGAGCTCGTGTAGCGCTTGCCGGCGGTAACGCTGAACGCGTGGCTCTTGAAGGTGCCGCCCGGCTTGCGCGTGCGGAAGGTCACCGTGCCGGTGCGGATGGCCTGGAAGTCCACGCTCACCTTGTTCGACGACGCGTCGTACGCCGACGAGGCCATCCGCACCGCGCCCACCGGCGCCTCCAGCAGCGGCGCGTGGCCGCGCTCGATGGCGAGCAGCGTCGGCCCGGCGAGGCCGTGCCAGTACATCGTGTACCACTGCTGCGACGCCTGCGAGCCGCGCGAGGAAGTGTATAGCTGGTATAACGTAGCTGGATCATCGTGGAAGAGCGCGCCGCGCGCATACAGGTGCGCGTCGGTGTAGTTCGAGCCGTAGTAGCGCTGGTCCACCGGATCCATGACGTCGCCGTCGGTCCACGAGGGGTGGAACGCCGGCATGATGTCGTACTCCAGCGCGTGCACGCGCTGTTCGAGCCCGTAGTCGCGGTAGAGCGACAGCTGCGCGGGCACGTCGAAGTAGAGGAAGTTGGTCGTCTCCCAGAAGGAGGTGAATTCGAGCGTGGCGAGGCCGAAGTCCTCGACCCAGCCGTCGATCGCGCCGCGGGTCTCGACCTCGTCGGGCGGAAGGTACGCGTTCGAGATGTGGCCGATGGCGTAGTCGATCTGCTTCGTCCACGCCGCCTGGAACCACGCGGCGTAGAGCGCGAGCTGCTGGCGCGAGGCGCGGTAGGCGGCGTCCTGCCAGGTGGCGGTGTCGCCCAGCTTCTTCGCCAGCCGGCCGACGCCGAGCTGGCCGTCCCACGCGAAGTGCATGCCATCGGCGAGCTCGGTGAGCCCGAGCGTCGACGAGGTCACCGAGCCGGTGGCCCAGTCCTGGAAGATGCGGTGGTAGCGGTACATCGCCAGCACCCTGGGCCACGCGCCGCGCGCGAGGTCGAGATCGATCGCCTCGCTGCAGCGCACGAGCCCGGCCAGCTGGCGGCCGGTGTTCCACTCCTTGTCGAAGGGCAGGTTCTGCTCGGGGTACCAGGTGGGCGCGAGGTACTGCTGGCCGCTCACCGGCTCGGTGAACATGGCGGTCGAGCTGCCGAGGAACGCGTTCTCCGCGAGGCGGATGCCGCTGTCGGCGGCTTTGGCGCGCGCGGCGCTGCCCGGCGTGAGCGTGGCCCACGCGTCGCAGAGGAACTGCGCGTCGGCGACGTCGTTGCCGAGCCAGTAGGTCTGTGGATCGGCCGGAACCTCGTCGGTGAGGACGCGCTCCAGCTCGGTCCTGATCGGCGCGGTCGCCGTCGAGTTGTTCACCCGCAGCGGCACCGGCTCGCGCGTCAAGGCGGCCGACATCGGGATGGTGAAGCTCACGCTGCCGGCCTGCGCGAACGCGTACGGACCGAACCAGGTGGCCACCGACGACGGCGTCACCGTCGAAGCAAAGTGTACCGGGTATCCATTGGTGCTCGCCAGCCACACCGACGGCGGCACCGCGGCGATCTGCAGCGGCTGCGTGCCCCAGTCGTCCGCGATCGACTCGTACCCGTAGGTGTCGGCGATGATCACGGTCTGCGCCGTGTCGTTCACCGTGTACGTCTCGTGGAGCGAGGTGGGGAACGCGGCCAGCGCCTGCAGCCAGAAGCGCGCCTGCACCACCGCGTCGTCGAACGACCAGCCGCCGCGGCTGACGCCGTAGAGCGGCATCACCTGCACGCTGCCCATCGCCGAGGCGAAGTCGAAGCGCAGCGCGCCGCCCGTGAAGGTCGCGCCCTGCGGCCGGCGCTGGAAGGTGATCAGCGTGGGCGCGCCGTTGGACCACGCGAGCGCCCACGGCTCGCTCATCGACGAAAGACTGGCGCTGCCGGTGAGCGTGACGACGGCGCCGTTCTGCACCAGCGCGAGGTGCGTCGCGCCGCCCTGCCAGGTGAAGGAGGAGCGATCGGAGGTGTAGCGCA
>Ga0335081_10014635_pt1 | contig 12690 bp, 10 predicted proteins | sample Lox_Sample_35_FD_206713 | JGI IMG/M metagenome (GOLD analysis project Ga0335081, IMG submission 206713) | Soil microbial communities from Loxahatchee National Wildlife Refuge, Florida, United States - Lox_Sample_3.5 | ecosystem: Environmental > Terrestrial > Soil > Wetlands | place: USA...
CTCGGCCAGTTCGCGGGTGTAAGCGAAATTGTTGTCGGTGAGAAAAGCTTCGTTGCGCTCCGTGGTGGAGGAGCACGCACCCAGGTGGAACACGGTGCCGAAACGCCCGAACGCGCCCGGCTCGCCCTGCAGTCGCGCCCGAAAGATGTCGGCCTCGACATAATCGGCGAATTTCAGCGGTGCGAGGTTTCGCCGCTTGTCCTCCCGACCCGCATCCAGCGGCACCAGGTCATGCCACTTCTTGGCCGGCGCCAGGAAATCGGTGATGACAATGTCGGTCCGGCCGCGCCGGTTGAGCGCCCAAACCAGCGCGCTGCCGATGAAACCCGCGCCGCCGGTCACGAGGATGCGGCCCTGTGCGGCGGAGTTCATGGCGGCGCCTCAGTCATCCTGCGAGAGCTCCTCGGAACGCGCCCGCGCAGCGAGAATCGTCTCCCTCATGGTGTCGCGGAATCCGCGCGCCGCCATGCGCTGCAAGCCGGCGTGGGTGGTCCCGTGCGGGGAAGTGACCTGGTCGCGCAAAGCTTCGGGTTCGGCCTTGGTTTCCGCGAGCAGTCGGGCGGAACCGAGCACGGTCTCGGTGGCGAGCCGGGCCGCGACCTCCCGGGGCAGGCCGGCGCTCACGCCGCCGTCGCGCATCGCGGCGACAAATTCAAACAGAAACGCGGGCCCGCTCCCGCTGACCGCGGTGACCGCGTCCAGGTGCAGCTCCTGCAGTTCGACCACCTGGCCCAGGGCGCCCAGCACCATGTCGATCAGGCGGCGGTCGGCCGCCTCCGGAGGCCGGAGAGCGCACCACGCGGTGATCCCCGCCCCGATCTGTCCCGGCGTATTCGGCATGGCGCGCACCAGATTGCGTGCGCGGGGAAAGGTCCGGGTGAGGCGGGCGAGGCGCTTTCCCGCGAGAATTGAGATGACGAGCCGCCCCGCGGTCAGATCGGCCAGGCGCGGATCCAAGCCGGCGAGCTGCTGCGGCTTGCAGGCAAGCACCACCGTATCCGCCGTGGCCAGCAGCGGGGCGAGATCGGCATGGGCGGTGATGCCGGTGCGCCGGGCGAGGACCCGCGCAGTGTCATCCTCGCCGCCGATGCAGGCGATGTCGGCGGCGACAGCCACCTTCCGGCCCAGGAGTCCGCCGACCATGGCCGAGGCCATGCGGCCCGCCCCAACGAAGGCAAATCTGGGCATGGGCAGGAAGCCTCCGGTTGCGCTACTTGGTCGCGGCCTTCTTTTGCTTCCTGACGACCGGGTGGAGCAGGACGGCGACGGCGCCGCCCCCCGGCCGGTCCTCCATCGTCACCTCGCCACCCATATTGCGCAGGGAATGCCGGGCGATGGTGAGCCCCATGCCGACGCCCACGCTGCGCTTGGTGCTGATGAAGGGCTCAAACATGTGATCGCGGATTTCCGGGTCGATGCCGTGACCCTGGTCCTCGACGCGTAGCCGGACGAACTTGCCGTCCTCCTTCTGGTCAATGAGCTCCGCGGTGACCGTGATGGGCCGCTGGTCCGGTGGCGTATCTTCCGAGTAGGCCTCCCACGCGTTGATGAGGACCTTCGTCAGCACCTCCTCGAATACCTCGATATGGGTCTCGATCATGAGGTCACCGAGCGGATTTTGCAGGGCGACCGGCTGCGTGATCTTGAATTCCGTCTGGTAGCGCTGCAGGCTGCTTTCGAGGATTTGTTGCAGGCCGACCTTGGTGACGGGCAGCCGGCTCTTCACCACGAGCGAGCTGAGCTGCCGGATGATCGAGACGATGCGCTGCACGGCTTCCTGCACGCTCGCGACGTTCTTTTTCACGAGCTCCGGCTTGTCATGGTAGGTCTTGATGAGGTCGAGATAGCCGATGACCACGCCAAGCAGATTGTTCAAGTTGTGGGCGATGCCCTGGGTAACGGCGCCGATGGTCGCCGCGCGCCGCGACTCGGTCAGGCGCCGCTGCAGGTCGATGATCTCACGGTTGATCGCGAGGAAGCGCAGCTGCGTCTGGACGCGGGCCAGCGTCTCGTCGAGGTCAATCGGTTTGGTGATGTAGTCGACCGCGCCGACGCCCAAACCTTCGATCTTGCCTTCCTTCGAGGTGCGGGCCGTGACGAAAATGACCGGGATGGAGCGGGTTTCCTCATTGGCCTGCAGCCGCCGGCAGACTTCGATGCCGTCCATCTCCGGCATCATCACGTCGAGCAGGATGAGCTCCGGCCTCTCCTGTTTGACGAGATCGAGCGCCTCCTGCCCCGAATAGGCGGCGACCACCGCCATCCCTTCGCGTTCCAGCTTGCGCTTGAGCAGCTGGACGTTGATCGGCTGATCATCCACCACCAGAATCTTTGGCACGGGCATGTTGAGGGAATTGAAAGTTGAGTCCGACGTGATGGCAAGGTCGCCGTGAACCGCGGTCAATGCGGGTGCTGCTGCCGGTACGCCTTGAGGGTGTTCTTCATCAGCATGGCAACCGTCATGGGTCCGACGCCGCCGGGCACGGGAGTGATCTTGCTCGCCCGCGGTGCGACCGAGGCAAAATTGACGTCGCCGACGAGGCGATGGCCGGTCTTTTTGGTGGCATCCGCCACCCGATTGACGCCGACATCGATCACGACCGCGCCGGGCTTCACCATGTCGGCGGTGACAAATTCCGGCCTCCCGATCGCCGCGATGAGCACATCGGCCTGGCGGGTGATGGCGGGCAGATCGGTGGTCTGCGAATGGCAGACCGTGACCGTCGCGTTGGCGCCGGCCCGCTTCTGCAAGGCCAGCAGGGCGACCGGCTTGCCCACCAACAGACTGCGGCCGATCACAACCACGTGGCGGCCGGCGAGCGGGACGCCTGCACGCGCCAGCAACTCCATGATGCCCGCAGGCGTGCAGGAGACAAAGCCCGAATCGTCGTCTTGGGCGACCCGGCCCAAATTGATCGTGCCCAGGCCGTCCACGTCCTTGTGCGGTGCGATGCGGCGGAAGATCGCGGTCTCGTCGAAATGCCCGGGCAGCGGCGACTGCACCAGGATGCCGTCGATGGCGGGATCGGCATTGAGCCGGTCAATGAGGGCAAACAGGTCGTCCATCGTGATCGTCTCGGGCGGCAGAATGACCCGGCTCACGATGCCGATGTCGGCGGCCGTCTTCTCCTTCGCGTTCACGTAAGAGACCGAAGCAGGGTCGTCCCCGACCCGCACGAGCGCGAGGCAGGGCTTGCGGCCGGGCAGAGCCGCCACCTCAGCCTTGAGTTCGGCGTTGATTTCCGCGGCGATCTTCCTGCCGTCGATGAGCTCCATGGGAGAATCAGGATGCCGGCAGGTGGTTCAAGCCGGGCCGGGCAGACTCATTTGAGCTGCAAGCTTTCGACCTCGATCACCAGGTTCTTGCCGTCGTACGTCTGCTTGAGCACTCCCGAAACCTCCACGAGGCGATCAAGGTACGTTTCCATCTTGTCGGTCGGGAGCACCTTGGCGACATCGAGGAAGGCGATGCGCCGGCCGTCGCTATCGTTGAGCTGATAGCCGTAATCCGGGCGCGGACCGAGGAGCAGGAGTCGCTTGGTGGCGACCAACATGCCTTGGAAGTTGTGCGACAGCCCGCCAACCGGTCCGCTGACGGGGGCCGGCGAGATCTGGCCGGCGGCCATCGCGGGCGCGGTGGGTGCCACCAGCGGGGCGGGGGCGGCAACGGGCGAGGGCGGTGAAGCCGGGGCGGAGGCGGAAGCGATGCCCCCGACCTTGATGTAGCCGACAACGGTCCTGAAAAGTTTGACCTGCGTCCACCCGCTGCGGAGGCCCGTGATCTCGGTCTTGTCGCCTTCCTGCATGGTGGTGAGAATCGGGGCGTCGGCTTTGGGATTCAGGCGGATCGCGGCACCGGCGCGGATATCGAGGCTCTTGGTGAAGTCGCTGTTGCTGACGTATGCCTCGTGCGGCCCGGGGATTTCAACCGCCATCCAGCCTTCGGGAGCCGTGGTCTGGGCGGCGGCCGTCGGCTCCGTGCCCGCCTTGAGGTAGCCGATGGCGGGTGTGGCGGCGTCCGGTTGGGGGTGGATCGCCGTGGTTTCCATGAGGGGCGCAGCGGCCAGGGGCGCTGCCAGCAACAAGGCGGTGGAGAAGCGGAGTATGGTCTTCATAGGCAGGCGGAGGTTCGGCGGACATTGCCGCGATTGAGGCAGGCTCGATTGCCCGGTTCGATCTCCTTGCTAGGAAGTTGTTTCACCATGCGCAAAGGAAATCCTTGAAGCAGGACAGCGGGTGGTCTCGCGTGCCGTTGCCGCTCGCAGTCACGGCGCGGAGGACCGGGGTCGCCGTGCTTGTGGCGGGTGGCATCGCCATGGCGCACGCGCTGTAGATCGGGGAACTCGATGTGGCGCCCGGCGGCCCCGGGCAGATGACCACCGTCTGATTCTCACGGTCTTGGCAGCCACGGCGCTCTGGCGTCCGTCAATGCGCCAACGGCCGGCTCATCCGCCGATTACGGAGCCGGGGCGGTGGCTCGCCTCGCCCGCCGTCCGTTGAAGAATCGTCTCGCCCATTTGTCACCATTCCGCGGTACTTGCATCCCATGACCTTCAGCAACCGCATCGCCCTCGTCACCGGCGCTGGCCGCGGCATCGGCAAGGCCATTGCCGCCGAACTCGCCAAGAACGGCGTTACCGTCATCTGCGTCAGCAAGAACCCCGCGAATTGCGGCGCGGTTGCTGCCGACCTGCAAGCCGCCGGCGCCAAGGCACGGGCGCTGCCGGTCGACGTCGCAGACGGAGCCGCGGTCAGCAAGGCCGCGGCGGACCTCCTCGCCGAATTCAGCGCGATCGATATTCTGGTCAACAATGCCGGCATCACGCGTGACGGGTTGCTGTTCCGGATGTCGGAGGATGACTGGAGCGCCGTGCTCTCGACCAATCTTACCAGTTGCTTTCACTGGACAAAGCACCTCGGCCGGGCCATGACCCAGAAACGCTGGGGCCGTATTGTAAACATCGCTTCTGTCGTGGGCCTGACCGGCAATGCCGGTCAGACCAATTATGCCGCCGCCAAGGCCGGGCTCATCGGTTTCAGCAAAAGCGTCGCGAAGGAATTTGCCCGCCGCAACGTCACCTGCAACGTGGTGGCTCCGGGGTTCATCAAGACCGACATGACCGCCGGCTTGGGCGAGGAAGTGACCAGGGCGGCCCTGCAATTCATCCCGATGCAGCGGTTTGGCGAACCCGCCGACGTGGCCCAGGTCGCGGCCTTCTTGTGCAGCGAGGAGGCTGGATATATCACTGGGCAAGTTTTTACCGTTGACGGCGGCATGGTGATGTGATCCCAAAGAGCAGCCCAAACCCTGGCCCATTCCCAACATGGCTGATCAGAAAACCATCGAACAGCGCGTCAAAGAGATCATCGTTAACCAATTGAATGTTAACGAGGAACAGATCACACCGGAAGCCTCCTTCCTCGACGATCTGGGCGCCGATTCACTCGACACAGTCGAGTTAATCATGGCTTTTGAGGAAGAGTTCAAAGACGAAATCAAAGGCGAGATCCCGGAATCTGACGCCGAAAAGCTCCAGACCGTGGGCGATGTAATCGCTTACATTGAGGAAAAATCGTCGGCGAAATAAACCTTTCCTCCGCTTTGCGGCGTTCTACCGTGTTTCCGTTGGAGACCTTCCGGTGGAACGCCTTTTTTATGCATGGATGCTGATCCCTCCCTCCCGCGGATTGTCGTCACCGGCCTGGGCGTTGTCACCTCGCTCGGCTGCGATGTGGGGGCGTTCTGGGCCAACATCCTCGCCGGTCGCAATGGCATCACGCGGGTGACGCAGTTCGACACGACCGGCTTCCCGTGCCAGATCGGCGCGGAGGTGCTGGGCTTTGACGCGACGCATTACATGGATGCGAAGGAAGTCCGGCGCAACGACCGGTACGCCCACTTCGGTTTTGCGGCTGCGAAGATGGCGGTGGCCGATGCCGCTCTCACCCTGCCCGGTCCGGACGGTGACCGGGTGGGCGTCATCGTCGGCTCGGGCATCGGCGGCATGCACACTTACGAGCAGCAGCTCAAGGTGCTCTGGGAGCGCGGCCCGCGCAAGGTGTCGCCGTTCACGATCCCTTCGCTCATCTCCAACATGTGCGGGGGCCTCGTGGCCATTGAATTTGGCGCGCGGGGCCCGAATTTTGGCGTCGTCAGCGCCTGCGCGTCATCCGCCCACGCCATCGGCGAGGCGTTCAACGCCATGCGGCGGGGGGAGGCGGATGTGATGATTGCCGGCGGGAGCGAGGCAGCGATCACCCCGTTCTCCTACGCGGGCTTCTGTTCGATGAAGGCCATGACCACGCACAACGAGGAGCCGCACAAGGCCTGCCGGCCGTTCGACCGGAACCGCGACGGTTTCGTCATGGGCGAAGGCGCGGGCATCCTGGTGCTGGAAACGCTTGGCCATGCGCGGGCACGCGGCGCCCGGGTTTATTGTGAGCTCGTCGGATATGGCGCCACCTGCGACGCCTTTCATATCACCCAGCCGGACCCCGATGGGCACGGCCTCTCTCTCGCCATGACGCGCGCGCTGGCCTGCGCCCGGCTGCGCCCCGATGAGATCGACTATCTCAACGCCCACGGCACCTCCACGCCCTACAACGACAAATTTGAGACGCTTGCCATCAAGCAAGTCTTCGGCGATCACGCGCGCAAGCTGATGGTGAGTTCCACCAAATCGATGACGGGTCATCTGTTGGGCGCGGCCGGTGGCATCGAATCGGTGATCTGCGCAAAATCCATCCAGGACGGCGAGGTGCCGCCGACGATCAACTACGAGGAGCCGGATCCCGACTGCGATCTCGACTACGTGCCCAATGTCAAGCGCACCGCGCGGGTCGGAGCCGTTCTGAGCAACAACCTCGGCTTTGGCGGGCAGAATGCCTCCCTGATCTTCCGGCGCCTGGAGTGAGCCCGCCGGGCCCGGGGAGGCGCGTTTTGGGCTTTGATTTCTGAACCAGCCGGCGCGAGGTTCGCGACGCGTGAAGGCCCTCATCGCGGCGATCGTTGTTCTCCCGGTTGTAGCCGGCTGCGTGTTCCGGCGCGAGCCGGTGGAGCGGAGTGACGTGTGGCGCGCGATCCAGCAGCCGGCGGCGCGCTACCGTCTGGATCCCGTGTTCATCTACGCGCTGGTGGCGGCGGAATCTGATTTCGATGCGCGGGCGCGCCGCGGCGAGGCCCGCGGGCTGCTCCAGCTCAAACCCGCGGCCTGGGCCACCGTCTCCACCCGGCCGTACGAACCCACGGTGTGGGACTGGCGCGCCAATCTCGAGGCTGGCATTGACTATCTCGCGTGGTGCCGGCACGCGCTGCACGCGCGCGGCCGGTTCTCCGAGCGCCTGCTGCTCGCCGCCTTTCACTATGGTTTCGACTACGTCGAGTCGCGAGATTTCGACGAGCGCCGCATTCCGCGGCCCGGACACTCCCTCTACCGGGCGCTCTGGCGCGGCGATCTCCATCCCCTCCCGCCACCGGCGGACCCGTTGAGGGACCGCTGACCGGCCGCACCATCCCGGCGCGGGCGCAAAGTCGCGTTTGAACCTGCTGGAATTCCCCCCAATCTGGCTGCCAGGTCATGCCCGCGTCTCCGCCCAGCATCCTCTGGATCATCACCACCCAGTGGCGCGCGCAGGCAACGGGCTACGCGGGCGATCCGAACGCGCGCACACCTCACCTGGACGCCCTGGCGGCGGAATCCCTCGCTTACTCACAGGCCGTGACCCCGCACCCCTTCGGGCCGTTTGCCCGCGCCGCCCTGCTCACCGGCGTGCCGTCACCGGAAAACGGGGTCCGCGAGTATCACGATCCGCTGCCGCGGGAAACGCGGACGGTCGCCCACCGGCTCGGCGCGCGCGGCTACGCCACGGCGTTCTTCGGCAAGTGGCACCTGTACCGGCGCGATCTCGCTGCGCCGCTGGTCGGCGAGGCACAGGCGAAGATTGAGGTCCCGCCGGAATGGCGGGGCGGCTTTGAATGCTGGGAGGGCTTCGAAGGGGGATTCCTCCTCAACGATCCCTGGCTGCACGGCACCCGGCTGCGGGAACCCGTGCAGTTCTCCGGCTATCAATCCGACGTCATCTGTGAACGGGCCGCGGACTGGATCATCCGCGCTGCAAAGCCGAAACCGGAGGCCGGAGGGCGGGAGGAGGGGTCAGCGCAGACCAGCCGATCGCCGGCTTCCCGGCGCACCGATTCGCGCCGGCCGTGGTTCTGTGTCGTGAGCCTCGAGCCGCCGCATCCGCCCTACGCAGCGTCCGCCGCCGGCGTGATGGCGCGCGATCCGCGGGGGATTTTGCTGGCCCCCAACGTGCCGCGCGGCGGGGAGGCGGAGGCCACGGCGCGCCGGGAGCTGGCGGGGTATTACGCTCACCTGGAGGCGACTGACCGGGCGATTGGCCGGATGCTCGCGCGCCTGCCCGCCGCGAACACGGTCGTAGTGGTCACGTCCGTCCATGGCGACATGCACGGGGCGCACGGATTATTCCGCAAAGGGTGGCCGCACGAGGAGAGCATCCGGGTGCCGCTGCTCGTGCGCGGGGCGCATCAGGGCGATGACGGGTCTTGGGTTCTCGCTTCCGGGTCGGGCCGGCGGAGCGACGAATTGGTCTCGCTGCTCGATCTGCCGCGCTGGGCCGAGGAATGGGCGGGCGCCTCCGACCGCGATTTCCGTGGCCCCAGGCCCCGGGCGGAGGTTCAACGGATCTCGATGCCGTGCGTCGTGCGCCTGCCGCAGCAATGCGATCGGGTGTGGCGCGGGGTGCGTACGTCGGCGCGCAAGCTGGTGGTCAACGAGGGCGGCGTGCCGTGGCTGCATTTCGATCTCAAGCATGATCCTTGGGAGAAGCACAACCTGGCGGGCGGGGAGGTTCACACGGCCGAGGTGGCGGCGTTGCAGCGCTGGCTCTGAGGCGAAGTCATGCAGGAGGCGCCGCAACAGACACGGGCGGCGCGAGACGCCAGCCCTGCGCGCCGTTCAGTGCCGCGCGATGTCGTCGGTCATTCGCGGTTCGATGGAATGAATCCGGCTCAGGGGGGCGATTTCGGCGCCGCTGGGGACGGCGGTGTTCGATCGCCCGGCTGCGCCGGTGTGGCAGTGGCCGAGGGGGAAGACTTCGCCCCGGATGCGCCGGGCGGAGTGGCATTGGTCGGCGCAGCTGCCCCGGCCGCGTCGTCCGGAACCAGCTGTATCTCCGATGGCTTTTCCTCGCTCGCCCCGACGGGTCCCGGCTGGCTGGCGGTCCGCGCCGGCGCGAGCGAGCGCAGGAAGGTGAGGCTCCACGCAGGGTCCGCCAGCTGCCCCGTCAGGCGCACCTCAAGCGTGCTCAGCAGGGGCGAAAGCGCGACTCCCAGCACGTCGGTCAGGACGAAACGATGCTCTCTGAAGGGAGAGATCTTGGCGGTGAAATCGAGCGTCTTGGCGTCGAGCTGGTATTCGCCGCCAGCCTCGATGGCCGCGCTCGGTCCGGTGACCTTGAGCTCGGGAAACACGAGCCTGCGGCCGTCGATCGCGAAATCGCCCTGCGCATTGTCCAGCCGCTGCGACTTGAAGTTGAGCAGGGACTTGCTCAGCAGTTCGAAGAGGAGCTTCAGCAGGGGCATCTCGATCAACCGATGGCCGCGAATCTGGAAGCTGCCCTCGCCGTGGTAGCTGAAGAAGTCGCGATATCGGCCCTCGGCCTTGAGCGTTGCGTTCAGTTCACACTCGGTGGCGTTTTCGATCCAGTGGCTGCGGGGGCGTTCCGGTGCGGCGGGCTTCCGGGTGGATTGGAAATCCTCGATCGTGTCGATCACACGTCCGAGATTGGCGCTCCGCAGCTTGGCTTCGAAGGCGAGCCGGCCGGTGTCCGCGCGGCCGGTGAGGTGGGCCCGGCCGGCGGCCGTGCCGCCCGCGAACCCCACCTCGATCTTGGGCAGATCGATCGTGTCGTTGTCGACCGTCGCGGTGAACCGGAGGTTCTCCAGGGGAAACTGGTGAAAGGCGAAGGGGCCGCGCGAGGCGAGATCAATCTGCATTTGCCGCCGGGGGCCGCCGGCCATTGTCGGTCCGTCGAGGTGGCCCTCCGCCCGCACCGTTGGTGGCTCCGCAAACTCGTAAGGCGCGGCCAGCGCCGTGCCCGCGGGGCCGTAGAGCCGGGCACACGCGGCGACGTCGAGCTGGGATACCCCGCGGAAATCAAGCGTCCGGTAGGTCGCGTGTGCGGGATCCACCGCCAGCACAAACGAGCCGTGGGCGGAGTGCCCGCCAAGGTCGGCGGTGAACTCGAACACATCGTAGTAGTTAGGACGGAAAAACAGGATGGTGTGGACGCGGTCAAAAGGCACCCCGCGGATGCCCGGACGATCGACATCCGCTAGGCAGAAGACAGCGGACAGGCGGGGGGTGCCCCAGCGACCCCTCACGTCGACATCGGCCACGGGCGGTGCCGCCGTGAAGTCAAAATTCTCCCAGAAGTGCGCCCACGAGGGCTTGAACCAACTGGAGATATCGAGTGGACGGAGCCGCCCCTGCAGCAGGAAGCGATAGTCGCGGGTGACCGTGTCCACGCGGTACGATCCCCGGGCCACGTTGTCGCCCTGCCGCAGGACGAGATCGCTGACCTCCAAGTCGTGCCCGACATACGTAACATGGGCAGTGGCGGCATCGATGGACACATCCTGCGCCACGGCCCGCTCCACCACGACATCACCCTCGGCGCGCAGCGGCTTCCAGCCCGCTGCGAATTCGGCGGTCCCCTGCACCGCGGCCGGCTCGCGCAGCTCGAAGCGTTTCAGCGCCTGCAGTTTGATTCTCTGGCGGGCGTGACTCAACAGGCCCGGGCTGAGGACGGCGACGAACTCGAGCCGGCCGTCGCCCGCCTTGACGTCGGCCTCGCCGCGCAGCGCGACGGCTGACTCGCCCGCCCGAAACGCTGCCTCCCCCTGCAGGCGCGGGAATTGCGTCAGCGCGATGTCGGCGACGGGCGCCTCGAAGGGGATCGCCATGGCGTCGCCGCTGGCCGCGGACGCGCGCACAGCCTGCGGCTTGAATTTGAACTGATCGGGCGCCAGCGCGCCGTCCAGATCGACAGACAGCTGCCTGACCCGCGCGCGACCCTCCCACTCGATGTCGTCGGCTGCGAGACTCACGTGCACGGGCGCGGGCGTGTCGCCCAGCAGGGGAAAGGTCGCCCCGGCCTCGGCCTGGGTTACGCGGAGCGGGCCCGCCGGGTGAAACGATCGCGCAAAGCATTCGGCCTGTACAAGGGCGCCGTGCTTCTCGGACGGAGTGAGCCAGAGCCGCATGCGCGGCTCCTCCAGGGCGTCGAGCTGCGGCCGCAATGCCAGCACACGGCGGCCCGCGTTGAGGTAACGCTGCAGCAGGAGATCGAGCATGGGCATCGCGCTGGCGCGGGTTCGGGCCGCGCCCGGAAGGTGAAAGCCGCCCTGGCCCGCGACCGTCAGGCCCGCGATGCGGAAGGTGCACAAGACGACGTCGTAGTCGGAGCGCCCCAGATGGAAGACCCCATCGAGATCGCTCACGACCGCCTCATCCGTGCCGGAGGGTGAAAGCATGGCCGGGACATGCAGCTCGGTGCCGGTCAGCCGAAGTTCGTGCAGGCGGACGCTGCCCACCAGCAGGGCCCAGAAGTCCAGCCTGGCATAGGCGGCGCGGATGGTCAGCAGCGGGGTGGGGTGGGTGGGGGAATACAGCTCCACGTGCTCGATCACGAAGCGGCCGGTGGGATCGAAGACGGCGCGTCCGAAGCGGGCCGTGACCTGCGAGGCGGCGAGGCGATGCTCAAGGGCCCGCAACGCAAAGTCAGGCAGCGTCAGCTCGCGGCGCGTCGCGACCCAGATTTGCAGGACCAGAAGCGCGGACAACGCCAGCCAGACCGCCCAATATACGATCAACAGGAGGCTCGAACCGCACCAGCGCAGAAGGAGCAACGCGGACCGCTTGTGATTCATGGAGAGGCCGTGACGCGGTGAATCGCCAGGGAGCAGGGCGTCGGTCAATGCGGGTGCGGCTAGTCAGGCGCGCCGGCGGAGGGGGACCCCGGCACGGGAGGCGAGGCGGGTCCGGGATCGTGTGAACCGAAGGTGAGAGTGAACAGCGCGTCGAGCAGCTTCTGATCGGCTTCGAAGACGACATTGCGTTCCGGCGAGCCGGCGAGTTGCGTGCCGCCGCCGGTCCGCTCGGTGAAGAACAGTGTGTACGGAGCCGTCTGGGTGCCGGTTCCGCCCACGAGCGCGACGGTGGCCTCGAGTTTGTACTTCCACGCCCGCGCCTCGCCGGCGATTTCGACCGACGGCGGGAACGACTCAAGCACGAAGCTCTTCGCCCGCAGGCTGCGCAATTGCTCAAGGAGCGCGAGCAGCGCAGTCCGCCTCGGCTCGGGTTCCGTGGCCAGAGCTTGGTCCCAGGTCTCGTTGGCGGCGAGTTGCCGGGAGAAGAGCTCGGTCTTTGAGGTGGTGTCGGTCAGGGCCAGGCCGGTGATGCTCGCGCCCGCAGGCAGTTCGCGCAGGAGGCGGTCGCGGTAGTAATTCACGGTGACGGGCGTCTCGCGCAGGATTTCCGGATCGACGAGATACACGAACGGCTCGTTGGCGAGTTTGGCATAGGCGCGGTTTTCCCGTTCGCTGGCGATGCCAAGGAGCAGCGTGACCGAGGTTGGCGCCGTCGAGGACGGGAGACCGCCCGGAGGCAG